>ERZ1645187.1677-NODE-1677-length-20158-cov-6.571855_pt1 | contig 20158 bp, 19 predicted proteins | sample MGYA00575352_ERZ1645187 | MGnify/ENA primary metagenome ERZ1645187 (study PRJEB40837, sample SAMN11349314) | freshwater sediment metagenome | isolation source: river sediment | host: Sediment | place: India: Wazaribad , New Delhi | collected 2017-02-21 ... | reverse complement strand
GCGTCTTCAGTTCCCCTGCCGTGAGTTCGGCATCCGAGATGTTGAACAGCAGCAGCGCCTGCACCGGATTGACTTCCTTTTCGCCCGTGCGTTCGAAGTCATCCTTGATGACGTCGAGCAGACGGCGATGCAGACGTTCGATCAGCGTCAGCGCTTCAAGATATTTGTGTTTGATGTTCTGGCGTTTTGCCTCAACCGGCGCAACGGCCAGGTTCCCCAGCACTTGCGTATTCATTTGACCACCTGTTTCCTTTGTCAGCAGGAACGGCTTCTCTTTTTGTGAATGTCCGTTTCCCGTATGTGGTCAAACTAACGCCGCCCGTTTAAGGCGGGCTGAACAGTCTCGGTAAATTTGGAATTACATTTTCTCTTTTTAGCCCCGATTTAGCTGACAGTTTACGGGGGCTTTTCAATTGAGATGAATCAAAGGTGACCGTTTCCGGCCACCCCGGATCCTCAACAGGAGCCGCGCGAGGCCCGGGCCTCGGCCTGCCGGAGGAGTGTTCTTACTGCGGATTTTCCGCTCGCGGAAACGGCGGCGCGGTGCTGGCGCAGCACCTGGGCATACATGGCGCGGACCGCCTGCAGCGACTTCCGGCGGCAGCGTAATTCCTTGTAATAGGCCTCAGCCGTTACGGCATAGCCACCAGCGGGACGGGTCTGCACCATCGCGATCTTCTTCTCGACCGGCTTCTTCGCGGCCACTCTCTTCGGTGCGGGCACGCGCTTGATCACCACTCTGGCGGGCTTCTGCACCATGCGCGGGGTCTGCACCACGGCGCGCTTGCGTACCGGTGCCACAACGGGTGCATGCTCCACCTCGTCAATCCTGCTGGCCTGCGTGGGCGCATTCAGTGCCGGCACCGGCTCAGGTGCCTCACCATCCAGAACCGCATCCTGCTGTGGTGCGGGTTCAGGTTCAGGCGCGGCAACGGGCGCTTCCGGAATGGCGGCAGCGGACGGCAGTTCCATCTCAGCCGGTGCGCTGGCCGTGCGGGCCGCGCGCAGCACGTCCTGAACTGATCTGGCGCTCATGCTGTCGCAGGGTGCTGCGGTGCCGCTTGCACGGCCACGGCCGATGGCGGCACGCGCCGCGGCAACGGATTTCTTCTCCGCGAGCGAGATCTCGGCCCGCGCCACGAAATTGGTGAGCAGGTCGCGGTCGTCATTGCCCAAGACATTGCAGCGGTTGTCCACCATCCAGGCATGCGCCAGCATCTCCGCGGCCTTTTCCGGGCTCACAGCCTCCGCCCTGGCCTCAAGGCCAGCACAGGACAGCAAACATGCAAATGCAAACAGAACCGGTTTCATGCCGTACCCCAAACCACAACGCCCCACAAATACGGCGCTCACACTCGCCCAACATGCTTAAAGTTTGACGAATTGCCGGGGGGCGCGGTTGAGGATATGGTTAACGCCGGGTTGCCCCCGCCGGGGGTTGCAGGCTAAACCGGGTCATGTTCCAGCGCATCTTGATCGTGGCCAGTGTCCTCGCTGCCTGCAGTTCCACCAACGCGAGTGAAATCATCAAGCCCAGGCTGAAGCCGCAAGCTGCCCCGATGACAGACGTGCCGCCGGAACAGCCCGCCGCCACAAAAGCCATCGCCATCCGCTTTCCGGGCGGCAACGGAGACTGGCCCGCCGCCAAGGTCGCGGCCGCGCAGAAAGCCTGCCGCAGCAAACTTGCGGGCCTCGACATCAGGTTCGATGCCATGGCCCCCATCGGAGAGGACGGCGGCTGCGGCACGCCTGGCGCCATCCTGATCAATTCCATCGCCGGTGTCGCGATTGAACCTCCCGCCGAAGCCAACTGCGACCTCGCCGAAGCGCTTCATGCCTGGGTCGCCTGGTCGGTGAAACCGGCTGCGAAAGAACACCTCGGCAAGACGCTCACGGTCGTCCACAACGCCTCGGCCTACGCCTGCCGCCGCCGCAACAACTCCGCCTCTGGCAAGATGAGCGAACACGCCTATGCCAATGCCCTCGACATCTCGACACTGGGATTCGACGACAGCTCCTCCACCAACATCAAGGGTGACTGGAGCGGCCTGAAACAGCTTGTCGGCCTGTCAGACAAATCGGCCTTCCTGCGCCGCATCCGCCGCGACGCCTGCATCCGGTTCACCACCGTCCTCGGTCCCGGCTCCGACCCCTACCATGGCGACCACTTTCACATCGACCGCGCCCACCGCAAGAGCGGTTACCGCATCTGCAAATGAGCCGCCGGACTGGCATTTTCCGCAATCCCCTTTATAGCAAGCCTCCATGACCCACTCAGCCCCGTCCGCCTACCCTGCCCTCCGCCTGCGCCGGAACCGCAAGAGCCCTTGGGCCCGCGCCCTCGTCAGCGAAAACACCCTGCAGGCCTCCGACCTCATCTGGCCGATCTTTGTCATCGAAGGCACAGGCAAGGAAGAGCCTGTGTCATCCATGCCCGGCGTGGTGCGCCAGACGATCGACATCGCGGTGAAGCGCGCGGAGGAAGCGGCCCGGCTTGGCATCCCTGCGATTGCGCTCTTTCCCAACACCGATCCGGCCCTTCGCACCGACGACGGCCGCGAGGCGCAGAATCCCGACAATCTTGTCTGCCGTACCGTGCGCGCCATCAAGAAAGCCGTGCCGGAGATCGGCATCATGTGCGACGTGGCGCTCGATCCCTACACCGCCCACGGCCACGATGGCCTGATGCAGGATGGCAAGATCCTCAATGATGAAACCATCACCGCCCTCGTGCAGCAGTCGCTGGTGCAGGCCGATGCCGGTTGCGACATCATCGCCCCTTCCGACATGATGGACGGCCGCATCGCCGCCATCCGCGGCGCGCTGGAAAAGGCCGGGCACCAGGACGTGCAGATCATGGCCTATTCGGCGAAATACGCCTCGAGCTTCTACGGCCCCTTCCGCGAGGCGGTTGGTTCCGGCGGCAAGCTGAAGGGCGACAAGCGCACCTATCAGATGGACCCCGCCAACACCGATGAAGCGATCCGCGAAGTCGCCCTGGACCTGGCCGAAGGCGCCGACATGGTGATGGTCAAGCCCGGCATGCCCTATCTCGACATCGTCGCCCGGGTGAAACGCGAGTTCGGCGTGCCCACCTTCGCCTATCAGGTCTCCGGCGAATACGCGATGCTGATGGCGGCCATCAACAACGGCTGGCTCGATCCGGACAAGGTGGTGACTGAATCCCTGCTCGCCTTCAAGCGCGCCGGTGCCGACGGCATTCTCACCTATTTCGCGGTGGATGTCGCCAAGCGCCTGAAGGGCTGAGACTACTTCTGCAGCCGCGCCATCAGGCTCGACGTGTCCCAGCGCTTGCCACCCATCTTCTGCACTTCCGAATAGAACTGATCGACCAGCGCAGTGACCGGCAGGTGCGCGCCGTTGCGCCGCGCCTCGCTGAGGCAGATGCCCAGGTCCTTGCGCATCCATTCCACCGCGAAGCCGAAATCGAACTTGCCCGCGATCATGGTCTTGTGGCGGTTCTCCATCTGCCACGAACCGGCAGCGCCCTTTGAGATCACCTCCACCACCTGCTCCATGTCGAGGCCCGCCTTCATGCCGAAATGCACGCACTCGGCCAGACCCTGCACCAGCCCGGCGATGGCGATCTGGTTGCACATTTTGGCCAGTTGCCCGGAACCGGATGGCCCCAGCAGCTTGCACATGCGGGCAAAGCTCATGATCAGCGGTTCTGCCTTGGCATAGACATCGGCATCGCCGCCGCACATCACGGTGAGCACGCCATTCTCCGCACCCGCCTGCCCGCCGGAGACGGGCGCATCGATGAAGCCGATTCCCTTCGCCTTGGCTGCGGCATGGAGTTCGCGTGCCACATCGGCAGAGGCCGTGGTGTGATCCACAAAAATGCTGCCGGGCTTCATCGTGTCAAAGGCCCCGCCCTTGCCAATGGTGACGGCGCGCAGGTCATCGTCATTGCCGACACAGGCAAAGACAAAGTCCGCACCTTCTGCGGCGGCCGCAGGCGTGGCGGCCGCTGTGCCCTTGTGCTGGGCCACCCACTTGGCGGATTTTTTGGCGCTCCGGTTAAACACCGTCAGTGCGGCACCCGATTTGGCGGCGAGGTGTCCCGCCATCGGATAGCCCATCACGCCAAGCCCCAACCAAGCTGCCCGCACTGTCATTGTCATACTCCATTCATGTCTGGCGCGGCCCATAGAGCAACGACCGGCAGTTTTCCAGAACTCTTGCAGCGGCGGCGGCGGCAAGACATAGTGGCCACGGAGCAAACACCTTGACCATTGAACGCCGAAATTTCCCGCAGTTCTTCATCACTGCGCCCAGCCCCTGCCCCTACCTGCCCAACCGGCTGGAGCGGAAGGTGTTCACCCATCTGGTCGGGCCTGATGCGCGCAATCTCAACTCCCAGCTTTCCCACGGCGGCTTCCGCCGCAGCCAGAACATCGCCTACAGGCCCGCCTGCGATGGCTGCCAGGCCTGCGTTTCCGTGCGCGTGCCCGTGGAAGATTTTGTCTGGTCGCGGGGCTTCCGCAAGATCATGGCGAAGAATGCCGACCTGCGCGCCTCCGTTGTCAAGGCTGAGGCGACCAGCGAGCAATACTCCCTGTTCCGCGCCTACATCGACACGCGCCACTCCGAGGGCGGCATGGCCAACATGACGGTGCTGGATTTCGCCGCCATGGTCGATGACAATCTGGTGGAGAGCCGCATGGTGGAATACCGCCTGCCCGCCAGCCACCCGCACGCGCCGAACGAACTGGTCGCGTCAGTGCTGCTTGACGTGCTGAACGACGGCCTCTCCATGATCTACAGCTTCTATGAGCCGTCGCTGGAGAATCGCAGCCTCGGCACCTTCATCATCCTCGACAACATCCTGCGCGTGGGCCGCATGGGGTTGCCCTACGTATACCTCGGCTACTACGTCTCCAACTCGGCCAAGATGCACTACAAATCCCGTTTTCTGCCCCAGGAACGCCTGACCCCCCAGGGCTGGGTGCTGCACCGCACAAACAACCGCGATTGACATTTGGCAACTTCTGCCGTTTTTCTGATCAAATGTAGCTGTTCGAATTCCAGCTGATTTGGGGGTCTATGAAAACATTCGGGATGACCAACCCGCTTGCCGTGGCGCGCGCCGCCGCGACGCTGGAGGACTTGCTCAAGACCCACGGCCTCACGGTCGAAGTCAGCAGCGACATGGCGGCGTTCAACGAGGCGAAGAAGAAAGCCCGCGGCTTCGAGGTCGCCCCGATGCACCACCACGAGGTGGGCGTCTTCACCCACGAGCGGGCCCACTGGCTGTGCCTGAAGGACAAGGATGGCCGCATTGTCGGCCTGCAGGCCTTCCGCTGTGACGAGATTGATACCAATCTCTCGGACTGGTGCGTGACCTACATGATCGGCGCCTACATGCGCCGCCAGGAACTGATGGTCCCGTCCCATGCCAAGCCGGCCAAGGGCAGCATCTCGGAAAAGCTCAGCGGCAAACTGGTCTATCACGGTGAATTGTGGATCGAGAAACACCACCGCAACCGCGATGTCATCGAACACTTCGTGCGGCTGGCGCTGGTGCTCACCTACATCAAGTGGCAGCCCGATGCGATCTGGTGCCTTGCCGGCGCGCGCATCGTCGAGCGCGGCCACCTGAGCCGTGCCGGATACAACATGCTGGAGCTGGGCTTCATGCGCTGGCAAATGGCGTCGGACGACATCGACCCGTTCGAATACCTCTATGTACTCGAACGCCACGCCGTGGAGACGATGGTTGAGGTGTGGGCCTCTAAAGCAGCCTTATTTCCACAGGCGCACGCGCACACGCCACCCGCACACGCGAAGGCACACGCCGGATCGACGTATCCGGCACAATCACCCGGTGATAGCCAAACCACTGTTGTTCGCCATTCGGCATGATCATGGACGCGAGCACCTGGTCGTAGTGCATGCGGCCGGTCCGGACGACGTCGAAGTAGGACTGCGAGACGATCCGGTCATAGCTGTGCCCGGTCAGCGCCGGATAGGAAATCGGCACGCGGCCCCAGACCTTGCCCAGCAGCGACTCCTCGCCGATGTGCTCGACCTTGGTGGTGCCACGGTCTGAATCAACGGTGCAGACAATCGACTCTCCATCCGGCACCTGCCCCGCCTCAATGATGGAGCGCAGGCTGTCCGGCATCTCGCCCGGAGCCGGACGTCCGTTTGCGATGTAAACCCGTTCGGAGAAGCGCACGTCGCTCTTCAGCACCAGCGCCTCGATCCGGCTTGCGGCATCGACGCTGGAGCTGATCGTTTCCTCGAACCAGCCGGCGTTGAAATAGCACAGGGTCACCGGCGCGGCGCAGGTCGCCACAAAGGCGTGCAGGAAATAGAGCGAAGCCCAGTTGGCTCCGAACATCACCCAGCTGATGCGGGTGCCATTGGGGCCGGTTTCCAGCTTGACCAGATTGTGGTCGTGAAGGAGTTTTCGGTCGGAAATCATGCCGCCATCAGGCCTCACAGGCCTGGGGCAAAACGTTCCTTTGTCGATCCAGAGTTCAAGGTTGTACATGAGTCCGCACTGCACATCGCCAATTCAGCGGCGACCCACCCCAGATCAGGCCTCCTGCTTCTCCTGATAGGCGCTAAAGGAAAATAACTCGTTAAATTGTTGGCAACACTTTTTGTGGATGTGATTCTCCTACAACACCCGGAAGTCCACATCGGCATACTCACAAACCACCTCCACGGTTTCCCTGTTGCGCCGGCCTACAACCGGCAGGATCACCCGGTGATAAGGCACCCAGTGCAGTGTCTGGTCAGGAAAGCGCAGGGCCGCGATGACCTGCTCGTAGACAGGTACACGCTCGCGCACCGCCCGGCTGTAGGAAAGGCTGGCGCTCTGCCCGAAGGCCCCCGTTGCAAGGCAGGGAAATGACGAGGGGTCCGTGCCCCAGATTCGCCCTATGGCTGAACGCGCCCCGATATGGCTGACCACGAAGCCATCCACCTCCGGCTCATAGCGGCACTCTACCGCCTGCTCCCGCGGTGCCGCCCGCTCCTCCAGAACCTCTTTCAGAAACTCGGGAACCCGCACCGACTTCGGGTCCGGCGCGTCGACAAAGACGCGGCTTGCCAGATGCCGGTCACCATGCATCACAAGCGCGGAAATGCGGCTGCGCACCTGCTCCGCCGTGCTGAAGCGCTCCTCGAACCAGCCCGCCGAAAAGAAACGCAGCATGAAGGGACCGTCGAGATAATCCAGCATGGCATCGGCGGCAAACAGCGACATGACGTTCGGTGCTGCAACAATCCAGCGCAATTCGGTTCCTTCAGGACCGGACAGCAGGCGGACAGCACCACTCCTGTTCATCAAGTCCCACTCATGCGCCGGGCTTGCCTGCAAGGCCTCTGCCTGTGGTTTCCCGTTGACGATCCAGATTGGACGAAGTGCCATGCGCTGTTCCCGTGCCTCACCTCCATGGGGGCAAGGCACAAAGGCACAATCTGAACGTGCGGTCCACAACCAGCACCCCAACCAGTCAACAAGCCTTCACGAACTTTCCTGCAATGCAAGCTGTCGGAGTAAGGCCTGTTGCTGCAGAGGTCCCGGGTCAGCCGTTCGCGAAGCGGTTGTTCTTGGGGAAGCCCTTGGGCGGCAGGCGGCCGGACTGGGCCCGATCACCGATCCATTCCGCCAGGTCCGTCACGGAGAACGATCTGCCGGAGCTGTCGATCCACGAGAGGCCTTCCTTCAGCTTGAAGCACTGCGCATCGCTCAGCCCGCCATCCTTGAACTTCTGCAGGCGCACGCCCTTGCCGCGCGCCATCTCCGGCACCTCGGCCAGCTTGAAGATCAGCAGCTTGCGGTTCTCGCCAATGGTCGCCACATGGTCGGCGGTCTCCGGCAGAACCACGCACACCTGCGCTTCCACCGGCGCCTTGACGTTCAGCACCTGCTTGCCCTTGCGCGTGTTGGCCACGCATTCGTCTTCCAGAACGACGAAACCGTCACCCTCGGTGGACGCCAGCAGACGCTTGGCACCCGGCTGGTGAACGAACAGCGCCACAATGCTGTCAGCCGCATCCACATCCGCCATCAGGCGCACCGGCTCGCCATGGCCGCGCCCACCCGGCAGCCTGGAGGCTTCGAGCGTGAAGAACTTGCCCGACGACGAGAACAGCATGATCTTGTCGGTGGTCATGGCCTTGACCACGAACTTGCCCCGGTCGCCATCCTTGTAGACAAGGCCTGAGGCGTCCTCGAGATGCCCCTTCATGCTGCGGATCCAGCCCTTCTCGGAACAGACCACCGTGACCGGCTCCTTCTCGGTCAGCATTTCCTCAAGGTCCGCTTCCACATCGGGCGCTTCGGCAAAATCCGTCCGCCGCTTGCCCAGCGGTGTCTTCTTGGAGAACTTCTCCTTGATGCCCTTGATCTCGTCGCTGATTTTCGCCCACTGCTCGTCGTCGGATTTGAGCAGGCCCTTCAGCCCCTTCTGTTCCTTGATCAGCGCGTCATTCTCGCGCCGGATTTCCATCTCTTCCAGCTTGCGCAAGGCGCGCAGCCGCATGTTCAGGATGGCCTCGGCCTGCGTGTCCGTGAGGTCGAAGCGCCTCATCAACGCGGGCTTGGGCTCATCCTCTTCACGGATGATGCGGATCACCTCGTCAAGGTTCAGATAGGCGATCAGGTAACCGCCGAGAATCTCAAGACGCCGCGCAATCTCCGCGAGGCGGAAATTGGTGCGCCGGACCAGCACCTCCTTGCGGTGGTCCAGCCATTCCCGCAGCACGTCGCGCAGGCTCATCACCTTCGGCACCTTGCCGCCGGAGAGCACGTTCATGTTGAGGGGGATGCGCGACTCGAACTCCGTGTTGCGGAAGAGCTGTTCCATCAACAGCGTGGCATCGATGTTGCGTGTCTTTGGCTCGATGACGACGCGGATGTCCTCAGCCGATTCATCCCGGATGTCGCCGATGAGCGGCAACTTCTTGTCCGACATCAGCTCGGCGACGCGCTCGATGAGCTTGGACTTCTGCACCATGTAGGGAATTTCGGTGACGACGATCTGCCAGCCGCCACGGCCCACATCTTCCTGCGCCCAGCGTGCGCGCACCCGGAACGCCCCCTTGCCTGTCCTGTAGGCCTCCACGATGGACTCGCGGCTGTCGATCACGATGCCGCCCGTCGGGAAGTCAGGACCCACAACAAACTGCGTCAGCTTCTCCACGCCCGCATTCGGCGTCTTGATCAGGTGCAGTGCCGCATCACAGAGTTCAGCCGCGTTGTGCGGCAGAATGGAGGTCGCCATGCCCACGGCAATGCCGGTGGCACCATTGGCCAGAAGATTGGGAAAGGCGCCCGGCAGAACGATGGGTTCCTGCACCGAACCATCATAGTTGGGGCGGAAGTCCACGGTCTCCTCGTCGAGCCCGTCGAGGATCAGGCCCGCAACATCTGTCATGCGCGCTTCTGTGTAGCGGTAGGCGGCGGCACCATCCCCGTCGATGTTGCCGAAATTGCCCTGCCCGTCCACCAGCGGATAGCGCGAGGAAAAATCCTGCGCGAGGCGCACCAGCGCGTCATAGATCGACTGGTCGCCATGGGGGTGGTAGCCGCCCATGACGTCACCCACGATCTTGGCGGACTTCTTGAAGGCAGCACTGGGGTCGAGCCGCAGCAGCCGCATCACATGCAGCAGGCGGCGATGCACCGGCTTCAATCCGTCACGTACATCCGGCAGCGCCCGGTGCATGATGGTCGAGAGTGCATAGGCGAGGTAGCGCTCTTCCAGCGCTTCCTTCAGTTCGACAGGCTCAATCTCGGAGGCCCGCGGCGGCGGCGGGGGAACGTTTTTGCTCATGATTCGTGAATTATAGCAGGCGCAGCTGGGTTAAACCCGGACCACAATGACCTTGACCACGGGCTTCTTTCCCCATTCGGCCTCGGCGGCGCGGCGGATGGCAAGACGGAGCGTTTCCTCCACCACGGCCACATCCTTACGGCGCGGCTTGGGCATGGCGGCGAAGGCCTTCTCGGCTGCCTCCACCAGCAACTCGTCCAGCGAGCCCGGAACGCCATCAAGGATGATGTTCACGTCATCGGCAAGGTTGAGCTTGTCATCCACCAGCACGCTGGCAATGACCATGCCGACGAACGAGAGCTTGCGCCGCTGCTTCGCCGGGCCATCAGTGCCCTGCACGATCAGTTCGCCATCCACATGCAGGATGCCGAACGGCGCCTCATCGACAATGGCAACGGGACCGGGTGCGAGGCGAATGATCTTGCCGTCTTCGGGGATCAGCGTTTCCGTGATGCCCTGCCCTTGTGCAAACTTCGCATGCGCCCGCAGGTGGCGTGGCTCGCCATGCATGGGCACCAGCGCCTTGGGTTTCAGCCAGTCATACATCTGCTTCAACTCACCCTGACGCGGATGGCCGGAGGAATGCACCAACGCGTCGTCCGCCGTGATCACATCCACATCAAGTTTCGACAGGCTGTTGATGACAGCGCCCACTTCCTTCTCGTTGCCGGGAATGGTGCGCGCCGAGAAGATGACGAGATCGCCCTTTTCCAGTGCGATGTTGGGATGCGTGTCCTCGGCGATGCGGGCGATGGCCGCGCGCGGCTCACCCTGGCTGCCGGTGCACAGAAGCATGATCTTGTCCTGCGGCAGGTAGCCGAACTCGCCTTCATCAAGGAAGGCGCCGGTGTTTTCCATCAAGCCGCAGATGCGCGCCGCCTCGATGGTGTTGCGCATGGCGCGCCCGGCAATCACCACCTCACGTCCCGCCGCACGCGCCGCGCGGACGGCAGACGTGATGCGCTCCACATGGGAGGCAAAGGTTGTCACCGCCACCCGGCCCGTGGCATGGCGGATGATGTCGGTGAGCGTCGCCGCCACATCCTGCTCCGAAGGCGAGACGCCTTCGCGCAGCACATTGGTGGAGTCGCACACCAGTGCATCAATGCCTTCCTTGCCGATCTCGACAAAGCGTTTCTCGCTGAACGGCTTGCCCAGCACTGGCGTGCGGTCGATCTTCCAGTCACCGGAATGCAGGACCTTGCCCTGCTCCGTCTTGATGTAAAGCGCGTGCGACTGCGGAATGGAATGTGTGACCTCCACATATTCCACCGTGAAGGATCCGACCTTGAAGGGTTTGCCCGGCTGGTGAACGATCACCGGCACGTCGCCATCGAGCCCGTGTTCCTTGAGCTTCAGCTTCAGCAGCTCCGCCGCGAAGGGCGTGCAGTGGACATCACATTCCAGTTGCGGCCACAGCCACGGCACGGCGCCGATGTGGTCTTCATGGGCATGGGTGATGACAAGCCCCGCAAGGTCGTTCTTGTTGGAGGTGATGAAGCCCACATCCGGCAGGATCACATCCACACCGGGTTCGGCATCACCACCGAACTTCACCCCGAGATCGACCATCAGCCACTCGCGCGCATCCACCGGACCGACGCCATAGCAGTAGCAGTTCATGCCGATTTCGCCCGTGCCGCCGAGCGGCAGCAACACAAGGCCCTGGTCTTCCTGTTTGCGACGCTTGGCGCTCATTCTGCTCTCACCATGAATGTGACATCCCCTGCATAGATCGTTTCCGTTGTCCCGTCTGCCAGCTTCACGACAAGCGCGCCGTCCGGGGCAAGGCCGGAGAAAATGCCGGAAATCACGCGCCCACCCGCCGACACCCGCAGCGGCATGTTCAAACCGTGGGCCCGCACCTGCCAGTCCGCGAGGATGCCGGCAAACCCCGCGCCCTCACCCCACGCCGACAACCGGGCCTTCAGGGCCGACGCATAGGCCGCCAACACGTCCCCCACCGACGCCAATGGCGAATACTGCCGGAGATGCGCCGTCGGATAGGCCAGCCCTTCCGGGCTGTGTTCGACATTGATGCCGCAGCCGATCACCGCCTGCCCGCCTGCTGCCGTCTCGCACAGGATCCCCGCCACCTTGGCCCCCGCCAGCAGGCAGTCGTTGGGCCATTTGAGCCGTACGTAGTCCGCACCGCAGAAACCCGACACCACATCATGCACCGCGAGGGCCGTGACGAAGGCCAGTTGCGGCATCTTGGCCGGAGCCGCTCCTGTCGGAAGCAGCAGCGAGGTGTAGAGATTTCCCCTGGCCGAAATCCAGTTCCGCCCGAGGCGGCCCTTGCCCGCCCCCTGCTCCTCCGCCACCAGCAGCAGCGGACCGCGCGTGCCCGCCGCTGCCAGCCGCTGCGCTTCCAGATTGGTTGAATCGATTGTGGCGTAGCGGCGAAGCGGAAAGGCGTCGGTCACGTGGGATGAGTACGGTGTCTATTGCAGCGACTGGGCTGCCAGCGTCGCCAGCGAGAGCAGCGGCTGGGCAATCAGCACGAACACCAGCGCGAAGGCACCGGAGGCATAGGCCACGGTCCGCACTTCACCATCCATGTCATCGAAGGCACCCGCCGGTTCGTCGAAGTAGATCGTCTTGACGATGCGGAGATAGTAATAGGCACCCACGACACTGGCGATCACGCCCACAATGGCGAGCAGCCACAGGCCCGCCTTCACTGCCGCCATGAACACGAACAGCTTGCCGAAGAATCCGGCCAGCGGTGGAATGCCCGCCAGCGAGAACATCAACATGGAGAAAACAAAGGCCAGCCCCTTGTTGGTGCGCGCAAGGCCTGCGAGGTCCGAAATGTTCTCGACCGACTTGCCCTGGCGGCGCATGGCCAGCACGCAGGCGAACACGCCCACCGTGGTGAACAGGTAGATCAGCATGTAGATGACAACGCCGCGCACGCCCTCCTCGCTGCCCGAGGCAAGGCCCACGAGGGCAAAACCCATGTGACCGATGGAGGAATAGGCAAGCAGGCGCTTGATGTTGCTCTGCCCGATGGCGGCAAAGGCGCCAAGCACCATGGAGGCCAGCGAGACGAATACGATGATCTGCTGCCAGTCATGCACCACATGGGCGAAAGGCCCGGTGAGGACGCGGATGAACAGCGCCATGGCCGCAACCTTCGGCGCGGCCGCGAAGAAGGCCGTCACCGGCGTGGGCGCGCCTTCATAGACGTCCGGCGTCCACATGTGGAAGGGCACGGCCGACACCTTGAAGGCGAGACCGGCAATGATGAACACCAGCCCGAAGAGAATGCCAAGGTTGCTGCCCGAGGCCGTGAGGACCGAAGCGATGCCGGCAAACTGCGTTGTGCCCGTGAAGCCGTAGACCAGCGACGCGCCATAGAGCAGCATGCCGGACGACAGCGCGCCGAGAACGAAATACTTGAGGCCTGCTTCCGAGGACTTGGCATCATCCCGGTTGATGGCGGCGACCACGTAGAGCGCCAGCGACTGCAATTCGAGGCCCATGTAGAGGGAGATCAGGTCATTGGCCGAGATCATCATCATCATGCCCACGGTGGCGAGCAGAATGATCACGGGATACTCGAATTTTGCCATGTTGACGCGGCCGAGGAAGCGGCCGGACAGGATGATGGCAATGGCAGAGCCCGAGAGCGCCAGCACCTTCATCAGGCGGGCAAAGCTGTCCACCACGAAACTGCCGCCGAAGGCTGTGACCTTGCCGTCACCCGTGCCCCAAATCACCATGGCCGCAGCCACGATGAGCGCGATCACGGCACCTGTCGCCACGGTGCCATAGGCCTCGCGGCGGCTGAAGACGCCGAGCATCAAGAGCACCATGGACAGCACCGCCAGAAGGATTTCCGGGGCGGCGGCAGCGGCATCAGCCTGTTGCAGGAAGGTCATCATGGGGTCACTTCATCGAAAGGGTGATGGTGTCGAGATGGGCGGCGGCAACCTGCACCGACTTGAGCAGGCCTTCCACCGAGGCGGCGACCGTGTCGAGGATCGGGGCGGGATAGACGCCAAAGAACAGCGTGAGGATCACCAGCGGGGCCAGCATCGCAAGTTCGCGCGGGGTCATGTCCGGCATCCAGGCCAGCGATTCCTTTTCCAGCTTGCCAAAGACCACCCGGCGGTAGAGCCACAGCGCATAACAGGCCGAGAGGATCACGCCCGTGGTGGCGAAGAAGGCCACCCAGGTGTTGTTCTGGAAGGTACCGAGCAGTGTCAGGAACTCGCCGACAAACCCGGAGGAACCCGGCAGGCCGACATTCGCCATGGTGAACAGCATGAACACCGCCGCATAGAGCGGCATGCGGTTGACGAGCCCGCCATAGGCAGCGATCTCGCGGGTGTGCATGCGGTCATAGATCACGCCGACGCAGAGGAACAATGCACCCGACACCAGCCCGTGGCTGATCATCTGGAACATGGCGCCATCAATCCCCTGCCGCGTCATCGAGAAGATGCCCATGGTGACAAAGCCCATGTGCGCCACGGACGAATAGGCGATGAGCTTCTTCATGTCCTCCTGCATGAGGGCGACGAGCGAGGTGTAGATGATCGCCACCACCGAGAGCACATAGACGAAGTTCTGGAAATAGAGGCTCGCGTCCGGGAACATGGGCAGCGAGAAGCGCAGGAAGCCGTAGCCGCCCATCTTCAGAAGGATCGCCGCAAGGATGACCGAGCCTGCCGTTGGCGCTTCCACGTGGGCGTCCGGCAGCCATGTGTGCACCGGCCACATCGGCATCTTCACCGCGAAGGAGGCGAAGAAGGCCAGCCACAGCCAGGTTTGCATCTCCGCCGGGAAGGTGTCCGGCTTGGCCAGCAGCGCCACGATGTCGGTCGTGCCTGCATGCCAGTACATGGCAATGATGGCGAGCAGCATCAGGACCGAGCCGAGCAGCGTGTAGAGGAAGAACTTGAACGAGGCATAGACGCGCCGCGGTCCGCCCCAGATGCCGATGATCAGGAACATCGGGATCAGGCCCGCTTCGAAGAGCACATAGAACAGTACCAGGTCCAGCGCCACGAACACGCCGATCATCAGCGTTTCGAGGACGAGGAAGGCGATCATGTATTCCTTCACCCGCTTGTCCACATGCCACGACGCGAGGATGCAGATCGGCATCAGGAAGGTGGTGAGCATCACCAGCGGCATGGAAATTCCGTCCACGCCCAGCTTGTAGCTGGCAAGACCGGCAAGCCACTCATGGTTTTCTACCAGCTGGAAGCCGGGATCGGCCAGCGTGAAGTTGAGCGGAATGAGGATCGAGACGGCGAAGGTCACGAGTGTCGTCCACAGCGCCGTGTAACGGGCGCGGCGGGCCGTGGCGGCTTCGTCACCGCCGGTGAAAACCAGCGTCAGCGCGCCCACCAGCGGCAGGAATGTGACGACCGAAAGCAAGGGCCAGTTCATCAGTGTGCGCCCCCAAACGAGAACCAGGAAACAAGAGCCGCCACGCCGATCAGCATGGCGAAGGCATAGTGGTAGACATAGCCCGTCTGCAGGCGGACCACCCTGTTGGTGACATCGACAACGCGGGCCGAGACACCATCGGGGCCAAGCCCGTCGATGACCGCGCCATCGCCCTTCTTCCACAGGAAGCGGCCAAGCCACATGGCGGGGCGCACGAAGATGAGGTCATACAGTTCGTCGAAGTACCACTTGTTGAGCAGGAACTGGTAGATGGGCTGGTGCATCGCGGCCAGACGCTTCGGCAGTTCGGTGTTGCGGATGTAGAACAGGAAGGCCAGAACAAAGCCTGAGACCATGGCAATGGTCGCCGACCACTTCACCAGCACAGGCACCTCGTGGATTTCGTGCACGATGTGATTCTCGGTAGAGCGGAAGATGGATTTGCCCCAGAACACCGCTTCCTCGTGGCCCATGAAATACTGTTCGAAGGCAAAGCCTGCCACCACGGCGCCAATCGCCAGCACATAAAGCGGGACCAGCATCACGCTGCCGCTTTCGTGCACATGTTCCATGGTGTGCTTGTCAGCGCGCGGCGCGCCGTTGAAGGTCATGAAGGCGAGGCGCCAGGAATAGAACGAGGTGCAGAAGGCCGCGATCACCAGCAGGCCAAAGGCCAGCATGTGGGGGGCTGCGTGCGAGGCAAAAGCGCTTTCGATGATGGCATCCTTGGAGTGGAAACCGGCGAAACCGAAGAGGCCGGGAATGCCGACACCCGTGAGCGCAAAGGTGCCGATCAGCATCATCGCCCAGGTGATGCGGATGTGCGGCGCGAGGCCACCCATCTTGCGCATGTCCTGTTCACCCGACATGGCATGGATCACGGAACCCGCGCCAAGGAACAGCAGAGCCTTGAAGAAGGCATGCGTGAACAGGTGGAACATGCCGATGCCGTAGGCGCCAACGCCCATGGCCACGAACATGTAGCCGAGCTGCGAGCAGGTCGAATAGGCAATGACGCGCTTGATGTCGTTCTGGACGAGGCCGACGGTGGCGGCGAAGAAGGCCGTGACGGCGCCGATGACGATCACCACATCGCGCGCCACAGGCGACAGTTCAAACAGCGGCGACATGCGGGCCACGAGGAACACGCCCGCCGTCACCATGGTGGCGGCATGGATGAGGGCTGAAACAGGCGTGGGACCTTCCATGGCGTCCGGCAGCCAGGTGTGCAGCAGGAACTGCGCCGACTTGCCCATGGCGCCCATGAAGAGCAGCAGGCACAGCACCGTCAGCGTGTCCCAGTCCCATGACAGAAAATGGATGGTCTTGCCCACGGCGTCAGGTGCGGCGGCGAAGATCGCGTCGAACTCGACCGAGCCATAGACCATGAAGACACCGAAAATGCCGAGCGCGAAGCCGAAGTCGCCCACACGGTTGACCACGAAGGCCTTGATGGCGGCGGCGTTGGCCGAGGGCCGCGTGTACCAGAAGCCGATGAGCAGGTACGAGGCGAGACCCACGCCTTCCCAGCCGAAGAACATCTGGATCAGGTTGTCGCTTGTCACCAGCATCAGCATGGCGAAGGTGAAGAGCGAGAGATAGGCGAAGAAGCGCGGCTGGTGCTCGTCGTGACTCATGTAGCCGAGCGAATAGAGATGGACGAGAGCCGAGACCGTGTTCACCACGACCAGCATGACCGAGGTCAACGCGTCGATGCGCAGCGCCCAGGAGGACTGCAGCGTGCCGGAGGTGATCCAGCGCAGCACTTCGACCTTCTGGTCATGGGCCTCGTGCAGGAAGCTCCACAGGTTCACCCACGAGAGAACGGCGGCAACGAACAGCAGCGCCGTGGTCAGGTACATGGGCCACATGGGGCCGTGATAGTGCCCGCCGTGACCATGATCGTCGTGGCCGTGGCCGTCGTGGCCGTCATGGCCGTGGGCATGGTCGCCATGGCCATGGTGACCGCCGTATACTGCGGCGTCGGTGCCCAGGTTGCGGAACAGCGCGGTGCCGAACAGCCCTGCGATGATCGCGCCGAGGAGCGGAAGGAAGACGATTGCGTGGTACATGATGCTTCCCGTCAGCCCTTCATGAGTGTGATGTCGTCAACCGCGATTGAGCCGCGGTTGCGGTAATAGGTGACAAGGATGGCAAGGCCGATGGCGGCCTCGGCGGCGGCAACAGTCAGCACCAGCAGCGCGAAGACCTGGCCCACCAGATCGTTGAGTGCCGTGGAGAAAGCCACCAGGTTGATGTTCACCGACAGCAGGATCAGTTCCACCGACATCATGATGATGATGACGTTCTTGCGGTTGAGGAAGATGCCGAAAATGCCGATCGTGAAGAGGATCGCGGCAACGGTGAGGTAGTGTGAAAGGCCGATCATCTTAGAGCCCCTGCCCCGGTTCGACTTTGCGGATTTCAACGGCGGTCGCAGGCGTGCGGGCCACCTGCGCGGCAATGCTCTGGCGCTTGACGCCTTCCTTGTGGCGCAGCGTCAGCACGATGGCACCCACCATGGCGACGAGCAGCACGAGGCCGGAGGCCTGGAACCAGTAGACGTACTTCGTGTAGAGGATTTCACCCAGCGCTTCCGTGTTGGTGAGGCCGCCTGCGGGCACCGGTGCCGCTGCCGTCTTCAGCGCTTCGGGCGAGATGGCCCAGGTGCCAAAGACCATCGCCAGTTCAACGAGCACGACAAGCCCGATGATCCCGCCCACGGGCAGGTAGCTCGCCATGCCTTCACGCAGTTTCACGAAGTCCACGTCCAGCATCATGACAACGAAGAGGAAGAGCACGGCAACCGCGCCCACGTAGACCACGACGAGGATCATCGCCAGGAACTCTGCTCCCATCAGGATGAACAGGCCCGCCGCATTGAAGAAGCAGAGGATGAGGAAGAGCACAGAGTGCACGGGATTGCGCGCCGTGATCACCATCACGGCGGAGGCCACCGCGAGGGCTGCGAAGAGATAGAAGAAGATGGTTGCGGCCATGGATCGGTCCTCAGCGGTATGGCGCGTCGAGCGCCATGTTGCGGGCGATTTCCCGCTCCCAGCGGTCGCCGTTGGCAAGCAGCTTGTCCTTGTTGAACATCAGCTCCTCGCGGGTTTCGGTGGCGAATTCGAAGTTCGGGCCTTCCACGATGGCATCCACCGGGCAGGCTTCCTGGCAGAAGCCGCAATAGATGCACTTCACCATGTCGATGTCATAGCGCGTGGTGCGGCGTGTGCCGTCGTTGCGGCGCGGACCCGCCTCGATGGTGATGGCCTGCGCCGGGCAGATCGCCTCGCACAGCTTGCAGGCGATGCAGCGTTCCTCGCCGTTGGGGTAGCGGCGGAGCGCATGTTCGCCCCGGAAGCGCGGGCTGAGGATGCCCTTTTCGTGCGGATAGTTCAGCGTCGCCTTCGGCGCCACCATGTACTTCAAGGCAAGCCAGGTGGCGGAGAGGAATTCCTTGAGGAAGAGCGAGCGGGCTGCTGCAGCAAGTTGCATGTCAGTGGGCTCCCGGAGTCATGAGCTGCGCGCCGAGAAGGTAGCCGAGAAGCGGCATCCCGACGAGGCTCTGCAGGCGGATGATGTTGGTGATGAAGGCAGGACTGCGGCCTTGGCTGTAGGTCACCTTCGCCGTTTCGTGGCGCAGGCTCAGCACGGGATAGACCGCGCGCATGAAGACAAGGAGTTCCACAACGCCGATGGCGAGGAACAGAACCGCAAAGGCGAGGCCATGGGGCGACAGGGTCATGATGGCAGCCATCCCATTGTCACCAGAACACCAGCGGTCAGCGCCACCCAGAACAGCGAGATCGGCAGGAACACCTTCCAGCCCAGGCGCATCAGCTGGTCATAGCGGTAGCGCGGCACGATGGCCTTCACCATGGCGAACATGAAGAACACGAACACCAGCTTGACGAGGAACCAGACAACGCCCGGTACCCAGTTCAGCACGGCGACGTCGATGATCGGCAGCCAGCCCCCGAGGAAGAGGATGGTGGTCATGGCGCACATCAGGGTGATCGCCACATATTCACCGAGCATGAACAGCAGGTAGGGCGTGGAAGAGTACTCCACCATGTGGCCGGCCACGAGTTCCGATTCCGCTTCCACCAGGTCGAAGGGCGGGCGGTTGGTTTCCGCCAGCGCCGAGACGAAGAAGATCACGAACATCGGCAGAAGCGGCAGGAAGTACCAGTCGAGGATGGAGCCCGGCAGCCCCAGCATGGTGCCGAGCCCCGTCGATTGCGAGCGCACGATCTCGGTGAGGTTCATCGAGCCCGCGCAGAGCAGCACGGTGACGATCACGAAGCCGATGGAAACCTCGTAGGACACCATCTGCGCGGCCGACCGCAGCGCCGAGAGGAAGGGATATTTCGAGTTGGAGGCCCAGCCGCCCATGATCACGCCATAGACGCCAAGGGAAGAGAGCGCGAAGAGATAGAGGATGCCGACATTGATGTCGGCCACCACCCATTTGCCTTCGACGAGGCCGAAGAACGAGCCCTCTGAGACCGGCACCACCGCCCAGGCGGCCAGCGCCAGCGTGGCGGTGACGAGCGGCGCGATGACGAAAACGCCCTTGTTGGCGCCGTCCGGGATCACCACTTCCTTCAGCGCGAACTTGATCAGGTCGGCGAAGGACTGGAACAGGCCCCACGGGCCAACCACGTTCGGCCCGCGCCGCATCTGCACGGCGGCCCAGATCTTGCGGTCGGCCCACAGGAGATAGGCCACGATGATCAGCAGGCCGGACATGAAGCCGAAGCTCACGACCACGAAGAAGAGAAGAGTGAGAAGCACCTCGGTCATGGTTTACTCCGCGGCCTCGAGCTTGCGCACATTCTTCAGCGCCGAGCATTCGGCCATGGTCTTCGACGCGCGGGCGACCGGATTGGTCATGTAGAAATCCGTGACGGGCGAGCGGAACGGCTCGG
>ERZ1645187.1676-NODE-1676-length-20163-cov-33.630943_pt1 | contig 20163 bp, 15 predicted proteins | sample MGYA00575352_ERZ1645187 | MGnify/ENA primary metagenome ERZ1645187 (study PRJEB40837, sample SAMN11349314) | freshwater sediment metagenome | isolation source: river sediment | host: Sediment | place: India: Wazaribad , New Delhi | collected 2017-02-21 ... | reverse complement strand
CACCGGCGCCTTCCACGGCCGCACCATGCTGACCATGGCGATGACCGGCAAGGTGGCGCCCTACAAGAAGAAGTTCGGCCCGCTGCCGGCCGAGGTCTATCACCTGCCGTTCCCCAACGCACTGCACGGCGTCACCATCCAGCAGTCGCTCGATGCGCTGAACTTCCTGTTCCGCGCCGACATCGAGCCGGATCGCGTCGCCGCGATCGTCGTCGAGCCGGTCCAGGGCGAGGGCGGCTTCTACGAGGTGCCGGTCGAGATGTTCCGCGCCCTGCGCGAGGTCTGCGATCGCCACGGCATCGTGCTGATCGCCGACGAGGTGCAGACCGGCTTCGGCCGCACCGGCAAGCTGTTCGCGGTCGAGCACACCGGCGTCGAGCCGGATCTCGTCACCATGGCCAAGTCGCTCGGCGGCGGCTTCCCGATCTCGGGCGTGCTCGGCCGCGCCGAGATCATGGACGCGCCGGAGCCGGGCGGCCTCGGCGGCACCTATGCCGGCTCGCCGCTCGCCTGCGCCGCCGCCCTCGCCGTCCTCGACGTCATCGACGAGGAGAAGCTGCTCGACCGCTCGACCGCCGTCGGCGCCACCATCAAGGCCCGCCTCGGTGAGATCGCCAAGCGCAACGACGCCGTGGCGATCACCGCCATCCGCGGTCGCGGCGCGATGATCGGCTTCGACATCGTCAAGGACAACGGCGCCTACGAGCCCGATGCCGACGCCACCAAGCGGGTGACGACGATCGCTCTCGAGAAGGGGCTGATCCTTCTGTCCTGCGGCGTCTACTCCAACGTGATCCGCATCCTGGTGCCGCTCACCGTCTCCGACGCCGTGCTCGCCGAGGGTCTCGACGCCCTCGAGGCCGCCCTCGTTGCCGCCAAGGGCTGAACCGATGACCCTCACGCTGAAGGATCCGAGCCTCCTCGTCTCGCAGTGCTACATCGACGGCGCCTTCGTCGGCGAGTGCGTCGATCCGGTCGTCGATCCGGCGACCGGTGACGAACTCGCCCGCGTGCCGCGCTTCGCGGTGGCGGAGGCCAAGCAGGCGGTCGAGGCCGCGGCCCGCGCCTTCAAGCCCTGGGCGGCGCTGACCGCCAAGGAGCGGGCGAAGATCCTTCGGCGTTGGTACGACCTGATCGTCGCGAACCGCGAGGACCTCGCGGCGATCCTCACCGCCGAGCAGGGCAAGCCGCTGGCCGAGGCCCTCGGCGAGATCGATTACGGCGCGGCCTACGTCGAGTTCTACGCCGAGGAGGCCAAGCGCATCCGCGGCGAGACCCTGCCGAGCCATCGCGCCGACGGCCGCATCCTGGTCATTCGTCAGCCGATCGGCGTCGTGGCGGCGATCACGCCGTGGAACTTCCCCAACGCGATGATCACCCGCAAGGTCGCTCCGGCGCTCGCCGCCGGCTGCACCGTGGTGGTGAAACCCGCCCCCGAGACGCCGCTCTCGGCGCTGGCGCTGTGCGTGCTGGCCGAGCGCGCCGGCATCCCCGCCGGCGTCTTCAACGTGCTGACCGGCAACGCGCCGGCGATCGGCGGTGTGCTGACGTCGCATCCGGCCGTCCGCGTCGTCGGCTTCACCGGTTCGACCGAAGTCGGCAAGCTCCTGATGCGCCAGTCCGCCGGCACCGTGAAGAAGGTCGCGCTCGAACTCGGCGGCAATGCCCCCTACATCGTCTTCGACGACGCCGATCTCGACGAGGCGGTGAAGGGCGCACTGGCCGCCAAGTTCCGCAACGCCGGCCAGACCTGCGTCTGCGCCAACCGCCTCTACGTCCAGGCCGGCATCCACGACCGATTCGTCGCGGCGCTGGCCGATGCCGTGGCACAGCTGAAGGTCGGCCGCGGCACCGAGCCCGGCGTCGTCCAGGGCCCGCTCATCAACGACGAGGCGGTGGCCAAGGTCGAACGCCACGTCGCCGACGCCACCTCGCGCGGGGCGAAGCTCATGACCGGCGGCCGCCGGCACATGCTGGGACGCACCTTCTTCGAGCCGACCGTGCTCGCCGGGGTCACCGTCGACATGGCGGTGGCGCGCGAGGAGACCTTCGGGCCGGTCGCTCCGGTGTTCCGCTTCGACACCGAAGAGGAGGTCGTCGCCGCGGCCAACGCCACGGAATTCGGGCTCGCGGCCTACGTCTTCACCCGCGACGTCGGTCGGGTGTTCCGGGTCGGCGAGGCGCTCGAATACGGCATGGTCGGCATCAACTCCGGCCTCATCTCCACCGAACTCGCCCCGTTCGGCGGTATCAAGGAGAGCGGCAACTCGCGCGAGGGCTCGCATCACGGCATCGAGGAATTCGTCGAGAAGAAGTACCTCTTCGTCGCCGGTCTCGATCGCTGAGCTTCCGCAACGGAGGTTGCGGCGAAAAATCGTGCGGGACAAGCGGCCCCAGACTTTCGTCAGGCCTGCGAACCCGCTGGAAATTCGCCACGATTTCGGGAAGACTGCATTCCGCCCGGACCTCTCGCGACGGTATGCGAGAGGGGGCCGCGCCGGACCCGCGACCGGGTCCGGCAGAAGAGATTCGAGGGAGGCCGCAATGGTCCGTCGGTCAGTTGGAATCGCGTCGTTCGTCTTCGCCGCCGGCATGGCGATGGGCATCGCCTCCGCCCACGCCGAGGCGAACGCCGTCCAGAAGGAATGCGCCGCCGAGTGGAAGGCCGCCAAGGACGCCGGCAAGGTCCAGGCCGGCCAGAAGTGGCCCGCCTTCTACTCCGAGTGCGCCAAGGCCAAGGCCGCCGCGGCTCCGGCCGCCGCCGCTCCGGCTGCTGCTGCTCCCGCCGCCCCGGCGAAGCCCGCGGCCCCCGCCGCTGCGGCTCCGGCACCGGCCAAGCCCGCTGCCGCCGCTCCGGCCGCTGCCGGCGCCGCCGTCTTCCCGACCGCGGTCGCGGCGAAGTACGCTTCCGAGACCCCCGGCAAGCAGCGCATGCACACCTGCCTCGACCAGTACAAGGCCAACAAGGCGACCAACGCCAACGGTGGCCTGAAGTGGATCCAGAAGGGCGGCGGCTACTACTCCGAGTGCAACAAGAAGCTCGGCGGCGGTGCCAACGACTGAGGCCGATCGGCGCCGATGGTCGCGACCTCGGCGCCGTGATCGACCGGAACGAAAGAGAGCCCCGTGGCGATGCCGCGGGGCTCTCGTCGTTTCACGGGACCACATCGGCGCCCGCCCGCGTCGCGCCTCAGTGGGCACGCGTCCAGCTGTCGCTCTTGCAGATCAGGCCGCCGAGCACGCAGCCCTGGAGCTTCAGCGAGCCGTCCGCCTGCAGCGTGACATAGCCGGTGTAGGTCTTGCCGTCCTCGGCATTGTAGACGTCGCCCTTCCACTGATCGGCGGTGCCGGTCGGCTTGAGGCCGAGCAGCACGCGGCGACCGGTCACCGCTTCGTCGCGCTTGGCCGGATCGGGGTTGTTGACGTCCTTGCGCGGGTTCTTCTCCCAAACCACCGTGCCGCACAGCGCCCCGCCGCAGGGCTCGATGCGAATCTTCGAGCTGCCCGACGAGCGCATCCACACGCCGGTGGCGTCGCCCGCGACCGCGATACCGCTCACCGTCAATCCGCATCCCAGAGCCAGAACCGAAGCCAAGGTCCGAAGTCTCATTCTCGTCTCCTCACCCGTTCGACCCGTTTGTCCGGGTCTGATCGATACCGTATTGAGCAATATCATGCCGAATACGTCAACCAGGACCCCACCGAGAAAATGAACCCGGCGACGCAGCGACGGTGAGGACGCGGGAGAGCGAGCGGATCGGCGGGTCGGAGACGCCGGCAGGAAGGCAGATCCGCCCCTGGCGTCCCTCTCCCCCGAGTGCACGGCGAGGGCCGCCGGCGGTGCCGTCACGGGAAACTCGGGATGTGGAGGCGCCTTCGCGCGCCCTCGCCCACGTCGAGTGCACGCCACCCGGCACCCGGCGGCACCATCTCCGGACACGAGAAAGGGCGACGGATCGCTCCGACGCCCTTCTCGAAATTCCCACCGGTCGCCGAAGCCGACGCCTCACATGCGATAGGCGGTACGGAAGCCGCCCCAGTGGCGACCGTCGATGACCAGCGGCACGTCGATCTCCTTCATGGCGACGATGTTGCCGCCGCCGAGATCGCGGAAGTAGCTCTGCACCAGGAAGGGCCGGGTGTTGCGCGCCGCCAAGAGGCCGGTGCGATCGTCGTAGATGCGCTTGTTGCGGCTGTTGGCGGTGTTCCACAGAGTTTCGCCCGGCCGCTGCGGCTGGGAATAGATCTTGTTGTGGACCGGCAGCCAGCCGTTGATGTCGACGCAGGCGCAGAACGCCATGCGCTGATCCTCCGACAGGATCCCCTCCTGCACCGACGGCAACACCTCCTCCAGCGCCTTCAGCGCCTGGGTCTCGTACTGCAGCGGCGAGCTGTCCTTGATCGGGCGATAGTTGGTGTCGAACAGTTCCGAGAGCGTCACCCGATGGGCGGCGATCGCCTGCGACAGCGCCTTGGTCACCCGCTCCGCCGCCGTCTCGGCGCGCTGGATCAGCGGACGATAGTCGATCTCGATCTGGGTGATCTTGTCGCGCAGCCGCTGGTTGGCCATCGCGTCGTCGTCGAAGAACTTGACGTGCAGGCCGTAGTGGCTCTTGCCGACCACCGTGGCGACGATCTGGCAGAAGCCGGTGAAGTCGAGCTCGAGGCGAGCGCCGAGCGGCACCCCGGCCTCGCGTTCGGGCACCAGCAGAGCGCCACCGAGCGACAGATCGATGGTGTGGACCGGAATGCGCGTCGTGCCGACCTTCATCTCACCGCGGATCTCGACCGGCCAGCGGTCGTGGCGACGCCGATCGGCGTCGGGCGACTGGCGCAGCACGGTGACGAGCTGCCGCGTCATGTCGAGCACCGAGGTGTTCATCTGATCGGTGGCGGTCTCGACGGTGCGGCCGAGTTCGGCGGCGCGCGCCATGCCCTCGCTCATGCGCCGCGCCTTCTCGGCGACCTCGTCGGCGAAACGGGCGGTCTCGGTGGCGGAGCGGCCGATCTCGGCCGTGGTGCCGATCTGCATCTGCACCGACTGCGACACCTCGCCGAACACCGGACCGATCTCGCCGACCAGGGCGATGATCTTGTCGACGGCGGTGATGTTGGCCTCGGCCGTCTCCTTGAGGCGACCGATGGTGGCGCCGATCTCGCTCGTCGCCTTCTGGGTCTCCACCGACAGCGCCTTGACCTCGTTGGCGACCACGGCGAAGCCGCGGCCGGCGGCCCCGGCCCGGGCCGCCTCGATGGTGGCGTTGAGGGCGAGCAGATTGGTCTGGCCGGCGACGTCGGAGATCAGCGACACCACCGCCTGGATCTGCTCGATCGCCACCTTGAGATCTTCGATCGAAGTGGAGGCGACCTTGGCCACGTCGACGGCGTCGTCGACCAGCTTCTGCGAGGTGCGCGCCTGCCGGCCGATCTCCTCGGCGGTCTGATGCAACTCCTGGAAGCCTTCGGCGAGGGTGTTGATGTTGGCGTGGGCCGCCGTGGTCTGCTCGGCGAGGTTCTCGGTGTCGCGACGCAGGTCGTCGACGATGGCCACGGTCTCGACGACACACTTCTTGGTCTCGCGACCGGACGTCTCCATGCGCTTGCCGGCGCGCTTCAGATCCGCCTCGAGCAGCTCGACGACCTCGCGCGCACCGCCCGCGGTCGCGGAATTGTGCCCGATGCTCGGTTCCGGCGGACGCTCCACCGGCGACGCGGCCTCGGCCTTCGCTCGCGCGGTCGAATCGTCACGGGTCGCCTTGAATCCGAACTTGAACATGCGCTCTCCCCGTAGGCACGGAATCGCCTTCCGACTCTTTCTCAGACGTTGCCGATGCGGTCGTTACCGGTCGCTTAACGGCATGTATCGAATGTGCGTTTCGTTGTAGAATTTCTCCTGCATCGGCGAAACTTCGCCCTCGGGTGAAGCATTCGCTCGCCCGATACGGAGGCGGGGTCCGGGCGCCGGCGCCGTTTGACGTTGCGTCAACTCCGCCGGACAAGTAGACAACCCTCGGTCGTCGGGGGGTAATGATCGTGGAAGGCGACGGACGAATGCCGAGATCCAAGCGGGGGACGCCCTCGGTTCTGGTGTGGTTGCGCGACGATCTGCGGCTCGACGACAATCCCGCCCTCGTCGCCGCCCTCGCGGAAGGGCGCCCGCTGCATCTGCTCTACGTTCTCGACGAGGTGTCGCCCGGCCTACGCCCGCTCGGTGCGGCGGCACGCTGGTGGCTGCATCGCTCGCTCGCAGCCCTCGGGCACGAGATCGAACGGCGCGGCGGACGTCTCCTGTTGCGGCGCGGGCCGGCGGCGATCGTCGTCGGCGCCGTCCTCGAGGAGACCGGTGCCGTCTCGCTGCATTGGAACCGCCGCCGCGGCGCGGCGCCGCAGGCGATCGATTCCACGCTGAAGGCCGATCTCACCGCCTCCGGCATCGCGGTGCAGAGCCATCATGCCGACCTGCTGCACGAGCCGAGCCGGTTCGTCACCGGCAGCGGCAGCCCCTATCGGGTGTTCACACCGTTCTGGCGGGCACTGCGGGCGACCTGGCCGCCGCGGACGCCGCTTCCCGCGCCCGACCGTCTCCCGCCCCCCGGCGAGGGCGAGATCGCGGCCGGTTCCGACGCCCTCGCCGACTGGAAACTCCTGCCGACGGCACCGAACTGGGCGAGCGGCATCGCCGCGTCCTGGACCCCGGGCGAGACCGGCGCAGCGGCCCGGCTGACCGCCTTCCTCGAAAGAGGAATATATTCCTATTCTCTGGAGCGCGATCGACCCGACCTCGATCTCTGCTCGCATCTGGCACCGCACCTGCGCTTCGGCGAGATCTCGGTTCACCGAATCGTCGCCGCGCTGGAGGCCGCACGCGGCGGCGCGGCGCCACCGGCCGAGGAGAATGTCGAGAAGTTCCTGGCCGAACTGGGCTGGCGGGAGTTTTCCCATCACCAGCTCGCCCGCTCGCCCGACTTCGCCCATCACGCCGTCGATCGCCGCTTCGACCGCTTCCCGTGGATCGACGACGAGACGACGCTGCGGGCGTGGCGACGGGGCCGAACCGGCTATCCGCTGGTCGACGCCGGGATGCGCGAACTGTGGGCGACGGGCACCATGCACAATCGGGTGCGGATGGTGGTCGCCTCGTTCCTGGTCAAGCACCTCCTGCAGGACTGGCGCGCCGGCGAAGCATGGTTCTGGGATACGCTGGTCGACGCCTGCCCGGCCGCCAACCCGGCCAATTGGCAGTGGGTCGCCGGGTCGGGCGCCGATGCCGCGCCCTATTTCCGCATCTTCAATCCGGTGACCCAGGGCGAGAAGTTCGACCCCCTCGGCGACTACGTGCGCCGCTGGGTTCCGGAACTGGCGCGGCTGCCGAAGCGCTGGGTTCATGCCCCCTGGACGGCACCGGCCGACGTCCTCGCCGCGGCCGGGGTCCGTCTCGGAGAGACCTATCCGCAACCGATCGTGGAACACGCGAAGGCGCGCGCCCGTGCGCTGGCCGCCTTCGCGGAAATGACGTCTTCATGACGTCCCGTCGGCTCGATTGACAGTGACGGTCCCGATCGGGCAAGTCTCGCGGGCTCGTCGTGCGCGGTCGCCCCGCGTCGTCGATCGCGCCGCGTCGAACCTCATCGCGCCCGCGCGTCCCGCATCCCAGCCGAGGTCGGAAGCCGAAACCTTCATGTCCGCGCCCGCCAGCACGTCTCCTCGCTCCGGCTCCTCCGAGATCGGCCTCGCCCGTCTCTTCGCCTTCGCCGCACCGGCCCTGCCGGTGGCCGCCTTCCAGCTGCCCTTCGTCATCATCGTGCCGAAGTACTACGCCGACAACGTCGGGCTCAGCCTGACGATGGTGGGCGCGATCATCATCGCGGTCCGTCTCATCGACGCGATGCTGGATCCCTTCATCGGCTATTTCTGCGACCACTCGCGGCCGCGCTGGGGCCGCCGGCGCACCTGGTTCGGCTTCGCCGCCATCCCGACCACGGTCGGCGCCCTGATGGTGTTCAACCCCTTCCCACCGGTCGACGGCAACCTCGCCTGGACCATCGCCGGGCACACGCTGACCATCACGCCCAACGTCTTCTGGGGTGGCTGGTTCTTCGTGTGGTCGGTGATGATGTCGCTCGGCTACACCGCACTGTCGCTGTCGCACCAGTCGTGGGCGGCCGAGATCTCGACCAGCTACTACGGCCGCAACCGCATCTTCGCGGCGCGCGAGATCGCGGTGGTGGCCGGCACGCTGGTCGCCACCGGCCTGCCCTTCGTGCTGACGCTGATGGGCAAGCCGGGCAATCAGCCGGTGCTGTGGGGCCTGTCGCTCTTGGTCGGCATCTCGCTGCCGGTGCTCGCCTCGATCGCGGTCAAGTCCGTGCCGGAGCCGACCCACACCGCCCATGCCCCCACCCCCTTCCTCGAGGGCCTCAAGGGGATGGCGGAGAACGTGCCGTTCCGCCGCCTCTTGCTCGCCTTCGCCCTGTCGAACATGGCCAACGGCGTGCCGGCGGCGATCCTGCTCTATTTCGTGCGTGACTACATCCACGGCAACGAGGAGACGCAGCGCTTCTTCCTGCTGCTCTACTTCCTGTTCGGCGTGCTCTCGACGCCGCTGTGGCTGTGGCTGGCCAAGCGCACCTCGAAGCACCGGGCGTGGTCGATCGCCATGATCATCGCCTGCTTCGGCTTCATCTGGACGCCCTTCGTCGGCTACGAGACCCTGGGCGAGGCGAGCCGTTGGGTGTTCGGCTTCATCATGGTGCTGGCCGGCATGGCGGTCGGCGCCGATCTGATGCTGCCGCCGTCGATGCAGTCGGACGTCATCGACGTCGACACCGCGCGCACCGGCGAACAGCACACCGGCTTCTATTTCGCGGTGTGGGCGCTGGCCACCAAGGTGGCGCTGTCGGTGGCGCTCGGCCTCGGCTTCGTCATTCTCGGCGCGGTCGGCTTCGACAAGGGCGACATGAGCGAGAAGGCCGCGGTCGTGGAGACGGTGAAGACCTTCGGCAGCGAAGACGCCGTCGCGGTCGCCCATCCCGTCGACGACGCGCGTGCCAAGCATCGCGCCCGCCTGTCGAACGCCGCCGACACCAAGCCGATCAAGCAGAAGCCGCTGGCGATGTGGACGCTGGCCATCCTCTACGCCTGGGTGCCGGTGGTGCTGAAGCTGATCGCCGTACGGCTGGTGTGGAACTTCCCGATCGGCGCCGAGGAGCAGGCACGCCTGCGCGCCCAGATCGAGGCGCGCGATCGCCGGGATCGCGAAGTCGACGAGGGCACGGCCCACTGAGCCGCGCCGGCGGGGCGGTGGCGGACCCTCCGGTTCGCGACCATCCCGACCGACATCGGCACCACCCGACGGCGCCCCCGTCCCCGGCTGCCGCGACCGGCGGCCATGGCGGGCGTTCCATCAGAGTATGATTTTCTACTGATGGGTTCCGGCGAGGCACGTCGTTGCTTTTCGCCGGCCACGCGAGCCGCCATCATGCTCCCCGTCGGATCGCCGGCCGCAGCCTCGCGCCCGGACCGACCCAACGAGGAGACCCCCGCATGGCCGCAGCCTCCCCCCGCCCCGTCGACGACGTGATCGCGGCGATCGGCAATACGCCGCTCATTCGCCTGCGTCGCGCCTCCGAGGCGACGGGATGCGAGATCTACGGCAAGGCGGAGTTCATGAACCCCGGCCAGTCGGTCAAGGACCGCGCCGCGCTGTGGATCGTCCGCGACGCCGTCGCCCGCGGCGAGCTGCGCCCCGGCGGCACCATCGTCGAGGGCACCGCCGGCAACACCGGTATCGGTCTGGCGCTCGTCGCTTCTGCCATGGGCTTCCGCACCGTGATCGTCATCCCCGAGACGCAGTCGGCGGAGAAGAAGGAGGCGCTGCGCCTCGCCGGGGCCGAACTCGTCGAAGTCCCGGCCGTCCCCTACAAGAACCCGAACAACTACGTGAAGCTCTCCGGCCGTCTCGCCGCCGAACTGGCGAAGACCGAACCGAACGGCGCCGTCTGGGCCAACCAGTTCGACAACGTCGCCAACCGGCAGGCCCACATCGACTCGACCGCCGAAGAGATCTGGTCTCAGACCGGCGGCAAGATCGACGGCTTCGTCGCCGCGGTCGGCTCCGGCGGCACGCTCGCCGGCGTCGGCATCGGCCTCAAGGCGAAGAACCCCGACGTGGTGATCGCCCTCGCCGACCCGTACGGCGCCGCACTCTACGACTGGTACACCAACGGCGTACTGAAGGCGGAGGGCTCGTCGATCACCGAAGGTATCGGCCAGGGTCGCATCACCGCCAATCTCGAAGGCGCTCCGATCGATCGTGCCTATCGTATCTCCGACGAAGAGGCCGTGGCGATGATCCAGGACCTCGCCGAGCACGAGGGCCTCGTCATGGGCGGCTCGACCGGCGTCAACGTCGCCGGCGCGATCCGGCTGGCGAAGGACCTCGGCCCCGGCCACACCATCGTGACGGTGCTCTGCGACCACGGCAGCCGCTATCAGTCGAAACTGTGGAACCCGGCCTTCCTGCGGGAGAAGAACCTTCCGGTTCCCGCATGGCTGGAGCGCCGGTCGGAGATCGCGGTTCCCTTCGAAGCCGCGACGTGATCGGATGGGAGCCCGACGCGACCCGTTCGAGAAGGCTCCCATGACGTATCCGGCGACCGAACCCGTCTTCCGCGACGATCCCTATCTGACCACCCTCGACGCGACCGTGATCGGGCGCGGCGAGAAGGGCGGCATCCTCCTCGATCGCACCATCTTCTACCCGACCGGCGGCGGCCAGCCCGGCGACCGCGGCGTGATGATCTGGGCCGACGGCACCGAGACCGGCATCAACACCGCGGTGTGGGAGGACGACGCCAAGACCGTGATCGCCCATGTCGCCACCGAGGACATGCCGATCCCCGAGCCGGGCACGAAGGTGACCCTGAAGCTCGACTGGGATCGGCGTCACAGGCTGATGCGGATGCACACCGGCCTGCACCTGCTCTCGGTCGTCCTCCCCTACCCGGTCACCGGCGGATCGGTCGGCGAGGAGGAGGGCCGCCTCGACTTCGACATTCCCGACGCCGAACTCGATCGCGATGCGCTCAACGCCCGGCTGGCGGAACTGGTGGCGGCCGATCACCCGGTGAGCTTCGAGTGGATCTCCGACGCCGAACTCGACGCTCAGCCGGATCTGGTCAAGACCATGTCGGTGGCGCCGCCGCGCGGTTCGGGCCGGGTGCGGCTGGTGCACATCGGCGGCACGGCCTCGGTCGACCTCCAGCCCTGCGGCGGCACCCACGTCCGCTCCACCGGCGAGATCGGCGCCCTCGAGATCGTCAAGGCCGAGAAGAAGGGCAAGATCAACCGCCGCATCCGCGTGCGCTTCGTGTGAAGCCGGCGGGTGAGGCGGACGAGCCGGGACGTGTCGCGGAGGGCCTTCTTGGTGAGGTGCGAGCGGAAGCGAGCCTCTAACCACGAAGGGTCGATGGGCACGACGGCGGTGGCCGGGTGCCCTTCGGTCTTCGTGGTTCGCGCCCCCCTACGGGGTGCGCCTCACCATGAAGCCCTCCGCGATGCCCTCCGACGGGAGAGCGGGTGCGGTTCCGTGTCGAGCCGCCCTCCCCCCACCCGCTTGGCCCTCGACCGTGCCCCATGCTAGTCACGGACGATCGGGGAACGCAGCCTGAAAGGAACGACGGGTGGCGACGATCGCGGAGACGACGGCGGCGGTGAAGGCTCACGCGGCGCCGATCGGACGGCGGCTGAAGGCCGGGGCCTGCGCCCTGCGGCGGCGCCCGGCGCGCCATCGTCGGCCGACGATCCCGGCCATCCAATCGCCGAGCTTCGTCGCGGCCTGCGGGCTGATCGCGGCGCTGGCGGCGATCGCGGTGATCGATCCCCTGGTGCGCCTCCATCCCGGTCTCGCCGCCGGCTCGCTCACCGATCGCATCCTCACGGCGCTGACCTCGTTCGGCGAGGGCGTGGAGATGCTGGTCGGCGCGGCGCTCGTGGTCTTCGCCGCCGCCGCGCTCGATCCGGCGCGGCTGGGGCGCCGGGCGCTGGCCGGGCTCGCCGAACTCGCCGGCACCGCCGCCTTCGCCTTCGTGGCGATCGCCGGCTCGGGCCTGATCGGTTCGCTCATCAAGAACTTCTACGGCCGCGCGCGCCCCGCCCACATCGGCGGCGAGGCGGTGTTCGAACTGCACACTTTCGCCTTCCGCGCCAAATATGCCTCGTTCCCGTCCGGGCATTCGACCACGGCGGGGGCGACGGCGGTGGTGCTGGCGCTGCTCTTCCCCCGTTACGCGCGGCCGATCCTGGCCGCCGGTGTCGTGGTGGCGGTGACGCGCATCCTGCTCGAGGCGCATTTCCCCGCCGACGTCATCGCCGGACTGACGCTCGGGGCGGTGGTCACGCTCGCGCTCGCCCATGCGCTGGCGCGGCGCGGGCGCGTGTTCGGCTGGGGCGCCGACGGCCGGCTGAGGCTCCGGCCGCTGGCGGCGCCGGCGGCGTGGTTCGATACCCTCGCCGCCGTGCTCGCCGATCTGAAGCGCACCCGCGCGCCCGTCACGCCGCTGCGGCGAGACGCTTGAAGCCCGATTCGAGGTCGGCGATCAGGTCGGCGACGTCCTCGAGGCCGATCTGCAGGCGGATCAGCGGGCCCGGCGCCGTCCAGGGCACCGCGGTGCGGATCGGCGCCGGCTCGGCGTGGGTGACGAGGCTCTCGAAGCCGCCCCAGGAATAGCCCAGCCCGAACAGCTCCAGCCCGTCGAGGAAGGCGGCCACCGCCGCCTCGGACACCGGGTTGAGCTCGAAGGCGAACAGGCCGGCCGATCCGTCGAAGTCGCGCATCCAGACGGCGTGGCCGGGATCGCTCGGCAGGCCGGGATGGAGCACGCGGGCGACCTCGGGGCGGGCCTCCAGCCAGCCGGCGATGGCCAGCGCCGAGGCCTGATGGCGGGCGAGCCGCACTTCGAGCGTGCGCAGGCCGCGCAGCGCCAGATACATGTCGTCCGGGCCGGTGAACATGCCGAGATCGCCGTGCGTCTGCTTGACCTGCCGCCAGGCGCGCGGGCCGGCGGCAACGGTGCCGACCATCGCGTCGGAATGGCCGACCAGATACTTGGTGGCCGCCATGATCGACACGTCGACGCCGTGTTCGAGCGGACGGAAGAAGAGCGGCGTCGCCCAGGTGTTGTCGATCAGGGTGACGATGTCCCGCGCGCGCGCCACCGCGGTGATCGCCGGCACGTCCGGCATCTCGAAGGTGAGCGAACCGGGTGATTCGAGGAAGATCGCCCGGGTGTTCGGGCGGATCAGCTCGGCGATGCCCGCGCCGATCAGCGGATCGAAGAAGGTGGTCTCGACGCCGTAGCGCTTCAGCAGGCCGTCGCAGACGAGCCGCGTCGGCCCATAGACGCTGTCGATCATCAGGAGATGATCCCCGGCCTTCAGCACCGCCAGCAGCGCCAGCGAACAGGCCGCGAGCCCCGAGGGCGTGAGCACGCAGCCCTCCGCCCCCTCCATCTCGGCGACGATGTCCTCGAGCGCCGCCGAGGTCGGCGTGCCGCGGCGGCCGTAGACCCATTTCGCCGGCTTTTCGGCCTTGCCCTTCATCTGGGCGAGGTTGTCGAACAGGACGGTCGAGGCGTGGACCACCGGCGGATTGACGAAGGGACTGCCCGGTTCGCGTCCGGAATGCACCAGACGGGTGGCGGGGGCGTGCGAACGGCTCGTTTTCGGATCGTGGGTCATTCGGCGTCAAAAATTCCTGAGAGGGAGAGACACCGGATCGATTACGCTCGGTCACGGTGAAATGCGGAAAACCAACGCTTGACCCATCGTCGCCTTTGTCCTGAGATGAGCCGCCGATCGGTCGTCGGGCGCGAGCCTAGCGCAGATCGATCGGTCCCGCGAGCCAAGCGGTGGGTCGGCACGGGTCGCAGCGACGGGAGGACCGGTGGCGGCGAGCGGCGGAGCGGCCCGTTGCGGCCGTGGGATTCCCGATTTCCTCGAACGAGTGGGCTCGACCACAGCGAGTCGAGCCCGGAAGAAGGCGCACATGACCTCCAGGATCACTGCCATGGCGCTCGGCGCCGTCGTCGCTCTCGCCGCGGGATCGGCCGTCGCCGGCACCCTCGACGACGTCAAGGCCAAGGGCTTCGTCCAATGCGGCGTCAACACCGGCCTGCCGGGCTTCTCGGTCTCCGACGCCAAGGGCGAATGGAAGGGCCTCGACGTCGACTTCTGCCGGGCGCTCGCGGCGGCGATCTTCAACGATCCGAACAAGGTCAAGTTCACGCCGCTGTCGGCCAAGGAGCGCTTCACCGCGCTGCAGTCGGGCGAGATCGACCTGCTCTCGCGCAACACCACCTGGACGATGTCGCGCGACACCAAGCAGGGCAAGTTCGCCGGCGTGATGTACTACGACGGCCAGGGCTTCATGGTGCGCAAGTCGCTCGGCATCACCTCGGCCAAGCAGCTGGCCGGCGCCACCGTCTGCACCCAGACCGGAACCACCACCGAGCTGAACCTCGCCGACTTCTTCCGCACCAACAAGATGGACTACAAGCTCGCCTCCTTCGACAAGGAGACCGAGGTGGTCAAGACCTACGACAACGGCGGTTGCGACGCGATCACCACCGACCAGTCGGGCCTCTATTCCGAGCGTCTGCAGCTGGTGAAGCCGGACGACCACATCGTTCTGCCGGAGATCATCTCCAAGGAGCCGCTCGGGCCGATGGTGCGGCCGGGTGACGATGCGTGGTTCAACGTCGTGAAGTGGACCTATTTCGCGCTGGTGGCGGCGGAAGAGGCCGGCGTCACCTCCAAGAACGTCGAGGAGACCGCCGTCAAGACCGACAATCCGGACATCAAGCGACTGCTCGGCAAGGACGGTTCGTTCGGCGCCGACATCGGCCTGACCAACGCCTGGGCGCTGCAGATCGTCAAGCACGTCGGCAACTACGGCGAAGTGTTCGAGCGCAACGTCGGCGTCGAGACGCCGCTGAAGATCGCCCGTGGCATCAACGCCCTGTGGAACAAGGGCGGGCTGCAGTACGCCCCGCCGATCCGCTGACGCCACCGAGGGCGCGGGCCCATCCCCCGCGCCCTTTCCACGTCCGCACCGGGGGGACGCGAGGGGAGGAGACCGCGCATGCAGACGACCCGAGAGGGGCGCAGCGGACGACCGGCCATTCCGTGGCATCGCGATCCGTGGGTTCGCGGGCTCGTCTATCAGGCCCTCACGCTGATCGTGGTCGTGGTGCTCGGCTGGTACTTCGTCCACAACACCGCACTCAATCTCGAGAAGCGCACCGTCGCGCACGGGTTTTCGTTCCTCTCCACCACCGCCGGCTTCGACATCTCGCAGACGCCGATCGACTATCCCAAGGACGCCAGCTACGGCCGCGCCCTGATGGTCGGCCTCGCCAACACTGCCCTGGTGGCGGTGATCAGCATCGTCGTCGCCACCATCGTCGGGTTCCTGGTCGGCATCGGCCGGCTGTCGAAGAACTTCGTCGTCTCGCGCCTGTGCACCGCCTATGTCGAGACGCTGCGCAACATTCCCGTGCTCTTGCAGATCTTCTTCTGGTACTTCGCCGTGCTCGGGGTGATGCCGCTGCCGCGCAATTCGCTGCAGCCGATCCCCGGCTGGGTCTACGTCAACAATCGCGGCCTCTACCTGCCGGAGTTCCACTTCGGCGGCGCCACCGGATGGGCGATCGCGGTCGGGTTCCTGTCGGGGCTCCTGGGCGCGATCATCCTCGCCTTCTGGGCCAAGAAGCGCCAGATCGCCACCGGACGGCAGTTTCCGACCACCGTCGTCGGCCTCGCGCTCATCGTCGGTCTGCCGGTCCTCGCCTTTGCGCTCACCGGCTTCGACCTGACCCTGGTGGCGCCCAAGAAGGGCACCTTCAACGTCACCGGCGGCACCGAGATCATCGCCTCGGCGATGGCGCTGACGCTGGCGCTGGCGCTCTACACCGCCGCCTTCATCGCCGAGGTGGTGCGCGGCGGCATCCTCGCCGTGGCGCACGGCCAGACCGAAGCGGCCCGTTCGCTCGGCCTCTCGCCGAACCAGACCCTGCGGCTGGTGGTGGTGCCGCAGGCGATGCGGGTGATCGTGCCGCCGCTGACCAATCAGTATCTGAACCTCACCAAGAACTCGTCGCTGGCGGTGGGCATCGGCTACCCCGATCTGGTCTCGGTCGGCGGCATCGTGCTCAACCAGTCGGGACAGGCGATCGAGGTGATCGCGATCTGGATGGCGATCTATCTCTCCATCTCGGTCGGCACCTCTCTGCTGATGAACGCCTGGGACCGGGCCAACGCGATCGTGGAGCGGTGAACCGATGACCGACGCCGCCTCCCCCGCCCCGCTCTCGCCCTCCCGCGCCTTCGTCCGCTCCGTGCTGGCGCCACCGCAGCCGCCGCCGGCCTCCACCGTCGGCGCCGGCGCCTGGGTGCGGACCAACCTCTTCGGCAGCCTCTCCGACGGCGTGCTGACGCTCCTGGGCCTCGCCGCCGCCCTGCTGGTCGCCCGGGCGGTGATCGACTTCGCGGTGCTGCGCGCGGTGTGGCAGGGCGACAGCGGCGAAGTGTGCCGCATCGAGGGCGCCGGCGCCTGCTGGCCCTATGTGACGGCGTTCTGGAAACAGTTCCTGTTCGGCCGCTATCCGGCCGAGGAACGCTGGCGGGCATGGCTGACCTTCGCGGCCTTCTTCGGGCTCCTGGCGCCGCTGATGATCCCGCGGGTGCCGTTCAAACGGGCGAATGCGCTGCTGTTCTTCGTCGGCCTGCCGATCTTCGCCTATGTCATGCTGTGCGGCGGCTCGTTCGGGCTGGTCGAGGTCGAGACCACCATGTGGGGCGGACTGCTCGTCACCATGGTGGTGGCGGTGACCGGCATCGTCTGCTCGCTGCCGATCGGCATTCTGCTGGCGCTCGGGCGACGCTCGCAGATGCCGGTGGTGCGGATGCTGTCGATCGTCTTCATCGAGTTCTGGCGCGGCGTGCCGATGATCACCGTGCTGTTCATGGCGGCGAACATGCTGCCCCTGTTCATGCCGGAGGGCGTCGACGTCGACAAGCTGCTGCGCGCGCTGGTCGGCGTGGCGATCTTCACCGCGGCCTACCTCGCCGAGACGATCCGCGGCGGTCTCGCGGCGATCCCCAAGGGGCAGTACGAGGGCGCGATGGCGCTGGGGCTCGGCTACTGGCGGATGATGGGGCTGATCATCATGCCGCAGGCCCTGAAGCTGGTGATCCCCGGCATCGTCAATTCCTTCATCTCGCTGTTCAAGGACACCACCCTGGTGCTGATCGTGTCGATCTTCGACCTGCTCGGCATGATCCAGGGCTCGCGCAACGATCCGATCTGGTCGTCGCCGACCACCGGCGCCACCGGCTATCTGGTGGCGGCGGTGATCTTCTGGTGCTTCTGCTTCGGCATGAGCCGTTATTCGCAGTGGATGGAGCGCCGGCTCGCCACGGGTCACAAGCGCTGATCGACGAGGATCCCATGCCGAACACCGCGCAGCCTAACGCCCCCCTCGCCGTCGAACTGACCGGCGTCAACAAGTGGTACGGCGACTTCCACGTCCTCAAGGACATCGATCTGAAGGTTGCGAAGGGCGAGAAGATCGTCATCTGCGGCCCGTCGGGGTCGGGCAAGTCGACGATGATCCGCTGCATCAACCGGCTCGAGGAGCATCAGGCCGGCAAGATCGTCGTCGACGGCATCGAACTCACCGAAGACCTCAAGCGCATCGACGAGGTGCGCCGCGACGTCGGCATGGTGTTCCAGCACTTCAACCTGTTCCCGCATCTCACCATCCTGGAGAACTGCACGCTGGCGCCGATCTGGGTGAAGAAGATGGCGAAGAAGGACGCCGAAGAGATCGCCATGCACTATCTCAAGCGCGTGCGTATCCCCGAACAGGCGCGCAAATACCCCGGCCAACTCTCCGGCGGCCAGCAGCAGCGCGTGGCGATCGCCCGCGCCCTGTGCATGAACCCCAAGATCATGCTGTTCGACGAGCCGACCTCGGCGCTCGATCCGGAGATGGTCAAGGAGGTGCTCGACACCATGGTCGGCCTCGCCAACGAGGGCATGACCATGCTGTGCGTCACCCACGAGATGGGCTTCGCCCGTCAGGTCGCCGACCGGGTGATCTTCATGGACGCCGGCCAGATCATCGAGATGAACGAGCCCGACGCCTTCTTCGACGCGCCGCGGCACGAGCGGACCCGACTGTTCCTCGGCCAGATCCTGCACTGACCGGGGTTCGACACGATCCCCCGGCGGTGTGGCGCGCGTACCGTCCGCACTCCGTGCGAACCCGGGCGCCGCAGCCTTCGACGATGGGAGATCGTGGTGGGCGGTGAGGGGATCGAACCCCCGACCCTCTCGGTGTAAACGAGACGCTCTACCGCTGAGCTAACCGCCCCGATCGCCGACCTCGCCGGCGCTGGCGGGGGCGCGTCGTCGCGCCATCCCGCTCGGTGGTGACGGAGTCGTGTCCGACCCCGGCCGTTCGATTCGGCAGTGGTCCGACGGACCGACTGCCGCGGATCTCGGGAGCCCGCTCCGACCGGTCGCACGACCCGTACGAAACGACGGCTCCCCGTCCTTCGGCCGAACGGCCGCGATCCCTCGGGATCGTCGGTCGACCGGCCTCGCACCGGCCGAGCGGACCGCGATCCCTTCGACCGCGATCCCTCGGCCGCCTTCGCCTCAGGCGCTCACCGCGTCCTTGAGCGCCTTGCCGGCGCGGAACTTCGGCGACTTCTGCTCCGGAATGGCGATCTTCTCGCCGGTGCGCGGGTTGCGGCCTTCCGAAGCGGCACGGGTCGCGACGACGAAGTTGCCGAAACCGGCGATCTTGACGTCGTCGCCCTTGGCGAGCGCGGCCGTGATCGCATCGAAGACGGCATCCACGGTCTCGCCGGCGGCAACCTTGGTCTGGCCGGTCTTCGTGGCGACTTCGGCGATCAGGTCGTTCTTGTTCATCGTCACTTTCCTTCATTGATCGTTCTCGGCGCAGGCCACGGAGGCCGGCACCGATTGATTGGTCCGTTCGCGGTTCCCGGCCGTCGAGGAGTTGGTACTCCCCTCGGGCGGCCCCACGCCCGGTCGCCCGCGGTTCGGACGAACCGCTGCATCCGACGGACACGCGCCAAAAGCCCCGAAAACCGGCGCTTCGCAAGGGCTTTTCGCATTGCCCCTGCAATTTTCGACCAAATTCGCCTCTCCCCCCGGTTCGTGCCGGTATTTTGTCCCGACACGAGACGAAAAAGCCCCGTGCACGCCTGCGCACGGGGCTCATTCGTCGAACGATTCGATCGCGAAATGCGATCAGTGCGCCATCACGGCCGCCGCTTCGTCCTCGGCGGAAGCCTTCACCGGCGTCGCCGGCTCCTCCCACTCGATGCGCTCCGGCATCCGGGTCAGAGCATGGCTCAGCACCTCGTCCATGCGGGACACCGGCACGATCTCCATGCCGGACTTCACGTTGTCCGGGATCTCGGCCAGATCCTTGGCGTTCTCCTGCGGGATCAGCACCTTCTTGATGCCGCCGCGCAGCGCCGCCAGGAGCTTCTCCTTGAGCCCGCCGATCGGCAGCACCCGACCGCGCAGCGTGACCTCGCCGGTCATGGCGATGTCGTGGCGCACCGGAATGCCGGTCATCACCGACACGATGCAGGTCGCCATCGCCGTGCCCGCCGACGGCCCGTCCTTCGGGGTCGCCCCCTCCGGCACGTGCACGTGCACGTCGCGCTTCTCGAACAGCGGCGGCTCCAGCCCGAAGTCGAGCGCCCGCGAGCGGACGTAGGACGCCGCCGCCGAGATGCTCTCCTTCATGACGTCGCGCAGATTGCCCGTCACCGTCATGCGGCCCTTGCCGGGCATCATCACCGCTTCGATGGTGAGAAGCTCGCCGCCGACTTCCGTCCAGGCCAGACCCGTGACGACGCCGACCTGATCCTCCTGCTCGGCCTCGCCGTGGCGGAACCGCGGCACGCCGAGGTAGGCCTCGAGCTTCTCCTTGTCGACCGTGACCTCGATCGCCTTCTTGAGCACCAGATCCTTGGTCGCCTTGCGGGCGAGGGTGGCCAGCTCGCGCTCGAGATTGCGCACGCCGGCTTCCCGCGTATAGGTGCGGATCACCTCGCGCA
>ERZ1645187.1675-NODE-1675-length-20165-cov-143.066634_pt1 | contig 20165 bp, 21 predicted proteins | sample MGYA00575352_ERZ1645187 | MGnify/ENA primary metagenome ERZ1645187 (study PRJEB40837, sample SAMN11349314) | freshwater sediment metagenome | isolation source: river sediment | host: Sediment | place: India: Wazaribad , New Delhi | collected 2017-02-21 ... | reverse complement strand
GCATGAGGATGCGGAAGACGGTCCGTCGGGGTTGGGATTCGCATTCGACCACGCCACCGTGGTCGCGGATGATCTTGGCGACGAGCGCGAGCCCGAGGCCGGAACCGTTGGTCTTGGTCGTGACGAACGGATCGAAGAGGTGCTCGATCAGGTCCGGCGGCACGCCCGGGCCGTTGTCCTTGACGCAGAACTCGAGCGGCAGCGTCACCTTGTCCTTGGAGCCCGGCACCGACAGGCGCACGCCCGGTCGATAGGCCGTGGTCAGATGGATCTCGCCGTCCGGCTGCTCGCCGATCGCCTCGCAGGCGTTCTTCACCAGATTGAGGAAGACCTGCACCAGCTGGTCGCGATTGGCGAAGACCGCCGGCAGCGACGGATCGTATTCTTCGACGAAGCGGACGTGGCGGCCGAAGCCGGACTGGGCCAGCCGCTTCACGTGATCGAGGACGGTGTGGATGTTGACCGCCGCGCGTTCCACCGGCCGCTCGTCGGAGAACACCTCCATGCGGTCGACCAGCTTGACGATGCGGTCGGCCTCGTCGGTGATCAGCCGGGTCAGCGCCCGGTCGTCGTCGGAGGCCGACTGTTCGAGGAGCTGCGCCGCGCCGCGGATGCCGGAGAGCGGGTTCTTGATCTCGTGGGCGAGCATCGCCGCGAGGCCGGAGACGGTGCGCGCCGCGCCGCGATGGGTGAGCTGGCGGTCGATCTTGTCCGCCATCGACCGCTCCTGCAGCATGACGACGACGCAGCCGGGGCGCTCGACCAGCGGCGAGGCGTAGATGTCGACCACCTTGTCGCCGGGAAGCCGCGGGCTCTCGATGTCGACCCGATACTCGCTGACCGGCGCACCACGATCGCGCACCTGGGCGATGAGCTCGAGCAGCGGCGAGCCGAAGGGGATGAAATAGGAGAGCTTGTGCCGGCGCATGAAGCCGACGCTCGCCTGGAAGAAGTGCTCCGCCGCGTCGTTGCCGCCGAGGATCATGCCGTCGGCGTCGACGGTGACGACCGGATGCGGCAATGCGTTGAGCATGGTCGCTTCGGTCAATTCCGGCGGCGCGGCGGCCGAGAGCGAGTGGGGCCGGATCGTGGTCATGCGGCCCTCCTTTCGAGGTCGGAGGTGAAGATCGCGCGGATGGTGCGGAGCACCTCGCCGGGATCGGTCGATCCGAGGAGGTGGGCGCGCAGCGGATGGCTCGACGGCCGGCCCTTGCCGACCGCCCGACCGGGCTCGGTGACCGCCGCCTCCAGATACCAGTCGAGGTGTTTGCGCGCCGCCTTGATGCCGACGGCTCGGCCGTGGTGGGAGAGCATCGCCTCGTAGTGCTCGCAGACGAGGTCGGCGAGGTCGTCGCCCTGCGGCGCCGGCGCCGCCTCGCGGCCGGCGAGACCGGCCGAGATCTCGCCCGGCAGCCACGGCCGCCCGCAGGCACCGCGGCCGATCATCACCGCATCGGCCCCGGAGGCGGCGAGCGCGGCCTCGGCGCCGTCGAGCGAGGCGACGTCGCCGTTGACGACGAGTGGGATCGAGATCGCCTCGCGCACTGCGCGCACGGCCGCCCAATCGGCGCTGCCGTCGTAGAACTGATCGCGGGTGCGGCCGTGGACGGTGACCAGGGCGACGCCCTCGGCCTCGGCGCGACGGGCGAGCTCCGGCGCGTTCAGCGAGGCGCGATCCCAACCGAGGCGCATCTTCACCGTGACCGGAACCGCGACGGCGGCGCGAACGGCGCGGATCAGCCCGACCGCGTGGTCGAGGTCCTTCATCAGGGCGGCGCCGGACCAGCCGTGGACGACGCGCTTGGCCGGACAGCCCATGTTGAGATCGATGACGTCGGCCCCGGCGTCGACCGCCTGCGCCGCGGCGCGGGCAGTCGGCTCGGCCTCACGACCGGCGATCTGTACGACGTGGGTCGCCACGCCCTCGCCGGCGAGGCGGACCGTCGCGTCGACGTCGCCGACGGCGAGCGCATCGGAGGCGACCATCTCGGTCACGACCAGATCGCAGCCGAATCGCAGCGCCAGCCGCCGGAACGGCAGATCGGTGATGCCCGACATCGGCGCCAGTACCACCGGACGATGCAGCGCCCGGCCGCCGAGGCGGACCTCGCGGAGGGCGCCGCCGACCACGGCGGAGGCGACGCAGGACGTCGGCGAGAGAGAGGAATCTTCGATGCTCATCCGCTGTGCAGCTCGGGTCATTGTCTACATATTTGGCAGAATTTCGCGGGAGGGCAAGCCGAGAAAGGCGAATTCCTGTGCGTCGGGTTCGAACCGGGGCGGAATATGGTGTATGCCGAGGCTCGTCGAGGCCGATTTCGTCGCCTCGGCTGCGCAGCGTCGAGGCAGCGCCGCAGGTTTACTCAAAGGATCACGAGGAGGACGGACGTGGAAGTTCGCCGCAGCGTCGCCGCCGTCATCGTCGCCGCCGGCAGCGGCACCCGTGCCGCCGGGATCGACGGACTGCCCAAGCAGTATCGCACCATCGCCGGCCGGGCCGTCCTCGCCCATACGTTGCGCGTCTTTCTCGATCATCCGCTGATCGATCGGGTGGTGACGGTGATCCATCCCGATCACGGCGACCTCTGGGCCGCGAGCCTCGGCGATCTCGCCGGGCACGCCAAGCTCGCCGCCGCCGTCGCCGGCGGGGCGACGCGACAGGAATCGGTGCGTCGCGGGCTCGAGGCGCTGGCGGGCGAGGCGCCAGACCTCGTCCTGGTCCACGACGCCGCCCGTCCCTTCGTCTCGCCGGCGATCCTCGATCGGACGGTGGCGGCGCTCGCCGACTGCGACGGGGCGCTGGTGGCGGTCCGTCTCGTCGACACGTTGAAGCGGGCCGACGACGCCGATCTGGTGGCGGGCACCGTGCCGCGCGACGGCATGTGGGCGGCCCAGACGCCCCAGGGCTTCCGCTTCGCTCCGCTCCTCGCCGCCCATACACGCGCTGCGGCGGCGGGTCGCGACGATTTCACCGACGATGCGGCGGTGGCCGAATGGGCGGGACTACCGGTCCGGCTCGTCGAGGGCGCGCGCGACAACACCAAGATCACCACGGCGCAGGATCTCGCGGAGGCGGAGCGACGCATGACCATCGACCGATTCGCCGCCCTCGCCGACATCCGCGTGGGCTGGGGTTACGACGTCCATTCCTTCGAGCCAGGCGATCACGTCACCCTTTGCGGCGTGAAGATCGCCCATCCGGCGAAGCTCAACGGCCATTCGGACGCCGACGTCGCCCTCCACGCCCTGACGGACGCCATCCTCGGGGCACTCGGCGACGGCGACATCGGCGCGCACTTCCCGCCCACCGATCCGCAATGGCGCGGTTGCGACAGTGCCGTCTTTCTGCGCGACGCGCTCTCACGCCTGCGGCGGCGGGGTGGTATGCTCGCGCACGTCGACGTCACACTCGTCGCGGAAGCGCCCAAGATCGGTCCACACCGGGAAGTAATGCGCGCAAGTGTCGCGGCGATCTGTGAAATTTCACTAGATAGAGTGGGCGTCAAAGCAACGACGAACGAGAAGCTCGGCTTCGTGGGACGCCGGGAAGGAATCGCCGCCATGGCCAGTGCGACGGTCCGCCTTCCCTTCCCCTGAGCCCGGGCCGACCGACACGGATGGATTCATGCCCGACCTCGCCGCATTCGTGCCCCGAGCAACGACCGTCGTACACCGCGCCGCCGCCGGCGGATTGATGATCGCAACGGCGGAGTCCTGTACCGGCGGCCTCGTCGCCGGGCTCTTGACCGCGGTTCCGGGATCGTCGGCGGTCCTCGACCGCGGTTTCGTCACCTATTCGAACGACGCCAAGGCCGAGATGCTGGCCGTGGACCTCGCCACGCTCGAGCGGTGCGGGGCGGTATCGTCCGAGGTGGCGGCGGAGATGGCGCGCGGCGCACTGATGCGCAGCCGTGCCGACCTGTCGATCGCGATCACCGGCATCGCCGGTCCGGGCGGCGGCAGCGCCGAAAAGCCGGTCGGCCTCGTCCATTTCGGCCTCGCCCGGCGCCCCAACGGCGTCGTCACGGTGGAGCGGCGGTTCGGCGACCTCGGTCGCGACGCCGTTCGGATGGCGTCGGTCGATCAGGCGTTGCGCATGCTCGAAGAGGCCCTCGGCCTCGTCTGACCACAGGGGACGCCCCCCGAAACGCCGAACGCCCGGCGACGGGTGCGCCAGGCGTTTTCGAACTCGTTCGATGCGGCGAGGCGATCAGCCGGCCTTGGCGAGGCGATCGAAGGCCTGGAGACGGGCGAGCAGCGCCGGCATTTCGGCGAGCGGCACCATGTTCGGTCCGTCGGAGGGGGCGCGATCGGGGTCTTCGTGGGTCTCGATGAACACGCCGGCGACGCCGACCGCCACCGCCGCCCGCGCCAGCACCGCGACGAACTCGCGCTGACCGCCCGACGAGGTCCCCTGCCCGCCCGGCTGCTGCACCGAATGGGTCGCGTCGAAGATCACCGGCGCGCCGGTCGCCGCCATGATCGGCAGCGACCGCATGTCGGAGACCAGGGTGTTGTAGCCGAAGGAAGCGCCGCGCTCGGTCAGGAGCACATTGGGATTGCCGGCGCCGACCAGCTTGGCGACGACGTTCTTCATGTCCCAGGGGGCGAGGAACTGGCCCTTCTTGACGTTGACCACCCGGCCCGTCGCCGCGGCGGCGAGGAGAAGGTCGGTCTGGCGGCAGAGGAAGGCCGGGATCTGCAGGATGTCGACGGCCTGGGCGACCGGGGCGCACTGCGCCGCGTCGTGGACGTCGGTGATCACCGGCAGGCCGAGGCTCTCGCGGATCTCGGCGAAGACCGGCAGGGCGCCGGAGAGCCCGATGCCGCGCGCCGCGGTGGCCGAGGTGCGATTGGCCTTGTCGAACGAGGTCTTGAAGACCAGGCCGATACCGAGTTTGCCGCACATCTCCTTCAACGCCGCCGCCGTCTCCAGCGCATGCGCCCGGCTCTCCATCTGGCAGGGGCCGGCGATCAGGGCGAAGGGCAGGCGATTGGCGAAGCGGACGTTGCCGACGACGACTTCCGAATTGGGCGACATGCGTCCTCCCGACGAGATCGATTGCGCGCGGCGGCGCGTGGCGGTCCTCAGCGGACCGGTTCGAAGGCGAGGCTCGCGCCGCCGAGATCGGCGACGACGAAACCGCCGGCGTGATCGGTGAGCTCGAACCCGCCGCCCCGGACCACGTCCGCCGCCCGGCCGAGATCGGCGACGGCGAAACGCAGGCCCTTGAAGACCAGGGTGGTGGGATCGACCGGCAATGCGGCCGCACCATGGCGCCAGCGGTAAGCGGCCGGCGTCAGCACCTCGATCGCACCGCGCGGCGTGGCGATCTCGAGCCCGTAGCTCGAGGCGTGGAACTCGCGCACCCCGGCGAAGGCGGCGAGGCCCTCGTGGAAGTCGGAGGGATCGGGGGCGACCAGGACGACGGCGGCGAGCGCCACCGCGCCGTTCGGATGCTGCCGGTATTCCTCCCGCCAGAAGTTCTCCGGCCAGCGCTGACGGCAGGTGAAGAAGCCCATGTCGGGCTCGACGGCGGCGCCGGTGAAGCCGGTGAAGGTCAGATCGAAGCCGACCCGCCGCTCCTCGCCCTCCGGCGACACGGCGACGCGCTCGAAGCCGAAGGGATCGTAGGTCCTCAGGCCGGCCGCGGCGAAGGCGGCGCGATCGGCGGCGGCGTCCTGCGACTCCAGCACCAGCATCGACGGGCCGTCACCGTGCGCGGCGAGGAAGTCGCGGTTGTACGCTCCGAAGGAGAAGGCGGTCTCGGTCGCCTCGGGGATCTCGGCGCCGTCGCCGATGCCGAGGATCTCGACGAACGAGCCGTCGAATTGGACGAGACGGTTCTCGGTGCCCCAGGGGTGGCGGGCGAGCGGCGTCAGGCGGAAGCCGGCACGCTCCCAGGCGGACGCCGTGGTGGAAAGATCGCGCGTCGCGGCGACGACGTGGTCGAGACCACGACCGCGGGCCGGATGAAACGGAGCATGCATGGGGAATCCTCTCCGGCGCCGGACGCGGCGCCTCGTGGGTCTCGGCGTCAGAGCCCCATGGCGGCGGCGTCGACGATGCCGCCGGCGAGCGAGGCGGCGGCGAGCAGGATGCCGGCGGCGACCTCGCCGCGCTCGATGCGGGTGGAGACGTCGCGCAGCATCAGCAGGCGGAAGAACCAGTAGACCGCCACCTGGACGACGATCGCCACCAGCCCCCAGACCATGAAGACCAGCAGCGTCGCGGAGTGCTGCGCCGCCACCGCCAGCGGCAGGGTGTAGCCGAGGAGCGAGCCGGCGAAGGCGATCGCGGCGGCGGGGTTGCCGCGGCGGATGAGGCCCAGTTCGTCGTGGGCGGTCGCCATCATGTAGACCGAGGCATAGACCGCGATCATGCCGAGCGACAGGCCGACGTAGACGACGAAGGGCCCGAGCCCGGCGAGGCTGTCGATGACCGGCGTCCAATCCATGCGCGTCTCCTCGGGCGGCGGTGTCCAATCGCCGCGATCCTATCCGCTTCGCCCCCCGGGCGAAAGCCGCGGGAGCCGCGAAACGGGAGCGCAGGAGAGCCGGCGGGTCGTCGCCGGGAAACGCCATGGGGAGCGGGCGGCCGGCTCGGCGGCCGCCCGTCTCCGGCGTCCTCAGTCGCGGGCCGGCAAGGGCGCGAGGATCTCGTCGAAGTCGAGGAAGGCGGTCCCCGGCTTCACCGGACGCGACGGGTCGTGATCCTTCAACACCTTGAACACCCGCTCCTTCAGGGGAGACGAGGTGACGAAGTCCTCGTAGGCGCGCTCGAGGAAGGTCCGGCAGCGGGCGGCCACCACCCGGTCGGGCATGTCCTCGAAGTCCTCGGTCGCCAGATGCTGGCCCATGCGCTTCAGAATGTGCAGGCGCGCCGGGGCGAGGACCTTGGGGTCGTACTTCACCTTGAGTTCGGCGAAGAAGTCCTCGGCCGAGGAGCACTGCTTCAGGCGGGCGAGAATGTCGACGATGTCGACGGCATTGCCGATGTCGCAGGACGATTCGCTCATGGGGGCACCTCGTGGGCTCGGGGGTCCGGGGTCAGTGAGAGACGGGGTCGGCGGGCGGCGGGGCGGCGCCGAATTCGGGTGACGCCACCGCCGGACGTACCTCGAACTCGACCCCGGGCCGGCGCTCGCCCGAGAGATGGGCGAGGCGCATCTCGAGGAAGTCGATGCGGTCGACCAGCGCGGCGATCGCCTCGCCGACCGGATCGGGCATCAGGTGGTGTTCGAGATCGATGCGCCCGCCGATGCGGCGGCGGTCGGCCGAGGCCTTGACGATCTTGCCGGGGATGCCGACCACCGTCGTCTCCGGCGGCACGTCCTCGATGACGACGGAATTGGCGCCGACGCGTGCCCTCGCCCCGACCGTGATCGGCCCGAGGATCTTCGCTCCGGCGCCGACCAGCACGCCGTTCTCGAGGGTGGGATGGCGCTTGCCCGGCCGCCACGAGACGCCGCCCAGCGTCACCCCGTGATAGAGCGTCACGTCGTCGCCGATCTCGGCGGTCTCGCCGACGACGACGCCGGCGCCGTGATCGATGAAGAAGCGCCGGCCGATGGTCGCCCCCGGATGGATGTCGACGTTGGTGAGGAACCGCCCCAGCCACGACAGGAACCGCGCCGGAAACCGCCGCCCGCGCACCCAGAGCGCGTGCGCCAGCCGCTGCCAGATGATGGCGTGGACGCCGGGATAGGTGAGCACGATCTCGAAGGTGAAGCGGGCCGCCGGGTCGCGCGCCTTCACGCAGGCGACATCCTCGCGGATCATCGCGAAGACCGACGGCGGCGCGGCGCGCACCGGGGCGGGGATCGCGTGGGTGGCCTCGATCGCGGTCATCTCGTCCCTCCCCTCGCCCGTCATACCCGGCCCCAGCCGAAGACGCCGAGCGAGCCGACCCGGCTCTCGTCCTCGACGAGATCGTCGTGCATCTCGATCAGCAGATCCGTCGGCATCGACCGCTTGTGGCGGATCGCCCAGCGCTTCACCCGCGCGAGCAGCTTCGGATAGACCCGGTCGTCCAGCTCGATGCCCCGCGTCATCAACGCATGGGCGATCGCCGTACGGCCGGAGTGCTTCCCTATGGCGAAGCCGTGGTCGCGACCGAGATCACGCGGGTCGACGCCCTGATAGGTGTCGCGGTTCCACAGGAGCCCGGCGACGTGAAGCCCCGACTCGTGGGTGAAGACGTCGGCGCCGACGACCGCCTTCTGCGGGTGGATCGGCCGGCCGGAGGCGGTCGAGACCACCGCGGCGAGGTCGCAGAGCTGGGAGAGATCGATGCCGGTCGGGTATCCGAGCCGCGCGCAGGCGAGCGCCAACTCCTCGAGCGCCGCATTGCCGGCCCGTTCGCCGATGCCGCCGACCGTCACCGAGACGTGGGTGGCGCCGGCACGGACGGCGGCGAGCGCATTGGCGGTGGCGAGCCCGAGATCGTCGTGGGTGTGGATCTCCAGCGGCAGATCGGTCTCGGCGACGAGCCGCGCCACCATGTCGTGGGTCGAGAACGGGTCGAGCACCCCCACCGTGTCGGCGAGCCGTACCCGGAAGGCGCCGAGCCGTTCGACGGTGGCGAGCACCACTTTGAGATGATCGAGCGTCGCCCGCGAGGCATCCTCGCAGCCGATCGCGACGCGGAAACCCATGTCGAGCGCCTTGGGCACCAGACGTTCGATCCGCCGCACCGCTTCGGCCCGATCGATCCCGAGCTTGGAGGCGAGTTGCACGTCGGAGGCCGGGATCGACAGATTGACCGTGCCCACCCCGGCCCGCCGCGCCGCGTCGAGGTCCGCGTCGGTCATCCGGCACCAGGCCATGACGTCGAGCGGCAGATCGGCTGCGACGATCGCGGCGATCGCCTCGATCTCCTCGGCGCCCATCGCCGGCGTCCCCGCCTCGATCTCGCTCACCCCGGCGCGCGCCAGGCTTTCAGCGATCTCGACCTTCTCGGCGGTCGAGAAGGCCACACCCGGGGCCTGCTCGCCGTCGCGCAACGTCGTGTCGTTGAGGTGGACGCGGGCCATGGGCGCCTCCCGATCGTCAGGCGTAGACCGGGTTGAAGGTCGCCGGCGCCTTGTCCGCCCCCTGCCAGAACGGCGAGAGCGCGCGCAGCTTCTCGATGATCGGCGGCATCACCTCGAGCACCCGATCGACGTCGGCGTCGGTGTTGTCGCGGGAGAACGAGAAGCGGATCGCCCCGTGCGCCGCGGTGTAGGGGATGTTCATGGCGCGCAGCACGTGGCTCGGCTCGAGCGAACCCGAGGTGCAGGCCGAGCCCGACGAGGCGGCGATGCCCTCGCGGTTCATCAAGAGCAGGATGCCCTCGCCTTCCACGTACTCGAAGGCGATGTTCGAAGTGTTGGGCAGGCGCTCGGCCGGATTGCCGGTGACGAACGAGTTGGGGATGCGCTGGAGGAGGCCCTTCTCGAGCCGATCACGCAGGGCGGCGACGCGGGTCTTCTCGTCCTCCATGTGGAGGCCCGCGAGTTCCGCCGCCTTGCCGAGCCCGACGATGCCGGGGGTGTTCTCGGTGCCGGCGCGACGGCCGCGCTCTTGGTGGCCGCCCTTGATCAGCGAACGGAAACGGGTGCCGCGGCGGACATAGAGCGCGCCGATGCCCTTGGGGCCGTGCAGCTTGTGGCCGGAGAGAGAGAGGAGGTCGATCACCGTCGACTTCAGGTCGATCGGCACCTTGCCGACCGCCTGCACCGCGTCGGTGTGGAAGAGCGCGCCGACCTCCTTGGCGAGTTCGGCGAGTTCGGCGACGGGGAAGATCGTGCCGGTCTCGTTGTTCGCCCACATGATCGAGACGATGGCGGTCTTGCTCGAAAGCGCGGCGCGATAGGCGGCGATGTCGAGCAGGCCCTGACCGTCCACGGGGATGACGTGGACCTTGATGCCGCGGGTCTTCTCGAGGTGGCCGCACAGCGACAGCACCGCCGGATGCTCGACCGCGGAGGTGATGATCTCGTCGCGGTTCGGATCGATCTCGAGCGCCGAGAGGATCGCCATGTTGTCGCTCTCGGTGCCGCCGGCGGTGAAGACGATCTCGTGATCGAATTCGGCGCCGATGAGGCGCTGGAGCTGGGCGCGGGCGGCCTTCACCGCCCCGCCGACGCGGGCGCCGAAGGCGTGCATCGAGGAGGGATTGCCGAACTGCTCGGTGAAGAACGGCAGCATGGCCTCCACGACGGCCTCGTCGCAGCGCGTGGTGGCGTTGTTGTCGAGATAGACCGGGGTGGTCATGGGGATCTCTCCTCGTGGGTCTGACACCGTCGGCGGTCGCGTGGGCCGACCTCGCCGTAAGAATGTCTGGTCGAAACGGGCGGCCCTGCACTTTTCGCCGGCGCCCTGCCCCCCCTCTCTGTCTCTCCCCCTCAGGGGGGAGAGGACGTTGGGGAGAGGACCTTCGTGTCATCGGCGCCCGAGGCGTCGGATCGGTTCGTCGCTCGGGCACTTCGCCCCGGCGAGGCGTCTCACCACCCGCATCCGCACCGCTTCCGCGATACGAACGCCCGTCCCTCTGGCATCCCCTCCCCCTGGAGGGGGAGGGACAGGGAGGGGGGGCGCGGCGCTCGCTGCTTTCGCAGCCGCGAGAGTCGCCTCACTTCACCGGGATCACCCTCAGCGGCAGCCCGGTCGCGGCGATCAGCTTCTCCTGGACGCCGTTGACCGTCAGCGAGGCCTGCTGACAGCCGACGCAGGCGCCGGAGAGCTTGACGATGACGTTGTTGCCGTCGACGTCGACCAGCTCGCAGTCGCCGCCGTCGAGCTTGAGGTAGGGCCGGATGCTCTCCAGCGTCTCCTCGATCAGCTTGATCTTCTGGATCGTGGTGAGCCGCGGCGCGGCGCTCGGCGCAGCCGCCACCGGCGCCTCGGCCGGCTTCTCCAGCACCATGGTGCCGGCCGCCGCCCGTTCGAGATCGGCGAGCGCGATGATCGGCTTCGCCTCGACCTTCGGCGTCTCCGCACCCTTCGGCCGCGTCTTCTGACGCAGCGTGCGGGCGTCCATCGCGCCGATGCGATAGGCCTCGTCGAAGGAGATCAGGCCCTCGGCCACCATCTCCTCGTTGACCCGCGCCAGCACCGCCTCGATCCCCTCGAAGCAGGTGAGGCAGCCGCCGCCGGCCTTGGTGTAGTGGGTGATCTGCTCGGGGGTCGTCAGCTTGTTCGACCGCACCGCGCGCTCGATCATGCCTTCGTCGACGCCGAAGCACTTGCAGACCAGCGCGCCCTCTTCGTGATCGTCGCGCCACTCGACGCCGCGATAGTCGGCGACCGCCGCCTGCAGCGCCTCGTAGCCCATCACCGAGCAGTGCATCTTCTCCGGCGGCAGGCCGCCGAGGAAGTCGGCGATGTCCTGGTTGGAGATGGCGAGCGCCTCGTCGAGCGTCTTGCCGAGGACGATCTCGGTCAGCGCCGACGACGAGGCGATGGCCGAGCCGCAGCCGAAGGTCTGGAACTTCGCCGCCTCGATCACTTCGGTCTCGGGGTTCACCCGCATCATCAGCTTCAGCGCGTCGCCGCAGGAGATGGCGCCGACCTCGCCGACCGCGTTGGCATGCTCGAGCACGCCGGCGTTGACGGGGTTGAAGAAGTAGTCCTTGACCTTGTCCGTGTAGTCCCACATGGGCCTGGTGCTCCTACGCGTCAGGGGGAGATCAGCCGAACGACTTGCCGCACGAGCACTTCGACGTGGCGTTCGGGTTTTCGAAGACGAAGCCGGAGCTCTCGAGCCCGGTGACGAAGTCGACGGTCATGCCGGCGACCAGCGCCTGCGAATTGGCATCGACGAAGAGCTTGACGCCGCCCTGATCGATGACGGCATCGCCGTCGCGGGTCTCGGCCTCGAGGCCCATCATGTACTTGAAGCCGGCGCAGCCGCCCGCCTCGACCATGATGCGCAACCCCTCGGCCGGACGGGTGGCCCGCGAGAGCGCGGTCTTGACGGCGGTGACGGCACTGTCGGTGAGCTGGATCATGAGGAAACCCTCCTGCTCGAGATCGTTCGAGGAGAGTTTCGCAAGCCCCGTGCCAGAGCCTTAATGACTGTTTTTGTTCAGATTTCTGGCACAGTTCGCATGTGCGGAATCCGACAAGGGCGGATTTGCGACATGTCGGATGAGCGACGAAGTCCACCACCGAGCGCCTATGGCACATGCGAACGGCCGGATCTTCCGATCCGGCCGTTCCGCGAAATCGTCACGAGCCTCACTCCGCCGCGAGCCGCACCTCCGCCCGGTCGACCTCGCGGCGGGCTTGCGCCATGCGGCTCTCGCCGTCTTCCGCGCCGAAGCAGGCGGCGAAGTCGGAGCACTGTGCGCAGCTCGGCGCCGTGCAGAGCACGAAACCCTCGGCCTCGCAGAGCTTGCGGTAGAAGTACTTCTTCCACTTCATGTTGGCGGTGTTGCCGGCGGCGAGCGTCGGGAAATGGCGGGCGAGCAGGCGGTTGAGCTCGGAGCGATCGAAGAGCCCGAGGTCCTGCCACAGGTGATCGGGGCGCAGCGCCCGCCGCGCGATCATCCGGGCGAGGATCGCCGGTAGATCCGGCTCGCCGGCCGGGCGGCACGGATCGACCGCCGCATGGGCGAGCAGCAGGTCTAACAGCATCTCCTCTTCCGCCTCGAGCGACGGCGCCGCGACGGTCGCGGACGGCTCGAGGTCGGCGAAGGGGAACCAGCGATCGAACACCGCCTCGAGCATCGTCGCGGTCAGACCGGTCGCCGAGGCGAGATCACCCTCCCCGGCCTCGACCTCACTCGCGGCGACGGCGAGAACACAGGCGAGCACATGAGCGTCGAAGGCTTCACCGTCGTCGCGAGCGGGCCGACGGGCGAAGGCGAGCCGAGCGTGATGCCGATCGTACATGGCGCCGTCTCCATGGATGAGGACGGCCGGCCCCTCGGGGGATGCGGGCCGGCCGCCGACGGACCGCCGGGAGGGGAAGGTCTCCCGGCGAGGAGGTCTGCGAGGGGACGACGCCCCCTCCACTCACGCGGCGATCTTGTCGGCCGGAACGTGGGTCTGGCACCCCTTGGGGCAGACGCGGGCGCAGGCGCCGCAGCCGACGCAGCCGCCGGCGCTGTCGACCACCATGATCATGCGGTTCAGTTCGCCGTCGAAGTCCTCGTCCTCGCCCTCTTCGCACTTGCCGAGGATCTCGCCCTCGTCGTCGACGCCGTAGAGGTGCATCACGTCGCGCGAGCAGACCTTGTAGCAACGGCCGCAGCCGATGCAGGTCGCTCCGTCGATCGCCACGAGGTATTCGGGCATCCAGGCGGAGCCGTCGCGGGTGGTGTGGTCGGTCATTCGGCGGCCTCCAGTTCCTTCAATCTCGCGCGCGCCGCGTCGAGGGCGGCGTAGGCGTCGTGGGTCGCCCGGGCGACCTCCATGATGGTGGTCCAGTTGACCGGCAGTTCCTCGGAGAGGTCGTGCAGGTTCATCTTGGCGTTGGTGGCCTTGGCCGAGAGCTTCTTGATCTCGGCCTTGAGCGTGTCGATGTCGGACATCGGGCTGTCTCCGGCGATCGTCCGAGGCGGACGGAAGGGCGTGTGGAGTCGTTCCCGGTGGGGAAAGGTGCCGGTCGGCCCACGAGACCGACGCCATCGCAGCGGCTGCCGCAGCGCGGCGCGTCTTACGACCCCACCGGGAACGACGGGAGATCGGGGCCGGCACGGAAGCGCCGGCACCCGAAACGGGGCTCACCAGTCGGCGACTTCCGGGAACTTGGCGATCATCTCGCAGGCCTCGGCGACCGCCTTGGTGCCGGCGTCGGCGAGCTTGGTCAGGTCGTCGTGGCCCCAGCGGTGGACGTCGCGCAGCGACTTCGACAGCACCACCAGACGGCCGACCGTCAGGATCACCCGGCCGAAGCCCTCGTGGCTCATCTTCATCATCGGCGAGGCGATGTGGCCGGCCTCCGCCTCGATGGCGAGACCGATGGCGGCATAGAACTTCTCCACCCGCCACAGCACGTCCGGATCGGGATCGCCGATGATCGGGATCTCGCGACGCTGCTCCTTGGTCAGGATGAAGTCCTTGAGGAGATGGGCGTCGGAGCGCTTCTCCCAGGTGCCGTAGCTGTCCTCGGCGCGGACCAGCCGCACCAGGGTCTCGAGGAACGGTGTCGCGAGGGCGACGTCGTCGGCGGAGAGTTCGGTGGTGGTCATCTCGGATCCTCAATCGTCGGCGAAGGAAGGCTTCGGCGCCGCGATGCCGGCTTCCGCCAACACCTTGCGCAGCCACGGCGGCGGGGCGCCGTTGAGCATGGTCCGGGTGCGTTCCAGCACCTCGTCGATCGGCGACGGCGCCTGCACCTTGATCGGATGGATCTTGGCGGAGACCACCTTGGCGGCGGAGGGACCGCCGATCGCCAGGCAGAACAGCAGGTGACAGCCGGAGAGCGCGTTCACCTTCGGGGTGATGCGATCGTCGCCGTCGGTCTTGTGGTTGCCCGACTCCTCGGTGACGTCGTCGAAGGCCAGCGCTTCGACGAAGCTCCACCCCTCCTTGGTGACGTCGTAGACGGCGAAGCGCTTGGCCGAGCCGAAATGGGCGTCGAGCGCCTTCATGTCGGTGGTGGCGATGGCGACGCGCACCGCTCCGGCCGGACGTTCCGGCGCGGCGGGCATCTCCCCGTCAGTGGCGACGAGGCTCAGGCGACGGACGGCTGTCATGGTCGCTCTCTCTTCTCGCGAAGGGGTTCAGACCCTCCGGGGTGGGCTCGTGGAGGTTGGACTGGAAGACGTTGGCGACGTCGAAGATCAGATCGCGGGTGCCGCGATAGCCGACCTGCCGACGATGTTGGGCGCCGAGCCGGTCGAAGATCGGGAACCCGACCCGGTAGAGCGGGATGCCGAGATGCTCCGACGCCTGCCGGCCGTGGCTGTGGGTGACGAGCAGATCGGCCCCCACCGCGCGCTTCTCGAACAGGCCGAGATCGCCGACCTCGACCTCTTCGGCCGGCACCTTCTTGAGGATCGGCGAGGCGCCGGTGGTGGTCACCGCGGTCGTCACCTCCGCCCCCATCCCGACGAAGAACGTCGCGAGCCGGTAGAGGTGATCGGGCTCGGCGGCGATGGCGATCTTCTTACCGCCGAAGTGGAAGTGTCCGTCGAGCAGCGCATCGGCGAGCTGCGAGCGCTGGCGGCGCAGCTTCGCCGGCACCGGGCGGCCGGAGATCTCCGAGAGCGCCGTGACGAAGCGGTCGTAAGGCTTGAGGCCGGTCAGCGTGCCGAACAGCGTGTAGGGAACGTCGGCGACTTCCGCGAGCTTCTCCGCCGCCGCCCGCTGGCCTTCGCCGATGGCGAGGCAATGGACCGCCTCGCCGAGGCTGCGGATGTCCTCGACCGACGTGCCGCCGTAGGTGGTCGGGATCCACTTGCCCGGCACGGTGCCGTCGAGCGCGCCGGAGACGTCCGGCAGGATGGTCGGTTCGAGCCCGAAGGCCTCGATCGTCTCGCGGACCTCCTCGATGTCGGCGACGCTCATGTCGAAGCCGGGGAGCACGACGATGCGGCGCGGATTGCGCCGAGCCGAGACCCGCTGGGTGATGCCGTCGATCATCGAGACGACCGCCTTCGTCCAGCCCTCCTCGATCGAGCCGTTGAAGTCCGGCGTCGCGGCGAGCACCACCTCGGTGCCGACCAGCGCCTCGGCGCGCCGCGCCTTGATCATCGCCAGATCGCCGGCGAAGTCCTCACCGCGGGTCTCGACCAGAGCGGTGGTGCAGACCCCGATCAGCTTAGGCTTGGTGCGGTTCTTGAGGTTGAGGATCGCCTCTTCGAGGTGATCGGCGCCGCCCATGATGGTGGCGACCTCGTCCATCGCCGTCGTCTGCAGCGGGATCGTCTCCTTGAAGTGCCGGACGAACAGCACGAGCGCGAAGGAGGTGCAGCCCTGGGAGCCGTGGAACAGCGGCACGCAGCCGTCGACGCCGAGGAAGGCGAAGGCGGCGCCGAGCGGCTGGCTCGACTTCAGCGGATTGGTGGAGGCGGCTTTTTCGGAGTGGAGGACGTGGGCCATGGGATCCTCCTCAGCAATCGTCGGCGTCGCCGGACCCTGAGGCGGCGAACTTCTTGTGGATGTAGGCGGGGGCGGCCTCCTCGGCGGCGGGCTCGGCAGGACGGCGGGCGGGCGCGCCGACCGATCTGCCGCGCCCGATCACCGTCTCGCCGATCACGGTGCCGTCGTCGGCGAAGGGCGACGGCGCGTTCACCTCGGCCCAGATCGGGTTGCGGATCGCGATGTCGATCTGGGTGACCAGTTCCACCATGCCGTCGTAGCCGGCATAGGGGTGGTGGCGCTCCTGGTTGATGTCGAGCCAGGGCATCCGCGCCTTGAGCGCGATGAACTGGGTGCGGCCGCCCGACAGCATGATGTCGGCGTCGTGGCGCTCGAGCAGCGCGTAGAGGTCGCGCGGCGCCATGCCCTCGAACATCTTGTGCTCGTCCTCGAGCAGCTGCTTGATCCGCGCCTTGTCCTCGTCGGTCGACTTCTTGGTCGAGGTGCCGACGATCTCGATGCCGATCTCCATCAGCGCCGAGGCGATCGACCACGACTTGACGCCGCCGGTGTTGAGCAGCACCCGCTTGCCCTCTAGCCGGGTGCGATAGGCCTCGAGCTTCGCCCAGACGATCGCCTCTTCCCGCGCGATGAGCGCCTCGGTGCGGTCGATCAGCTCGGCGTCGGCGCCGCGCTCGACCAAGAGCTTCGCGATCTGACGCAGCGCGTCCGAGGTGTCGGCGACGCCGTAGAACGAGCCCTCGAAGAACGGGATGCCCCAGCGCTCTTCCATCTTGCGGGCGAGATTGATCAGCGCCGTCGAGCACACCATCATCGTCGCCCGCGCCGTGTGCGCACCGGCGACGTCGAGATAGCGCGCATCGCCGGGGATGCAGGCGCGGATGCGGATGCCGAGCTCGTCGAGCAGCGGCTTCACCATCCAGAACTCGCCGGCGAGATTGAACTCGCCGAGGATGTTGATGTCGTAGGGGCCGACGTCGTCGGGCTCGTGGGTGCCGATGACGTGGTCGAGCAGCGCCTCGCCGGCGAGCTTGTTGCCGAGGTTCTTCGAGCCGACGAAGCCGGCGGCATGGACCGGGATCACCGGCACGCCGAACTTGTCGGTCGCATGGCGGCAGACCGCGTCGAGATCGTCGCCGATCAGCGCCGTGACGCAGGTCTCGTAGACGAACACCGCCGGGGGCGCGTGTTCCTCGACGATCTCGCGGATCGCCTTGTAGAGCTTCCGCTCGCCCTGCCCCATCACCACGTCGAGTTCGGTCAGATCGGTGGTGAAGGAAGTCCGCCACAGCATCGGGCCGGAGGAGGCGGCGCCGCGGTTGTCCCAGGAGTTGCCCTCGCAGGCGAGTGGCGCATGGACGAGATGGGCGACGTCGGTGATCGGCTGCAACACGATCTTGGCGCCGTCGAAGGCGCAACCGCCCGCCGCAGCGCCGGGGGTCAGCGGCTTGGAGCAGCCCTTCTTGCGGGCCTTCTCGTCCTTCGCCTGGTTCTTGTCGCAACCGGGCTCGTTGAACAGGTCCTGGACCTTCGGCGAGAGCATGTCGGCTTCCCCTCTCGTCGGCTTTGTCGGGTGTCCGACAAAGCGCCTTCGTCAGAGAGGAAGGAGCAAGGGGTGTGCCAGGGGCCTCAGACGGCGCCCTCGTCCTCGATGTTCAGGACGGTGCCGCAGGCCTTGCAGTGCACCGCGTCGAAGTCGTGGCGCTTCAGGCCGCAGGTCGGGCAGCGGTGCTCGACCTTGGGCGGGCGGAACATCACCTGGACGAGGCGCAGGAACAGCGACACGCCGAAGATCATGATCACCACCGCGATCATCTTGCCCGAGGTCCCTTCGAGCGTGATGTCGCCGAAGCCGGTGGTGGTCAGCGTCGTCACCGTGAAGTAGAGCGCATCGGCGTAGTCGCGGATCTTGTCGTTGGTGTAGTTCTGCGACTCGTAGACGATCGCCGTCATCAGAAAGATGAAGACGAAGAGGTTGATCCCCGCGTCGATCGTCTGCTGATTGCGGCGGAAGAAGGCGATGTCGCGGCGGAGGCGCTTGACCGTCTGATAGGAGCGCAGCAGCCGCAGCATGCGGGCGACGCGCAGGAAGGCGAGGCCCTCGCCGACGATCGGCGCCAGGAGCGAGGCGATGACGACGAGATCGGCGATGCCGTGGGGGTGGAGGAGATCGGCGGTCCGATTGCGCGAGATCGCCATCCGCGCGACGAAGTCGGCGACGATGACGACGCCGATGACGAGGTCGAGCGCCTCGATCGCCGAGCTGCGCGCCACGAAGGACGAGCCGATCAGGAAGGCGATGGTGACGAGGTCGAAGGCGAGCATCGCGTAGCGGAAGACGATCGCCCGCCGCGTCTCACCCTCGTAGAGCTCCCTCAGGATCACCTTCACCGCCGTGCCCTCCCCGCCCGTAGGCTACGGAGGGTCATAGTCCGCGCCGCGTCGGCCCGCAATTCGTCGAGACACCTGCCCCGGCGCCTCAGCGCCCGAGCGACAACACCCGCCGGCCGCGGTTGCGATCACGCTCGATCATCTCGGCGACGCGCTTTTCGGCGCGGGCGGAGATGCGTTGATAGAGCGTCTTGGCGATCGACACCGGCAGGTCAGAGCGCTTGGCCAGCGCCAGATCCATGTCGTTCTGCGCCTCGGTCATCGAGGAGAAGCGCACGAAGGTCGACATCGACAGCGCGGCGCGATCGTTGGCGGCGAGCGTCAGGTGGACCTTGAGGGTGCCGCGCTCGACGATGCGGTCGGTCACCGGGATGCCGGTCTCGGCGCGCTGGGCGATGAGGAGCAGCGTCGACTCGCTGGCGTCGTCGGCCATCACCGCCAGGAGATGGTCGTCGGAGAGGTCGGCACGCTCCACCAGGGGACGCGACACCAGATAGACGTCGGAGAGCATGACGTCGAGCAGCGCCGGCGGGATGCGACCGATGTCGGCCATCATGTTGGCGAAGGCCATCCGCTCGAACAACGAAGCCTGTGATGTCAGTGAAATCGCGGTTTCGACGAAACGATCGACGTCGATCAGGCTGGGTTTCCCCAGTGTCGCAGCGTGGAGTTGAGCCAGCGGCTTGAGCAGACGACCACGCTCTTCGGGCCGAGCACGGAGCGCCTCGGTCCTGATCTCGGCCAGCGGATCGTCGGTCATGTTCCACTCCAGGTCCATGACAGCGACGATACTTGGTGGATATGAACAGCGATTTAATCGATTTTCGTTCGCAAGTGGCAAAGTTTGGTCATTCGTCGGGAAAGCGACGGCCGGAGAGGTTTCGTCGGGTTTGCGACAGGCCTCTCGTCTCGAGCCCGAACGCGAAACGGCCGCCCCGAGGGGCGGCCGTCGCGTGTCGATCGGCGTGGACCTCAGCGGGTGAGGTCGTAGGAGTAGTCGGTGACGCCGGGGACGATGGTGTCGCTGTCGAGCTTGTCGAAGACCTTGTCGAGGATCGTCGTCAGCACGCGCAGGCCGCCCTGGTAGCCCATCAGCGGGAAGCGGTGGTGGTGGTGACGATCGAAGATCGGGAAGGTCAGGCGGATCAGCGGCGTGCCGGTGTCGCGCTCCAGGTACTTGCCGTAGGAGTTGCCGATCATGAAGTCGACCGGCTCGGTGAAGAGCAGCGAGCGCAGGTGCCAGAGGTCCTTGCCGGCCCACACCTGAGCGGACGCGCCGAACGGGTTGGCCGCCAGCATCTCCTTCATCTCGGCTTCCCAGGCCTTGGTGCCGTTGGTCGCCAGGCAGTGGGTCGGCTCGCCGCCGGTCTCCATGACGAACTGGGCCATCGCCTGGACGAAGTCCGGGTCGCCGTAGATCGCGTACTTCTTGCCGTGCAGATGCGACTGGCTGTCGGCCATGGCGTCGATCAGACGGCCGCGCTCCATGCGGATCGCTTCCGGGATCGCCTTGCCCGAGAGCTCCGAGACCTTCATCAGGAAGGCGTCGGTGGCGCGGATGCCGAGCGGGTAGTTGAAGGTCGCGGTCTCCTGGCCCTCGCCGGCGATGTAGTCCATCGTCTTGCGGGTGTTCCAGTACTGCAGCGAGATCGTGCCCTTGGCGTTCAGCGCGGCCTTGACCTGATCGATGGTGGTGCCGCCGTCGAACATGCGGAACTCACCGTCCGAGGGGGTGTCGA
>ERZ1645187.1674-NODE-1674-length-20174-cov-11.214424_pt1 | contig 20174 bp, 25 predicted proteins | sample MGYA00575352_ERZ1645187 | MGnify/ENA primary metagenome ERZ1645187 (study PRJEB40837, sample SAMN11349314) | freshwater sediment metagenome | isolation source: river sediment | host: Sediment | place: India: Wazaribad , New Delhi | collected 2017-02-21 ... | reverse complement strand
GCTCTGATTAAAATGTTCGCATTCATCCTGACGACTAAAGATCATCAGGTTTTCTACGAATCTCGGATAAATATTTATTATTTAAGGTGAGAGATATTATGCCGACCAGCTGCCCAATACCACAAAATGTTAATCCAGCCCAGGCCAATGGATTTAGACTCAGTATTACCAAATTACCCGACATCGGTTTTTTCTGCACTGAGGCTAATGTGCCAGGGCTTACTTTGCCACCCATTCCTTATATGACCCCCCTGTCAACCGTTCAGGTGCCTGGTGAAACTCTGGTCTTTGATGATTTCCAGGTGCGTTTCTTGATTGCTGAAGACTTTTCCAACTATGAGGCTGTATTTAACTGGATGATTGGATTAGGTTTTCCAGAAAGTCATGATCAATACAGATCTTTTCTTCGTAATAGTAATACTAATCAGCCCCAGGTGCAAGCTAAGGATCAGCTCATTAAAGGGTTTTCCGACGGGGTTTTACAGGTCTTAAATAGCAGTAACAATCCCTCTAAGACTATTAGATTTGTGGATATGTATCCAACCAGTCTCAATAGTTTACAACTAGACACCACTTATAATGATGTGGTTTATTTGGCCGCTGATTGCACTTTCGCTTATAATTATTTTAAATTTGATTAAACTTTGAGGTTTGTTGTAAACTGCTAGTCGTCTAAAGAACAACTAGCTTTCTTGGTCCCCAAGCTAACAGGACTGCAATGTCCTGATCTCTCGATTTTAATGGCTTGTTTCTCCAAAGACACGGGAATCTTTAATTCCCATTCGCCTGTTTCTTGCGAACTTAGAACTTCTTGACCATACAATTCAATTTGGCCAAACTTTAATATATTAACAGCAGCAGTGATGTCGCGATCATGAATAGCTCCGCAGTCGCAGGTCCATTCACGGACGGAAAGATCCATGTTTTGGTTTAATGAGCCACATTCTGGACACGTTTTGCTGGATGGCGACCAACGTGAAATCTCGTGACTGGTTTTGCCATACATTCCAGCTTTGTAACGGATCATGTATCTTAGCTTGGACCAGGCCGATTCATGGATTTTTCTGGCTAGTTTACGGTTCTTTAGCATGCCGATAATGTTAAGGTCTTCAAGATATATAGCATCAAAGTTTTCGACTAAAAATCTAGAAATATTGTGGTAATAATGATCCCGTATTCTGGTCACCTTGGCATATAATCTTGCAACCTTAATACGTTGCTTCTCGTAATTTTTAGAACCTTTGGTCTTTTTAGCTAATTTACGTTGCTGCTTTTTAAGAGCTAGTTTGGCTTTCGCTAGCATTTGTTCTGGATGTTCGAACTTAATACCATTTGACAAAATCAAAAGATGTTTAAGTCCTAGATCACATCCAATTTCTTTTCCAGTCGAAGGTAACAATTTTTGCTCTTCTTCAACTAATATTGAAACATAATATTCTCCAGCTGGAGTTTTAGAAATAGTAGCTGATTTAACATTATTTGTATCAAATTCTTGATGCAAAACAGCTTTTATTGGTGTCTTGATTTTTGGTAGCTTAATACCGTTTTGAACAATTTTAACTCCACGAGTTCGATAGCTTTGCTTGTCGTGCCTTGATTTAAACTTTGGTGCTTTTAATTTTGACCCTTTACGCTTACCGGTAACTGATTTGAAGAAATTAGTGTACGCAGCGTGTAGATCTTCAGATGCGTGTTTTAGGCACCAATCATCAACGTCTTTTAACCAACTAGTATCAGCTTGTTGCTTGAGTTTGGTAATATCGTAGTTGATATCGTAGTTAGAAAGATGTTTTTCTTTATTCAGAAATCGTTGTTGGTTAGCGGCAAGATAATGATTAAAAACCCAGCGTTTAGCACCAAAGAAGTTAGCAAAAGTTGATTTCTGCTCTTCAGTTGGGTATAATTTAAATTTATAGGCTTTTAATTGGATCATTCTAACGTTATCTTGGTTTTGTGGTGTAAATAGTTTGGTAGGGGACAGCAAGTAATTATCTTGGTCTTGTTGAAATTATGGTGCCAACATAATTTCTAACCCTATATACTTATTTATGGTTTCTTAAATTTCACTAAAGGGGGCAAACGTTGCAATCTACCTGACGACTAAAGATCATCAGGTTTCATTGCAACAAAGACTGTATGAAAACTGTTGAAGAAGTAATGTTGCAGTGGGAAACAGATGCGGAAATTGACACCAATCATCTGGATAAAGTAGCTATTGACATCCCCAAATTACATGCCAAATATCTCCGCGTCTTAACTGAATCCAAGTTGCGGTTAGCTAAGGCCCAGACTGATTATGAAACCATGCGGCAAATTAAATTTCGCTATTACCGGGGTGAGCTGTCTCGGGAAGAGCTAGCTACCTATGAGTGGCCTCAATGGCAACGCACTAAGCCTCTCAAAAATGAAATGGATGAATTCCTGCGAGGCGATGGAGACCTGAATCAATTGAAAACCCGAGTGGCTTATTTGCAAGCTTTGGTAGGGGCAGTTGAGTCCATCATGCAAGAGATTCGTAGTCGTAATTGGTCGGTACGTAACGCGTTAGAATATCGTAAATTTGTAGCCGGAAGCTAATGAAAGTTTACGTTGAAAAATTTAATGAGGTGTTTCTTCGGGTTTACTCATCGCCGGACGTTGAAGCAGAACTGAGTGAACACTTTAAGTTGGAAGTCCCCGGGGCTAAGTACACCCCCCAATACAAAGCGGGACTCTGGAATGGGTTTGCTTATTTGTATTCCCTGGCCCGCAAAACATTATATGTGGGACTGTTGCATTATTTGAGGGATTTCTGCCAACGAAATCAATACGAATTGGAAATCGCGGGCCAAATTAATCTGCAGGACCAGATAACCCGGGAACAAATTGAAGCTTATGTCAAAGAATTAAATCTTCACTCTCGAGGAAAACCTATTGAAACCCGGGATTACCAAATTGATACAATTCATCACGCCTTAAACAATTTTAGAGCTATTGCCAAAAGTCCCACTTCAAGCGGTAAGTCATTGAATTTATACGCTTTAATAAGATGGCATCTTGACAACAATCGTCGAGTCTTATTGATAACCCCTCGGTCTTCCTTAGTGGAGCAGATGTATTCTGACTTTGAAGATTACTCATCAGCTAATGGTTGGGACGTATCTCAGTATTGTCAAAAGCTCTACAGTGGCTTTACTAAATTTATTGAAAAGCCCGTTTTGATATCCACTTGGCAGAGCTTACACCCCCTGGCTAAAAAAGGTAACTGGTTACAAAACCAAAACTTTGATGTGGTTATGGTGGATGAGTGCCACACTGCTGCCAGTACTTCGTTGATTGGCATTATGGAAAAATTGCCTTATACCCAATACCGATTGGGCACTACGGGCACAGTAGCCAACACCAAAACAGCCTTGATAACCTTAGAAGGCCTGTTTGGCCCGGTTTACCAAGCTATTACCACCAAAGAATTGATGGACCGAAAGCAGGTCAGTCAACTAAAAATCAAGTCCTTGGTGTTAAAGTATCCCCCGGATTTCTGTAAGGTGATGTGTAAAGCTGAATACCAGACGGAGATGGATTTCTTGGTGGGTTTAAATGAAAGAAATAAATTTATATGTAACCTGGCTCTAGCTACCAAAGGTAACACATTAATTTTGTGTCAATATGTTGAAAAACATAGTGATATTCTTCATGAAATGATCCAGGAAAAAGCTGGAAATCGTCCGGTCTACTATGTTCATGGTAAGGTGAGTGTGGAAGAAAGAGAAAAAATTCGAGGACTGCTGGAGCAACAGGACAACGTTATTTTGGTATCAACCTTTGGCACCTTCAGCACCGGAGTCAACGCCCCATCCATTGAGAACATTATTTTTGCTAGTCCCTCCAAATCAGCCATCAGAGTTCTTCAATCAGTGGGTCGAGGGCTAAGACTCAAAGAGGGTAAATCTCATTGTACTCTGTTTGATATCAGCGATGTGTTGTCCTGGAAAAATAAACACAACCATACCATCAGACACTCAGCAGAAAGATTTAAACTCTATTCGGAACAACAATTCCAAGTTTCCATCAACGAAATAAATTTGTTTGGGCTGCAATGATTAACCAAGTAATTACTTTTAGGACTCGTTCTAATGCTGATTTGATTGGGGTCTTGTTAGAGAAGAAAGAAAAAACCTTTGTGGTGGCTAATCCTTTCTTTCTTCGTTACGACATCAGCTCGGGAGAAATTGCTTTCAATCCTTTCTGTGCTATCAGTGACCAGACCATATTCGAATTTCAACTGACTGATACTCAATTCATTGTTACAGTTCGTAAAGCCATAGCTAGACATTACACTCAACTAGTAGAAGCTATCAACACCCCGAATCAGCAACTAGATACAGGACATACTGCACATCCATCAGTAACACTTCACTAATACTGTCTATATCCTTAACCCCGTTCCCGAACATAGTGAATTATACGCCAGCCGTCACCCCGGGGCACGCATTTTCTTGCGAATCAGCGAAAAAACTTTAAGACAATATCTATTGATTTTTGTGAGGTTTTTTCCGATAATAAAAAATAATTTTTGAATAGGAGAAAGATTTTGGCTGAGTACGTTCATAGTGAAGCTTACTACATTAATAACGCCGACTTTTACCAGGCTATGGTGGAGCGCAAGAAAGAGGTAACTGATGCAGCCTCTGCCGGGCGCACTAAACCATCAGTCTCGCCTTTCATAGCCAAGTGCATCATGGACATTGCTAACCATTTAAGTTATAAGTCTAATTTTGCCCGATACACCTTCCGGGATGAATTTGTCTTGGACGCCATTGAAAAATGTCTGGTTAACCTAGATAAGTTTAATCCGGATATCTCCAATAATCCTTTTTGGTACTTCACCCGCATATGCTACAGAACATTCATCAAGAAGATTTTAGAGGAACGTAAGCAAACCTTCATCAAAGGAAAAATTGTTTCCCAGCTGCCTTTTGATGTCTTCTCTTTGGCTGATCAAGATTCAGATGGTCTATACGCTACTGAATTTTTGGATATTATGCAACAGTTTGGGGCCTTTAATGATGTGGTGGCCAAGGAAGAAGAAAGGATGGCTAAAAAGAAGAGCAAAAAGGCTGCTGTAAAAAGTGACAAAGCTACCTTGGATGATCTGTTTGAGGACACCGTATGAGATTTGCTATTTTGGGAGACACTCATTTTGGCGTAAGATCAGCCAACCCTATTTTCTTTTACCACCAAGAAAAATTCTTTGATCAATTCTTTCAATACCTGATTGATAATCATATTAATATGGTATTTCAGTTGGGGGACCTGTTTGATAATCGCCGGGTAATCAATACTCGAGCCCTCCAGGCTAGTCGCCGGATGTTTTTTGATAAATTACACACTAATCAAATTACTATGTATGCTTTGGTGGGAAACCACGATATTTTTTTCAAAGAAAGTCTGGAAATTAATACTCCCAGCTCAGTCCTGGGCGAATACATGGAAATTATTGTCGTGGACGAGCCAACAACAATCCAGGTCGATGATACATCTATTGATTTGATTCCCTGGATATGTAAGGCCAATCAGGAGTTGGTGCTGGGACATATATCCAGCAGTAAATCAGATTTATGTTTTGGACACTTTGAATTGGCTGGCTTTGAAATGTATCGAGGCATGCCAGCATCTGAAGGCATGGATTCTAACTTGTTAGCCAAATATGAACTGGTTTGTTCCGGACATTTTCATGCTCCCTCTCGCAAAGACAATATAGTGTATGTGGGTACCCCTTATGAATTAACCTGGCAGGATTATGGGGACCATAAGGGTTTTTATGTGTTTGATACCGAGACTCGTCAACTTGAATTGGTGCCGACCCAACACCAAGCCTTTGTGCGGCTGGAATATGACGAAGGCCCGCTGTCTGATATATCTTCCTTGGATCTTACCAACAAATATGTTAAAATCGTTACCCACTCAAAAAATGATTTGTATCAGTTTGATGTTTTTTTGAATGAAATACAAGCCAAGGAACCCTATGAAGTGAGGGTTATTGAGACAACCGCTGAGCTGCGGGGAGATGTGATACAAGACGAGTCTGTGAATCTTGAAGATACGCTGGATATTTTATCCAAGTATGTTGATAGCATTGAAACAAATCTGGACAAAAGACAAGTCAAGACGTTTATGAATGAATTATATGCTGAGGCCATATTATTGTGATTAGATTTATTAGCACCAGTGTCCGTAACTTCATGTCAATAGGAAATATACCCATCAAATTAAATTTGGATCGGGATCATGTGACGGCAATTGTGGGCAAAAATGGCCAGGGCAAGTCAATACTAATAATAGAATCAATCATCTTTGCCATTTTTGGTCGCTCTTTCCGCAACATCAATAAAACCCAGCTTATTAATTCTATTAATAAAAAACAATGCGTGGTTGAGGTTGAGTTTGTTATTGGTAATAAACACTATCGTGTTGTGCGTGGTCTGAAGCCCAATATCTTTGAGATTTATTGTGATGGTCAGCTGATTAATCAAGAAGCAGCTACTAAGGATTATCAAAAAATATTGGAACAGCAGATACTAAAAGTTAATTACAAAACTTTCACGCAGGTGGTGCTGTTGGGTGCTCAGGCGTATATTCCCTTTATGCAGCTTCCAGCTTTACAACGGCGAGAAGTGGTAGAGAATATTCTTGATATCGGGGTATTTTCCACCATGTCCCAGCTGCTCAAGGAAAGAGTATCCGTTTCTCGGGAGAAACTTTCAACCGCTGAAAGAAATCTTTTGATTGCTAAAAGCAAAATTGATGCCCAGAAGAAATTAGTAGACGCCTTGAGCGCTTCTCGCCAAGATGCTTTGGCTGTATTACAAGAAAAGATCCAAATCAATAACCAAAATATTTTAGCCAACAACCAGAAGCTGCAACAACATCAACAGGAATTACAATCCCTCAACCAAGAGCTGGATACGCAACAAAAAATTATTAGAGATCTTTCAAGCCATAAGGCCGAGAAGCATTCAATACAGGCCCAATTTAAGGTGGTTCAAGAAGCCCTGCATTTCTTTAACTCTCATGACGAATGTCCCAGCTGCAAGCAATCCATTGATTCCGGCCACCGCCAAGGTATTCTGGTACAATTAAATAGTAATTTGGCTAACCACAAACAGTCTTTGGAAAACCTGGATAGTCTCATTAAACGATTAAATGATCATTTGGAAATTGAAAACCAATTAGTGAGCCAAATTCAAGACAAAAACTTGGATATTAGTTCTTGTTTGTTCAGCATTACCACTTTAAATTCCGACAACGATAAATTGCAACAAGAGATTAAAAAAATCCAACAAGATTCAGGCAATCTTAATCAAGAAAAACAATTAATGAAAGCTTTGGCTTCTGATGCTGTGGATTTAATTAACCAGAAAAACCAGATTCTTAACGAGCAAAGAATTCAAGGAGTTGCAGCACAATTACTCAAAGACAGCGGTATTAAAACTACTATTGTTCGAGAATATTTGCCATCAATAAACAAGCTTATCAATCATTATCTGAATGTTATGGATTTGTGGGTGCAATTTGAATTTGACGAAAGCTTTAATGAAAGTATTAAGGCTCGCGATCGGGATATTTTTACCTATGAGTCTTTTAGTGCTGGAGAAAGAGCCCGCATTGATATGGCATTGATGCTGGTTTGGCGCCAAATTGCTAAGATGAAAAATTCAGTCAATACTAACCTGCTGGTCATGGACGAGACTATTGATCAAGGCCTGGATTCTCATGGAGTTGAAACCATGAGAAATTTATTTGATGACCTGAAGGATACCAACATTTTCATTGTTAGTCACAAACCGGAGTGGGCTGATAGAGTCAACAAAACTTTATATGTCCGCAAAGTTAATAATTTTAGCACCCTGGAGGAATGATAATGTCCAGAATAATTCCCGAGGAATATCACTGCAAGGGCTGGTTTTGCAAAGCCTTTTCTCATTGGCTAAACCCCTTAGGTAATTGGAATGAGCCACTGCCCTATCCGGAACATCGTAAACAACAAGCAGAACAGTCTTGGTTGCCGCCAGCTGTTTGGTGGAATCTAAGAAACCCGTTCCATAATTTTTGTCATTACTGGGTGGGAATTACTCCTCGAGGTCAGAGGTATGAGTGGATTGATCCTGAAGAGAAAGGTTGGGTGAGAGTGAAGGTGCCAGCCCATAGTTTATGGCAATACTCCTTCTGGACCCGCAAAGACAGCAAAATTAAATTACCTCACTGGTATTATAATGGTGAGGAGTGGGAATTCTACATTGGCTGGTTAAGCCGAGGAAATTTTGGCATGGCTTTACGCAAGAGAGAAAACAAAAGTGCAGCTTAGTTATTCGGATTGCGGGGTGGATATTGACGCCGGGAATAAATTTGTTTCGGCCATTAAACCTTTAGCTGAACAAACCCATAATAAAAATGTAGTATCTTCAATTGGAGGTTTTGGTGGCTTATTTGATGTATCCGGTTTGTCATTTCGCAATCCTGTGCTTGTATCTAGTACTGATGGTGTGGGCACAAAAGTGGTTTTGGCGGAAAGGCTTAATAAGTTAGAGGGAATAGGCATTGACCTGGTAGCTATGTGTGCCAACGACATCATTTGTTGTGGGGCTACTCCTTTGTTTTTCTTAGATTATTATGCTACAGGACATCTTGACTTGGATCTGGGAACTGCCATTGTTAAAGGCATAGTTGAGGGTTGTAAGCAATCCGGAATGGCACTGCTGGGAGGGGAAACAGCAGAAATGAGAGCCGTTTACGGCGGAAACAAATTTGATTTGGCCGGATTTGCGGTGGGGGTTGTTGAGAAAGAAAAAATCATTAGTCCGGCCAACGTAAGGGTTGGTGATTGTTTGATTGGGATTGCATCATCGGGACCTCATGCTAACGGCTACTCAATGATTAATCAGCTGGCTGAAAAAGCCAATAATGAATTAGTCCACTCATTATTAGCCCCCACCAAAATATATGTCAAAACAATCCTTGAGCTGATTAAGCAGGTTGACGTGGGTGGAATTGCTCATATCACGGGAGGCGGACTGACTGAAAACATTCCTCGCATATTGCCCCGAGGTGCTAATGCCATGATCAATTTGGGCTCATGGCCGGTACCACCAATTTTTGATTGGATTCAAACCGCCGGAAATGTATCCGCCCCGGAGATGTTAAGAACATTCAATAATGGCATAGGCATGGTGGTAAGCGTGCCCCCATTTGAAGTGGGCGAGGCATTGGAAACGCTGACTGAAGCTGGTGAGAGATCCTTCCTCATCGGCCACACAATAAAAGGATTTGGAGACCCCGCAGTATTCTATCGCAAAGTATAGTTGACTTTTTGGACCCAGCCACTTATAATTGCGTCATTCCCCTTCCTGGAGACGCAAAGTGGCTGATTTCATCTCTTCAATCTCCCGCCTTCTAGCCCAAGAAAATCTTAATGTTATCCGGGCTAATGTCAAAACGGCAGCCTTTAACATCCAGTCCCGCACTCTAGTTCTCCCTCAGTGGCAAAATCTATCCTTAGAGGTTGAAACCCTCATGGCTCTGCATGAAGTGGGTCACGCTCTATTTTCCGACGAAAATATCATAAAAGCCTTGCAAGACAAGGTACTGGACTTTCCTAACGCCCACGCCTATTTGAACATCGTTGAAGATATCCGAATTGAAAAGCTAGTCAAACACATGTATCCCGGCTGCCGCAAAGACTTTGCAACCGGCTACAAGCATCTATCTGACTTGGATTTTTTTGGTATTCGGGACAAGGCCGTCTACGCCTTACCTTTTCCGGACCGCCTTAATCTGCACTTTAAATTAGGCAAATCCGAAAAGATTCCCTTCAACCGGGATGAGATGTCTTTTTTGCCTCGCCTGGAAAAAATGACTACGGTCCAAGAGGCCATTGAGCTGACGCAGGAAATCTATGACTTTTGCAAAAGTCATACTCACTTTGAAGGCGATTTGTCTTTGGAAGATGGAGATGCTGGTTCTACTGATGATTTTGAAGATTTGTCTGAATGGAGTGAATACCGAGAAATTGAAGACAACCATCAAGCATCATCCGGCGATGAACTGCCGCCAGTACCTTCCACTAATTCCAATCTGGAGAACAATCTAGAAGCCAGTACCGATTCTCGGGATCTGTTTGCTTATTGGCAAATTACACCGTTTAGCTGGGATCCAGTTGTTCCCTTTAAAACTGTAATAACTAAAATGAGTAATATTAACACCAAATTCTACGGGAGGTATCTGGAAAAAGAATTCCTGGATAATTTTAAAAATGAGTGCAATAATAACGTCAGCTACTTAATCAAAGAATTTGAGATGAAAAAGGCTGCATCTAATTATAAACGCACGCAGATATCCAAATCTGGCCAAATAAACGCTAACAAACTTTTTGCTTATCAAATTAAGGATGATATTTTTAAACAAATCCAGCAAGTCAAGGATGGCAAAAATCACGGGATGCTTTTCTTGTTGGATTGGTCGGGAAGCATGGATAATGTGATGCCCGACGTGATTAAGCAGCTGATTTATCTGACAACCTTTTGTCGTCGGGCACAAATTCCCTTCCAGGTATTCGCTTTTGCCGGCACTCTGCCTGATGCGGGTCATGATTATCAACGGGATCACGATGAAGATGAAGAAACCGGCCCGGGTGTTATCAATGCTAATTGGTCTCAGGTATCTTTAATTGAATTGTTTAGTCATAAAATGACTTCCGCTGAATTTAGCACTATGTGCAATCATCTGCTGACCAACCGGTTAAAGTGGGTCTATGAAATGGGGAGTACGCCTCTAGCAGATTCCTTGTTGTATATGTATGATTATGTTGGTAAATTTCAACAGCAGAGCAACATAGAAAAATTGTCTCTGGTGATTTTATCTGATGGTGCCTCTCATCCTTTTAACTCTACTTCTCGTATAGGTATTTCTAGAAAACATTTCATCGTTAATGATGAGACCAAAAAGAATTATGCCTTGAATTCTGATGGTGCTTTTCAAACTCGCACCATGCTACAAATGATTCAGGACAGGTATAACTGCAAGGTCCTGGGTTTCTTTTTGGTGCGGGATCGAAAATTTGATCTGATCTGGGCAATATCCACTATATACCCGGGATTATCTCCTCGAGAAAAACAAGAAATGCTGGACAAACTGCGCAGCGATATTAGAAGTGATGGTGTCCACGCGGCGATTGACCTGCCAGGCTGGGATGAAATGTATGTGATGGCCACATCAACTCTGGCACAGCAAGAAAATACCTTCGAAGTAGATGGTCAGTGCACCGCAACTGCCATTGCTCGTCAATTCGCCAAGCACCTTAAAAAGCCCCGCAATTCTCGGGTTATCCTTAACAAGTTTATTGCACAAATAGTCTGAAGTTGATTTTTCAGGACAAAACCCCTATAATGGTTTTGTCCCCCCACCACTGAGATCAAATCATGATCAAGAATGAACTGATTGAGGCTTTGTTTGAAAAGTTCCCCGAAATCAAAGAGACGGGACTGGTCACTCGCAATCACGTAAGGGCTATTACGGGTCACGGCAATATTCCTGCTTGGCTAAATCTTAACAAGGTGGAGCGGGGTTTATACTCCTTGAAACCTATTGAGAATAAGCCCGTTGAAATGAAGCCTCCAGTTGAAATTATTGCCAAGCCGGCTATCAATGATTCTTTTGACGTCAGGTCTCTGATTCCCGCCAAAGACCCAACCTATGTGCCTTTTGGTAACTGGTCGGACTTGGAAACTATCATCAAGTCCAAGATCTTTTTCCCAGTTTATATCCAGGGACTGAGTGGCAACGGCAAATCAACGCAAGTTGAGCAGATCTGTGCTAAATTGAATCGTCCCATGATTCGGGTTAACATCAACCAGATGACTGACGAGGATCAATTGATTGGCAGCAAAACGTTGGTTAATGGTAATATTGAAATTGTTGAGGGGCCAATAATTCTGGCTATGAGACATGGCTTGGTCTGTGTTCTGGATGAACTGGATTGTGCCCACCCAAATCTTATTCTCATGTTGAATGGCATTGGTGAGGGCAAGCCTTTTTACTTCAAGCTAAAGAATGAAGTGATAACCCCGGCTTCGGGATTTAACTTGATTGCTACAGCCAACACCAAAGGCAAGGGTTCCGAAGATGGCCGGTTTATTGGCACTAATGTATTGAATGAAGCTTTTCTTGAAAGATTTGCAGTTACCATGATTCAGGATTATCCTAGTCTCAAAACCGAGATGAAAATCCTAACTAATGTCATGACCCTGCATAATTGTCTGGATGAAGATTTTGCTAAGTCTCTTGCTAAGTGGGCTAGCAGTATCCGAATTACTTTTGAAGACGGTGGTTGTGATGAAATAATCACCACACGGCGTCTGATCCATATCATTAAGACTTTTGCGGTTTTTAAAGATAAGCGTAAGGCTATAGAATTGGCTTTGAACAGATTTGATCCGGTAACCAAGTCTTCTTTTATTGGTTTGTTTGATAAGATTAGCGGGGAGGAAGAAGTTGTTGAAATTAAAGAGTTTAATGTGGAGTAATCATGAGTAAAATTAGAGTTGTTGAACATTTTGGTCCCACAGCGCAGGGTGAGGGCCGATATGTTGGTCGACCCAGTGTGTTTATCCGCACCTTTGGCTGCAATCTACGCTGTAAAGGATTTGGGATGCCGGCTGGTCAATTTACCGATGAGCCAATGAAAATTGCCGCTACAGTTAATGACCCCAAATACAGCAGCCTTTATAAAACACTAAAGGACTTGCCGCTGGCTAAGACTGGTTGTGATTCTTACGCAGCCATTTATCCAGAATTCAAGCGATTTGCCACGGATTATAAGCCGGAAGATCTGGCTCAAGAACTTATTAAGTTGTTGCCATACCAATCCTGGCAGCATCCAATCACGGGCACCCACACTCATCTGGTTATTACCGGGGGTGAGCCTCTTCTGGGTTGGCAACGAGAATTTCCCAAGTTATTATCTGCTCCCGGTATGGAGTCTTTACGGTTTTTAACTTTTGAAACCAACGCTACTCAAGCCCTTTCAAATGAGTTTGAATCTTTTTTGGCTGAGTGGCAAATTCCGGCACAAGATGTCTGGGACGATCCGTTTAATTTGCGGGAGGTTACTTTTTCTTGCAGTGTTAAGCTAAAGGCCTCAGGTGAGCCACCAGAAAAGACTATCCACCCCGATGTCTTGATGCAATATCAAGGAGTAGGCCACACTTATTTAAAATTTGTAGCAGAAACGCCGGAACATTTTGATGAGATTGATCAGGTAACTCAGATGTTCCGATCCGAAGGGTTCCTGGGAGACGTATATGTCATGCCCGTGGGTGGTACCTACGAATCTTACATGGCCAACGCTACCAAAGTGGCTAACCTTTGCCTGGAAAGAGGGTATAATTTCTCACCGCGGGAACATACTTTCCTGTGGGGTAATTGCTGGGGGGCTTGAATGTGAAAATTGAACATCGTTATGTGCTGGATGATGAAGAAGTAAATCTAGTAAGGTTAGCTATCATTGAGATTTCCGGAGCACTAATATGGTTGATGGTTAATGAGCCGGAAATGTTTAATCACCTGATGGTTAAGCATCGGCTGGACACCCATCTAGATACTTTGGGGTCTATGTTTGACATCGGCATTGAAAATACTGAGGAGTAAATTGAATAATACCACACAACAAAAGTTTTTAACTGGAGAAAATATATGAGAAGCTCAATGTTTGTTAATGATTGCACTAACATTGATCACGCGTACATTAATAATGAAGGTCGGGTTATTGGTGGATCGTACCGGCCAAAGTTTATTGTGTCGGGGGAGGTAGATCCACACGAAGAAGTGGTGGTTGATTTTTCAACCATCAAGAAGTCTCTAAAAAAATTAATTGATGATCTGAACAATGGTTTTGATCACAAGCTGTGGTGGATTGATGGCTTTTCTGCTGGGAAGATTCAATTTAACCCTGACAACACTGTCCACATCAAGACCCAGCATGTTGAAGTGACTGGGCCAGCTAATATCGTTCGGGTTGTATCAAGTGAAAACGATATTGTGTCAAAGTTCGAATATCCTGGACAGGTTCGCTATGTTTTAACGGAATATTTGGAAAAGGAATTAGCGAAGATTTATCCAAACGTTGATATTTCTATTGCAACGGAACTGGATACAACTTTTGACGTACACCCATTTGTTGATACTGACTGCCATTCCTTTCGCTACGTGCATGGATTAAAAAATAGTACTAGTATCGGGTGCACCAACGTAGCCCACGGTCACCTCAGCTACCTAGCCGCCTCAATTAAACTCCACTCAAATAAACTGGAAGCAGATCTTCTTCTGAGACGAATTGCAGATCAGTTGGATAAAAAAGTGTTTATTTGGGCAGATAACGTCATCCGCAACGATCAACATTGTGCTTACTTAACATACAAGTGTGTTCGTGGGGATATGGCAATGGAAGTTAGCCAAGATCAGGCAGTTATCGTTAACACAGAAACTACGGTTGAACATCTGGTTGACTATATTGTTGAGAGGTGGTATGGTGATCTCAAGAAGGTCGGCATTTCCAGCGTCTGGTGTTCAGAAGGGCTTAGTAAGGGTGCAGTGGTAAATTTGGATGACGTCGGCTAAAAATGGTTGTCTCCGAGGCCAGGATCTCCTATAATATAGGTGTTGACGAAATCACTCGGAGAAACGACATGACCAAGTTCTACAAGGCTACCGTCTCCTACGGCTCCTCTGATTATCCGATGACAGAGCTTCACTTTCCTAAGACGCTGCAGGATCCGCCAAATCAGGTTTCTCTGGTTGAAGCGGCAGTGAGTCGGCAGCATCCCAATTGGAAGTTTAAGTTGGAGTATTTCCATACTCCAGCCTTTCCGGACTTCAACGTGCCGGCGTTTCATGTCTTCATGTGTAACGGTATTCGTATTGCTTACGTTGACTGATGTTGACCTCGCCAGGGATGGCGCCTTCTTTATTTGATTTCCGGAGAAATCCATGAAAGATCTGACCATTGAAGCCCGGTTTGTTTTCACTGCCCGTTCGCTGGAAGAAAAGAAAATCGCCATGAAGAGGCTGGTTGAGCTGTCCCACGCCAAGCAATCCACCAAAGAGCGTACCCTGAATCAACTGCAAACCATTATGTCCACTGTTAAAATGGATGCATTTGCAGCCAACTACCTGATGAAAGGCGAAGGATTGGGTGTAATTTAATTGGAGAAAGTTATGATTAATATTGACTACGACACATTGCATTATCTGACCTGCGAGCTGGTGGATAAGATTGACCCATCGGTTCGGGATACTATTGACTACGTGGCCGCGCCCGCTCGAGGAGGTTTGATTCCGGGAGTTATTATTAGCCACATGCTGCAGAAGCCTTTAATTCCCTTGGTATGGTCCAATCGTGACCATGATATGCAGCACCATAATGAATTCTTGGCGGAAAAGCTTTATACAGGATCTAATGTTTTGCTACTGGATGACATCAATGATTCCGGCCGCACTTTCATTGAAATCACCAGCGATTTGATGTACGATAATCCTAATCCCAACGAGGTGTCTGGCACCTTGTATACCGCTACTATTTTTCAGCGCTATAATACCAAGCTCCCCTGTAACTTTTATGCTAGATTGATTGAAGACGACGCTTGGGTCAATTTTCCATATGAAAAGGTAAAATAATCATGTATACGCTTGAAGTTTGTGAAGATCAAATCGATCATATCGTGGTTGGTGAACTAAAGACTGCGATCGAGATGTGTCTACTAAATGGTGCTAACGCTAAGTCATTTGACGAAGATTATACCGATTATGAACTGCTTTCTTACTTGTTTCCGGTACTGCAGTACTTCACTACTCAAAATGAATTTGTTAATTTCATTGAGCTAACAGAAAGAAACTTTCCAGATTTTAGTTACACAGACCTGGTTTTAAAAAGCTGGTAAATACACGGTCAAGAAGCTGCCCTTGGTTGTTCCACCTTCTTGACATTTGTGAAACTGAACAACCATTCGAGGTAAAAACATGTCATTACAACCTTCCAAAACTGATCCTAAACTTGGTTATGAAATTGAAGCACATCTAAGATCCATGGGAGTTCATACTCCTACTATCTCAACTGATCTTGACGAAACTGCTAAAATTAGCAAAATCCAGTCTCTTTTTACAGACATCATGGAAACGCTAGGTATGGATTTGTCTGATGATTCGCTGACAGAAATACCAAAGCGTGTTGCTAAAATGTTCGTCAGTGAACTAAAGACTGCGATCGAGATGTGTCTACTAAATGGTGCTAACGCTAAGTCATTTGACGAAGATTATACCGATTATGAACTGCTTTCTTACTTGTTTCCGGTACTGCAGTACTTCACTACTCAAAATGAATTTGTTAATTTCATTGAGCTAACAGAAAGAAACTTTCCAGATTTTAGTTACACAGACCTGGTTTTAAAAAGCTGGTAAATACACGGTCAAGAAGCTGCCCTTGGTTGTTCCACCTTCTTGACATTTGTGAAACTGAACAACCATTCGAGGTAAAAACATGTCATTACAACCTTCCAAAACTGATCCTAAACTTGGTTATGAAATTGAAGCACATCTAAGATCCATGGGAGTTCATACTCCTACTATCTCAACTGATCTTGACGAAACTGCTAAAATTAGCAAAATCCAGTCTCTTTTTACAGACATCATGGAAACGCTAGGTATGGATTTGTCTGATGATTCGCTGACAGAAACACCAAAGCGTGTTGCTAAAATGTTCGTCAATGAGTTATTCTGGGGACTAAAGCCGGAAAACTTTCCAAAGTGTACTGTCATCGACAACAAGATGAGTTATGACGAAATGGTAATTGAAAAAAATGTTACCATGATGTCAAGCTGTGAGCATCATATCCTTCCAATTGATGGAGTAGCGCATGTAGCATATATTCCAAAAAATAAGGTACTCGGTCTCAGTAAGATTAATCGAGTTGTAGAATATTTTGCCCGGCGTCCACAGGTTCAAGAGCGTCTTGCGGAACAAATTTATCATACCTTAGCGTATATTCTTGAAACCGATGATGTAGCAGTTGCTATTGAAGGAGTGCATTATTGTGTTCGCACTCGTGGTGTTGAAGACTATAACAGCAAAACTACTACTCTGAAGTTAGGTGGATGTTTTAGAACAGAGCCTGAAGCTCGAGCTGAATTTCTATCTGCAATCCGGTCTTGATATGATTAAGATATCTCATGAATGCCCGCTGGATATATTTGAGCATATTCAAGCGGTGACTGATTATGATTATGCATTAGCTAATGTGCTTGAAACTACTCCTAGATATCTAAACAAGTTTCTAGAAGCTTCAAAGAACGGTCGAGAAATCATTTTGGATAACGGTCTTTTTGAGACCGAGGTTCCATTTGATCCTGATCGCTTCTTTTATTGGGTAGAATTGCTACATCCTACCTGGTATATTATTCCAGATAAGCTTGAAGATTGCGAATTTACCGTTAATAGTGTCATTGATTGGGTTAGCAAATATAATCCTACATCAAGCAAATCAATAGGTGTAGTTCAAGGTAAATCAACCGAAGAAATTGTTCAATGCTATAAGGCTATTGAACCGCTGGTTGATAAAGTTGCAATTTCGTTTGATTATAGCTTCTTTAAAAACCCTAATGATGCTTCTATCTATCATTCATATGCTATTGGTCGTCAAAAACTACTGAAAGAATTGATTGAAAACGGGACTATTAATCAAAGCAAGCCGCATCATTTGTTAGGATGCGGTCTTGCTTCTGAATTTGCCTCATACAAGGGTTATGAATGGATTGATTCGCTAGATACGTCTAATCCAGTAGTTGCAGGGCTAAAAGGTATGCGGTATGAGCAAGTCAGCAGTCAAGTATGGGGATTAAACGATAAGCCAAAAGAAAAGCTATATACCATGATAAACATGGAAGTTAGCCAAGAGCAGCTGGCCGATATAATGTTTAATATAACAAAATTTAGAGACAACGTACAATGAAGCAATGGATTTGTTTATTTAGTCAGACTGGTACTGAGATTGTTGATCTATCTGCAAAACTTGGTATTATTCCTGACTTGGTATTTACCAATAATGCTAATCGAGAGCAATATAATCCAGGCTTAAAAAACGTTGAATATTTGCCGCATGATCAGCTTATGGAGCTATTTCGATCAGCTGATATGAAAAACCATTCAGAAGATACATTGGTAACGCTGCACGGGTACTTGAGAATCATTCCTGCTGATATCTGTGATATGTATGAAATCTATAACGGGCATCCTGCAGCAATCAAGTTATACCCGGAGCTGAAAGGTTTTAACCCTCAAGTTAGAGCCTGGGAAAATCGCGAGAAATATCCTATCATTGGCAGCGTAGTACACAAAGTAACTCCAGGTGTTGATGAAGGCGAGATTGTAGCGTCGATTGAATATATCAATCGGGTTGATTCACTAGATGAAATGTATGCTGTTTTGAGAAAAGCGTCGCTGCAGTCTTGGTCTTTCTTTTTAAAGAGAACATTAGTATGGCAATAATTGGTATCAGTGGAGCTCAATCAACCGGTAAATCGACGTTGTTGAATGCGTTACGTTCTGAACCTTTTTTTAAAGAATATTTTGTTGGTGATGAAGTAACTCGACGCGTAAAAAGCTACGGTTTACCGATCAATGAAGATGGTACTGATGTAACTCAGCGTTTGATTATGCAGGAACATATTGTTAATGTGTTTATGCATTCAAATTTGTTGACTGACAGAACAGCGTTAGATGGGTTGATTTACACTAAAGAACTGCAACAACGAGGTATGATCAAGAATCAAAGCACAGTTGATTTTGCTATTGATGTGTTTAATAAGCTGGCGCCAATGTATGATGTAATTTTTTATATCAGACCTGAATTTGATATAGAAGCTGATGGTGTACGGTCCGTTGATAAACAATTTCGTGATAATGTTGCAGAAGCATTTGAAAACGCATATAATCAGTACCATAATAATTTGTTAAATCTAGTACCGATAACCGGATCAGTGCGTGATCGTATTGATCAAGTTCTTAATTATTTGAGGAAATAATATGAGTAGTATTATTGATATTGCCGGTAAACATCTGGGACGTGCAAGTGACGGAACTACGGTTAAACCGTATGTTACACCAGACAAGCACGACAAGACTTTATTGGTTCCAATTCCGCGTAATTTTGGTCGACAAAAGTTAAGTATTTCCAGCTCATTCGTGGGGTATGATGTTTGGCATGCGTATGAAATGTCATTTCTGAGACAGAATGGAATGCCAGCAACGGGTCTGCTACGTTTATGTTATGACGCTAGCTCAGATAGCATGGTTGAGTCAAAGTCATTAAAGCTTTATTTAAATTCGTTCGATCTTGAGCGATTTGATAGCGTCGAGCAAGTTGAGCAGATTATTTCAACAGATGTGTCTGAAGCTGTTGGCGGCCACGTTTTTGTCAAGCTACATCTAGCAGAAGATTCGTTCATTGCTAACAAAATTTTTAATGTTAGCTTTACAAACGTTGATAAGCTAGATCTTGACATCTCTCTATATCACGAAACGCCTGATCTTTTAGAACTAGATTTAAATTCTAGTGATGTAATGACATTCCATACCGCTAATTTACGCAGTAATTGCGAAATAACTAACCAAAAAGATACCGGAAATTGCTTTATCTATATGAAAGGTGCTAAGCTTCCTACTATTGAAAGCTTAACTCGTTATGTTATCTCAATGAGAGAATCTCAACACTTTCACGAGAACGTGACTGAAATTCTTTTTGATGCTTTGATGAGTCGATTTGAGTGTGAAGATCTTGTGATTGCAAACCTTTACAATCGTCGTGGCGGTATTTCTATTTTCCCGGTTCGCGGTTCATCATTTACAGCGCTTGATGAAGTGATGAATCGATTTGACGATGTCGACATGATGTTTGAGCGACTGGTACAAGAATGAGCGTTACAGATAAAAATGTTGAAGCTGTTCGTCAGGCGCTATATGATCGAATGCAAGCTGGTTATAAAAAGTATGGTGTGACAACTGAACGAACAGATATAGATTTGCTAGGATGGATTCAACACGCTCAAGAAGAAGTTTTAGATTTAGCTGTGTATCTTGAAAGAATTAAAGCTGA
>ERZ1645187.1673-NODE-1673-length-20186-cov-9.525558_pt1 | contig 20186 bp, 14 predicted proteins | sample MGYA00575352_ERZ1645187 | MGnify/ENA primary metagenome ERZ1645187 (study PRJEB40837, sample SAMN11349314) | freshwater sediment metagenome | isolation source: river sediment | host: Sediment | place: India: Wazaribad , New Delhi | collected 2017-02-21 ... | reverse complement strand
TAAAGAGATCCTCGCGGCGAAGGTGCCGGTGTTCGGTATCTGCCTCGGCCACCAGCTGCTGGCCCTGGCCTCAGGCGCGAAGACCCTGAAGATGAAGTTCGGCCACCACGGTGCCAACCACCCGGTGCAGGACCTCGACACGAAGCAGGTGATGATCACCAGCCAGAACCACGGCTTTGCCGTGGACGAGGCCACGCTGCCGGCCACCCTGCGTGCGACCCACAAATCGCTGTTCGACGGCAGCCTGCAGGGCATCGCCCGCACCGACACGCCGGCCTTCAGTTTCCAGGGCCACCCGGAAGCCAGCCCCGGCCCGCACGACGCGGCGAACCTGTTCGATCGCTTTATTTCCATGATGGCGGAGAAGCGCAATGCCTAAGAGAACCGACATCAAGTCCATCCTGATCCTCGGCGCCGGCCCGATCGTCATCGGCCAGGCCTGCGAGTTCGACTACTCCGGTGCCCAGGCCTGCAAGGCGCTGCGCGAGGAGGGTTACCGCGTCATCCTCGTCAACTCGAATCCGGCCACCATCATGACCGACCCGGCGATGGCGGATGCCACCTACATCGAGCCGGTCGAGTGGCGCACGGTGGCGAAGATCATCGAACAGGAGCGCCCGGATGCGCTGCTGCCGACGATGGGCGGCCAGACCGCGCTGAACTGTGCGCTGGACCTCGCCCGCGAAGGCGTGCTGAAACAGTTCAACGTCGAGATGATTGGCGCAACCGCCGACGCGATCGACAAGGCCGAAGACCGCGATCGCTTCGACAAGGCGATGAAAGCGATCGGCCTCGACACCGCCCGTTCCGGCATTGCGCACTCGCTCGAGGAAGCGCTGCAGATCCTCGACCGTTTCGGCTTCCCGGTGGTCATCCGCCCGTCGTTCACGATGGGCGGCTCCGGCGGCGGCATCGCCTACAACCGCGAGGAGTTCGTCGAGATCTGCGAGCGCGGGCTGGACCTGTCGCCGACCAACGAGCTGCTGATCGACGAGTCGCTGCTCGGCTGGAAAGAATACGAGATGGAAGTCGTGCGCGACCGCAACGACAACTGCATCATCGTCTGCTCGATCGAGAACTTCGACCCGATGGGCGTGCATACCGGCGACTCGATCACCGTCGCGCCGGCGCAGACGCTGACCGACCGCGAATACCAGATCATGCGCAATGCCTCGCTGGCCGTGTTGCGCGAGATCGGCGTGGAAACGGGCGGCTCCAACGTGCAGTTTGCCGTGAACCCCGACACCGGCCGCATGATCGTCATCGAGATGAACCCGCGCGTATCGCGCTCGTCCGCGCTCGCGTCGAAAGCCACCGGTTTCCCGATCGCGAAAGTCGCCGCCAAGCTGGCTGTCGGCTACACGCTGGATGAACTGCAGAACGAGATCACCGGTGGCAAGACGCCGGCTTCGTTCGAGCCTTCGATCGACTACGTCGTGACGAAAGTGCCGCGCTTTACCTTCGAGAAATTCCCGGCAGCCGACGCGCGCCTCACCACCCAGATGAAATCGGTGGGTGAGGTCATGGCCATCGGCCGCAACTTCCAGGAATCGCTGCAGAAAGCGATGCGCGGGCTGGAAGTCGGCTCGGCCGGTTTCGAGTCGCGAATCCCGAAGCTGGAAGAAGGTGAGGAAGAAGTCATTGATGTCGTGCGCCGCGAGCTGAAGGTGCCGGGTGCCGAGCGCCTGTGGTATGTCGGCGATGCCTTCCGCCTCGGCATGAGCGTGGATGATGTGTTCGCGATCACCAGCATCGACCGCTGGTTCCTCGTGCAGGTGGAAGAACTGATCCGTTACGAGAAAGCCGTACAGGAAGCCACGCTGGACGACATGAATGCCGATTACCTGCGCGCGCTGAAGCGCAAGGGCTTCTCCGATGCGCGCCTCGCTGCGCTGTTGAACGTGCAGGAAGCAGAAGTGCGTGAGTTGCGCCACTCGCTGAACGTGCGCCCGGTGTACAAGCGCGTGGATACCTGTGCGGCGGAATTCTCGACCAGCACGGCCTACATGTACTCCACCTATGATGAGGAGTGCGAGGCCAATCCGTCGTCACGCGACAAGATCATGGTGCTCGGTGGCGGCCCGAACCGCATCGGCCAGGGCATCGAGTTCGACTACTGCTGTGTGCACGCAGCACTCGCCATGCGCGAGGACGGCTACGAGACCATCATGGTCAACTGCAACCCGGAAACCGTATCGACCGATTACGACACCTCCGATCGTTTGTACTTCGAGCCAGTGACACTGGAAGACGTGCTGGAGATCGTGGCGAAAGAGCAGCCGAAAGGCGTCATCGTGCAGTTCGGTGGCCAGACGCCGCTGAAGCTCGCCCGCGCCCTCGCCGCCGCCGGTGTGCCGATCATCGGTACCACGCCGGAAGCGATCGACCGCGCCGAAGACCGCGAACTGTTCCAGCAGATGATCCAGAAGCTCGGCCTCACCCAGCCGCACAACGCGACCGTGCGTTCCGCCGAGGAAGCCGTGGCGAAAGCGACCGAGATCGGCTACCCGCTGGTGGTGCGACCGTCGTACGTGCTCGGTGGCCGCGCGATGGAAATCGTCTACAAGGAAAGCGAACTGAAAACCTACATGCGCGATGCGGTGCAGGTATCGAACGACGCGCCGGTATTGCTGGACCACTTCCTCAATGCCGCGATCGAGGTCGATATCGATGCCGTGTCCGACGGCAAGGACGTGGTCATCGGCGCGATCATGCAACACATCGAGCAGGCCGGCGTGCATTCCGGTGACTCGGCTTGTTCGCTGCCGCCGTACTCGTTGCCGGCCGATGTGCAGGACACGATGCGCGAGATGGTCAAGCAGATGGCGCGCGAACTGAATGTGGTCGGCCTGATGAACGTGCAGCTGGCGTACCAGGACAACACGATCTACGTCATCGAGGTGAACCCGCGCGCGTCGCGCACCGTGCCGTTCGTGTCCAAGTGCATCGGCGTGTCGCTGGCGAAAGTGGCGGCGCGCTGCATGGCGGGCACCACGCTGGCTGCGCAGGCGTTCACGCAGGAAATCGTGCCGCAGAATTTCAGCGTGAAGGAAGCGGTGTTCCCGTTCAACAAGTTCCCGGCAGTGGACCCTATCCTCGGGCCGGAAATGAAATCGACCGGCGAGGTCATGGGTGTGGGCGAGACGTTCGCCGAAGCCTACGGCAAGGCGCAACTCGGTGCCGGCGAGAAAATGCCGCGCGCCGGTGGCATGGCGTTCCTTAGCGTGCGCGAGATGGACAAGCAGGGCATCGTGTCAGTGGCGAAAAGGCTGAGCGAGAACGGCTTCAGGCTGATCGCCACGCGCGGCACCGCGCGCGAACTCGAGGCCGCCGGCCTTGAAGTCGAGGTGGTCAACAAGGTGACGGAAGGCCGGCCGCATATCGTCGACCTGATCAAGAACGGCAAGATCCAGCTGATCATCAACACCACCGAAGGCCGGCAGGCCATTGCCGACTCGTCGACCATCCGCCGTTCCGCGCTGCAGCACAAGGTGTACTACAACACCACGCTGGCCGGTGGCGAGGCGTCGTCTATGGCGCTGGCAATGAAAGGTGATACGGTAGTGCGCCGCTTGCAGACCCTGCATGAGCAGGTGCGTGCGGCACAATAGACAGGGCAGGACAAAGACATGACGAAGTATCCAATGACGGTACAAGGCGCGGAAAAACTGCGTGCCGAGCTCGACAGGCTGAAAAAGGAAAAGCCACTGGTGTCGCAGGCGATCGCCGAGGCGCGCGACCACGGCGACCTGAAGGAAAATGCCGAGTACCATGCGGCGCGCGAACAGATGGGTTTCCTCGAAGGCCGTATCCAGGATATCGAGGGCCGCCTGTCGAATGCGCAGATCATCGACATCACCACGATCCCGCCGGGTGACAAGGTGATCTTTGGTGTCACTGTCACCATCGTGAACTGTGAGACGGACCAGAAAGTCACGTACCAGATTGTCGGCGAGGATGAAGCCGATGTGCCAGCCGGCAAGATTTCCTGCACCTCGCCGATTGCGCGCGCGCTGATCGGCAAAGAAGTCGGCGATGTGGTGGTGGTGAAGGCGCCGAGCGGCGATGTCGAGTACGAAATCGACGACGTGCAGCATCTCTGACGCGTGACACCGCGATGCAGCGCCCCGGCTGGCTGGATCACCCCGTTTCTAAAGTAAGCGCCAGCCTGTTGCTGGCGTTTTTTTTGTTGCTCGCCGGCGCACGTTTCTACCTGAAAGCCTTCCACGGGTTCGCCTGGGATTTCTCGATCAACTGGACGGCGGCGCAGGGCCTGCGCGAGGGCTTGTCGCTGTACGACCGGTCGGCGTTGCAGCAACTCGCGGTGACGCAGATCGACAGTGGCATGTCGCGCCTGTTTGCCGGCCGCTTCACCTCCTTCATCGGCCTGCCGACCACCGCGATACTCCACTTGCCGTTCACGCTGCTGCCATTTGAGGCGAGCGTGTTGTGCTATCGCCTGCTGGCGCTGGCCGCGATGCTGGTGGCGATCTTCATGGCTGGGTCAGCGGTGCCGTCGCCGCAGCGGCGCCAGGCCTGGCTGGCGGGCGCCGTGTGCCTGCTCAGCTGGCACGCGTTCCCGTTCTCGCTGCAGCTCGGCCAGGTCGATGCGTGGCTGATGCTGGCGCTGGCGGCGGCCGTGCTGGCGGCCGCGCGCGAACGCTGGCTGGCCTGCGGAATGGCGATCGGCATCGCGGTGCTGCTGAAGGTCAGCCCGGGCTGGCTGCTGCTGTATTGCCTGTTGCAGCGCCGCTGGCGCGCGCTGGCGGGCGCTGCGTTCGTGATCGGCGCCGGCTTGCTGTTGTCGCTGGTCTCGCAGCACGGCCGCGACCTGTGGCAGTTTTTCACCGGTGTGCTGCCGTCACTCGGCGACAGCCCGCTGCACGTGCAGAACCAGTCGCTGGGCGCTTTCCTGGCGCGGCTGGCGACGGAGGATGTGCAACTGTTGTCGTTTGCCACTGGCACCGGCAGCTGGAAAATCGTCGCGGCTCTCGTGGCTGCTGCCCTGCTGTGGCTCGCCCATCGACGCAGCGCGCCGCCGACGGAGGGGTTGGCCGTGGCCATCCTCTGCGCGTTGCTGGCCGGGCCGCTGACCTGGGACCATTACCTCAGCTGGGCTGTCATTCCCGCCGTGATACTGGCTGCCCGCCTGTCGTGGCAAGGGTTGTGTGTCTTGGCGCTGTTGCTGTTGCCACTGGCCTTCCCGGTGCCCTACCCGCAGGCGGATGCCATCGCCGCGCACGGCGCCTGGCGCCTGGCCACCGGCTTGCAGCCGCTGGCCCTGCTGGTGCTGGTGGGCTGGTGTAATATGGCCCGACAACCGGTCCAAGCACGATAAATACCAATAACCCTGAACGGGAGCCTGCATGTCCCTTGCTGTACGCATCGATGTTGAACGTCTCTGCTGCCCGCGCTGTGGCAGTGAAACCTTGCAGCAGGCAGGCGATGAGTTGGCCTGTCCCGCCTGTGATGCACGGTACGGCATCGACCGCGGTGTGCCGCAATTGTTGAAAGACCCGGCATTGTTCACGCACCTTGAAAATATTGACTACGACGCACATCACAACATTGACGAGGCGCGGCGCGAGAAAGTCGCGCGGGACTGGCAGAAGGTCTTCGAGCGACACGGTGTGGTTTATGGCGATGTGCTCGAGATCGGTTCCGGCACCGGCCAGTTGACCTGGGGGCTGTCGCACCGTTTCCCGTTCCGCTCGGTGCATGCCTGCGATATCTCCACGCGTTTCCTGTTGCAGGCTGACAGCCTGGTGGGCACCGATGGCGCGCCGGTCAGTTACTACGCCTGTGACGCGAATTTCCTGCCATTCCGGCACGGCAGTTTCGATCTCGTGGTAGGCCACAGCGTGCTGCACCATTTCATCGATTACAGGAAAATCATCCATGATATTGCCGGCTTGCTCCGGCCGGGTGGCATGGCGATTTTTTACGAGCCGGTGTTGCAGGGCAAGATCCTGGTGGCCTTCATGGCCGACCTGATGCGGCGTATCGAGAACAACACGAAATGGGGTGTGCTGGATGACAAGGACATCGCCCGCATCGAGCACATGAAGCGCCACATCATGAAAGACAAGTGGATCGGCCATGACCGCGAACGGCTGGAAAAGATCGAGGACAAATACGTTTTCGACATCAATGCCATGCGCGAGCTGGCCCGCGAAGCCGGTTATGCGGCCATGGAGCACAGCAATCTCGATATGCCGAAGCAGGGTTATCGCTGGTTTGTGAACCAGCACCTGCTGATGGAAGGTGTGGCGCCGGAAAAGCTGCAGAAATATGTATTCGTAATGAACACTTTCATGGAAACCGTTGGTGAAATGATACCGGGCGACATTGTCACGCCGATGGGCTATTTCGTGTTCCGCAAGTGAGCGCCGATGAGCATCGACAGGATCAATGACCTCGCCTTGCACAACCGCGCACTCGCCGGGGCGTTGCATGCGGCTGCAGGCAGGGTGATTGACAGTGGCTGGTATGCACTCGGGCCGGAAGTGGCGGCTTTCGAGCAGGCATTTGCCGCTTACTGCGGTGCGGCGCATGTCATCGGTGTGGCCAATGGCACCGACGCGCTGGAGCTGGCCTTGCGCGCTGTCGGTGTGCAGGCGGGCGATGAAGTCTTCACCGTTGCCAATGCCGGTTTCTATGCCAGCACGGCGATCCGTGCGATAGGCGCCGTGCCGGTGTATGCCGATATCCAGCCGCACAACCTGTTGCTCGATCCGCAGGACGCGGCGCAACGCATCAGCAAGAAAACCCGTGCACTCATCGTTACCCACCTGTTTGGCCAGCTGGCCGATATGGCACCATTGCAGGCGCTCGTGAATGCGCATGGCATTGCGCTGGTGGAGGACTGTGCGCAAGCGCATGGCGCGCAGCGCAATGGCCAGCGCGCCGGCAGTTTTGGCGATGTGGCGGCCTTCAGTTTCTTCCCGACCAAGAACCTCGGGGCGCTTGGGGATGGTGGTGCCGTCGTGACCCGTCGCGATGACGTGGCCGCCCGTGTGCGCAGCCTGCGCCAGTATGGCTGGACGAGCAAATACACCGTGGCCGACAGCGGTGCGCGCAACAGCCGGCTCGATGAATTGCAGGCTGCCCTGTTGTCAGTGAAGCTGCCGCATCTGGATGGCTGGAACAGCCGGCGTCGTGCCATCGCGGCGCGCTATGCTGAAGGTATTACCCATCCACTCATCACCGTGCCGGCGATAGCGGGTGAGGACCACGTGGCGCACCTGTATGTGATCCGCAGTGCGCAACGCGACAGCCTCAAGCTGCACCTGCAGCAACATGGCATCGGTTGTGATATCCACTACCCGGTGCTCGACTACCGGCAGCCGGCGGTCGCGGCCGCCCATGCCGGTGTCACGCTGCCGGCCAGCGAGCGCGTTGTCGCAGAAATCCTGACGCTGCCGTGTTATCCCGAACTGGAGTTGGCTGAAGTCGATGCCATCGCAGCCTGCATCAACCGCTGGAGTCCCTGATGTACTCGCTGGTCATCCCGGTCTACCGCAACGAGGCCAACCTGCCGGACTTGCTGGCGACGCTGCTGCAGATGCACCATGCACTGGGCGGAGAGCTGGAAGCGGTGCTGGTGGTCGACGGCAGCCCTGACAACTGTTATGCGCTGTTGCGCGAACAATTGCCGGCCATGCCTTTCCGTGCGCAACTGCTGCTGCACTCACGCAATTACGGCTCGTTCGCCGCGATCCGCACTGGCCTTGCTGCCGCGAACGGCGAGTATTTCGCGGTGATGGCTGCTGACTTGCAGGAGCCACCTGAGCTTGCCCTGGAGTTTTTCCGTACATTGCGCGCGGATCAGGCAGATGTGGTGATCGGCACGCGCGATGCGCGCCATGATCCGCTGTCGAGCCGGTTGTCATCCGGCCTTTTCTGGTGGGCCTACCGCAAGCTGGTGATGCCGGCGATGCCGCCCGGAGGCGTGGACATGTTCGGCTGCAACCGCCAGTTCCGGAATGAATTGTTGTCGCTCGATGAATCCCACAGTTCACTGATCGGCTTGCTGTTCTGGCTCGGCTTCCGCCGCAAGGAAGTGTCTTATGAGCGCCGCATCCGCCAGCATGGCGTCAGCGCCTGGACCTTGCGCAAGAAAGTCAACTACCTGATGGACAGTGTGTTCGCCTTTTCCGACTTGCCGATCAAGTTGCTGATCACACTGGGTGTTGTCGGGATGTTGTTTGCCGGCGGTTTCGGTTTGCTCGTCATTGCGCTGAAAGCCCTGGGCTCGGTGGCGGTGCCGGGTTATGCCGCTACCGTGCTGACGGTATTGTTCTTCGGTGCATTGAACCTGATGGGGATCGGCATCATCGGCGCTTATGTCTGGCGCGCCTATGGCAACACGCAAGGCCGCCCGCTGGCGGTGGTGATGCGGGCAGAGCAGTTCGGCAGCAAGCCGGATGACAGGAACAGGACAGGAAATATCGCATGAGCCATTTTGTGCACGCACTCGGTTGCTGCGAATCGCAGCAGGTTGGTGAAGGTACTCGTATCTGGGCTTACACACATGTGCTGCCGGGTGCTGTCATTGGTCGGGAGTGCAATATCTGCGACCACGTGTTCATTGAGAACGATGTCGTGCTCGGTGACCGTGTCACCGTGAAATGCGGCGTGCAGCTGTGGGATGGTGTGCGCATCGAGGACGATGCATTCATCGGCCCGAACGCCACGTTTACCAATGACCCGTTCCCGCGCAGCAAGCAGCAGCGTACGGCGCTGCCGCCGACAGTCGTCGAGCGCGGTGCTTCCATCGGCGCCAACGCGACGATCCTGCCCGGCCTCAGCATCGGCCAGCATGCGATGGTCGGTGCCGGCGCGGTGGTGACACGTTCGGTGCCGCCGTACGCGATTGTGATGGGCAACCCGGCGCGTATCGTCGGTTATGCCGACAGCCGCCCGCTGCAGGAAAACGTTGCTGCGATCAGCGGAACTGCAGCAGCGAGTGCCACCGTGCAAGCGACCGCGGTCAAGGGCGTCACGCTGCACAAGTTGCCGCTGGTGCATGACTTGCGCGGCAACCTGGTGGTCGGGGAGTTTGAACAACATGTGCCATTTGCCGTGAAGCGGTTCTTCATGGTGTTTGATGTGCCGAGTGCAGAAACGCGCGGCGAGCATGCGCACAAGCAGTGCCAGCAGTTCCTCGTTTGCGTGAAAGGCAGCGTGTCGGTGGTGGCGGATGATGGCGAGAACCGCCAGGAATTCCGCCTCGACCAGCCGGATCTTGGCGTTTACCTGCCGGCTGGCGTGTGGGGCATCCAGTACAAGTATTCAGCGGATGCGCTGCTGCTGGTGTTTGCGTCCGAGCATTATGATGCGACGGATTACATCCGCGATTACGCCAGCTTCCAGGCGTTCATTTCCAGCGGCCGACCAGGAACGGCGTAAAACGGTTCAGCAGCGCGATCACCGGCACACAAACCGCCAATGAAAACAGTGTTGCCGCAACGGAGCCGGCCAATACCAGCCAGGGATTGCTGATGTCGTCGAGCAGTGGCCACAGCAGTGGATTGAAAAAACTGAGGAACAGCCCGCTCATGCCGATCAACGGCAAGCTGTTCTGGCCGATATAGTTCAGGAAACGGTGTGAGGGCAGTACGCTGCTCAGCTGGACCAGCATCAGGCTGCCGGCCAGCGCGGCCAGTGGGAACCACAGCCAGTGCCCGTGCGCGGATGCGGACATGTTGACCGATGAACGCGCGTCGGGGAAAACATAAGACTGGGCGATGACCAGCGCGGCGCTGAAAAATGCCAGCTTCAACATGGATATACCTTTGCTGCCGGGCAACAATGCGCGGCCGTGTTTCGCCAGCACATGGCCAGACAGGTAGAAAAAGAGTGCCATCAGGCCTTCCTGCAGGAACCACCAGTTTTCCACCGTGCCCATGAACGCTGCCTTGCGCGGCAGGTTATCGGTGGCGAGCCAGGCGAGGCCATACACCACGGGTAGTGCCAGCAGCAGCTTCAGCCGGTTATTGAGCAGCGGGATCAGTTCGCTGGCGACCAGTTCCACCGAAAACAGGCAGACGAGGAACCAGCAGGGCCAGTTGGCGACCGGTTTGCCGTGCAGCAGCAGCCAGGTTTTCTGCAACTCGTGTTCCGGCACCACATCGGTAATGCCCCACCAGTCCGGGCGCATCCACAACGGCAACGCCAGTGCGACAAAGAACAGCACGGGCACCAGCCGGTTCTTGACCTTGTCGATAAACAACAGACCGTACGGGATATCTTTCTTGCTGAAGAAGAAACCGGCCAGCAGGAAGAAAAACGGCATATGGAAGGCATAAATATGCCTGTAGACCTGCAGCAATACCTCGTTGCCGGCGAAGCCCGCTTTCTCGATGAAGTGCCCGAAAAAGACCAGGAACATTCCCAGCGCCTTGGCGGTGTCTGCCCACAAGATCCTGTCTTTCATGGTTGTTGCCTGTGCATGTAGTCACAATTCAAAAGGGTTTTTCCCATGCCGCCATGCATGGGTGCAAGCTTCATTATAAGCCTCGTTGCGCGCGCGCCAGTTGAGCGTGGTGGCTTCATGCAGGAGGTGTTCATAGTGGCCGAGGTTGAAACGCGCGATGGCCAACAGCCTTTCCTGGGCAAACAGGTCTTCACTCTGGTTAAGCAGCGACACAATGGAAAAGTATTCATTCAGTGCCGGGTCGTGTGTCATCAAGCCGCGCCCGGCACGCAGGCTTTCGATGTACCAGCCTGGTATATCGCGACCCGTATGGCCAACTGACCAGTCGTCGCCCGCTCTGGGCATGCGCGAGCGGAAGACATCAGGTAATGCGACGACATCCAGGATCAGTGTGTCCAGTGGGGCTGTGTAGCCGAAAATCCCGATAGCCATACGGATCGGCGGTGTTTGCGATGCGGGTGTTGCCGGATCCTGATCGCGCAAGAGCAGCGCTTCAAGCACGACATTGTGAACGGGAAAGTAGGGCTTCTCGTTGTCGATATAGCGCCAGATAGACGTGGCCCCGGAGTAGAAGCCGCGTTCATCGCTGATGCCATGTTCGACGACCACCTGTTCGTAGACCTTGGGCGAATTGAGCGGGGTATGCGGATAGAAAGCACCATAGGCAACAAAGGCGACAACCGCGAATGTAGCGAGGATCTTGCGATGCTGGCTGCGCATGGTTTGCAGGAAATCGCTCTGGCTGGCGTGTACAGACAGCCCTATGGCAGTCACCAGGAATAGCGGGGCGAAAAATCGTCCTGCCATGAAGTCTGCGCCTATCCACAAAATGTAGCCGCACGACAAGGCGATAGAAAGCCCGGTGAGGCGCAAGGATAGGTTCTCCTTCTGTCGCAGCAGCAGTGCTGTACCTGCTGCGATCAACAGCAAGGTGAAAATATCCTTTTGTATGGTGCGGTAGAAAAACATCAGGCCTTGCTCCAGCAATTGCCAGCGCGGCACATCCAGGTAAAGTTTGGCGTAGGCCGTGTTCGGGAAGGCGAGCCCGTAGTAAATCAGGGAGAACGTGGTCCAGATGGAGAGAGGTGCAATAAATACTGCAGCGTCGAGAAGTCTTCGCCGGCTGCGGCACAGTAACAGGTAGGCAACAGGCATGATGAATAACAATAACAGGTCATGACGGGTGACCAGTCCCAGTCCGGCAATCAGCATCAGCCCCGTTGTTTCACTGGCTTCCGGTTCGCGGCTTGCTGTTTGGGCAAAGCGCAGGAAAAACGCGGTGACCAGCAAGTAGATCAGCGGATATTCGAGTCCTGACCCGGTGTAATCCATGAAAGCATTCGACAGCAGCAGGCTGGCAAAAAAAGCAGTGGCGACAGCCGGGTTGGTAATCCGGCGCAAGGCCATCACAGTCGTTGCGGCCATGAGCAGCAAAGACAGTAGCATGGCATTCAGGTACACATCCCGGATGACAAGGCGGGACAGTGCCATCAGCCAGAACCACAGCGGGCTGGTATAGACCTGGACGCGGTCTACCAGATTCCAGCGGGGGCCGTTGCCGGCAAATAGCTGGTCGAGCGTGCGGAAGGAAATGTAGGCGTCATCGCCAGTCCAGTAGTTGCGGCAAATGACAGCCATGAATAGCGCGGCCGCTATAACGCGTACGATAGAAACCGGTCTGGATGAATTATTCATCAGCGCGGTGGCCCGTGTTGCGCAGGAGCATGCAGGGAAGGGCGAGATAAGAAGCAAGCCATGCAGTCATTGCCAGATGCGCATGCTTCGCCATGTCCACCAACCCGTCACCGTACAGTGCCACGGCAAACACAAACCACTGGATGAGTGCCAGCAGCACACAGAAAGCAGCATGGCCTTGCTGCTGCGTCTTCCTCGCCAGTGCAAGGGCGAGCAAGTACAGTGGCAAGGGTAGCAGCCACAGCAGCGTGAATAGCACTGCCGGCATTCTTTCGACTGCTTGCCCGAGTGACCGCTGGTACTCGGCAGCCCGGCCATTGGTTTTGCCCTCCACCTGGCCATAGAGCGGGAACAGCCATTGCTGCACCATCGGGATGGCGGTTTTTGCCATGGCCAGCAATGTGGCAGGTTGCTGCGAGGCGGTGAGCAGCAACAGCTTGCTGTGGGAGCGTGTGGCCAGCGCCTGGCACGGTTGCCGGGACTGCACGACGGGGTGATACCAGTTCTTGCCGGCCAGTTCGCCGCAGTCTGCCGGCAGGCCGAGGGACTTGAGCAGTGCCTGTGGGTCAGGGCTGTCCGCCAGCAGGGCGCCCAGCAGGTTGACGCGGTTGGCCAATGCCATGTTGTCACTGCGCGGCACCCAGTGTCCGCTGGCCTGCAACAGCAGCGGCAGCGCGCCACAGAGTACGGCCAGTACTGCAAGCGGGCGCCACGGTTGTCGCCACAGCCACATGCCGGCCAATGTGCCGAGCAGGAGGGCCAGCGGCAGGTGTTGTGGCTTGGACAGCCCGAGCCCCACCAGCCCCGCCAGCAGCGGCAGTCCGTAGAACCAGCGGCGCGGTGCTGTGCCGGCCACCACCAGGCCAATCAGGGCCAGGTACAGGAAATACACCGCCGAGAACTCGGTGTAGAACGTGTTGAGGTACAGCGTGATGCCGGGATCGGACAGCACGCCGGCCATCAGCAGGCCGTTCACCAGCATCGCCTGCTGCATGCGTTGCCGGAAGAAATAGAGGCTGGCCAGCAACGCCGTCACGCAGAGGAAAATGGCCTTGGTGAGGCCGATCATCTTCAGCGACACCAGCGTTTCACCGGTGACGCGGTTCTTCAGTTGGGCGAGAGCAATGCCGCTGCCGGTGAACAACAGCTCGGAACTCGGGAAGCACGGCGTATCCAGCTGCTTGTCGAGTGTGTAGCGCCGCAGCGGGGCTTGCGGTGTGCCGTCCGTGATGTCGACACCCTTGTCTGCGGGCCAGATCTGGTGGCAGGCCTGCAAGCGGATCATGTCGTAGCTGTTGGCGTAGCCGAGCAGTGGCTCGTGCAGCACCAGGCTGGCTAAACGGCCGATACCGAGGAACAACAGGAAAAACGCCAGCGCGCACACGACCCGTTGCAGCTGCGTCATGTCATTCGCCGCCGCTGCCATAGTAGGTGTAGCCATCGAAATCCTCGCCGTGCCCGGTCACGCGCGGGTCGCCGCTGCGCAGTAACTCGTCATGGAGCTGGCGCGCCAGCGATGCCTTCAGGGGCGCATATTCGGGATTGGCGGCCAGGTCCTGTAGCTGGGCCGGATCGCGCGGCACGTTGTAGAGCTCCTCGGCGGGCCGCTTGCCGGCCGCGAGTTGCCAGAAGCTTTCGAAATCCTGGCGCTGGAGTACCAGCTGGTTCTTGCTCGGCGAACCGTCGTCGATGTCGGCCAGTTCCGGCGGCCGGCCGGCGGGCCAGCGCTCGGGCGCGAAGTTGCGGATGTAGAGATGCTTGTCGGTGTGGATCGCGCGTGACGGGTAGCCGCGCTTGTCTTGCCGTGCATCGCCGATATGGCGCTCGAAGCCCGAGTAGGCAACGTTGCGGTTCTTGTCGATGCGGCCGGATTTCGCGGCGAGCAGTTGCTGGCGGAAGCTGCGCCCGGTCATGTCCGGTGGGATCGGCACGCCGGCCAGGTCGAGGAAAGTCGGCGCCAGGTCAGTCAGGCTGATGAAATCGGTGACCTGCTGGTGTGCCGTGATGCCATTGCCCCAGCGCACGGCCAGCGGAACATGGGTGCCGTACTCGTAATTATTGCTCTTGGCGCGCGGGAATGGCATGCCGTTGTCCGCGGTGAAGACGATGACGGTGTTGTCGAGTTCGCCGTGCAGTGCCAGGGTTTGCAGGATCTCACCCAGTTCACGATCGAAGTACTGGATCTCGTACAGATAGTCGGCGAGATCGCGGCGCACCACGTCGGTGTCGGGCAGGAACGGCGGTACCGCGATCGCTGCGAGGTCGATCTCGCCGCTGCGCGCGCCGATGCCGGTCTGGTAAGGGCGGTGGGGTTCGGTGGTACCCAGCCAGAACGAGAATGGCTGGCCCGGCTTGCGTTCGCGCAGGAACAGGTCGAGGTTCGCGACATGGTCGATGTTGGACAGGTTGGGATCCACCTCGCGCCGGATGCGGCTGTAGGCCGGGCCCGCCGGGTTGCCGAGCAGCGCCTTGCCCGGCCCCCAGCCCTTGCCGGTGTAGCCGATCTTGTAGCCGTGCTTTTCCAGCAGCTGCTGGTAGGTGACCAGTGAGGACGGGAATTCGCCCCACAACTGGCCTGCGGAACCGAGGCGCCAGAAGTGCTGGCCGGTCAGGATGGCCGAGCGCGAAGCGGTGCAGGTCGGTGCGCTGGCATAGGCGTTGTCGAAATAGACCCCTTCCCGGGCGATCCGGTCGAAGTTCGGGGTCTTCACGGCCGGGTAACCGGCGAATGAGGTGTGCAGCCACGACTGGTCGTCGGTGATCACCAGCAGGAAATTGGGCCTTTCGGTGGGTCGAGGTGGTGGGTGGCGGTCGAACACGGCCATGCCCAACAACAAGCCGGCGAGCGAAACGACGGCCAGCAGCAGACCAAAGCGGCGTTGGCTCACCACGGGTGCTCCCCAGCGAATTCCAGGCTGCTCCAGCGGATGTCCAGCGTGTCGTTGAAGGCCCAGGGCCTGATGGTGCGCAGGCGCACTGCCTCGACATTGTGCGGGTTGCTGTCGTGCGTGACAGCGACCGTCTTGTTCTGTTCCTCTGAGACGGCGCGCTGGTCGCCATTCTCGACCACGAAGCGCACACGGTACTCACCGGGCACCAGGTCGCGGTGGTTGAACTTCTCGTTGAAGCCGCAGGAATCGAGGTCGACGGCCGTCCGGTCAGCGAAGGCGCCCTGCCCGGTGAAAAAGTCGGTGATGCCGGGGCGTGGCCGGTTTTCCACCGGTACCAGGTAGGCATGGCTGTCGTTGTACAGCAGCAGGCCCAGCCGTTGGGTGGCCGATGGCATGAACGGCACGATGCCCCAACCCCAGATGCGCAGGCCTTCGGCCGTCAGCTCGCTGTCCTCGATGAAACCCTTGGCCGGCGGCAGCGCCAGCAGTGCCTGCACGTCAGCGACAGCTAGCGGTTGCGGCTTGTTCGGGGTGACGAGGCTGTCCAGGTAGGGCGTGACCCAGATGCCAGACGTGGCATTGTCGAGGATCAGTGTGTGGGTCTTGACCTTGCCGTCGCGCAGGCGGTAGTCGATCTCGATGCCGCCTTCCTTCCACAGCGCGAGGTTCAGTTTGCCTGCCAGCGTGCGCTGGCTGTCAACATGCAGGCGCAATACGTCGCCCGCCAGGTCCGGCACCGGGATCCACTGCTCCCAGCGCGTGCTGTCGCGGGCGCTGTTGTCGACCACGGCCAGCTGCTCGCGTTCCGCGCGCTGCCACAGGCAGAACTTGCCCTCGCATCCCTGCAGGCGGTAATGCCGCAGGATGGCGGTGAGGGTCAGCGGGTCGCTGCTGAACGGGTAGCGGTCATCGATGTCGGCGAAGCTGTGATAGTGCCAGACGATGAAAGACGGTGCCTTGTCACTAGCCAGGAAATCCGCATTTTGCCGGTCGAGGAACGGCGTATAGGTGATGTAGGCCTGGTAGACCGGGCGCGGCGTCCAGTTCAGCTGGTTGGCGGCGGCGATGAGGGTTTCCCAGGGGTAGATGTCGACGGTCGCGTTGCCGATGGTATCGCGCAGGGTGCCGGGGATGAGCAGCGGCGCCAGTTCGCGTTCACTGGCATCGGCCATCAGCTGTGCCAGTCCTTCGTGGTCTTGTGGCCAGTGCCACCATTTGCCGCTGTCGACGGCCACGGTCGGCTGGAATTGCGGCTTGCCGATGGCAGGGGTATGCATGTCCTGCCAGGTCACATACGACAGCACGATGGCCAGCAGGCAGCTCAGCTTGTGCTCCCAGCTGGTGGCGGCAATCGTGCAGATCAGGCCCAGCTGGAAGACGAAGATCATCAGGAAGGCGAGATGGGCATCGTCTTCCCGGCCAAAGGCGTACTTGTTCCAGATGAACAGGGGGCCGAGGAAGCACAGCGGCATCCATACCCAGTCGCGGCGGTAGTCGCGGCCGATGAGCCACAGGCCGAACACAAAGGCAGACCAGAAGAAGATGATGCCTGGCCAGTGGTTCTCCGGGTTCAGTGCCATCGCCGTCGTGCTGCCGCGCGAGAACTCGAGCCCGCCATGGAAGTAGCCGGCCAGCCCGTCCAGGCTGCCGTAAATGCCCAGCCAGATGGCAGTACAAAACAACGGTAGGGCCACGAGGCCGGCCATGGCGGCCTGCCAGCGCCGGTCGCGCAGGGCCAGTGCTGCCAGGTAGGGCAGGAACAGCGACAGCGCTACGGCACCGTAGGAGAACTTGATCAGGAGGGCTAGCACGCTGGCGAGGGCCAGCAAGTACAGCACGGCCGCATGCCGGGTCTGCCAGTGCAGGAACACGCCGGCGTAGACGATGACCAGCAGGCGGTCGATATTGGTGTCGAGGTAGATGAAAAGTGCGATGGCCACCAGCAGGTTGGCGGCGAGGTGCCAGCGGCTGATGGCGCTGGCGCGGGCCAGCTGTAACAACATGCCGGCCGTGATCGCGGTGACAACAAACCAGAACCAGCCGCTCAGTTGCAGCATGCCGGTGGTCAGGGCGCGGGTATGTTCGAGGAAGCCGAGCGGGCCGAAGGTGAACAGGATGTCCTGCCCCATCACCAGCCCTTGCTGGTAGGCGTAGTTGAGGCCGTAAGCCCAGGACGAATCGAGGCCCGGTGACAGCGGTGCGCCCGGCTGGCGGAACGTCAGCATCGCCAGCAGCACGCTGGCGGCCGCAGTGGCGGCGAGCAGCCACCAGCCGGCTGGGCCGGACTGGCGGTTCTGTGCGTTGGCTGTCGAAGTCATGCGGGTCTGTCTGTCAGTTATCGGGGCAGTGTAACGGCGATGGCCGTCCGGTGTCAGCTGCGCAGCGGGCTGGCAAAACAAGCTGCTAGAATCGCCTGCAACCACCTGGCGGAATTCCTTGCATGCACCTCCATTTCCTCGGCATCTGCGGCACCTTCATGGGCAGCCTGGCCATGCTGGCGCGCGAACTCGGCCACACCGTGACCGGCGCCGATGCCAACGTCTACCCGCCGATGAGCACGCAGCTGCAAGAGCAGGGCATCACCATCACCGAAGGCTACGACCCCGCCCAGCTGCAGCCGGCGCCAGACCTGGTCATCGTCGGCAACGCGATGAGCCGCGGCAACCCCTGTGTGGAATACCTGCTCGATGCCGGCCTGCCGTACACCTCCGGGCCGCAGTGGCTGTGCGACCACGTGCTGCCCGGCCGCTGGGTACTGGCGGTGGCCGGTACGCACGGCAAGACCACCACATCGACGATGCTGGCCTGGATTCTCGATTATGCCGGCTTGCAGCCCGGCTTCCTGATCGGCGGCGTGCCGCAGTGCTTTCCGCTGTCGGCGCGCCTCGGCGGCAGCGATTTCTTCGTCATCGAGGCCGATGAATACGACAGCGCGTTTTTCGACAAGCGCAGCAAGTTCATCCACTACCGCCCGCGCACCGCAATCCTCAACAACCTCGAGTTCGACCACGCCGACATCTTTGACGATCTTGCCGCGATCCAGAAACAGTTCCACCACCTGGTGCGCACGATCCCGCACAACGGCCTGGTCATCGCGCCGGCCGACAGCGCAGCGCTGGGCGAGGTGCTGGCGATGGGCTGCTGGACGCCAGTGGAAAGGACTGGCAGCGGCGCGGCCTGGGCCGCGCGGAAACTGGCCGATGACGGTTCGCATTTCACCGCGCTGCACGATGGCCAGCCAGTGGGCGAGGTGCAGTGGGCCCACAGCGGCGACCACAATGTCAGCAATGCGCTGGCGGCGATCGCGGCGGCGCGCCATGTCGGAGTGGCGCCGGCGACGGCGTGTGAGGCGCTGTCGCGCTTTGCCGGGGTCAAGCGCCGTCTCGAGTTGCTGTGTGATGTGCGCGGCGTGCGCGTCTATGACGACTTCGCCCATCACCCGACGGCGATTGCCACGACGCTGGCCGGCCTGCGCCGCCGCGTCGGCAGCGAGAAAATCATTGCCGTGCTGGAACCGCGCTCCAACACGATGCGAATGGGTGTGTTCCGCGAGCAGATTGCGCCCGCGCTCGACCTCGCCGACGAAGTGATTTTCTACCAGCCGCCGAACGTCGACTGGGCGCTGGGGGATGTGGCGGCGCAGTGCCGTGCGCCGGCGTCGGTAGCTAGCTCGATCGATGCGATGGTCGAGCGGCTGGCGGCCAGCAGCGGGCCGGTGCATATCCTCATCATGAGTAACGGCGGCTTCGGCGGGCTGCACGCCAGGCTTGTGGCAGCACTGGGCTGACACGGTGTTATGATGACCTGACAACGGCAGCAGACCTCGCATGAAACCGGCAGCCCTCACAGAACGCATACGCGACACCGGCAGGCAGATGCGCAAGTCCGAGCGCAAGGTCGCCGATTATGTGCTCGCCAACCTGCGCGACGTGATCAACATGCGCATTGTCGACCTCGCTGCGCAAGCCGAGGTCAGTGAACCGACCGTGGTGCGTTTCTGCCGCGCGGTCGGTTGCGACGGCTTCCAGGATTTCAAGCTGGCGCTGGCGCAGCAACTGGCCTCCAGTCCCGGTTATGGCAAGGTCGCGGTGACCGATACCGATTCGGTAGCGGAGTTCAGCCGCAAGGTGTTTGATTCGACGATCGACACCTTGCTGAAGGTGCGCGACAACCTCAATCCCTCCATCATCCATCGCGCGATCGAGGCGCTGGCGAGTGCCAACCGCGTCGAGTTCTACGGCCATGGCGCGTCAGCGGCGGTCGCGGCCGACGCGCAGCACCGCTTCTTCCGCCTGCAACTGGCCTCCGCAGCCTATTCCGATACGCATATCCAGAAAATGTCGGCGCTGTCGCTGAAAAAAGGCGATGTGGTCGTGGCGATCTCGCAATCCGGCCGCACACAGTCGCTGCTCGACACGATCGAGCTGGTGAAAGACATGGATGCGATTGTCATCGGCATGGCGCCATCCTGCACGCCGATTGCCGAGGCGGCGACGATCCCGATCTGCATCGACGTGGCGGAAGAGTTCGAGATCTACACGCCGTTGTCGTCGCGTATTGCGCACCTGGCTGTCATCGACGTGCTGGCGGTCGGAGTGGCGCAGCGCAAGGGCCCGCGCCTGCAGGCGCACCTGTACCGCCTGCGCGCCGGCATGCAATCGCTGCGCGTGCCCGATACGCAGCCGGACGACTGACCGCGCCATGGATGCACAGGCCGACATCATTGTGCCGGTGTACAACGAGCGGGATAGCCTGCCGTCGCTGCTGGCGCGTTTGCGTGCGTTGCCAGACTTCCCACGTTATCGCCTCATCTGTGTCGACAATGCCTCGAGTGACGGCAGCGCCGACTACCTGGCTGCGCAGCCGGACGTGACGCTGGTGCGCCACCCGCGCAACATGGGCTACGGCGCATCGCTGCGCAGTGGCATGCAGGCAGCGCAGACGGAGCGTTTCGTGCTGATCGATGCGGATGGCGAGTACCCGCCGGAATGCATCCCGGCGCTGTTGGCCGCGCTTGACGAGCACAGCGTTGTTTACGCCAGCCGCCTGCTCGGCAAGCTGTCGCCGGAAGCGGCCGGCATGACACCGCTCAAGTGGTGGGGCAACCGCATCATTTCGCAGGCCTACAACCTGCTGTTCGGCCAGCGCACCACCGATCTCTA
>ERZ1645187.1672-NODE-1672-length-20198-cov-246.045524_pt1 | contig 20198 bp, 20 predicted proteins | sample MGYA00575352_ERZ1645187 | MGnify/ENA primary metagenome ERZ1645187 (study PRJEB40837, sample SAMN11349314) | freshwater sediment metagenome | isolation source: river sediment | host: Sediment | place: India: Wazaribad , New Delhi | collected 2017-02-21 ... | reverse complement strand
TTGCTGGCACCTGGGGGCGGCGGACAACCCCCGCGCCCTCGATGTGACCGCCCTGGCCGCCGCGCTCGAGGCTCTGGGCAGGGAGAGTGGTCGGGCCTTGAGCCTGCGCACCTACCCCAGCCTCTCCGCCGCCATCGCCGGTGCCCGGGCCTCCGCGCTGTCGGGTGACTGCATTCTCGCCTACGGTTCATTCACCACCGTGGAAGCGGTGCTGCGGGAGCGGTCTTGATAGCCCCCACGACCCATTGCGCGGTATTTCCGGAGGGGGTTGCGTCTGGCGGGGCACTCGTGCCTACCGGCCAACCAGGCGTGTCGGCCTGACCGCCGCCTCCCCGCGGTTGACACCCCCACCAGCCCCTCCACCCCTTCCTTGCCCGTCTGAAAACTGACAGGTGTTACGCCTAGCGGCCTGACAGCCCTGAAATCGCCTCTGATCCGGGCGCGACGGGAACCGCATCGTCCCCGTCGGGCTGTTGCTATAATCCTCGACATGAACGCGATCCGGGGGACAAGAGTGCCCGGTCGGACGCATATCCCCTCATTTGTCAGCGCAAGGGCCTTGACGCCCCTGGGAGAACGCGATGCAGGAAGGCTCCAAGCGACGTTTGATCGGCGCCACGGTCGTGGTGGTCCTGCTCGTCATCTTCGTCCCCATGCTCATCGAGGAGGAGCCCGGGCCCCCGACCACGCCACCCATGGTGGAAACCAAGCCCGGTAGCCAGCCCCGCCCGGAGATGGATGCCGAGTTTCGCCAGCCAGCCCAACCCTCCCCCCTGGCCACCATCACCGAACTCCCGCCACCCGACCTCTTGACCGATGCCGAACGGGACATGGCCGAAGGCCGTCATGCCGGCGGCGAGCCGGGGGTGAGGAAACCCACCGCTGACACCAAGCCCGGCGTCGCCCCGGCGTCTGGGGCTCAGCCGCCCAAGGAGACCGGGAAGCCCCTCGCCAAGGAGGCCACCAAGGAACCCAGGAAGGAAACCGCGAAGGAGACCCCCAAGACCGCTCCCAAGGAGCAGCCTGGCGAGACCGCCGGCAAGCCTGCCGAGCCGCCGCCCAAAAAGACGGGGAGTGGCTGGATCTTCCAGGTGGCGAGCCTGACGGAGCGCGAAAAGGCCGCGGCGATGGCGAGCAATCTGAAGTCCAAGGGCTTCCCCGCCTTCGTCGAGGAGGCCGAGGTCAACGGCCGCACCTATTACCGGGTGCGGGTGGGGCCGCGGAAGGAACGTAAGGATATCGACGCCCTGGCCGCCGCGGTGCGTGACAAGACCGGTCAGTCCGGTCAGATCCAGCGTTACTGAGCGGAGCCGCGTGCCCCGGTCCGCGGGCCGATCCGCGCCGGCGCGGTGCTGATTTACCTATGGCGGTCAACTGGATCGATACCCTCATCCTGGGCCTGATCGGCTTGTCGGCCCTGATCGGGCTGGCGCGCGGCCTGATTCGTGAGGTCTTGTCCCTGGCCATCTGGGCCCTGGCCCTGCTGCTGGCCTGGCGCTATTACCCCCGCCTGGCACCCGAACTGGCCCCCTGGTTGCCGGGGGAGACCAGCCGCCAGGCCGCGAGCTTCGCCCTCCTGACCCTGGGCGCGGTCCTCGCCGGTGGCCTGATCGGCTACCTCTTGACCTCCCTGATCGAACTGGCCGGCTTACGGGGAACCACCCGTCTCCTGGGCGGCCTCTTCGGCCTGGCCCGGGGCGCGCTCATTGTCACCATGGTGGCCTTTCTCGCCGCCCTGACCCCCCTCGCCGAGCAACCGGCCTGGCAGGATTCCCAATGGGTCGGCCGCTTTCAGGTCCTTGCGCAGCGGCTCCTGGCCGCGGTGCCGCCGGAGATCGAGGACCGGGTCCGGACCCTGTGACCCCTTTCTGCCTTACCCCTGTCATGCCCCTGGCCGAGGTTTCCCCGCCCCGGCCCTGGGCGCCTCCTTGCCCTAACCACGAGGTGGTTCATGTGCGGTATCGTCGGTATCGTCGGTAAGAGTCCGGTCAACCAAGCCCTTTACGACGCCCTGCTGGTCCTCCAGCACCGGGGCCAGGACGCGGCGGGCATCGTCACCTGCGAGGGCGACAAACTCTACCTGCGCAAGGACACGGGGCTGGCCCGGGACGTCTTCCACACCCGCCACATGATCCAGTTGCGCGGCAACATGGGCCTGGGGCACGTCCGCTATCCCACCGCCGGGGCCACCTGTTCCGCCGAGGCCCAGCCCTTCTACGTCAATTCGCCCTATGGCATCGTCCTCGCCCATAACGGCAACCTGACCAATGCTGAGGCCCTCAAGCACGACCTCTTCGCCGAGGACCTGCGGCACATCAATACCGAGTCCGACTCGGAGATCCTGCTCAACGTCCTCGCCCATGAGTTGCAGATCGAGGGCAAGCTGCGCATCGACGAGGAGGACGTGTTTCGCGCCATCGAGGGCGTCCATCGCCGCTGCCGGGGTGGCTATGCTGCGGTGGCCATGATCCCCGGCTTTGGCGTCCTTGGCTTCCGGGACCCCCATGGCATTCGCCCCGTGGTCTACGGCAAGCGCCAGACGGCGGACGGGGACGAGTACATGATCGCCTCCGAGAGCGTGGCCCTGGATACCCTGGGCTTTGAGCTTATCGCCGACATTGCCCCGGGCGAGGCGGTCTTCATCGACGTCAAGGGCAACCTCCACCGGCGTCAGTGCGCCCCCCGGCCCATCCTTTCCCCCTGTATCTTCGAGTTCGTCTATTTCGCCCGGCCGGACTCGATCATCGACAACATCTCGGTCCACAAGGCCCGTTCCCGCATGGGGCGCAAGCTGGCGGCCAAGATCCGCCACGAGTGGCAGGATCACGACATCGACGTCGTCATCCCCATCCCCGACACCAGCCGCACCGCCGCCCTCCAGCTCGCCCAGGCCCTGGGGGTGAACTACGCCGAGGGCTTCATCAAGAACCGCTACATCGGACGCACCTTCATCATGCCGGGCCAGCAGATCCGCAAGAAATCGGTGCGCCAGAAGCTCAACGCCATCGATCTGGAGTTCCGGCGCAAAAATGTCCTGCTGGTGGACGACTCCATCGTCCGCGGCACCACCTCCCAGCAGATCATCCAGATGGCCCGGGATGCCGGCGCCCACCGGGTCTATTTCGCCTCGGCCTCACCGCCGGTGCGCTACCCGAACGTCTATGGCATCGACATGCCCGCCGCCAGCGAACTGGTGGCCCACGGCCGCGGCGAGGAACAGATCCGCGAGGTCCTGGGGGCCGATCGCCTGATCTTCCAGGACCTGGAGGACCTCATCGACGCCGTGCAGAAGCAGGGCAAGAGCGACGTGGATCGCTTCGACACCTCGGTCTTCGATAGCGACTATGTCACCGGCGATGTCACCGAGGCCTACCTCCAGCATCTGGAGGTCATGCGCAACGATGCCGCCAAGGAGGCCCGGCGCAATCTCGGCGAGTCCATCATCGAGCTGCACAACAACGCCTGATTCACCTTTACCCGACGAAGGACCGCAAGCCTTCAGGAATCACCCGCCGACCGTCGATCCGGCCTGGCCATAAAAAATAAGGAGTCGCCACCATGCGCAGAGGGGAGACCCCGGGCTTCGCCACCCTGGCCATCCGCACCGGCCATCACCGTACCGCCGAGGGCGAGCATTGCGAGCCCATCTTCACCACCTCCAGTTTCGTCTTCGCCAGCGCCGCCGAGGCGGCGGCGCGCTTCGGCGGGGACCAGGCCGGCAACATCTATTCCCGCTTCACCAACCCCACGGTCCAGGCCTTCGAGGAGCGGCTGGCGGCCCTGGAAGGTGGGGAACGCTGCGTGGCCACCGCCTCGGGCATGGCGGCCATCCTCGCCACCTGTCTAGGGTTGCTGAAGACCGGGGATCACATCCTCTCGTCGCGGGCCATCTTTGGCAGCACCACGGTCCTGTTCAACAAGTATCTGACCCGCTTCGGCGTCGAGACCAGTTACGTGGACCTGGCGGACCTGGATGCCTGGGCGGCCGCCATGCGCCCGAACACCCGCCTGCTGTTCCTGGAGACCCCCTCCAATCCCCTGACGGAAATGGCCGACATCCGCGCCCTGGCGGACCTGGCCCATGACCATGGCTGTCTCCTGGCGGTGGACAACTGCTTCTGCACCCCGGCCTTGCAACGGCCCCTGGCCCTGGGGGCGGACCTGGTCATCCATTCCGCCACCAAGTACCTGGATGGCCAGGGGCGTTGCCTGGGCGGGGCCGTGGTCGGCGATGCACAGCGCGTCGGGGAGGAGGTCTTTGGCGTCATCCGCACCGCCGGGCCGAGCATGAGCCCCTTCAATGCCTGGGTCTTTCTCAAGGGCCTGGAGACCCTGGAACTGCGCATGCTCGCCCATGCCCGCGCCGCCCTGGCCCTGGCCGAATGGCTGGTCGGGCAACCCGCCGTGACGCGGGTGCATTACCCCGGCCTGGCCTCCCACCCACAGCATGCCCTGGTCGGTCCCCAGCAGCGCACCGGCGGCGGCATCGTCGCCTTCGAGGTCGAGGGCGGCCGCGAGGCGGCCTGGCGGGTCATCGACGCCACCCGTCTCCTGTCGATTACCGCCAACCTGGGCGATACCAAGACCACCATCACCCACCCCGCCTCCACCACCCACGGCCGTCTCAGTCCCCAGGAGCGGGCCGCCACCGGCATCGGCGAGGGTCTGATCCGGGTCGCGGTGGGGCTGGAAGACCTGAACGACATTCAGGCCGATCTGGCGCGGGGGCTCGGTCCCGGCTAGTGGCCCGAGCGACGACGACCTCTCAGAGCAGCAGGGCGATGATGAGCCCGCCCACCATCAGCCGGTAGATGACGAAGGGCAGCATGCCGATCCGCTCGATGAAGCGGAGGAAGAAGTGGATCGTCAGGTAGGCGACCCCGAAGGCGATCAGTCCGCCTAGCCAGAAGGGCTGCCAGTCCACCGGCTCAGTGGACTGGATAAGTTCCAGGCCCTCCAGTCCCCCCGCCATGAGGATGGCCGGAATGGAGAGCAGGAAGGAAAAGCGTGCCGCCGCCTTGCGGGTCAGGCCCAGGAAGAGGGCGGCGGTCATGGTGATGCCGGAACGGGAGGTGCCGGGAATGATGGCCAGGGCCTGGCAGGTGCCGATGATCAGGGCCTGGCGCCAGCCAAGGCTGAATTCATCCCGGTTCCGGCGGCCCAGGCGGTCGGCGATCCCCAGCAGCAGGCCGTAGCCGATGATGTTGCCGGCGATGATCAGGGTGATGAGCGCGGCGTCGGCGCGCAACCATTCCAGAAGGGCCTTGAAGGGCAGGCCGAGGATGACCACGGGCAGGGTGGCGATGACGATCATCCACGCCAGTCCCGCCTCGGGCGAGGTGATGCAGCGCTGGACCAGGGAGTTACCAAAGGCCCCCAGCATGGCCAGGATGTCCCGGTAAAAATAGGCCATCACCGCCGCCAGGGTGCCAAGATGGAGGGCGACGTCGAAGGCCAGGCTCTGTAACTCGTAACCGAGCACCAGGGGGGTGAGCACCAGGTGGCCCGAACTGGAGATGGGCAGGAGCTCCGACAACCCCTGGACGATGGCAAGCAAGACGATCTGGATGGTTTCCAAGGCTGGAGGCTCCACGGTGGCGGGGGCGGGATTTTACCAGCAGTGACCTGAGCGCGGTCCGAAATCAGTCCGGCTGACGGTTGGGGCATCCGGCGCCGGATGGGTCTTGCGGATCTTTTCGGCTATCCGGTTGAGGAAGGAGCGCTTTTCCCGTGCCGGGACCAAGTCCCGCCGGGACATGTCTGCGGTCAAATAAGCCTTCGACGCTGGGGCGAGTGCTCTCGCTGGTGCGGGGGCTTATGGCATGGCCGTTTGCGCTCATCAGGCCCGTTAAAGCCGGAAATTGATTTGTTACGGTTAAAACGGGAAAGATCCATCACCGGAAAGGGTCTATTCATCTCTCTGGGGATTCCTCCCTCGCGGTTCAGGAGGGGAGGCAAATTTTTCATTGACTTTTTGGATTCCTAATTTTACGATTATTTGCATGCTGTAATTTTTTCTAACCGAGGTAACTCCCATGGATGCGCTGGCCGAGCTCAAAGCTCAAATTGCTGAACTGACCCGACAGGCGGAAGAACTGGTAAGACAGGAAAAGGCTTCCGTTATCGAAGAGGTCAAAAGAAAAATTCAGGATTACAACCTGACCGCCCGCGATCTGGGGCTGGATGTCCTGGCGCCACCCCTCAGGGAGCGTGGTCGAGCGGTGGCGCGAACCGAAAAGCCAGTGCCCAAATATCGGGACGAATATGGCCGGGAATGGTCAGGAGGGCGCGGCAGAAAACCGGCCTGGGTGCAACAGATTATCGAATCGGGGGGGGATATCGAGGAATATCGGAACCCAGATTATCGGAACCCAGATTAGTCCTCACCTTCCCGCGCAAAAAAGCCAGCCAAAAAAGCTGGCTTTTTTGTCCCTTCCAGTTTACTCCTAGATGTCGGCAAAGGGCCAAAATGGGGCTTACCCCTTTCATGGCACCCAATAATGACTTCCTGGATGGGCATCCAGAAATGGCAACCTGGCCAAAAAAGGGGTCGTGAAATCATTCAACCGCTGGCCGGGCCAGGCAGGGAAAGGCGGTGCGTCCGCCAAGCAGGGAGGGGAGGGAGGTCAGGGCTGGCAATGGCGGCGAGATAACCAGGCTGGGGAATGAAATGCTGAATGTCAGGTTCCACCGGCCTGGTCAGGGGGGGATGGAATAGCCCGCGACCGGTGAATTTGACCCGGGCTTCGAGACCGGTCCAGAAACGCGTGAAGAGTTGCGGACGTTCCTCCAGATCACAGGCCTGCAATTGCTCAATCTCCCCGGCGGCGAAGAGGCGCTGGGCAATGGCGATCATGTCGCGGTGGGGAGTGATCAGTTCACAGTCGACGCCGACCGGTTGATCCCGGCGCACGGCGACCAAGGCCAGGTCACCGCTGGTGGTCAGGTTGAATTCAAGGTCACCCGTCACGGCTGGTTTACCTTGGGGTCCCGGGGTGAGGCGGATTCTCTCAGGTGCTTGTCCCAGATACCTGGCCAGGATCAGCCGCAGACCGGCATGAGCGCGCAGATAGGCGTGGCGGTGGCGGGCCAGCCTGAGGCGGGTGGCCCGCTCCTGTTCCGGGGGGGAAAGCAGCGGCCACAGCGCAACGAGCCTTGCACGCGCCTCGGGGCTATCGTCATCCTCACCTCCGCCGCGGTCGTCCCCGGGGCCACCAGAGATGAGCCAGAGATGGAGGTCGGCCGGTCCCAAGGTCGCGGGGAAGGGAGTGGTGTGCCACTGGATATCCATCGCCAATCAATCTTTTCACGCAAAATTCTCAGTAAATCAGTTCGGTGGAGCGATCCTGCCGAAGTCAGGAGGCACTGCGCCCGAGTGCCCCTGCTTTCCCCTTATAATGCCTCCCCCCGCACTTCGGAGGCCAGTATGGTTCACCCTCTCACCGACCCGACCTTACAGGGGATCGTGGAAGCGATCTGCGCCAAAGGCTGTCGTCAGGTCTGGCGGGATCTGGCGGCCTGGGAAAGGGGGGAACTCCCGGTTGAGGCCAGGGGGCTCGGCGATGCCGACCTAGCGCGGGTGCTGGCTGAACTGAAGGCAATCATGGCCGTTTACGATAGTTGTCAGCCGGATATTGGCCCTGCTGAGGGTTCCCAGGTGCAGTGATTGGCGTCCAACCTTCAACTCCATTACTCATGGAACGTCATGCGGAACATCATTGACCAGATCAGCCAGGAACTCGCGGCCCGTCCCGCCCAGGTGGCCGCCGCCGTCCAACTCCTCGATGAAGGCGCCACGGTGCCCTTCATCGCCCGCTACCGCAAGGAGGTGACCGGCGGCCTGGACGACGTCCAGTTACGCCAGTTGGAGGAGCGGCTGGGCTACCTGCGGGAACTGGAGGAGCGCCGCGACCTGATCCTGCGCGGCATCGAGGAGCAGGGCAAGCTGACCGCTGAGCTCAAGGGCGAGATCCTTGCCGCCGACACCAAGCAGCGCCTGGAGGACCTCTATCTGCCCTACAAGCCCAAGCGCCGCACCAAGGCCCAAATCGCCCGGGAGGCCGGGCTGGAGCCCCTGGCCCTGGGTCTGCTGGAGGACCCCAGCCAGGCGCCGGAGGCCCTGGCGGCCCAGTTTGTCGCTGCCGCCAAAGGGGTGGCCGATGTCGCCGCGGCCCTGGAGGGGGCGCGGCAGATCCTCATGGAGCGCTTCGCCGAGGACCCGGAGCTGACCGGCCGGCTGCGGGAGGGCCTCTGGGAACAGGGCTGGTTGCGATCCAGCCTCATCCCCGGCAAGGAGCAGGAAGGCACCAAGTTTTCGGATTACTTCGATTTCAGCGAGGCCCTGGCCAGGATCCCTTCCCACCGCGCCCTGGCCCTGTTCCGTGGCCGTAACCAGGGGGTGCTAGCCCTGGATCTGATCCCGGGCGCGCCCGGGGACGCGGGGGCGGACCTGGACGCGGTCTGGATCCAGACCCTGGCCGCCCACTTCGGCATCCAGGATCGTGGCCGGCCGGCGGATGCCTGGCTGCGGGAGACGGCGCGCAAGGCCTGGCGCGTCAAGCTCTTCACCCGCCTGGACCTGGACCTCAAGTCGCGCCTGCTGGCGGCGGCGGAGGAGGAGGCGATCCGCGTCTTCGCCCGCAATCTCTCGGCCCTGCTCCTGGCCGCCCCCGCCGGCCGGCTGCCCACCCTGGGCCTGGACCCGGGCCTGCGCACCGGCGTCAAGGTGGCGGTGGTGGATGGCACCGGCCGGGTCGTCGCCACGGACACCATCTATCCCCATGTCCCCCGCAACCAGTGGGATGCCAGCATCGCCCGCCTTGCCGCCCTGGCCCGGGACCATGGCGTCAAGCTGATCAGCATCGGCAACGGCACCGCCTCCCGGGAGACGGACCGCCTGGCGCGGGACCTGATCAAGCGCCATCCGGAGCTGGGCCTGCGCTCCCTGGTGGTCAGCGAGGCCGGGGCCTCGGTCTATTCCGCCTCCGAGTACGCCTCCCAGGAACTGCCGAAGCTGGACGTCTCCCTGCGCGGGGCCGTGTCCATCGCCCGCCGGCTACAGGACCCGTTGGCGGAGCTGGTCAAGATCGAGCCCAAGGCCATCGGCGTCGGTCAGTACCAGCATGACGTCAACCAGTCCCAGCTCGCCCGCACCCTGGAAAAGGTGGTGGAGGACTGCGTCAACGCCGTGGGCGTGGACCTCAATACCGCCTCGGTACCCCTGCTGACCCAGGTCTCCGGCCTCAGCCGCGGCCTGGCGGAGAACATCGTCCGCCACCGCGAGCAGCACGGCGCCTTCCCCAACCGCGCCGCCCTCAAGGCCGTGCCCCGCCTGGGGGACAAGACCTTCCAGCTCTGCGCCGGCTTCCTGCGCGTCCCGGATGGCGACGAGCCCCTGGATGCCTCCGCCGTCCACCCCGAGGCCTACCCGGTGGTGCGGCGCATCCTCACCCGGGCCGGCAAGGGCATCCGCGAACTGATCGGCGACGTCGCCACCCTGCGCCGCCTGGACCCGGCCCAGTTCACCGACGACCAGTTTGGCCTGCCCACGGTTAAGGACATCCTGGCGGAGCTGGAAAAACCGGGGCGGGACCCGCGCCCGGAGTTCAAGGCGGCGGAATTCCTGGAAGGGGTGGAGACCCTCGACGACCTGCGGGAGGGCATGGTGCTGGAGGGCACGGTGACCAACGTCACCAACTTCGGCGCCTTCGTCGATATCGGCGTCCACCAGGATGGCCTGGTGCACATCTCGGTCCTGGCGGACCGCTTCGTCAAGGACCCCCACGAGGTGGTCAAGACCGGCGACCTGGTCAAGGTCAAGGTGCTGGAGGTGGACAAACCCCGCAAGCGCATCGCCCTGAGCATGCGCTTGGGAGATCGGCCGGTGACCGGGTCCAGCGGTGCGCAACGCCGCGAGCGGGAGGCGTCAGGCTCCGGGACCCCGACCAGACCCCAGATCAGACCACAGCCGGGGAACGGGCCCGCGCCCACCGGCGGCGCCATGGCCAAGGCCTTCTCCCGGGCGAAGGACGGCAGTCAGCGGCGCTGAACTGAAGGGCTGCCAGGGAAGGTCCAGGGCTGGCAGGGAGGCCCTCAGGCCGCCTGCTTCTGCTCCGCCCGGGCCTCGATGCTCCGGATCAGGGGATAGAGGTGTTCGGTCTCGCGATCGATACGCTCCAGGACCATGTCAAAGATCTGATTGGTTTCCTCGACGAAGCGGGCGTGGTCCTTGATGTGCAGGCACTGATGGGGCGGGGAGCAGTAGCGTTTGAGGTAGTCGGCGAAGAGGCGCTTGAACTCGGAAGAACCGGAGAGAAACCGGTCGGCGGTGTTGCGCACGGTCTGGGCCTCGTGGGACAGCAGTTGCCGGCAGAATTCCCGGTCGACCTTTTCCATGTGTTTTTTCACCAACTGGACGTAGTCGAAAAAGATGCCCTCGGCAATCTTGGTGTCACACATGAAGCGGTCCTGGATGAGATAACGGAAGACATTGTTTTTTTCCGTGATCTCATGGATTTCTTGGTGCAGGGTGGTAAAGGTGGCCATAAGGCAGACTCCATGGGTGGGCCGCGGCCATCGCGCCGCTCGGCCAGGTTGTGATGCGGAAAAACGTTGACAGCGCGGAATGAGTCAGGCGCGGAGGGCAGGGTGGCAAGTCGGTTCATGACCCCGGAACGAACGTGCGGAGTTTAGCCCAGCCGCCAGGGCCTTGCCATCGGTCTGACATAAACCCGCGTCGCCGGACTTGACCCAGCTCAAGGCATGCCGGCGCGGGGGGGTGTGTCATAGTGGGTGGTGCGACCCGGGTGAGACCCGGGAATCAGAAAGGGGGGATGAGAACAGGGGATGAACGGCGAAGATAAGCGGGTGCCGGCCTCCGGGGGCAATCACCTGAGCGCCTGGCGGAAACAGTACCTGGCCAAACTGCGGGGCCGCGCCTCGACCGGGCCCTCCTCCGTCGCCTTGGGCGAGGTCATCTGGTCCTGGGTCGGGGCCTTCCTCGGGATCGGTGCCCTGAGCCTGCTCAACCTCACCCTCCTGACGCCCGCGGACAATCTGCTCCTCATCGGCTCATTCGGCGCCTCGGCGGTCCTCATCTACGGCGCCCCCCGCAGCCCCCTGGCCCAGCCCCGCAATCTGGTCGGCGGCCATCTCCTCTCCGCCACCGTCGGCGTCCTCTGTTATCTGCTCTTGAGCCCCTGGCCGTGGCTGGCCGCTCCCCTGGCCGTGGCCACGGCCATCGCCCTCATGCACCTGACCCGCACCCTGCACCCCCCGGGGGGGGCCACGGCCCTCATCGCCGTGGCCGGTTCCGATCAAGTCCATGCCCAGGGGCTGATGTTCGTCCTCATGCCGGTCGGCCTCGGGGTGCTGGTACTCCTGGTGGTTGCCCTCCTGGTCAATAACCTCTCCTCCCAACGCCAATACCCTGAACACTGGTTCTGACCAGGCGGAAGGCGTGACCAGGCGGGCGGAAGAAAAAAAGCCTGGCTGATGGCCAGGCGGAAGCGGAGGAAAGATGATGTAACCGGCGGGTCAGAACCCGCGGACGGGTATGTCCCCGTTGTAGGGGGCGGAAGCGGAGGAAATCAGACGCAACCGGTCGGTTTGGGCAGCCCACCCCATTTGCAGATCAGCTTCATGGGGCCCTTCTTGAAGACGTCGTAAAGCTCCTTGGTGGAGATCTTCAGCTCCTTGGCGAACTTACGGATGGGAGGCACGACGCCGTCGTTTTCATACATGGCCCGGGCCTCGCGGATGTAGTGCATGATCTGCTCGTCGATCTCGAAATCGTCGGCCTTGGCGAGTTGGAGGGCGATCTCCTCGCTCCAGTCGTCACGATTGATGAGGAACCCCTCGCCGTCCACGGGAACGCTGATTGACATGGTCTAACTCCGGTTGGATTTCTGACTAATTTACTCTGAAACTGGAGGTGGAGATTGGGACCTTGCCCCAGGATTCCAAGGGCCTTGCCACCCGGCGATGGGTTTCAGGGAGGGGGAGGGCTGGGGAGAGGGGGTCTGTAGGGTTACGCCAATGGTCCTGCCAGCGGGATACCCATCCCGCTGGCGTCGCTAGGAGTGGGGGGCTGGCCTCAGGCGCTACGGGAGGCCCGGGCGGCTTCGATGGCTTCCAGGACCCCGTCCCAGAAGCGGATGCGGGCGCAGAGGGCCTCCTCGGCGGCGGTTTCGGCCGCCTCGATCCGCTGCGGGTCCCCGGCGCAGAGTTCGTCGAGCAGCCGCAGGGACAAGGGGCCATGTAGCTCGCCATCGAGGTGGATGTGCCGCTCCAGGTAGTAGTGGAAGCTGGGGGCCTGGTCGATGGTCAGGCCACTCTGGGTGATGAAGCGGCGGAACATGTCCGGGATCACCTGCTCCCGACCCAGGGCCAGGGCGGCGGCGACCTCGTGGGGCTTGTCCTCGTTGATGAAGGCGAAGCTGGTCTCGACGAAGTAACGGGCGGGCAGGGGCACCAGATCCGAATAGAGGGCCGCGTCCAGGCCCTGGTCCCGCACCTGGGCGAGGAAGCGTTCCGCCAGGCCGCCGTCGCCGCCGATCTCGGTCCAGGCCCGGACGTAGAGCTCGAAATGGCTGAGATAGCCCGCGCCCTCGCCGCCGGGGGCCAGGTCCGATTCCTCTTCCAGCACCAGTTGGTTGATGAAGCGCCTGAGGGCGGGGGCGCCCCCGGGCATCCAGGGTACCCGGGCGGGAGCGAGGTGCCCTTGCAGATACTTGACCAGGGACATGAAGTCCCAGACCGCGAAGAGGTGGTGGTGCATGAAGACCCGCAGGTCGTCCAGCGACCGCAGGGAGGCGTAAATGGGGTGACTGGCCAGCCGCTCCCGCATCGGGGTCAGGTGGTCGAGAGAGAGTTTCGCCAAGGTGTGGTCCTCCGAAGTGCGCCGGCGACCGCCCGCCGCTGGGATCGGCCAGTGCCTGCCGTCGCGACCGGGGTCAGGGAGCAAGTTTGTCCGCGATCATAAGCAATTGCAAATATACTTGGACGCGTGAATCCGGCCTATCCCCTCGCCTTCGCCATCGGTCTGCTCAGCGCCCTGCACTGTATCGGCATGTGCGGGAGCATTGCCGGGGCCCTCAGCCTGTCCCTGCCGGCGGAGCGGCGCGCCCATTGGCGGGGGCTGGTGACCTACCTGCTGGCCTTCAATCTGGGGCGGGTGCTGAGTTACGCCCTGGCGGGGGCGGCCTTTGGCTCCCTGGGCGGCGTCCTGCTGGTGTCCGGCCATCTCTGGCTGCACGATGCCCTGCGCTGGCTGGCCGCCCTGGTCATGGTCGGGGCCGGTCTCGCCATCGCCGGCTGGCTGCCTCGGCTCGAAGGGCTGGAAAGGCTGGGCACCCCCATCTGGCGGCGGTTGGAGCCCTGGGGGCGGCGGCTCGTCCCCGTCGATTCCCTGCCCAAGGCGGCCCTGTACGGTGCCGTCTGGGGCTGGCTGCCCTGCGGACTGGTTTATACCCTCCTGCTTGGCGCCCCCGCCCAAGGCGGACCCCTGGCCGGTGCCCTCTACATGGCCCTGTTCGGCCTTGGCACCTGGCCGGTGCTGATCGCCACCGGTCTCTTCGCCGGGCGTCTGCATCGCTATGCGGGGGATACCCGGCTCCGGCGCCTGGCAGGGTTGGCCGTGACCAGTCTCGGCCTTTATACCCTCACTTTCCAGGGCTACAATGTTTGAACGCAACCAGGGTAAGGGTAACGGCCTTTGGGGGACGCCCGCGGGGGTCCAGGGAGACCTGGCGACCGCCCATCCGCGGATGACGCCTACCCAACGGATGCCGCCCTGGCCAGACCCGGTCAGATGCGGTCAGACCCGACCCACGGGGCGCAAAAGGCACTTCGGTAGGTAACTTATTGACTGGAAGAGCGTGACCCTGGGGTGCTCATCCCCGGTCGCGCCGATCATGGCAGTGGTCCAGGTACCAGGGGAGACGTCCATGAGCATGTGCGAGTTCCAGGGCCTGATCGGCGAGGCCCCGTCCTTCCGCCGCCTCCTTAACGCCGCCCGACTCGTGGCCGCGACCGACGCCAGCGTGCTGATCATCGGCGAGGCCGGCACCGGCAAGGAAAGTCTGGCGCGTGAGATCCACCGCCTGGGTGACCGCCGCGACCAACCCTTCCAGGTGCTCCCGGTGACCGGCATGACGGCCGATGACCTGGTGGCAGCGCTGGACCAGGCCTGGAGCGGCGCCCGCGGCGGCAGCCTCTTCCTCGACGAGGTGGCGGAACTGCCGTCCCTGGCGCAGGCCCGGCTCCTCTATTGGCTGGCCGGCCCGGGCGGCGCGGTACGGCTCATGGCCGCCACCCGGCAGGATCTCTGGGAGCGGGTGCGCGCGGGTAGTTTCCGCGAGGACCTCTACTACCGGCTGGCGGTGGTGCCCCTGGAACTGCCCCCCCTCCGGGAGCGGGTCCAGGACATCCCCCTGTTGCTGGAGCACTTCCTGGCCCTGGCGGCCGCCACCCATGGCCTGGCCGCCCCGCGCTTCTCCCTCACCGCCCAGCGCCAGTTGCGCCGCTACCCCTGGCCGGGCAATGCCCGGGAGGCGCGGAATTTCTGTGAGCGGATGGTCATCCTCTGTCCCGGCGAGGACCTGGGCCCGGAGAACCTGCCTTGGGAGATCCGCCGCGGTCAATGGGAAATGACGGAGGGTTTGAGTTTCAAGTTGCCCGCCGGCGGCATTAATCTCCAGGAGCTGGAGATCGACTGCATCCGTCAGGCCCTGGCCCTGGCCGGCGGCAATAAGAGCCGAGCCGCGCGACTCCTCGGCCTCACCCGGGATACCCTGCTCTACCGCCTGGAAAAATACCTGATCAAGGCCTGAGCGAACGGACTGTCCCGGCTCGACGGAAAATGCGCCTGGGAGCGAAGAAACTGATCTTCGCTGACGGGCTCCGAGGAGTACTGAACCTCAGTTGATGGTGCCGGTGATGGGGTTGTCGGCGACGTCATCAAAGATGGACTTGAGGCCGGCGGTATTCAGGGCCCCATGCACCTCGGTCGCCAGATACTCCTGCTTGTTGGCCTCGGATTCGAAGTAGATCTTGAGGGCGCTATCGCCGCTGCCCTCGATGATGAAGGGGGCGTTGTCCAGATCGGTCACGTCGTTGAGGGTGATGGGATCGCGGGTCGAGGTGATCATGGGGTCTCTCTCTTTAGTCGGTCGTTAGTGCGAATGTCGCGGGAAACTACATCATTATCAATTTGATAGCGCGCTATCTCATGAGGGTTGGTGTGCGACTCACGGGAAAATTGATCATCGGCTATTGGTCGCGCCGCCGGATGACAATTGACGTGATGATGAGATGCAAGCTGTCACTGTCGGGGATGTGGCGCGCCGCCTACTGACGAGGGATGGCGATGCGGTGGTTGTCAGGGGTCAGGATCTCGTCCGGGGCGGGACGCTGGGTGGGGGAAAGATGAGGCTGTCGGTGGCGAAGCCAGCCTGTCGCGCCCGCGCGATCAACTCCTCCAGCAGCGGGGAGGGCAATTGCGGCTCTCGGGCCAGGATCCACAAATAGTCCCGGCTGGGACCCGAGATCATCACCCAGCGGTAGTCCGGGTCCAGGGCAAAGACGTGGTAGCCGCCATAAAAGGGGCCAAAAAAGCTGACCTTGAGGCTCGCGATGTCGGGTTCGCCGATGAAATAGGCGCGACCCTCGGCCTCCTTCCATTGACCCTTGCCGGGGTCGAACCCCCGATTCAGGACGCTGATGCCGCCGTCCCCCCGCTGGTCGTAGCGGGCGGTGACCTGCTCCAGGCCACGCTCGAAGGAATGATCCAGACGGGCGATCTCGTGCCAGGTGCCGAGATAGCGCTCCACCGTGAAGCCGGATACCGGCTGGATGCCCTCGGGCACGCCGGTACAACCGCCCAGCAGCGGGAGGGTGAGCGCGACCAGGAGCAGGGGGAGGAGGGCGGCGGCTGAATGGCGGCGGTGGTTCATGGGGTCGGGGTCCTGAGCGTCATTGCGGGAGGTCGATGCGGGGTCATCCAAGCAGGGACGAGGCCTACCAGGCACCCAGTGGCAGGGGACCGCGCCAGCCGGGCTTGGCCAGGAGCATCTGCACTGTGCCCAGGTCACGCTCGCGAAAGCCGCCCTCGCAGTAACTCAAATAGAAGCGCCACATGCGGGTGAAGCGCTCGTCGAAGCCCAGGGCGCGCACGGCGTCCAGACGGCGGACGAAGTTGTCCCGCCAGCGGGCCAGGGTCTCGGCGTAATGGGGGCCGATGTCCTCCAGGTGGACGGTCTTGAGATCACAGGCCTTGGTCATGGCGCTGGCCATGGCGGTGACGCTGGGCAGGAAACCGCCGGGGAAGATGTGCTTCTGGATGAAATCCACCTCCTTGAGGGCGGCCTGGTAGCGCTGGTCGGCGATGGTGATGGCCTGGAGCAGCATGGCCCCGGTGGGTTTGAGCAGGCGCCCGCACTGGCGGAAGTAGGTCTCCAGGTGACGGGCGCCAACGGCCTCGATCATCTCAATGGATACCAGCTTGTCGAACTGGCCCCGCTGGTCGCGGTAGTCGCGCAACTGGACCTCCACCCGGTCCGCCAGACCGGCGGCGGCGGCGCGCTGCCGCGCCAGCTCGGCCTGCTCCCGCGACAGGGTCAGGGTGGTGACCTGGCAGTCGTAGCGGCCGGCGGCATGGAGGGCGAAGCCCCCCCAGCCGGTGCCAATCTCCAGGACCTGGTCGCCGGGCCGGAGGTCCAGCTTCTGGCAGATATGCTCCAGCTTGGCGGTGGAGGCCTCGGCCAGGCTCATCTCCGGGCGGGTGAAGAGGGCGCTGGAGTACATCAGGGTCTCGTCCAGCCAGAGACGGTAGAAGTCGTTGCCCAGGTCGTAGTGGGCGGCAATGTTGCGGCGGCTGCCGCGGCGGTTGTTGTCCCGGGCGCGGTGCAGCAGGGCCCGCAGGGGGGCGGAGAGGCGGGCGAAGCCCTCCTCCATGTCCATGAGCGCCGGGCGGTTGCGCAGCAGCAACTGGACCAGGCCGGTGAGGTCCTCGCACTCCCAGTGGCCGTCCATGAAGGCCTCCCCGGCGCCGACGGTACCGCCGAAGGCCATGGCCGGCCAGAAGGCCGGGTCCCGGACCTCCACCTCGATCTGGGGCTCGCCCTGGCCAAAGCACCAGTGGCGGTCGCCTTCGCGAACCAGCAACCGTCCGCTACCGACAGCACCGCCGCCGGTGCTGGCGCCGGGCCGATCTGGGTGCGATCCGATGACAACGGCAGCGGGGAGCTGGCTATCAGCCTGATCGCTACCCGTGCCGGCACCAGGCTCGGCACCCATAGGGGCGTCTAAATGATTGGCTGGCGCGGCATCCTGCGCCACGCCAGTACCCAGGCGGGCGAGCTTGGCGAGCACCAGCTTGCGGGCCAGCGTTTGCAGGGGCCTGGCCCGGCGCGGGGTGGCCAGGCTCAGGGGCAGGGTGGCGGTGAGGGTCTCGTCGCTCATGGGCTTACGCCTGGCCAGGCGCCTCCTTCGGGGGGTCGGGGGGCGGGTGGTCGATAAAGGGCACACCCTTGAGCCAGAGCTTGAGGGCCTGCCAGTGAATGCTGAAGATGACCTGGAGGGTCATGGCCGGGTAGCGCCACAGGACCCGGGCCAGGCTGGGGCCGTCGATCTCCCGTCGCTCCAGGACCAGGGTGGCATCGAGGATGTTCTCGCCGCCGCGCAGGTCGTCCATGTGCACGGTCAGGCGCTCCCCGGGCAGGTTCAGGCGCCAGTGGTACTCCATGTCCATGGGCAGGAAGGGCGAGACGTGCATGGCCTTGGGGAAGCGGAACTGGGGCTTCTCCGGTCGCCCCAGGTTGGCCTCCAGGGGCAGGACATAGTGGATGCGCTCGCCCCAGGGGGTATTGGTCACCTCGCCGACTACCCCCTCCAGGGTCCGGCCATCCGCGCCATAACAGTAATAGAGGCTGATGGAGTTGAAGCAATAGCCAAAGTAGCGGGGATTGGTGAGCATCCGCACCGGCCCCGCCGGGCGTCGGCCGGTTTTCGCCGCCACGATGCGGCGCATGGCCTCGTCCAGGGGCAGGGTCGGGTCACCGCCATAGTCGGCGCGGCGGAACCACACCAGATTCGGGCTGCGGGTGGACCAGAACCAGCGCTCGGCGAAGACCCGGTCCAGTTCGCCCAGGTCTAGCCAGAGCATGAAGAGCGGATAGCGGAACTCGTGCCGTTTGGGGGTGTAACGGCGGTGCCGCAGCCAGCCTTCGTAAAGGCAGCTTTGCAAGGGCTGGTCAGGCGGGCGGGTCATCGGCTCCGTGTCGCTATCTTTGATTTACGCTTTTCGGTCCGCGGTCTTCAGCGCGCCGCCGGCAGCGGGTGCCCGGAGGGGCCTTGGCCGCTGGTCAGCGGCACGGGTCCCGGCGGCAGGCCGAAATCGGCGCGGAAATGGCCCAGGGCCTCCAGGGCGCTGACCAGGCCGTCCTCGTGGAAGCCATTGCGCCAGTAGGCGCCGCAGTAGTAGGTGCGGCGGGGGCCGTTGATCTCCCGCTGGCGGGTCTGGGCGGCGGCGCCCTCCAGGGTGAAGAGGGGGTGATGGTAGGTCACGCGGGCCAGCACCCGGGCCGGGTCGACGCGCTCACTGGCATTGAGGGTGACGCAGAGGGTCTCCGGGGCGTCCAGGCGCTGGAGATGGGTCATGTCGTAGGTCAGGGCCAGGCGGCCGCCGGGGCCTTCGGGCATGAGGTAATTCCAGGAGGCCCAGGCCAGGGGTCGCCGCGGCAGCAGGCGGGTGTCGGTGTGCAGCACCGCCTCGTTGAGATGGTAGGGGATGGCGCCCAGGACCTGGGTCTCCGCTGGGCTGGGGTCCGCCAGCAGGGCCAGGGCCTGGTCGCTGTGGCAAGCGAGGAAGACGGCGTCGAAGTCCTCCCGTCCGCCCGCCGCACTGTGCAGGATCACCCCTTCGTCCCGACGCTCGATCCGCGTCACCGGGCAGTTCAGACGCACCCGCTCGCGGAAGGGGGCGATGAGCTTGTCCACGTAGGCCCGGGAGCCGCCCTTGATCACCCGCCAGACGGGGCGGTCTTTGACGGCCAACAGGCCGTGATTCAGAAAGAAGCGGACGAAGAAGCGCGCCGGGAAGCCGAGCATCCGCTCCGGGTCGGTGGACCAGATGGCGGCGCCCATGGGCAGGATGTAATAGTCGCGTAAGAGGCGACCATAGCCCCCGGCGGTGAGGAAGTCGCCGAGGCCGACCTCGTTGCCCTCTTCCGCCAGCAGCTTGGGGGCCTCGCGATTGAAGCGCAGGATGTCCCACAGCATGCCCCAGAACCGGGGGTTCACCAGGTTGGCGCGCTGGGCGAAGAGGCTGTTGAAGGTGGCGCCGTTGTACTCCAGGCCGGTGCGGCCGCAGGAGACGCTGAAGCTCATGTCGCTGGCCTGGCTCTCCGCCCCCAACTCGTCCAGCAGGGCGATGAAGTTGGGATAGGTCCAGTCGTTGAAGACGATGAAGCCGGAGTCCACGGCGTAGTCGCGCCCGCCCAGGCTGATCGGGTGGGTGTTGACGTGGCCGCCGACGTGGCCACCGGCCTCGAAGAGGGTGATCTCATGCCCTTCACGATGCAGGTGATGGGCTGCGCCCAGACCGGCGATACCGCTGCCGACGATGGCGATGTTCACGGCTTGGCCTCCCAGCGCTGGGGCACGTAACGTAGTTCCGCCAGGTCATAACCGCTGGCCTTCAGGTGTTCCTCCACCGCCTGACGCTCGGTTTCCGGGATCTCGGGGCTGCGCGCCATGACCCAGACATAGTCGCGCCGCTCGCGGGAGATGACGGTAAGGCCATAGTCCGGGGTCAGGTAACTGATGCGGAAATCGGCCTTGAAGGGCCAGAGAAACTGCATGCCCCAGATGGCGTTGCTCTGGGTGTCGGTGACGAAGCCGGTGGGGGTCATGGTCTTAAGCTCGCCATCGAAACCACCCTCGCGGAAGGTGAAGGTGGTGGCGATGGTGCCATCGGGGTTCAGGGCGTAGGACTCGATGGCATTCCAGGCGTTACGTTCCGGCCAGGTGGGAATGTGGGCGATGACGTACCAGTCGCCCATGAAGCGCTCGAGATCGACCTGGGGCACGGTGGTCAGAGGCGGCAGGGAGGCGGACTGGCAGCCGGCGAGCAGGCCGAGGGTGAGGAGGCACAGGAGGCGTTTCATCGGGATGTTCTTCCTAATCCAATCAATTGCTGG
>ERZ1645187.1671-NODE-1671-length-20206-cov-6.583643_pt1 | contig 20206 bp, 20 predicted proteins | sample MGYA00575352_ERZ1645187 | MGnify/ENA primary metagenome ERZ1645187 (study PRJEB40837, sample SAMN11349314) | freshwater sediment metagenome | isolation source: river sediment | host: Sediment | place: India: Wazaribad , New Delhi | collected 2017-02-21 ... | reverse complement strand
GCTGCATATGTGCGCCCTGATCGATGGTGAAGGCCAGATGCCCCTTGCCGAGCAGGCGCGCCGGCGTGGCGCCCCCGGCCGCCGCCACCGCCGCGGCATTGAAGCGGGCATAGGCGCGGAGAGACCCGGGCGCGGCAAAATCCACCACCAGCATGTCGACCGGCCCGTCCGTCCGCGTCTGCAACTGGAACTGGCCGCTGAACTTGAGCGAGGAGCCCAGCAGCGCGGTCAACGCCACTGCCTCGCCCAGAAGGCGCGAGACCGTCTCTGGATAAGCATGGCGGCTCAGGATCGCATCGAGCATCGGGCCGAGGCGCACGGTGCGCCCGCGTGCATCGAGCGCATCGACCTGAAACGGCAGCACGCGGTCATCGCCGGGCACCGGCTGGTCCGCAACGAAGCGGGAGGAAGGGCCTGAGGTCATCGGTCCGGTCAGGCGACCTTGGCGCCGAAGACGAAGGCCAGCACCGCCTTCTGTGCGTGCAGGCGGTTCTCCGCCTCGTCGAACACCGCCGATTGCGGCCCGTCCATCACCGCATCCGTCACTTCCTCGCCGCGGGTGGCGGGCAGGCAGTGCATGAAGATGGCATTGTCGCGCGCCTTGCCCATCAGCTTTTCATCGACCTGATAGCGGCGCAGCAGGTTCTGCCGGCGGCCCTCGTCCTTGTCGCCCATCGAGACCCAGCAATCGGTGATGATGCAATCGGCGCCGCTGGCGGCCGCCTCGGGGTCGGTGGTCAGGTGAATGTCCGCGCCGGCCTGTTTCGCAGCGGCGATCAGGTCCGCCTTCGGCGCCAGCTCCGCCGGGGTGGCGATGTTGAAGCGGAAGGGAATTTTCGCCGCCGCATGCACCCAGGAGGTGAGCACGTTGTTGGCATCGCCCGTCCAGGCCACGGTGCGGCCGGGCAGCGGGCCGATCCGCTCCTCGAAGGTCATGATATCGGCCGCGACCTGGCAGGGGTGCGAGCGCTTGGTCAGCCCGTTGATCACCGGCACGGTGGCATGGTGCGCCAGTTCCTTCAGCTGGTCGTGATCGAGCATGCGGATCATGATCGCATCGACATAGCGCGACAGGACGCGTGCGGTATCGGCAATCGTCTCGCGCTCGCCCAGCTCGATCTCGCGGCCGGTGATCATCAGCGGTTCGCCGCCCAGCTCGCGGATGCCGACATCGAACGACACGCGGGTGCGCAGCGAGGGCTGCTCGAACACCATGGCGATCTTCTTGCCGGCCAGCGGCCTGTCCGCCGCCGCCGCGGGGGTGCCGCGGCGCGCTTTCATCCGGGCGGCGCCGGCGAGGATGTCGTTCAGGTCTTGCGCGGTCAGATCGGACAGATCGATAAAATGCCGGAGGGACGACATGCAGCTACTCTTTTCGATTATGCGGCCGGCTTGCCGGCGGCGGCTTCCAGCGCCGTGCAGGCAGCATCGAGCGCGTTGATGGCGGTGGCCACCTCCGCCTCCGTGATGATCAGCGGCGGAACGAAGCGCACGACATTGTCGCCCGCGCCCACCGTCAGCAGATGGTTGGCGCGCAACGCGGCGATCAGATCGGAATTGACGATCCGCGCCTTGATGCCGAGCAAAAGCCCCTCGCCGCGCACATCCTCGATGATCGCCGGGTGGCGATCCTTCATCTCGGCCAGCCGCTGCTTCATCAGCAGCGACATCTGCCGGATATTGGCGAGAAACGCCTCGTCCGCCACCACATCGAGCACCGCGTTGCCGCAGGCCATGCCGAGCGGGTTGCCGCCGTAGGTGGAGCCGTGGGTGCCGGCCGTCATGCCCCGCGCGGCCTCGGTGGTCGCCAGGCAGGCACCGAGCGGGAAGCCCCCGCCGATGCCCTTGGCCACGGCCATGATGTCGGGCGTGATGCCCGCCCATTCGTGGGCGAACAGCTTGCCGGTGCGGCCGACACCGGTCTGCACCTCGTCGAGCACCAGCAACAGGCCGTTGTCATCGCAGATCTGGCGGATTTCGCGCAGCATCGCGGGGGTGAAGGCGCGGATGCCGCCCTCGCCCTGCACCGGCTCGAGCAGGACGCCCGCTGTTTCCGGCCCGATCGCTGCCTTCAGCGCCTTCATGTCGCCGAACGGCACCTGATCGAACCCCGCCGTCGGCGGGCCGAAGCCGTCGAGATACTTCTTCTGCCCGCCGGCGGCGATGGTCGCCAGCGTGCGGCCGTGGAAGGCTCCCTCGAAGGTGACGAGACGATACCGCTCCGGCTGGCCGCCGGCCGAGTGATACTTGCGCGCGGTCTTGATCGCGCATTCGAGCGCCTCGGCGCCCGAATTGGTGAAGAACACCACATCGGCGAAGGTCAGCTCGGTCAGCCGCCGGGCCAGCCGCTCGCCGGCCGGGGCCTGATAGAGATTGGAGACATGCCAGAGCTTGCCGGCCTGCGCGGTCAGCGCCTCGACGAGATGGGGATGGCAATGGCCGAGACTGTTGACCGCGATGCCGGCGGCAAAATCAAGATATCGCTGGCCATCCTCGGCGATCAGCCACGCGCCCTCGCCACGCTCGAACGCCAGATCAACCCGCGCATACGTCGGCATGATTGCCGAGGATGTCTTTTTTTCGCCACCAGCCTTGGTCATATCCGCCTCATGAAAGGCCTGCACAAATGCAAAAAGCCGCTCTCCAAGCGCGGGAGCGGCCTGTCTCTTCTTCCATTTTCGCGCGCAGACGTCAATTGCCGCGCCGCACAAGCGGGTTCTTGACGTCCGCATGACTTTCCCACAGGAGATCGCTGGGGAAAACTGGCTTCAGTGGCGTTCCGAATCTGCCGCTTTCCTCCACGATCTTGTAGTTTCCAATTCGACGCAGCACGAGATGTCGTGTTCGTCCGTGTGATTTCAGACTGAGCGTGTCCTTGGTGTCGCCGGGGGGTGTCTTGCCCGGGCGATGAGGGATTCGAGCTTGGTGTGCCGAAGGAATGACCATGTCTTGGACCGATGAACGGATTGAACGGCTGAAGAAACTCTGGGGCGAAGGCCTCAGCGCCAGCCAGATCGCTGCCGAACTGGGCGGGGTCACGCGCAATGCCGTCATCGGCAAGGTGCACCGGCTTCACCTGTCCGGTCGGGTGAAGACCACCAGCGCTGCCGCACAGCGCAGCCGCAAGACGGCGCGCCCGGCCGTGCGCGCCGCGGCCGCCCCGCAGCGCATCGTCACCACGCGCGGCAATCTGGCCGTGGTGCAGACGGTGGAAGCCGAGGAAATGGTGGCCTACCGCCCGGCGGAAGAGGTGGTGGTGCCGATTTCCCGCCGCATCTCGATCATGGAACTGCGCGAGGGCACCTGCCGCTGGCCGCTGGGCGATCCGCTCAACCCGGATTTCGTGTTCTGCGGCGGGGATTGCGAAGTCGGCAAGCCGTATTGCACCGCACATGCCAATGTCGCCTTCCAGCCCTCGCTGGAGCGCCGGCGCGCCGCCCGCTGAGGCGCCGCCGGCCGTTCCGGCCTCAGCGGCCGAAGCGTTCGTCGAAGGCATAGCCCGATCCGCGCACCGTGCGGATCGGGTCTTTTTTTCGCCCCTTGTTGAGCACGCGGCGCAGCCGGCCGACATGGACATCCACCGTCCGGTCGTCGATGAACACATCTGCCCCCCAGACGTTGTTGAGCAGCACCTCGCGGCTGTAGACCCGGCCGGGATGGCTCATCAGGAATTCGAGCAGGCGGAACTCGGTGGGGCCGAGATGGATATCCACCCCTTCGCGGCGGGCGCGGCGGGCGGTGCGGTCGATTTCGATGTCGCCGATGACGAGCAGGCTGGCGAGGCTGGCCGGCGCCGCGCGGCGCAACAGGGCGCGGATCCGCGCGATCAGTTCGGGGATCGAGAACGGCTTGACGAGATAGTCATCCGCCCCGGTCTTCAGGCCACGGATGCGCTCGGCCTCCTCGCCGCGCGCCGTCAGCATGATGATCGGCAGTGCTTCTGCCTCGGGCCGGGCGCGCAGACGCCGGCACAACTCGATGCCGGAGATGCCGGGCAGCATCCAGTCGAGCAGCAGCAGATCGGGCAAGGCCTCGCGCAGGGCAATGTCGGCGTCGTCGCCGCGCGGGATCACCTCGACGGCAAAGCCCTCCGCCTCCAGATTGTAGCGCAGCAGCAGCCCGAGCGAATCCTCGTCCTCGACAATCAGAATGCGCGGTGCCATGCGGTCTGCCCCCTCGGGTCAACGAAGCTTCGCCGGCTCTAGGCAGAATGCAAGACAGTTTTGTGACGTCCCGTCACATCACGGCGGGAGGACAGGGCAGCGAGACGAGGACGGTCGTCCCCTTGCCCGGCGCGCTCTGGATGGTGAGGCGCCCGCGGTGTCGGTTGAGCGTGTGCTTGACGAGGGCAAGGCCGAGGCCGGTGCCGCCTTCCGCGCGGCTGAGCGCATTGTCGACGCGGTAGAAGCGCTCCGTCAGGCGCGGCAGGTGCTCGGCGGCGATGCCGGGGCCATAATCGCGCACCGCGATGATCGCCTCGCCCGGCGGCTCCGCCCGGACCAGCGAGACCTCCACCTTGCCGCCGGATTTGCCGTATTTGATCGCGTTCTCGATCAGATTTTCGAAAGCGCTGGTCAGTTCGTCCCGCTCGCCCGCCGCCATCAGCGGGCCGGGCGGCACCTCCAGCGACAGGACCACGCCCCGGTCGCGCGCCAGCCCGGTCAGCGCGCCCACCGTCTGGCCGAGGAGGCCGGCGAGATCGACCGTGCCGGATGGGGCGAGATGCTCCTTGAGTTCGATGCGCGAGAGCGAGAGCAGATCATCGACCAGCCGCGCCATGCGCCGGGCCTGATCGGCCATGATGCCAAGGAACCGCTCGCGTGCGGCCGCATCGTTGCGGGCCGGGCCCTGCAAGGTCTCGACAAAACCGAGGATGGAGGCAAGCGGCGTCCGCAGCTCATGGCTGGCATTGGCGACAAAATCGACCCGCATGGCTTCCACCGCGCGCTGTTCGGTCACATCGGTCATCACCAGAACCGCGGCCGCCTCCGGCCGCGCGCCGGCCGCCTCCAGCGCCATGATCCGGCAATCGAAGGCCCGCTCCACCGGCGTGCGGAACGACAGGGCGCAGCGTTGCTCGCCGCCCTTGTCCAGCACGCTCTGCACCGCCTCCAGCAACCGGGGATCGCGCAAGGCGAAGGACAGCGGCTCATCCTGCCCGAGCGCGGGGAAGGCCAGCCGCGCGGCGCGGTTGGCGGTCATCACATTCGCCCGGCGGCTGAGGCTGATCACCGGATCGGGCAAGGCATCGAGCATCGCCATGCCGGCGCCGGGGCGCAGCGTGCCCCGCCGCTCCGGCAGGCGGGCGGCGCGGTTGGCCGCCCTGTTCCACCGGCCGGCGAGCAGCGCCAGCGCACCCCCGACAGCAGCCCCCGCCAGAAGGACGGCGACCAGCCCGAAAGCGCCGACAGACAGCAGAGCGCCGATCGCCACCAGCCCCAGCGCGAGCGCCGCCGTCAGTCGTCCGGTCATTCCTCCGGCTCCCCGATCTCGCTTTTCAGCTTGCGGGCACGCAGGATGATCTCGCGGATGCCGAGCAGCCAGACCGCGAGGATGAACGGCAGCAGATAATAACAGCAGCGGTAGAGCAGCACCGAGCCGAGCAGCGCCTCGCGCGGGATGCCGGGCAGCGCCAGCAGGATCGTCGCCTCGAACACGCCGATACCGCCCGGCGCATGGCTGGCGATGCCGAGAAGATTGGCGAAGACATAGGCCGCGACCACGGTGGCGAAGGGCACGCCATGGCCGCTGGGCAGCAGCACATAGAGAACGCCGCAGGCAATGCAGACATCGGCGGCGCCCAGCACCATCTGCGCAAGGCTGACCGAGAGCCGCGGCAGATGGAACGTCCAGCCCTGCATGGTCAGCGAGCGGGGTTTCACCGCCGTCCAGAGGATGTACAACGCCACGGCGGCGAGGATGGCGAGGCCGATGTAGAGGTTCATCTCCGCCGGCAGGCGGGTGAAGCTGGCCGCCGCTGCCGGATAGAGCACCATCACCGAGCCGAGCACGATCGACATGCCGAACCAGAAGGTGAGGCTGGCGATCAAGCTGAGGCTGGCAATCGCCCCTGCCCCGAGCCCGACCGCCGAATAGACCCAGAAGCGCACCGTCGCCGCCGTCAGCAGCGGGAAGCCGAGGGTGAACGACACGGCAAAGGAGGTGAAGCTGGCCAGCGCGGTCAGCGCATAGGGCACCGGCTGGGGCGCCACCGCCTTCAGCGCCAGCGCATCATAAAAGGTGAGCAGGAGATAGCTCATCGCCACCAGCCCCAGCGCCATGGCCACCTGCCACCAGCTGGTGCGGGCATAGGCGCCCTTCACTTCCTCGATATCGAGATCGCGGATGATCGCGACCAGCACGAAAATCGCCACCGCAAACAGGATGATGCTGGCAATCGTGCCGACGCGCCGGAACAGGCGCTTGCGGCGCAGGGCGCGGGCTTTTCTCTGCCAGTGGTTGGTTTCCACCGTTGCGGCATCAGGGGCAGGCGCGCTGTCCGTCATTCTCACATTTCCGTTGCGGCCCGCAGCGGCACGGTTTCTCTCCCCCACATGTAGCCAGCGCGCATGACGGGCGCAAGGCAGCGGCGGGCCGCAGGCGCAGCGATCGCATCCGTCACACGATCTTGGCTTGCCACGCCATGCGTTCGATCTCTAACCTAGAGGCAACCGATCCATCACAGGGCTTTGCAATGTTCACCACCCGGCCGGAAATCCTCGGCACCTTCGGCGTCGTCACCTCCACCCACTGGCTGGCCTCGCAGGCCGGCATGAAGATGCTGGAAGAGGGCGGCAATGCCTTCGATGCCTGCGTCGCGGCCGGGTTCGTGCTGCAGATTGTCGAGCCGCATCTTGTCGGTCCGGGGGGCGAGGTGCCGGCGATCTTCCATTCGGTGAAGACCGGAAAGACCGAGGTGCTGTGCGGACAGGGTGTCGCCCCGGCCGGGGCCACGATCGAGGCCTATCGTGCGCGCGGGCTCAGCCTCATCCCCGGCTCGGGCATGCTGGCCACCGTCAACCCCGGCGCGTTCGATGCCTGGATGATGCTGCTGGCCGATCACGGCCGCCTCACCCTGCGGCAGGTGCTGGAGCCGGCGATCTACTACGCCGAGCAGGGCCACCCGATGCTGCCGCGTGTTGCCGACACCATCGCCGGGGTGAAGACGCTGTTCGAGACCGAATGGCTCTCCTCCGCGGCCACCTACCTGCCGGGCGGCGCCGTGCCGGGGCACAACGAGCTGTTCCGCAACATCGCCGTGGCGAAGACCTACAAGCGCATCCTGAAAGAGGCGGAAGCGGCCGGCGGCGGGCGCCTCAAGCAGATTTCCGCCGCGCGGCGGGCGTGGTCCCAGGGCTTTGTGGCCGATGCGATCGACAGTTTCGTCCGCCGGACGGAGGCGATGGATTCCTCCGGCCAGCGCAACAAGGGCGTGCTGACCGGGCAGGACATGGCGACATGGAGCGCGCATTACGAGGCGCCGACCAGCTATGACTATCACGGCTGGACGGTGAACAAGATCGGCCCGTGGGGACAGGGCCCCGCCTTCCTGCAAACCCTTGCCCTGCTCAAGGATACCGACCTTGCAACGATGGACCCGGCCGGGGCGGATTTCTTCCATGCCGTTACCGAGGCGATGAAGCTCGCCTTCGCCGATCGCGAGGCTTATTACGGCGATCCCGATTTCATCTCCGTGCCGATGGCGGAGCTGCTCTCCGAACCCTACAACGCCGCCCGCCGCGCGCTGATGACCGGCAAGGCGAGCACCAGCCTCACCCCCGGCGTGATCCCCGGCTATGAGGCGCAGGTGAAGAAAACACTCGCCATGCTGGCCGCCACCACTGCTGCGGCCACCGGCAAGGGCGACGGCGAGCCGACGATGCAGCATATGCGCGCCGCCAACCGGCGCGGCGACACGGTGCATATCGACGTGATCGACAAATGGGGCAACATGATCTCGGCGACGCCCTCGGGCGGCTGGCTGCAATCCTCGCCGGTCATTCCCAAGCTCGGCTTCCCGCTCAATTCGCGCGCGCAGATGTTCTGGCTGGAGGAGGGGCTGCCCGCCTCGCTCGCGCCGGGCAAGCGGCCGCGCACCACCCTGACGCCGACGCTGGCGCATTTCGAGGGCAAGCCCACCCTCGTCATCGGCACGCCGGGCGGCGACCAGCAGGACCAATGGCAGCTCACCATGTTCCTGCGGCATGTGCACCATGGGCTGAACCTTCAGGAGGCGATCGACCTGCCGCTGTTCCACACCCAGCACTTCCCCTCCTCGTTCTATCCGCGCGACTCCAAACCCGGGCAGATCACGGTGGAAGAGAACGCCGGGCCTGCGGTGATCGCGGCGCTGAAGGCCAAGGGCCACGATGTCGAGGTGGCCGCGCCGTGGTCCGTCGGCCGCCTCACCGGCGCGCGCAAGCGGAAAGACGGCGTGCTTGCCGCCGCCGCCACCCCGCGGCTGATGCAGGCCTATGCCGTGGGGCGGTGAGAGCCGGCCACACGCGTGATTGCCATGACCGGAGCACCCGGTCATGCGCGCCTTGTCTGCCCGTCTGCGTGGTCAAATCGTGGATCATCAGGCCAAACGCAACGATGACGAAGGTGCCCGCCGCTACTTCTTCGGCCGCCAGCGCCGGTGCATCCACAGCCATTGGCCGGGGTGCTCGCGCACCCAGCCTTCCACCACCGCCGTCATCGCCTGCATCGCGCCCTGCGGATCGATGCTGCCATCGGCGCGGCGCGGCATGGCGATCGGCGGGGTCAGCTCCAGCCGGAAGCGGTGGCCCGGCAGGCGGATGACACGGACGCCGTGCACCGGGCAATCGAAGGCGTTGGCGAACTTGGCCATGATCGGGTTGGTCATCGCCTCTCGGCCGAAGAACATCACCGGCACGCCGCGGGTGAAATGCTGGTCGATCAGCATGCCGAGGTGCCCGCCCCGTTCCAGCGCGCCCTGCATGGCAAAGGCCGCGCCGGCCCGCGCCGCCTCCAGCCCGCCCATGGTGCCGGAGCGGATTTCATGCACCACGCGGTTGACCGCCGGGTTGTTGGGCGCCCGGAACACCGCCGTCACATCCAGCCCGTACTTTGCCGCGCAGATCGCCGGCAGTTCCCAGTTGGCGAGGTGGGCGGAGAAGATGATGCCCGGTTTGCCGTCGTCCCTCAGCGCCTCGAAATGCTCGATGCCGGCGACTTCCGTGCGGCTCGGCCCCTCGGGGTTTTCCGCATCCCAATCGAACAGCGACCCGAGATGGGCATATTCCGCCCCGGTGCGGCCGAGGTTTTCCCAGGCCTCGCGCGCAATCGCGTCGATCTCGTCCTCAGGCTTTTCAGGATAGGCCGCGCGCAGGTTGTTGAGCCCCACCTTGTGCACCGGCAGCAGCGGGCCGAAAGTGCGGGTGAAGCTGCCGCCGAGATCGGAGGCGCGCTCCGGCCCCAGCGCGCGCAACAGCGCGAAGACCACGCGCACAAGACCGAGCATGAAAAATCCGCTGACGGCCGAGACCGCCCGGGCAAAATGGATTTTCCAGCGCAGCGGAATCAAAACGCCACGATGATCTTGCCAAAGACCTTGCGGCTCTCCAGCCGGTCGAGACCCTTGGAAAATTCGTCGAGCGGGAACACCGTATCGATCACCGGACGGATGTCCTCCGACATCTTCTTCAGGCTCTGCTCGATGTTGCGGATGGAGCAGCCGAAGGAGCCGAAGATCTTGTACTGCTGCTGGAACAGCTGCATCAGGTTCATCGTGGTGGAGACGCCGGAGGTGGACCCGCAGGTGACCAGCCGGCCGCCTTTCTTCAACGAGAGGAGCGAGCCCTGCCAGGTATCGACGCCGGTGTGCTCGAACACCACATCGACGCCTTTTCTGGAAGTGAGTTTCCGAACAACACCTTCGAACCGCTCTTCGCGGTAGTTAATGACATGGTCGGCGCCGAGGATCTTCGCTTTTTCGCCCTTTTCGGCGTCTCCGACCGTGGTGATCACCGTGCAGCCGATGGCCTTGGCCATGCGGATCGCCGCCGTGCCGATGCCCGATCCGCCGGCCTGAACCAGCACGGTCTCGCCCGGTTCCAGCCGCGCATTGTCAAACAGCATATGCTGCACCGTGCCAAACGCGATGGGGGCGCAGGCCGCCTCCTCGAAACTCACGTTATCCGGCACCTTGACCAGCAGGCGCTGGGGCATGTTGACGAAATCACAGGCAAAGCCATCAATGTGGAAGCCCATGATTCCACTGACGTTTTCGCACAGATTATCGCGGCGCTGGACGCAGGCCTTGCAATGGCCGCAGGTGCGGGCGCCATACATGGCCACCCGGTCGCCGATATCGACATGGGTCACATCCTCGCCGATCGCAGCGACGACACCCGCCGCTTCCGCCCCGACGATCAGCGGCATCTTGCGCTTGGCGAACGCCATGCCGCGGAAGCCCCAGACATCGATATGGTTGAGGCCCACCGCGTGGACGCGCACCTGCACCTCGCCGGGGCCGGGATGGGGCGGCGGCTCCACCTTGGTCAGGCGCAGGTCACGATCACCGAAGAGTTGCAGAGCGCGCATGGTCAACCCGATTTATGCTGTAAAACCAGCAGCTTGGCATTAACGTTGAAAGGCGATGGTGGCGGTCAGTCCGCCATCGACCGGCAGCACTGCGCCGGTGATATACGACGCGCCGGGCGACAGCAGGAAGCCGGCCAGAGCGGCGATATCCTCCGGCTGGGCGAACCGCCCCGCAGGGATCTGCTTTTCCATCTCGGCGCGATACTTGGCATAAGGGGCAAGCATGTCGGTATCGATGAAGCCGGGGGCGATGTAGTTGACGGTGACGCCACGCTTGGCGCTCTCGACCGCTAACGTCCTCAAATAGCTCAGCATTGCGCCCTTGGTGGCAGCATAGGCGGAGTTGCCCTGATTGCCTTCCAGCGCGGCGACCGAACCGATGCCGACAATCCGCCCCGAGCGGGCGCGCATCATCGGCCGGATCAGCGCCTTGACGATCTGCGTCATCGACCAGAAGTTGACCTGCATGATCGCCTCGGCCTTGTCCTGCGTCATCATCGCGGCGAGCACATCGTAGGACTGGCCGGCGTTATGGACGTAGCCGTAGTAGGTCGTCTCCTCGAGCGCGGTGCAGAAGGCGGCCACCGCCTCCTTGTCCGCCAGATCGAGCGGCAGCGCGCGGATCGCCCGGCCGGGATGGGCGACGGCCAGTTCGGCAACCAGTGCCTCGGCCTGAGCAGTGGAGGAACGATACGTAAAATCAATATCATAACCGGCAGAAAGCAGCGTGCGGACGATTGCCGCGCCGACGCCTTTGCCCCCCCCGGTGACGAGAACGCGGCCGCTCATGCCGTCACCTCGCCCGAGAACAGGAGCACGGTGTTCTGCCCGCCAAAGCCGAAGGAATTGGACATGACATGCCGGACTTTCTCATCACGTGCGACATTCGGCACCACATCAAGCGGGATCGCCGGATCGGGCATCGCGTAGTTGATGGTGGGCGGGATGCGCTGATGCTGCAGGGTCAGCAGCGAGACCACCGCCTCCACCGCTCCGGCCGCGGTCAACGTGTGGCCGATCATCGACTTGTTGGAGGAAATCGGCACGGATTTCATCCGTTCACCCATCACCGCCATGCAACCCATCGACTCCATCTTGTCGTTCTCGGGCGTCGAGGTGCCGTGGGCATTGACGTAATCGATGTCATCCGGCGTCAGGCCGGCATCGGCAATTGCCCCGCGCATGGCGAGGATGGCCGGCATTCCGTCCGGACTGGTCCGGGTGCGGTGGAACCCGTCGCCCTTCTCGCCGCAACCGGAGATGACGCCAAGGACGCGCGCGCCACGGGCCTTGGCCGAGGCATAGGATTCGAGCACCAGCGCAGCCGCGCCCTCGCCCATCACGAAGCCGTCGCGGTTCTTCGAAAACGGCTTGGACGCGCCTTCCGGCAGGTCATTCTGGGTTGAAAGGGCGGAGAGCAGCGAAAAGCGGATCAGCGCCTCGGCCTGCACGGAACCATCGGTGCCGATGCAGAGCGCAGCGTCCGTCTCGCCGCGACGGATCGCCTCGACCCCGAGCTGGATGGCGGTGGCGCCGGACGAACAGGCCGTGGAGAGCGAAATCGGCGAGCCCTTGGTGCCGAAGTCATCGGCGATCCGATCGGCCACCGTGCCGAACAGGAACAGGTCATGCCACGGCTTGAAGGCGCCGGTGCCCGCTGCGCGCAGCAGGTCGGCATAGGTGACATCGCCCGTGGCGCCGGAAGCTTTCGCCAGAGCCTCGCGCTGGGGCCATTCCATTTCCACCGGTGGAACGGCAATGAACAACGGGCCGGGAAAATTGCCGCGCGCGCCGACTTTGGCCTCGCTCACCGCTTCCTCGGCCGCCAGCCGGGCGAAATTCTCGCTCAGCTGCGCGGCACAGAACGGCTCGGCCGGGACGAAATCGACCGTGCCGGCGATGCGGGTCTTCAGCCCGTCTGTGGGAAAGCGGCGGATGGCGCGGATGCCCGACGTGCCGGCAGTGAGCGCGGCCCAGGTCTCGCCCTTGCCCTGCCCCAGCGAGGTGACAAGACCCATGCCGGTGACAACCACGACGGGACGGCCGAAAGCGTCTTTCATCGTCCGCTCCTCAGCTTGCTGCGTTCAGAATGGCGACACCCTCGCCGCGCATATGGCCAACCGAGGTGACGGCTACCGTTGCCGGCGCACCGGCCATCGGCCGCTCCACTGCGCTGCCGGCAGCCGGAGGGAACACGCCAGAGGTCAAACTCATCACGCCGAGCGCGAGGCCAACAGGAAAATGCGCCTCCAGCACATGGCCGAGCCGGTTGCCGGTGATGCGGAGCGCCGCCGCCGGCAGGTGCGCGCCAATGGCTGACAATTCCTCATCCGTGATGCCGGCCGCACCGGTCGCACCGGAGATCACGAGATCAGGCCTTGCCTTGGCGCCGGCACAGGCCGAGCCCAGCGCCTCACCAAGACTCGCGGCCACAGCGCCAGACGCGCGCCGCGAGCGGCGGCTCTCCACTGCGGCAAGGGTCGCCAGAATGGTCGCGCCCCGCGCCTCTGCCGTCTCGCGCGCTTCCAGCACCAGAAAGGCGCCACCGCTGCCGAGGATGAAGCCGGGACTATCGCCGCGCCGGTCGACCGGAGTATAGCCGCCGGTGCGGAGGAAACCGCCCATCGCGAAGATCAGCAGAGAATCCGCCCGTTCGGCGTTGTACGAACCGCCGACCAGCATGGAATCGACCTGACCGGAGCGAATCCGCTCGAAGGCGATGCGCACAGCATCGACGCCGCATTGCTCCTCGCCCATGAAGGTGCGGGAGGAGCCGGTGACGCCGTGGACGATCGAGATATTGCCGGCGAGCAGGTTCGACAGCTGCGCGAGGAACAGCGTGGGGCGCAGCTCGCTCATCAGCTTTTCGTTGAGCAGCACGCCGGGGTTCGCCGCCTTCGGCATCTCGGTGAGAATCTGCCCGTCCACAGCATAGTCACGCTCGCCGCCACCGGCAGCGACAACCAGCTGCATCCGGGCAAGGCGGTCCTTGTCACCCTTCAGCCCCGCCATCTCCAGCGCGAGGCCGGCGGCATAGGTGCCGAGGCGCTGCCACGGCTCCATCTGCTTCTGGTCAAGCTTCTTGGGGATCTGCCGGTCGAGTTCCAGCGCCACCGCCGGGTGCACGCTGTAGGGTGCATAGGTCGTGGCATCGACCGCCACGCAGGCAGGATCGGCCAGCGCGGCGGCATGGGCCTCAAACCCCTCGCCCAGGCTTGAGACGAGACCGACACCGGTCACTACCACGTCGCGCATCGCTCAGGCCCCTTCGCCCACAACCATGCCGAGGCTGCGCGCGTTGGCACGCATCTTATCACCCAGATCATCCGGGAACGGCAGGATCTTGAACATGATTTCCGCGTCGCACACCGCCTTGCCTGCCGAGGCGATCTTCGCCTTGGTCACGGCATAGCCGGAGCCATCGTGCAGCAGGGTCGCTTCCATCTCGATCGGCGTCTCCGGCCCGATGAAGCGACGCAGGTTGGCGCCCATGACCTTGGTGAGAAACGGCATGGCCGTGAAATTGTTGAGCCCGAGCAACAGATAGCCCGAGGTCTGCGCCATCGTCTCGATCAGCAGTACGCCCGGCATCAGCGGATGGCCGGGGAAGTGCCCTTCGAAGATCGGGCTGTTGAGCGGCAGCGTGGACGAGGCAGTCAACCGCGTTGCCTCCCGGTCAAAGGAGGTCACGCGGTCGATCATCTGGAAATATTCAAGCTTCATCGGCCATTCCGCCCCTGTTGCGAAGGGGACATCACGCCTTCTTGGCGGCGACCAGCTCGTCGATGCGGGCGCAGAGATTGCTCATCACGAAGTAGTTCTCGGCCGGGGCCTTGCCCTCGTTCACTTCCTGCGTCCACTGCTCCAGCGGCAGCTTGATGCCGAACGCCTTGTCGATGGCAAAGGCGATATCGAGGAAGGCCAGCGAATCGATGCCAAGATCGTCAATCGCGTGGCTTTCGGGCGTGATCGACGCGCGGTCGATATCCGCCGTCTCGGCAATGATGTCGGCAACTTTCTCGAAGGTGGACGACATGATGTCGCTCCTTATTCTCTCTGGCGGTGGGGGCCCAACGGAGAAAAACAGCACAGCGCTGCCCACTCCGACGGATGCGGGACATTCAACCCGTGCCCTATACAGGAGCCGGGGCGCTTGTCCAATCGCCTCGCTGCAAATTGTGTTGACGGCCCGGCGACGACGGCGGGCGTGCTGCTATTTTGCCCGCTTGCAGGAGAACCCGTCGCCGCTTTCATGCGACATCCAGTTCATCTTCGCCGGGCCGGCCATTTGCACGGAAATCTTGTAGCCCTTGTCGAAATCGAGCCGGTAGGTGTTCTTGCCGGCAGGCACGATCTTGCGGATCGGCATGTTCTCCGAGCCGTTGTTGTAGACCTTCTCGGTGAAGGTGAAGGTCGCGACCTCGCAATCCCACTTGCCGAGGAAGGGATAGGCCGGGGCCGGCCGGGCCGCCGGGGCCGCATTCTGCGCCGGCGCCTGCGCGATGGCACATCCCGCCCCCAGCATCACGGCCATCGCCGTTCCGATCATCCGTTGCATGGCGCCCATCGTCCCTCTCCCGCCGGATCCGCTGCCTGCCTTGAAAGCACGGCGCCGGCCCGCATTACAACCAGGACTTGATGCGGCGCACCACTTCCGATGTCGAAATACCATAACGGTCGTGCAGCGTCGGCAGGGCGCCGGCATCGAGGAATTCGTCCGGCAGGGCGATCTGGTGAAAGGCCGGCGGGCGCACATTGCCGCGCATCAGCACGCCGGCCACGGCCTCGCCGAGGCCGGCGACGATGGTGTGGTTCTCGGCCACAACAACCATGCGGCCGGCCTTCGCTGCCTCGCGGGCAATCGTCTCGACATCAAGCGGCTTGATGGTGGGCACATGCAGTACCGCTACGTCAACGCTGTCCTTCTGAAGCTGCTTGGCCGCCTCCAGCGCGCGCATGGTCATCAGGCCCGAGGCGATGACCAGCACATCGCGCCCGTCTCGGATCATTTTCGCCTTGCCGAGTTCGAAGGTGTAGCCATACTCATCGAGCACCAGCGGCACCTGCCCGCGCAGCAGGCGCATATAAACCGGCCCCTTGTGCGCGGCGATGGCCGGCACGATCTGGCGGATATCCTCGGCATCGCACGGATCGATGATCGTCATGTTCGGCAGGCCGCGGAAGATGGCGAGGTCTTCCGTCGCCTGATGCGACGGGCCGTAGCCGGTGGTCAGCCCCGGCAGCGCGCAGCAGATCTTCACATCGAGGTTTTCCTCGGCGATCGCCATGCAGATGAAATCATAGGCGCGGCGCGAGGCAAACACGGCATAGGTGGTCGCCCATGCCTGAAAGCCCTCGCGCGCCATGCCGGCGGCGGCGCTCATCAGCACCGCCTCGGCCATACCCATCTGATAGAAGCGATCGGGGAAGGCTTTGGCGAAGACGTGGAGGTCGGTGTACTTCGACAGATCGGCAGTGAGGCCGACGATCTTCTCATTCGCCGAAGCCAGCGTCACCAGCGCCTCGCCGAACGGGGCCGGCGCGGTCTTCTGGTCCGCCCCGGCGATCGAGGCAATCATTGCCGAGGTTTTCAGCACCTCGCCGTCGGGGCCGCGCTGCACGGTGCGCGGGGTGTATTTCGACTGACGGCTCATGCGGGCCTCCCGGCATCCAGAATGGTGAGGGCCTGCTGCCACTCATCGGCCTCGACGCGCAGGAAGTGGTTGCGCTCGCGCTCTTCCAGAAAGGGAATGCCCTTGGCCATTTTCGTATCGCAGATAATGGCGCGGGGCTGCGCACCGGCATGCGCCCTGGCCGCATCGAAGGCTTTCACCAGTGCGCCGATATCATTGCCGTTGACGCGCTGGGTGAAGAACCCGAAAGCCTCGAACTTCGGCGCCAGCGGCTCGAAATTCGAGATCTGGGTGGAGGGACCATCCGCCTGCATGTTGTTGACATCGACAATGCAGATGAGGTTGTCGAGCTTGTGGGACGAGGCGGCCATCGCCGCTTCCCATGTCGAGCCCTCGTCAAGCTCGCCATCCGACATCAGGTTGAAGACAAAATTCGACGATTTCTTGCGCTTGAGCCCCAGCGCGAACCCCACCGCAATGCCCAGACCGTGGCCAAGCGAGCCGCCGGTGATCTCCATCCCCGGCGTATAGGCCGCCATGCCGGACATCGGCATACGGGAATCATCGCCGCCATAGGTCTCGATCTCATCTTCGGGCAGGATGCCGGCCTCGATCAACGCCGCATATAGCGCAATCGCATAGTGGCCGATGGACAGAAGGAAGCGATCCCGCCCCTCCCACTCCGGCTCCAGCGGGCGGAACCTGAGCGCATGGAAATAGGAGACCGCCAGCACATCGGCGACGCCGAGCGCCTGGGCGATATACCCCTGCCCCTGCACCTCGCCCATGCGCAGCGCATTGCGCCGGATACGCCAGGCACGCTGTTCCAGCGACACATTCTTCAGATCAGCGGATGTCATACGGCCCTCCGGCCCGGTCAATGAATGTGGCTGCCGCCGTTGATATCGACTTCCGAGCCTGTGACGTAGCTCGCCAGATCGGACGCAAGGAACAGTGCACAACCGGCCACTTCATGCGCCTCGCCGGCGCGCCCCATCGGAACGGAGGCGAGAACTGCCGCCCGCTGCTCGGCCGACAACTTTCCGGCGGTGATATCCGTATCGATCAGCGACGGGCAGATGGCGTTGACGCGCACATTGTCGCCGCCAAGCTCGCGCGCACAGGCTTTGGTATACCCCAGAATGGCGCCCTTGGCCGCAGAATAGACCGTACCGCCGAATACGCCGCCGCCGCGTTGGGCAGAGACCGACGACAGATTGACGATGGAACCGGATTTCTGCGCCCGCATGGCGGGGACGACCGCCTGCGTCATGAAGAATGTGCCGCGCATGTTCACATCCATCACCGCATCGTAGGTCGCGTCATCGACATTCATCAGCCGGAGCGGCGAGGTGATGCCGGCATTGTTGACCAGCACATCGACGCGGCCGAAGCGGGCGAGCACCGCCTGAACCGCGGCCTCGCAGGCCGCGCGGTCGGTGACGTTGCACTTGAGCCCGATATGCCCGCTGCCGGGCAGGCTGGCCGCGGCAGCCGCGGCGGAGGCCTCATCGAGGTCGAAAATGGCGATTGTCGCGCCATGTTCGGCAAACAGCCGCGCGGTGGCGAGGCCAAGGCCGCGCTTTGACGCCGCGCCGGTGATGATGGCAATCCTGTTGTTCAGCAGCATTGTTCCCTCGCTCGGAATTTTTGATTGGCGCGGAGGATAGTGGAGGCTTATCACATCGAAAAGCGAAAGTTTCGCGCCAAACCGATGAGGTCAATTCATCAATGGAAACGCAACTGCCGCCGCTCAACTGGCTGTCCACGTTCCGCACGGTGATCGAGACGGGGAGCTTCGTCAAAGCCGCTCGGCAGCTCAACGTCACGCCCTCCGCTGTCAGCCACCAGATGCGCGGCCTCGAAACCCGGCTGGGCGTCACCCTGTTCCAGCGGGCCAACCGCGCGATCCACCCGACAGAGGCCGCGCTGAACTACTACGAGGCGCTGCGCGACAGTTTCGGCAAGATCATCGCCGCCACTTCCCGGCTGGCCGCCGGCAAGGGCACAAAGCGCCTTGCCATCCATTCCTCCCCCAGCTTTGCAACGCTGATCCTGATGCCGCGCCTCAAGTCATTCATCCGCGCGCATCCCGATGTCGATGTCACGCTGTCATCCTCTGTCGATCCCGTGCGGATCGGCCGCGAGGGGTTCGATATCGATATCCAGCATATCCGCCCTGTTCCCGAGCACTGCGACGGCCTGCTGATCGCCGAGGAGATGATCGTGCCGCTGGCCAGCCCGGAGTTCCTCAACGAACACCCGGTGCAATCGAGCGCCGATATCGCCCGGGCGCCGGTGATCCATTCGCTGCGCTGCGCGGCGCAATGGGACGGCTGGTTCGCCCGCTATGGTGCGGACCTGACGCCACCGCATCGCGGCATGCGGTTCGACCGGTCGTTCCTCGCGCTTACAGCGGCAGCGGACGGCTTTGGCCTGACGCTTGAATCGACCCTGCTGGCACAGGATTTCATCCGCTCGGGCCGCCTGGTCATGCCGCTCGGCGCCGTCGGGCTGACGGCGCGCTCACATCGGCTTGTTTTCTCGCATGCCAGCCGGGGTGATGCGACCATCGAGGCATTCTGCTCCTGGCTCCGAGAGGAACTGGGCCAGGGATTGGTGCCGGAGACCTGAACGGGCTGTTTATATAGTATGATTTATTCTGCTGCATTGCGGTAGGATGAGCGGACCGGACGGGCGCGGAACTTGTCGAGCGTATCGAACAGCGCATCGTGCACCAGCACACGCATCACCGCCTCGGCGCGAAGTCCATCCTGCGCCTCGATGGCCTTGCAGACGCGGTGATGATCGGCCAAAGCCGGGGCATAATCCTCATTCGTCTTGCCGATCTGGAGCTTGAGCGACCACATCAGCGTCGTCATCACCACAGAGCGCAGACAGCGGATCGCATCGTTGCCGCAGGCGTCCAGCAGCAGGTCGTGGAACAGCATGTCGTATCGGATATTCTCGTCCGAGTACGGCTCCGACGCGGCCATGCCCTCAAACGCCGCACGGATCGCAGCCGCCTGTTCCGGCGTGCGGCGCTCGGCGGCCAGACGGGCGGCGTTAGGCTCGATAAACTGGCGCAACTCATAAAGATCGCGCACAAACTTGTCGCTTGCGCCGACATGAAGGGTCCAGCGCAGCACATCATGATCCAGCAAATTCCAGCTGGTTGCAGGGGCAGCGCGTGTCCCGCTTTTGGGCCGCGCCTCGATCATCCCCTTGGCCGAGAGAAACTTGATCGCCTCACGGTAGACGCTGCGCGACACCGAAAAACTACCGCCGATCGTCTCCTCATTGGGAATCAACTCGCCGGGAGCAACCTGGCCGGACACAATCAGTTCGGCAAGCCGATCCGCCACCTGCGAGAACAGACTGTCTGGATTGCCGAATGTATGCGGCAGCACGTCCTTCGGCGTGAGCACAGACTTTTCCCTCCGGGGCGGTCTTGTTGTTCAAAGGGACTAAAACACCAATCAGCCCCCTTGACAAATGACATCATATAATCTGACTAAATGTCAAAACCTCATTCGTCTTTCGGCGAAGGGGTGACGTCGCTTACCCGACGCAAGAACGAAATTGCACAGCGCCCCCGGACCGATCGGGCGGGAGCAGGCGCTGGTTGAGGAGGAACGCATGGCTTCGGTTGAAATCCGGGATGTCCGGAAGTCGTTTGGCGCTGTCCAGATCATCAAGGGCGTTGACATCCAGATCGACGACGGGGAATTCGTCATTCTGGTCGGCCCCTCGGGCTGCGGCAAGTCGACCCTGCTGCGCATGCTGGCGGGACTTGAGAACATCACCTCGGGCGAGATTGCCATCGGCGGTCGTGTGGTCAACCAGGTGCCGCCGAAAGAGCGCGACATCGCCATGGTGTTCCAGAACTACGCGCTGTACCCGCACATGACGGTGGCGCAGAACATGGCCTTCTCGCTCAAAGGCGCCAAGATTTCCAAAACCGAGATCCGCAGCCGGGTGCGCGACGCCGCGCGACTGCTCGGGCT
>ERZ1645187.1670-NODE-1670-length-20213-cov-9.294374_pt1 | contig 20213 bp, 20 predicted proteins | sample MGYA00575352_ERZ1645187 | MGnify/ENA primary metagenome ERZ1645187 (study PRJEB40837, sample SAMN11349314) | freshwater sediment metagenome | isolation source: river sediment | host: Sediment | place: India: Wazaribad , New Delhi | collected 2017-02-21 ... | reverse complement strand
ACGAAGAGGATCTGGCCGTCGTCTCGGCCAATCTTCAGGATGCGGTCGTGCGCGTCGGCGACATGGCCTATCTGCCGCGCTCGCGCCGCTTCGCGCTGATGCTCGGGCGCTTCGACTGGCTGGGCTCGGAGCATGGCCGCTGCGAGCGCCATCATTCCGGCCTGCATTTCGAGCGCGTGCTGCGCGCCGCCATTTCCGGCTTCGACCAGCGCGCGGCGGAGACGGTGCTCAATCTTCTCAGCATCGGCTTCGAGCCCGGCGACGCGCCGGGCGGCGTCGTGCTGCTCACCTTTTCCGGCGGCGCGGCCGTGCGCCTCGACGTCGAGTGCCTCGAAGCGGAAATGCACGATCTCGGCGATTGCTGGCCCGCCCGGCACAAACCCGGCCATGCCATCGACGACGGCGCGGCCGGGTCGTAATCAGGAGAAACCAAGACGATGCCGATGCGGCTCGACACCACCCAGGCCGATTTCGCCGCCCGTTTCGCCGCGCTTCTCGCCATGAAGCGCGAAGTGTCGGAGGATGTCGACGCCGCCGCGCGCGACATCATCGCCGACGTCGCAGCGCGCGGCGATGCGGCGCTGATCGACCTGTCGCGCCGCTTCGACCGCGTCGATCTCGGCGCGCTCGGCCTGCGCGTCAGCGAGGCGGACATCGACGCCGCGGTCGCCGCCGCGCCCGCCGACGCCGTCGCCGCGCTGAAAGTCGCGCATGAGCGCATCACCGTGTTCCACCAGCGCCAGCGGCCGTCCGACCTGCGCTTCACCGATGCGCTCGGCGTCGAACTCGGCTGGCGCTGGACGGCGATCGAGGCGGTCGGCCTCTATGTGCCCGGCGGCACGGCGAGCTATCCTTCCTCGGTGCTGATGAACGCCGCGCCGGCCAAGGTCGCCGGCGTGCCGCGCGTCGTCATGGTCGTGCCGACGCCCGATGGCCTGCTCAACCCGCTGGTGCTGGCGGCGGCGCGCCTCGCCGGCGTCGACGAGGTCTATCGCGTCGGCGGCGCGCAGGCGGTCGCAGCATTGGCCTATGGCACGCAGAGCATCGCCCCGGTGGCCAAGATCGTCGGCCCCGGCAACGCCTTCGTCGCCGCCGCCAAGCGCCGGGTGTTCGGCCAGGTCGGCATCGACATGATCGCCGGCCCGTCGGAAGTGCTGATTCTCGCCGACCACACCGGCAACCCGGACTGGATCGCCGCCGACCTGCTGGCGCAGGCCGAGCACGATACGGCGGCGCAATCCATTCTCATCACCTCCGATCCGACGCTCGCCGACGCGGTCGAGCAGGCGGTCGCCCGGCAATTGACGACCCTGCCGCGCAAGGACATCGCCAGCGCCAGCTGGAGCGAGTTCGGCGCCATCATCGTCACGCCGAAACTGGCCGATTGCCTCGGCCTCGTCGACCGCATCGCCGCCGAACATCTCGAAATCATGTCGGAAGACGCCGAGGAACTGGCGGCGGGCGTTCGCAACGCCGGCGCGATCTTCATCGGCGCGCACACGCCCGAGGCCATCGGCGATTATGTCGGCGGCTCGAACCACGTGCTGCCGACGGCGCGCTCGGCGCGCTTCTCCTCCGGCCTCGGCGTGCTCGACTTCATGAAGCGCACCTCGATCCTCAAATGCGACGCCGAGGCGCTGCGCCAATTGGGGCCTTCCGCCGTGGCGCTGGGCGAGGCCGAGGGCCTGGGCGCGCATGCGCGCTCGGTCTCCATCCGGCTGAATGCGGGGCAGCAATGACCGATCTCGAAACATTGCGCCGCCGACGCCTGTGCGCCGTCAATCTCGACGAGAACTCGATCGGCCGGGGCACGGCCGATCAGGAGCACGAGCGCGCCATCGCAGTCTACGACCTGCTCGAGGAAAACTCGTTCGGCATTCCCGATCACGACGGCGGGCCTTATCAGCTCAACATCGCCATGCACAACGCCAAGCTGGCGCTCGACATCCGCGCCGAGGACGGCGCGCCCATCGTCACGCATATCCTGTCGCTGACGCCGTTTCGCGGCATCCTCAAGGATTATTTCCTGATCTGCGAGAGCTATTACGCCGCGATCCGCACGTCGACGCCCTCGCAGATCGAGGCCATCGACATGGGCCGGCGCGGGCTTCACAATGAGGGCGCGCAGGTGCTGGCCGAACGGCTGAAGGGCAAGATCGAATGCGACTTCGACACCGCCCGCCGGCTGTTCACCCTCGTCACCGCGTTGCACTGGAAGGGCTGATGCCCGCGAGGACGCGCCGATGACGGGCGACCCTCCCAAGCGTCGGCCGCAATCCGTTCTGTTCGCCTGCACGATGAACGCGGTGCGCTCGCCCATGGCCGAGGCCATCGCGCGCAATCTCTATGGCCGGGAGATCTATTTCGCCTCGGCCGGCGTGCGCGCCGGCGAGCCCGACGGCTTCGCCATCGCGGCGATGGACGATTACGGCGTCGACATTTCGCGGCACAAGCCGCACACGTTCGAGGATCTCGAGGACACCAGCTTCGATCTCATCGTCACGCTGTCGCCCGAGGCGCATCACCGCGCGCTGGAATTCACCCGCACCATGGCCGTCGACGTCGTCTATTGGCCGACGATCGACCCCACCGTCACGCAGGGCTCGCGCGAGCATGTGCTGGCCGCCTATGCCGCCGTGCGCGACCAATTGGAACAGCGCATCCAGAAGCTGCTCGACCGCGGCCCGATGGGCAGCGTCTAGAGGCCCAGCGCCCGCGCGCCCGCCACCACGGCGAGCCCAACGGCCAGCCCGATCAATTCCTTGCCCGAGAGCCACATGGCGAGCCCGGTCGCCGCCGCGCCGGCAATGCCGGGCGCGCCGGCCGAGACGGCGAGCGGCAGCGCCGTGGCCAGGAAGATCGAGCCGGGCAGCGCCTCCAGTCCGCGCCGCACGCGCGGCGTCATCGCGACGCGGCCCATCGCCCAATAGCCGCCGAGGCGCAGCGCATAGGTGACGAGCGCGGTCAGGCCGATGATGGTCCAGGTGAAGGCGTCGGCGCTCATGACCGCCCCATGGCAGCGGTGAACGCGCCGGCAAGCGCGCCGATGAGGATGTACCAATGACCGAGGCCGAGCTTGTGGGCGACAAGCGCGGCGACGCCCGCCGCCGCATAGGGCCAGAGATTGGCGCTGCGGCGCAGGATCGGCGTCAGGAAACAGGTGAACACCAGCACCATGATGAGATCGAGCCCGTAGCGTCCCGGATCTGTCACCAGCGCGCCGAGGAAATAGCCGAGCAGGGTCAGCAGCGGCCATGTCGCGAACAGGAAGATGCTGGCAACGACCAGCGTGCCGAATTCGAACCGCCCGTTGGCGCCCGGCCGCATGGCGATGGCCCATGAGGCGTCGGTCAGCAGGAACATCATGGCGTAGACGCGGCCCTGCGGCAGCTTGCCGAGATGCGGGCGCATGGCCGCGCCCATCAGCACGAAGCGGGCGTTGACCGCGATCGTGACGCTGACGACGGCGAGCACGCCGCCCCAGGTCCACGGGTTCTGCCACATCTGCAGCACCACCATCTGCGACGCGCCCGCATAGACGAAGAAGCTCTGGGCGAAGGACTGCAGCGCCGACATGCCGTTCTGCGCCGACAGCGCGCCGATCGCTCCGCCGAAAATGATGAAGCCGGGAATGAAGGCCAGCGCGCCGCCGAGGCCGTCGCGCAGATGCGCGCCGGTGATTTTCAGGCTGGGCGTGGGATCGGAAGTCTGCGGCGTCGAAGTCATGCCTGCGCTATACAAGATTTGACGTGGAGAGGAAGCATCAAACATGTCAGCGCGGGGCGGCATTGCATTTTGGGAAGTTCTCGCCGCGATCGATCCAGCCGCGGCGGCCACGCATGTTCTGGTCGTCGCCCGCGCCCGCGCCCCCGCGCTCGCCCCGACGCCTGCCGATTTGGCTGAAGCGGCAGGCCGCAAGGACGGCGGCGACTTTCTCGTCCGCCGCGCCGCGCTGCGCGCCCTTGTCGCCAAAACGGCCGGCGTCGCGCCTGAACTTGTCGCCATCGGCCGCGACGCGCGCGGCGCGCCGGTCCTGCGCGCGCCGAGCGGCCTGCACGTGTCGATTTCGGCCCGCGGCGCGTGGGCGGCCGTGGCCGTCTCCGACCGACCCGTCGGGGTCGATCTCGAAATCATCGGCCCCGCGCTGGAGCCCGCCTGGAACGTGCTGGCCAAATCCGAGCGCGGGGCGCTGGCGGCGCTGTCGGCGCAAGACCGACACCGCGCCTTTCTCGAACTGTGGACGGCGAAGGAAGCCTATCTGAAAGCGCGCGGCATCGGTCTGGCGCGCGAGCCAAGCGAGATCGCCGCGACATTCGGCGCAGCGACCTTCACGATCCGCGATGGCGGCCGGGAGGCGCGCCTGCACACGACGCTGCGGCGCGTGCTCGGCGGCAATCTTGTCGCCTGCGCGGTGCTGTAAAACCAAGAAGACAAAGCCTCGCAGCCGCCCACTGCGTCATGGCCGGGCGTTTGTGAAGACCGCCGGCATGTCTGACGACGTTCGCAGACACGCCCGACAGCCTTTGGTGCTGGTCGTCGGAGTGACGGAGGGAAAAGGGGGCCGCCTCGCAAAAGCCGGGGGGATGCTTCACTTCGCCCGCGCGCGCCATCTTGTTAGCTTAGCTCAATGCAGCCTTGGCGGCGTTGGGGCAGGCTTGGGTTTCGGATCAGGCCCCTGAAGGAAAGCGGCGGCGGCATGAGCAACCATACGATCGACATCAACCGGCTCAACGCCTTCGCGCGGGAGATGACGGAGCGGAAGAAGACGGCCGTCGGCTTTCCCTGCAACCAGGACGTCAGGCTGGCGGAATTCTATCATTGGTACGCCGTGTCGGGGCTCGCCGATCTGGCGATGAACAATGTCGGCGATCCGCGCCGCCCGAGCCTCTATTCCCTCAACACGCATGATTTCGAGAACGAGGTCATCGACTTCTTCGCGCCGCTTTACGGATTTGCGCCGCAGGAGGCGTGGGGCGTCGTCACCAGCGGCGGCACGGACGGCAACAACCATGGCGTCTATTTCGGCGTGAACGTGCTGCGCGCCAGCAGCCAATTGCGGCCGATCCTCTATGTCTCCGAGGAGGCGCATTATTCGATCAAGCGCATCGGCGACCTGCAGCATCTGGAGATGCGGCAGATTGCGGCCAATGTCCGCGGCGAGATGGAAATGGCGGCCTTCGAGCAGGCGCTCGATCCGGGCCGCCCGGCGCTCATCGTCGTCGCCGTCGGCACGACCTTCAAGGGCGGCGTCGACGATCAGGAGGCGATGGCCGCCATTCTGGCGAAAAAGAAGCCCGTGGCCGTCTATCGCCATGTCGATGCGGCGCTGTTCGGCGGCTTCCTGCCCTTCACCGAACATGCCGATCTCGTCAGCCGGCAGGCGCGCGGCTTTGATTCCATCGCCATCAGCGGCCACAAGTTCTTCGGCTTCGACGAGCCGATGGGGCTGTTCCTGACGACGAACGACATTCTCAAGACGCAGAACCCGTTCCGCGTCGCCTATCTCGACGCGGCCGTGCCGACGATCAGTTGCTCGCGCTCGGCGCTCGGGCCGCTGAAATTCTGGTGGCAGATGCACAAGACCGGCGTCGACGGCTATCGGCGTCAGGCCGAATTGATCCTGAAGAACGCCGCCTATCTGAAACGGCGGCTCGACGAGATCGGCCATCCGGCGTGGAAGAACGACATTTCCAACACCGTCTATTTCCGCCGCCCCGCCGACTGGATCATGCAGCGATGGGGCCTGGCGCCGTCGGAGGACGCGCGCCTCGGCGGCAAACTGGCGCATGACATCGTCATGCGCCATGAGGACATGCACATGATCGACCGCTTCATCGACGATCTGCTGCAGGACCGCAGCCTGACCGCAGGCGACGATCCGCAAAGGCGCGACGCGGACTAAAGCGCCTTGCGAATGCGCTCGAATGCGTCCTTGAGCTCCGCGCCGAGAATGCCGAGCGCGTCGCCGATGTCCTTGGCGCTTTGCTCGATCCGCGCCTTGGCGGAGAAGGCGTCCCAGCGCTCCTCGACCTGCCGCCATTCGTCTTGCAGATCCTTGGCGCCGAGATGGATCTTCAACTTGATCTCGTCGCGCGCCTGCTCGAGATCCGCAACGATCTTTTCAAGTTCGGGCATTGCGAGGCTCCTCCATGGACAGGCGCCCGGTCCGGCGTGGCCATCGGCCTGATGGCGAAAAACTCCGGCCGGACCGCGGCGGCGGCTGTTCGATTGGCCATGAGGTTATCGGCCTCTGCGGCGCATGGCCAGTCGCATTCGCAGCACGGAATGTCGCAGCGGCCGGCGTCAGGATCGCGGCGAGACTTTCTGACGCGGATCAACGACACTGCAGCGAAGCGAGTCTTAATCTCGACGCCAAATCAAGGGGATCCAACATGCCGACGACTTTTGAACTCTCGCGTCGCGACCTGCTTGAGCTGAGCGGCGCAGCGCTTGTCGCCACGACGGGCGGCGTCATGGGCGCGACGCCGGCGATGGCCGACAGCCAGGCTTTCAGCAAGACGCGCGAGGCGGCGCGCAAGGCCGCGCATGCTCAGCTGGTCGAGAATGACGCGCCCGCGGCTTCTTTCGCGCTGTTCGATCGCAACGGCCTGATCTGGGCCGACGCCGTCGGCGTGATCGACAAGCAGGCCAAGACGCCGGCGACGACGGATACGCTGTTCTGCATCGGCTCGTGCAGCAAGGTCATCGCCGCCGCCGCGACCATGGTTCTCGTCGATCGCGGCAAGGTCGAGCTCGACGCTCCGCTGACGCGCTATCTGCCGAATTTCAGGATGCTGTCCGACGGCTATGCCGACATCACGGTGCGGATGCTGATGAGCCATGCGTCGGGTTTTCCGGGAACGGATTATCGCGGCGGCTTCGCCGCCAAATGGAACCCGCGCTACCCCGCGCAGGTGATGGAGACGCTGCGCGCCGCGCGGCTGAAGCACCGCCCCGGCGAAATGTCCGTCTATTGCAACGACGGCTTCACCATGCTCGAACCGCTGATCAAACAGGTCTCGGGCAAGGACTTTCCCGCCTTCGTCGAATCCGAGATTTTCGCGCCGCTGGGCATGAGGCGCAGCCGGTTCGGCAACAGGGCGATCGCGCCGGGCAGTTTCGCGCCGGGCTACGCCAAGCAGCGCAAGCAGCCGCTTGAGGCGATCAATCCTTCCGCCTCCGGCGGCGCCTATACGACGCCCTCCGAGATGGCGCGCTTTCTGGCGATGTTCCTCAATGAGGGCAAATTCAACGGCCGGCAGGTGTTGAGCGCCGGCGCGGTCAAGCGCATGGGCGAGAACCAGTCCGCGCGCGAGCCCTTGCGCCCCGCGCCGTCGGAGAACGGTTTCGGCCTCGGCTGGGACAGCGTCAGGGCCGACGCCTTCGCGCCGTTCGGGCTGACCGCATGGCGCAAGAACGGCGGCACCGCGACCTACGCCACCGACATGATCGTCATCCCGCAGGCCGGTCTCGGCGTCATCGTCACGGGCTCATCGATCAAATTCAACGCCGGGCGACTGGCCGAGCAGGTGCTGTTGACCGCGCTCGTCGAGCAAGGCGCCCTGCCCGCCATGCCGCAGCCGCTGACGAGCCTGGCGCAGCCCGTCGCCGCCGCGGCCACCGCCGATCCGCGCTGGTTCGATGGCGTTTTCGCGCATCACGCCAGCCTGATCCGCTTCGAGAAGGAAGAAGCGGGTACGGTCAGCCTCGCCAAATACGCCTCGGGCAAATGGACGACCGCGCTGAAGGACCTTAAGCCGCGCGAGGACGGCGCGCTCGCCGCCGAGGAATCGCCGACGACGGTCTTCGCCCTCACCGAGGCGCAGGGCGCGACCTATCTGCTGCAAAAGGGCGTGACCGGCCTCAAGCACTATGCGGCGACAATGGTCGGCGCGCAGAAGCTGCCGCCGCTTGGCGAATTGTCGCCGGCGTGGCGGCGCAGGATGGGCAAGACCTGGCTGATCGTGAACGAGCCGGCCGAGTCGCTGCTGTTCGTCGCGCAGCAGCCGATCGTGGCGCTGAGCGAAGCGCCGGGCGCGCAGGGCTATGTCGTCATGGCGTCGGGCGCGCCCGACGACAGGCAGGATCAGGCCGTCGATGCGAGCAAGGGCGACAGGCGCGCGCTGATGTGCCTGAAGATCCCGTTCAACAACGGGCGCGACCTCAACGACCTGGAGGTTTTCGAGCGCGACGGGCAGGAATGGCTGCGCATCGGCAGCACGGCGTTGCGGCCGCTCGATGGCGTCGCCGGGCTCGGCGCGGGCGCGCATGTCTGCGCCATCGGGCCGGAAGGCTATGCGGAATGGCGGCGTCTCGACATGATCGGCGCGCTGAGCGTATCCGGCTGCGCCAATTGGAAGCTGTTCAACGACGAATATCAGCAGCTTGCGGGCGGCGCCGGCGATGTGAGGCATGTTGCAGCGCCGCAGGCGGCCTACCTCTGGGTCGACGGCAAGCCCGGCGCCAGGATCAGCGTCGCGCTGGCCTGACGCCGGCGCACGGCAGACTAAAAGATCAGCACCGGCAATGCGTTGACCTCGCTTGCCGTTGCGCTCATGCTGGCCGCCGGGCATCGTGAAGGAAATGAGGTTCAGGTGATGAAATTTTTTGCGCCGGTCTTGCTAGCTGTGTTGTGCGCGAGCGGTCCGGCGCTTGCCGACCAGAGCGGATACAATGCGCCAAAGGCGCTGCTCGACACGCGCGAGACGACGACGGGGCAGGAGCTGGCTTGGCCGAAGGGTCAGGCGCGCGTCACCAGCCTCATCGTCACCCTGATGCCCGGTCAGGAGACCGGACGTCACCGCCATCCGGTGCCGACGCTGGGCTATCTGCTCGATGGTGAATTGACGATCAGCTATGACAGCAGCCCGGCGCAGCGTTTTGTCGCCGGCGAGGCGCTGATCGAGGCGCTGAACACCTGGCACAACGGCCGCAACACCGGCAGCGTTCCGGCCCGCGTGCTGGTGTTCTTTGCCGGCGTCGACGGCGTTGCGCCGGTCGAACACGCGCATTGAGCGCGGGATCGCCGTCGCTCAATAATGCGGCGGCGGCGGCTCGGGCGCATCGCGCGACGCGCCGATGTTCTGGAATTCCTCGCGCAGGGCGCGGACATGACGCTCAAGCATGTCGATCGTGCGCCATTGCGCGGTGATGACCTCGTTGAGGTCGCCGATCATGCGGTCCTGATGCGCGAGGCGCATTTCCAGCGCGTCAATCCTCGCATGGGGATCGGAAAGACCGTCGGTCATGGCGCGTTTCCTCGGTTCAACAGAGGCGGCACCCTACACAAGCCATGCGCGCCGCGATACGTGCGCGTCGCCATGCCGATGTGATATAGGAGGAGCATCCGTCATAAAGAACCGGGAAAGCTCCCCATGGATCTCCGCCAGCTCAGGACGTTTCGCGCGGTCGCGGAACTCGGCAGCCTGAGCAAGGCTTCCGACCGCCTGCGCGTGGCGCAGCCGGCGCTGAGCCGGCAGATCAAGCTGCTCGAACACGAATTGCGCACCGACCTGTTCACCCGCAACGGGCGCGGCATGGTTCTGACCGCCGCCGGTAAATTGCTGCTCGACCGCACCGCCGGGCTGGTGCGGCAGATCGAGCAGGTGCGCGACGACATCCAGTCGGCCAGCGGCACGCCGTCGGGCCGCGTCGTGCTGGGCCTCGTGCCGACGGTGAGCTGCGTACTCTCGGCGCGTTTCGCCCGCCGCATCATCGAGGCGTGTCCCGATATTTCGCTGTGCATCGTCGAAAGCTACGGCGGCCATCTGATCGAATGGCTGCATCGCGGCGAGATGGACCTCGCCGTCATCTATGGTCCGTCGAGCGACCTGCACCTGTCGGTCCGGACGCTCGGGCGCGACGAACTCGTCGCCATTGGCCCACGCGGCTGCGGGCTAGCGGCACGCGGCCATGTCGACATTGGCTGGCTGGCCGAACAGAAGCTTGTGCTGCCGAGCCATTCGCACGGGCTGCGGGCGCTGATCGAAAAGGCGGCGGCGCGCAAGAACCTGCCCTTGCGCGTGCTGATCGAGGCCGATTCGTTCCGCGTGCTGACGAGTTTCGTCGAGGAGGGCCTTGGCTATACGCTGCTGCCGCAATCGGCGGTGCGGGCCGAGATCGCCGACGGGCGGCTGGAAGCCGCGCCCATCGCCAGACCGGCGATCAGCCGCGAGCTCATCCTCGCCTCGCCCGCCGACCGTCAGCCCTCCATCGCCACGGCGGCGATTTCCGCGCTGCTGAGGCAGGAAATCGAATTGCTGCGCGACGAGGGCCTGTGGGACATCCGCGTCGCCGCAGGCGACGACGCGGAGAACGAGCGCCTTTAGGCGACGGCGAAGCCGAGGTTCTGGCGGAAGCGGTTCTTGACGAACACGCCGTCGCGCGGCGGCAGGGCGCGTTCCGGATTGCCCGGCGCGATGCGCAGGCGCACGAAACGCGGGCCGGCCGACAGATCCTGCAGTTTCGGGCGATAGGCGGCGACGCCGGCGATATCGGAAATCACGGCCGCGTCGGCGATGCCCGACGCCTCGGCGATCGCCTCCATCCGCACGCCGAGGCCGGAATGGCTGCGCTGCATGCCGGTCTCGCCGAAATGGCCGTTGTCGAGCACGGCGATCGTCAGGTTGCCCGGCCGGGCGACGCCGATCGTGGCGAGCGCGCCGACGCCCATCATCGCCTCGCCGTCGCCGGTGAGCGCCAGCACGGGGCGCTTCGGCTGCGCCAGCGCCAGGCCGAGGGCGACCATGGCCGCGCCGCCCATCGCGCCCCAGAGATAGAAATTGCCGGCATGCTCGCCCGCCGCGAAGGCGTCATAGGACGGCGAGCCGAGGCCCGTGACCACGAGCAGGTCGCCGCGGTTTTCGAGCAATGTGCGGACAGCCTCGCGGCGATCCATGGTTCCCAGCGTCACGGCGCTCATTTTTCCACCCACTTCTTGCGTCCGAGCATGCGTTGCGAGATCAGCACCGCCACCTGACGGTCGCCGTCGAAGGCGAGCGATGCGGCGGCCTCGACGACCTCGGCGGCCTCTTCCGGCGCATTGATGCGCAGCACCGTCACGCCCATCATGTCGAAGGCGCCCGGCGTCGCCGCGCCCATCGGGATCTGCCACGGATTGAACTCGGCCCATTCGCCGCGCATGGTGACGAGCGTCAGCAGCGGGAAGCGGCAGGAATTCATCAGCGACAGCATGTTGACGCAATTGCCGACGCCGCTCGACTGCATCAGCAAAGCGGAACGCGCGCCGCCGAGCCAGGCGCCGGCGCACAAGGCGACGCCCTCTTCCTCGGTCGACAGCACGACCGTAGACACGGCCTCATCGGCATGGGCGAGGTTGATCAGCCGCGCATGGCCGGCGTCCGGCACATAGGAAATCTGCGACACGCCATATTGGCGCAGCACGTCATAGATGGCGAGCGGCCAATCAGGATTGGGAGCGACGTCTTTACTCATTTTCACCTCGGTCAAGTCTCGGCGCGGGGCAGGCTGGCCTGCGCCGGGTTGACCACAGAGCTAGCCCGTCCACGCGTCCGGCGAACTTCGCTTCTGTTTCAACCTGCCATGCCGGATTTTTATAGACGGCAAGACCGGGGCGTCGTCCGATACAAAATTGCTATAGCGGCTCTGCGCACTGGCGAATTCTGGCGTTCGGCGGCCTTCTGTAGGATCGTCGCAAAGGCCGGACGCCCGCAGGGGCGCGGCAGCCACGACAATGCCGGCGACGACGCCGGCCAAGGGAGCAGACGCAATGGAGACGATCGGTTTCATCGGCCTTGGACGCATGGGCAAGCCGATGGCGTCCAACATGTGCCGCAAGGGCTTTCGCCTGATCGTCAACGACATCAATGCGGACGCCGTCGCCGAGCTGGAATCGCTGCAGGCGCGCAGCGCCGCGACCGCCGCCGAAGTGGCGCGCGCGAGCGACATCATCATCACCATGCTGCCGAACTCGGCCGTGGTGTCGGCCGTCGTCGGCGGCCCTGACGGCATTATCGCCAACGCCAAGCCCGGCGCCCTCATCATGGACATGAGCACGATCGACCCCGACACGACCGACCGCCTGGCGCGCGAGGCCGCGGCCAAGGGCCTGCGCTTCGTCGACGCGCCGGTCGGCCGCCTCGCCAGCCACGCCGATCGCGGCGAATGCCTGTTCATGGTCGGCGGATCGGTCGAGGATTTCGAGCGCGTCAAGCCGGCGCTCGAGGCGATGGGCACGACGATCTATCATTGCGGCGAGGTCGGGGCCGGCACGCGCACCAAGCTCGTCAACAATTACCTCGCCGTCTCGTCCTGCCAGCTCAATGCGGAAGCGCTGTCGCTGTCGCAGCGCTTCGGCCTCGATCTCGAGCGCACGCTCGACGTGCTCTACGGCACCACGGCGGTCAACGGCCAGTTGAAGATCGCGTGGCCGGTCAAGGTTCTGGCGGGCGACATCGAGCCGGGCTTCACCATCGATCTCGCGCACAAGGACCTGACGCTGATCATCGAATCGGCCAATGCGGCGAAAGTGCCGATGCCGATGGGCGCGGCGGCGCGCGAGGCCTTCTCGACGGCGCGTTCGCGCGGCTTCGGCGGCAAGGACTTCTCCGCCATGGTCGACGCGCAATGCGATCTGGCCAATATTCCCAAGCCGCGGCTGAAGGGCTGAGCGCCCTTCCCGCCTTCAAATCCCAAATCAAAAAATAGAAGAAACGCCCACGCAGGCGCGCGCGGCGAAGGGAGCCTCGCGCGCCAACGACATCATGTCAGGAGGACATCGCCATGCTCATTTCGCGTCGCACCCTGCTCGCCGGCTCTGCCGCGCTGGCGTCCACGGCGATCGCCCGCCCGGCTTTCGCGCAGTCCGGCAATACGATCAAGATCGGCGTGCTCGCCGATTTCTCCAGCATCTACACCGATCTCCTCGGCCTGCCGGGCGTCGAATGCGTCAAGCAGGCCGTGGAGGAATTCACCGCGGCGCATAAGGGCATCAACGTCGAGGTCGTTCACGCCGACCACCAGAACAAGGCCGACGTCGGCGCCTCGATCGTGCGGCGCTGGTTCGACAGCGAAGGCGTCGACATGATGATCGCCGGGCCGAATTCCTCGGTCGGCCTCGCCGCCTCCTTCGTCAGCAAGGAGAAGGACAAGGCCTGCCTCGGCGTCGCCGTCACCTCGACGGATTTCACCGGCAAGCAATGCACGCCGAACGCCGTCAACTGGACCTATGACGGCTATATGTTCGCCAAGTCGGTGGCGCTGGAAACGGTGAAGTCCGGCGGCAAGAAATGGTTCTTCCTGTCGACCGATAACGCCTTCGGCGCGTCGCTGACGGAAGAGACCAGCCGCTTCGTCGAGCAGGCCGGCGGCAAGGTTCTGGGCAACGCCAAATGCCCGATCAACGCCTCGGACTTCTCCTCTTTCCTGCTGCAGGCGCAGGCCAGCGGCGCCGATGTGATGGCGCTGTCGCTCGGCGGCGCCGACCTGCCGAACTGCCTGAAGCAGGCGGGCGAATTCGGCCTGACCAAGAAGCTGAAGATCGCCGCGCTCGTCACCTTCCTCAACGACATCCATTCCGTCGGGCTGGAGACGATGAAGGGCCTGCTGTTCTCCAACAGCTTCTATTGGGATCTCAACGACCGCACCCGGGCCTTCACCAAGCGCGTGCTGCCGCGCATGGGCGGCGTCTATCCCGGCATGACGCATGCCGGCTGCTACGGCGTGACGCTGCACTATCTCAAGGCCGTCGCGGCCATGGGCGTGCCCGCCGCCAAGAAGAGCGGCGCGGCCGCCGTCGCCAAGATGAAGGAATTGCCGTCCGACGACGACGCTTTCGGACCCGGCTCGATCCGCGCCGATGGGCGCGCCGTGCTGCCCGCCTATCTGCTGGAAGTGAAATCGCCGGCCGAGAGCAAGGGCCCGTGGGATTATTGCAAGGTCATCTCGACCGCCTCGCCACAGGAGGCGACCAAGCCGCTGGCGGAAGTCGGCTGCCCGCTGGTCAAGGTCTGAAGCGCACGCCCGCACGCGCGAAACGGCCGGTCCGGCGACGCCGGGCCGGCCTTTTTCATGGCGTCGCCGCGCGCGGAGGGGGTCAGGTGACGGCTTCGTCCGGGCGCGCGACCTTCTGAATGAGCGCCGCCAGCTCGTCGATGCGCACCGGCTTTTGCACATGCGCGGTGAAGCCGGCGACGGAGAACAATTCGGTCGCGAGCAATTCGCTGTAGCCGGTCAGCGCGATGATCGGCGTTTGCGCATATTCGGGCAGACGGCGGATGATGCGCGTCGCCTCGGCGCCGTCCAGTTCCGGCATGCGCAGATCCATGATGATCAGGTCGAAGGAATCGGCCTTGGCGGCGGTGACCGCCTGCGCGCCGTCGCTGACGGCGACGGCGTCATGGCCGAGCTTTTCGATCAGGCCCTTGAGCAGCAGACGCACGGCGGCGGCGTCCTCGGCCAGCAGGATGCGGAACTTGCGGCCAAGCGGCTGTTCCGTCTCGGGGGCCAGCGCCGAGGGCTCCATTTCGCGCGCGGCATGGCCGAACGGCAAGTCGATGATGAATGTCGTGCCGAGGCCGCGGCCGGAATCCACCGCGATCGACCCCTGCGAGGCTTCGACGAGGCGCGCGACAATGGCCAGGCCGAGACCATGGCCTTCCGTCGCCCGCACCTCATGCGTATCGCCGCGCACGAAGGGCTGAAACAATTGCCGCAACATTTCCGCGGCGATGCCGGGGCCGGTGTCGCGCAAGACAAAGCGCAGCCGGCATCCTTCGGCGTCCTGATGCAATACCGACGCGCCGATGAAGATTTCGCCGTTGCAGGTGTATTTGACGGAATTGCCGAGGATGTTGGCGAGAATCTGCGCCAGGATTCCCGGATTGCCGAGCACCAGATCGGGAAGATCCGGAGAGATCTCGGTCTTGAACGCCAGAGGCCGGTCGAGAGCGCCGTTCCGCGCCAGCAGCACGCAATCCTCGACGACCTGCCGCACGGAGAAAGACACGGCCTTGCGCGGGTCCAGCTTCTGGTCGGACGAGACGAAATTGAGGATGCTGTCGACCAGCGACAAGACGTATTTGGCGGCGGTGCGGATGAGGTCGACGTAATTCTTCCGGTCGGCCAATGGCGTGTCGCCGTCGATCATGTCGGCGCTGGCGATCAGCGCCGTCAGCGGCGTGCGCAGATCGTGGCTGACGAGGGAGACGAATTGCAGCTTGGTGCGCTGCGCCTCCTCGGCGGCGGCGCGCTCGCGCAGCCGCGCCTGCAACAGGCGGCCCTGCAAGTCATAGGCGCGGCTGCCCCAGACGGCGAGGGCGATCAGCGCCGCGCACAAGGTCGCGGTCAGCGCGCCGAGGGTCAGCGCCGTGCTGCGCCAATCGGCGAGCACAGTGCCCGCGGGCACCACCGTGCCAACGACGACCGGGAAGCCGGGAACCTTCTGCGCGGCGATCAGGCGCGTTTCGCGCTGGCCCGTCTCGAGCAGCGGCTCGTTCGTCCACAGACCGCTGCGCACTTCGGCGATGCGGTTTTGCAGCGCCCCGATCTGGATCCGGTCGCCATATTGGGTTCCGGGCAATTTGCCGGCGAGGATGGCGCCGTCCATACGCATCAGCACGGTGGCGCGATGGCCGACCGAGCCGCCGACCTCGTAATATCGGGCGAAATAATCGCTGTTGATCGCGACCAGAACCGCGCCGACGAAATGCCCGCTGACGCCCCTGATCGGCTGGCAGATGGTGAAGTGCCAGTGGCCATTGAGCTTGTTGAGCGCGGGCGCGCCGATGAACGACTTGCCGTTGGCCCCGCTCATGCACTCTGCGAAATAGTCGCGCGACGCCAGATCGATCTCGCGATCGAGCGGCAGGTCGCTGGAGATGAAAAGCAGACCGTCGGAATCCACCAGCCCGACGTCGAAGACCTCGTTCCAGTCCTGCCTGCGCTTGGTCAAGCCCTTGCGAAAATTCTCGGTCTTAAAGTGCCGGCGCAGATCATCCTTCGTCAGGATGATGTCCTGCTGGCTGTCGCCTGCAATTTCCATGGCGAGATTTGCCGCGCTGGTCAGGGCCTGCTCCGCATGGGACGCCAGCAGCCGGGTGTAAACGGTGACGCGACCGCGCGCCGTATCGATGGCGCGTTGCCGATCCGCCCAGATGACGGAGATAATGCCGGCGATGATCGTAAATGTCAGAAGCAGCGCCACGAAAATGGGCGCCCAGCGCAACAACGCCTGCCGGCGATCGTCACTTGCAGAGTCAGGGGAGGAAGAATCTGGAGAGTTCGACCCACTCATGTTCTAAAGTCGCAATTGACGGATAAACCAATGACAAATCGAACAATTTTCGCCGCTTCCTTGCCGAAGCCGGCGGTCTTTGCCTTGCGCTCTACCCCGAAAATCTGTCTCACTTGGGGAAGGCAGAGGTGTTTGGCTAAACTAATTCCTGAATTTCTGATTTTTCACGAAACGTAATAGCGTCTGTAACGTATGTCTTTTTGTTACAAACGTAAAAACACGCTTGGAAGGCGGCCGTGTCGCAAAATATTTGCACGGCTTACGCTGCGGCAGTCGTAATTGCCCGGCAGAGCGCGCCGCGCACGAATTTCAGGCGGGGCTCGCGTCGCTCGCGCGCGTGGTTTCGCCGATCAGATTGGCGAGATCCGACACCCGGATCGGCTTGGTGAACAATTTCACCATGCCCGCGTCGAGCGCGCTCCGCTGGGCCTCGGGATCGGAATAGGCCGTCATGGCGACGATCGGCGTCGCCGCATAGCCCGGCAGCGCCTTGATGAGGCGGCAAGCTTCATAGCCGGTCATGTCCTGCATGCCGACATCGAGCAGCACCAGGTCGAAGCGCTTCATCGACGCCGCGTCGACGGCCTCGCCGCCGCCCGTCGTCACCGTCACGTCGTGGCCCAGCTTTTCCAGCATGGCGCGCACGACGAAACGGCTGGCGGCCGTGTCTTCGGCGACGAGCACCTTCATCGGCTTGGCGGCATTGGCCTCGATCTCGCCTGACTCGACGCCGGCGGCGACGCCGAAGGGGATTTCCATGACGAAACACGCGCCGCCCGATGGGCTCGCCTCCGCCCGGATGACGCCGCCGATGCGCCGCACATAGCGTTCGACGATGGCGAGGCCGAGGCCCGTGCCCTGCTGGCGCTGCACCTCCTGCCCCGCGCCGCGCTGGAACGGCTGGAAAAGGCGGGCGCGCAGGTCGGAGGGAATGCCCTTGCCGCTGTCCTGCACGGTGATGCGCAATTCCGTGACGCCGCCCTCGACCGGGCCCGCTTCGACATGAATGCGGATATCGCCGCTCTCGGTGTATTTGACGGCGTTGCTGACCAGATTGAGCAGGATCTGGGTCAGGATGCCGTCATCGCCGACGAGGCGCGCGGGAACGGAATCGTCGACGAGGCAAATCAGGCGCACCGGCTTGTTGGCCGCCATGCCGCGGCCGATCGACAGGCAATTGTTGCAGATGTCGCGCAGCACGAAGACGGCCTTGCGCGGCTCGGCCTTCTGCAGGTCGGACTTGCTGAAATTGAGGATGCCGTCGATCATGCCGAGGATCTGGCGGGCCGACACGTCGATGACCTCTGAATATTTGCGCATCTTCTCGATGTCGCTAGCGCGCCGCACGAGATCGGCGCCGCCGATGAGCGAATTGAGCGGCGTGCGCAATTCGTGGCTGACGACCGAGAGGAATGTGGTCTTGGCGCGGTCGGCCTGCTCCGCCGCGTCGCGGGCGTTGTTAACTTCAAGCAGCATGCGCCGCTGGTTGGCGAGCATGCGCGCGCCCCAGAAGCTGAAGCCAATGAGCAGCGCCGAGGCGCCGAGCGCGGCGATAGCCATGAAGCGCGCGAGTTCCTGCCAATCGGCCAACGCCATTTCGCCGAAGGCGGTGACGGAGACCATGACGGGGTAGCCATCTGCCTGAGTCACGCCGATGAAGCGCGGCTGGTTCAGTTCCTTTTCGACGGCGGGCTCGGAGGTCCATACGCCGCGTCGATAGGCGGCCGGATCCTTCAGGAACGCAGCGCCGGCGATGGAGGCGCCGGGCAGCAGGCGGTTGGGCTCGCGCGCCAGAACCACGCCGTCGGCGCGCACCAGAACGATTTCGCGCTCGCCCTTGGGAAAGGAGGCCTTGTAGAAATCGTGGAAATAATCCGAGCGGATGCCGACCAGCGCCAAGCCGAGCACCTGCCCGGATTTTCCCAGGATCGGCTCGGCCATGTAGAACACCCAGGTGCCGGTGCCGCGGTTCTGCACCGGCACGCTGACGAATCGCTCGGTCGAGCGTTCATGCATGCGTTTGCGGAAATAGTCGCGGTCGGACAGGTTGATCGGCGGCGGCGGGAATTGCCGTGAGAAATTCAGGATCTGGCCGTTGACGTCGGTGATGGTGGCGACGTCGATCTGCGGCGCGCCTTCCATGCGGTCGCGCAACGAGTCGAACACGCGACGCGTCGACATCTCGGCCCGGAACGCGTCCTCGTCCTCGATGTTCAAGGACGTGACGTCGCGCTGCAAGCCGCGCAGGATGACCTCGGCGCCGAGCAACACCTGCCGCGCCTGAGCCGACAGGAGCGTCGAGGCCGAAGCGGTGCGGGCGCGCCAGACATCGATGGCGGACCGCCATTCGCGCACAGCGACCATGAGCGAGGCGGCGCAGATCGTCAGCGAGGCGACGACGCCAAGAGCAATGAGCCATTGCGGCGCCAACAGGACATGCCGATTTCCACCACGCCAGCTCGTGATCCAGCTCTTCATCCTGTTCCGCAATCTCATGGGAAGATGGCCGGGAGGAATGTTCCAGCCGGCCTGACGACGTGTTTTACGCTATGCCTGTGTAATGATATAAAGGTAATTCATATAATTACATTTTTCGATTTACGCCCCGGCGACGGCGCGTTTTCGCGAGATTGACGATGGACCAGTTTGACATTCGAGTCGACTCTTCAACCCTGAGCGCACTTTACGAAGATATCGGACGCGAAGGCTTCGCCGAACTTGCCGACGTCGTTCGCAACGACTTGCGCGACATTGGCGCGAGGTTGGACGCCGCCATTGCGGCGCAGGACGCAACGGACTTGCGCCGCGCCCTGCACAAGCTCGCCGGCATCCTGATGCAATACGGCTTCGGCGGCATTGCCGCCCGCGCGCTGCACGCTGAACAATCGGACGATCCAGCGGCGCTGGCGGCGGAAGCCGCCGCTTTCAGCGCCATTGTTCCCCAGGCGCTGGCGGCGTTCAATGCGGCGACGGACGCCCTGATGAAGCCCTGACCGCGCGAGCGCGGGGGGATCACGCCGGCCGCGCGACGAAGCGATTGCGCAGCGTTCACGCGAGCGACGCGCGGCGCCAGCCGAGCAGCGGACGCTGCGGCTGCGCCCGCGCATAGACCACGCGCTCGCGCTCGACGAACACATTGGCCGCGCCGGTCAGCACGCCCTCGAATACGGCGATCTCGTCTTCGACGGCTTCGGGGCGGCCCATCGGCGAGACGAGCACCGTCATCCTGCGGTCCTCGATCGTCGCCACCGCGCCAATGGAGCGCAGCGCCACTTCCAGTTTCGACAGAAGCTCCGACCAGCGGCGCAGGCGCCGGGGGGCGCTGTCGCTTTCCGCCGGCGGGCCGACCTCGCCGATCTCGAAATAGACCACGGCGCATTTCTCGCGCGTCTCGGCGGTGCGGGCGATCGCGGCGCGCGCTTCGCGCTCGAAATCGCGCATGCTGAGCACATGATCCGCCGGCGCGGCGAGCGCCGCTTCGCCAGACGGGCGCGCCTTCATGCCGAGCCCGGCCGCGCTTGCGGCGAAAGCGAAGATCACCGAGGCGATCAAAAACGCCCCGGCGCCGATCCGCAGTCCCCTGGCGAGATGCGGATCGCTGGCGATGGACAGCGCAACCCCAAAAGCGATGGCCTGACAGACGCCGAGCAGCAACAACAGCATGGCGACATAGTGCATTTTATTCATTCTCATCGCACCAGGTTCCAGTATTCATCGGCAGCGGAACGCGGCTCCAAAGCGACAAATTTGCAGAAAACCGCAACGTGCCTCAGTCTTTTCCTTACATGTCTCCACCATAGTCAGCTGTCGGCGGCGGGTTGCTGACGTATGTAATTTACAGACTGACGCGATGCTTATGGTTTTCAATTATTTTTTGAAAACAAAACAATTCGACGCAATATTTCATAAAAAAACCGGGCGCGATAAACATCGCGCCCGG
>ERZ1645187.1668-NODE-1668-length-20215-cov-24.343403_pt1 | contig 20215 bp, 10 predicted proteins | sample MGYA00575352_ERZ1645187 | MGnify/ENA primary metagenome ERZ1645187 (study PRJEB40837, sample SAMN11349314) | freshwater sediment metagenome | isolation source: river sediment | host: Sediment | place: India: Wazaribad , New Delhi | collected 2017-02-21 ... | reverse complement strand
CGCCTACAAGGTCAACATGTCGTGCAACCATTGCGCGGAGCCGGCCTGTCTGCCCACCTGCCCGACGGGAGCGATCTTCAAGCGGAAGGCCGACGGCATCGTCGACATCGACTCGAGCCTGTGCATCGGCTGTCGCAAGTGCGAGGCGGCGTGTCCCTTCGGGGCGCCGCAGTTCATCCCGGAACGCAACGTGGTGGCCAAGTGCAACATGTGCGTCGACGAGATCGATGCGGGCCGCAAGCCCTACTGCGTGATGGCCTGCATGATGCGCGTGCTCGACGTCGGACCGATCGACAAACTCGCCGACGGCACGTATGAGACCAAGGCACGCGGACCCGCCGACAAGGTCGTCCGTCAGGTCAAGACCATGTCCGATCCGGAACTGACCAAGCCCTCGATCGTCTTCGTTCCGCACTCCAAGGGGACGGTCGAATGACGTCCACCGCCGACGAGACCGTCTTCACGGTGGAAGAGCGTCACGGCATCGCCGAGGATCTCCGGATCCTCGCGCTGCTGCACGACGCCGAACCGTCCGCGGAGCTGATCGCCCGTCTGCGCGAAATGGTGGGGGCAGGGCTCTTTTCTCTGCCCCTCGACGACGATCGTGGACGCGCCGCGCTGGATTTCTTCCGCACGTCGCTCTCGGACGAAGTCCTTCGGACGGATCGGCCCGGGCTCGACGAGCTCGCGGCCGACCACGCCGCGATCTACTACACCCACACCCATCGGGTCAGTCCCTCGGAGAGCCCGTGGATCGACCCCGAGGGTCTGACGTCGCAACAGCCGATGTTCGACGTGCGCGACTGGTATCGGCACTGGGGCCTGGAAACGCCGGATTGGCGCAAGCGCCCCGACGATCATCTGGTGGTCGAACTCGAATTCGTCGCCCATCTCTTCGATGTGGTGGGCAGCCCCGCCGCGTTGGTCGATGCGGCTCGATTTCTCGATCGGCATCTCCTGAGGTGGTATCCTTCCTTCGCCGAGGGCGTCGCTCAGCGGTGCTGGACGCCCTATTGGGCGGCCGTCGCCGAACTGACGGCGGCTCACCTCGAGGCGTTGCGCACGCGATTGACCCGCATTCCGGGCGGTGCTCGGATCGCCGTGCCTTCGATCGAGGAAGAAAAGGAACGTCGGCACGAGGCCGTGGTCGCGGAGACCTGCGCCTCGGCCCGCACCTTCACGCCCGGCTCCGAGCCGACCTGGTGACGTGAGGATGCGGACCGCCGAGAAGGGAGAGGACGCCATCGCGGGCGCGATCGAAGCCGAGTGTCGGGGGGCATGGTCGACCGTGCCCGGGATCGTGGCCGCGCGTGACGCGGCCGCGCCGATCCGCGTCGTCCGTCTCTTCTTCGAACCGTGTGATCGGGCGTGGGGGGCGGTTCGATGATCGCCGTCCTGTCCGGGCGGTTGCGCCGCAGCCTGCCCGCGCGTCTCGCCGTGACGCTGGTGGCGCAACTCGTCATCGTGTCCGTCGTCTTTCTCGGCGGCTTCGTGGCGCTCTATCACGGCAGTCTGCAGACCGAGCGAACGCGCGCGGCGGAGAAGGTCGGCCTCCTGCTCCAGGCCAGCCTCGAGAACGCGATGCTGAAACGCGACATCGACGGTCTGCGCGACATCGTCGATCGGCTCGGACGTCTCGACGACATCGTTTCGGTGATGATCCTCGATCCGCGCGGCGAAGTGCGCTTCGCCTCCCGCAAGGACCGGCTCGGCACCACCTACGATCTCGCCCGCGGCGCTCTGTGCGCCGATTGCCGTGGCACGGAGGGCGGCGCGCCCGTCGGCGCCGCCTTCATGAGTGAGGGCGATCGCGAGATCCTGCGCTCGGTCAAGCCGGTGGCCAACCGCGAGCCCTGTGGCCAGTGCCACGGTCCCGTCGCCGAACATCCCGTCAACGGCATTCTCGTCGTCGATCACGCCGCCGACGGTTTGCGCCGGGAGGCGGCGCGCAGCGCCGCGCTGCTGGCCGGTTCGGGCGGTTTCGTCCTGCTCTCGCTGGTCATCCTGACCTGGGCCATGCTGCGACGCTCCGTGACCGGCCCGGTCGCCCGCCTGGCGGAGGTCAGCCGCGCCCTGGAGAAGGGCGATCTCGACGCGCGCGTCGCCGCCTCCGGGGCCGACGAGATCGCCGAACTCGGCCGCAGCTTCGATCGCATGGCCGACCGCCTCGTGACGACGCTCGGCGACGTCCAGGAGCGGGAGGACTTCCTCCAGGCGGTCCTCGACACGGTGCCGGACGGCATCCGCGTGATCGACGAGGACTTCCGCGTCATCCGCGCCAATCGCGCCTACTGCACCCAGGTCGGCCTGCCGTCGCACGAGGTGGTCGGGCGCGCCTGTCATGCGCTCAGCCACGGCCGCGCCACGCCCTGCGTCTCCACGCTCGCCACCTGTCCGCTGGTCGAACTGGTCGAACCGGGCGCGAGCATCAAGTTCAACGATCGCCATCTCAGCGGCGAGAACGAGGAGACCGCGGTCGAGGTGGCCGCCGCCGCCCTGACGCTCGCCGATCGCGACGGGGCGCGCCGCGTCGTGGTCGAGGCGGTGCGCGATCTCGAGGCGATGGCCCGCGTCTCGCACGAACAGAAGCTGAGCGAACTCGATCATCTGGCCACCGGCGTCGCCCACGAGATCCGCAATCCGCTCGCCTCGATCGGGCTGGGCCTGCGCGCGGCGATGACCGATCTCGATCGCGGCGACCTCGGCGAGGCCGAAGCGGCGCTGCGCCTCATCGAGCCCGAGATCGAACGCTGCCTCGGCATCACCTCGTCGTTGCTGAAACTGTCGACACCGGCCGGGTCGGGATTGGAGCTGGTCGTCGTCGACGAGGCGATCCGCGAGGTGGTGGCGTTGCTCGGCTACGAGTCCGAGACGGCGGAGGTGAAGATCGATCTCGACCTGGAGCCCGCCCTGCGCGTGATCGGCTCCGACAGCGAATTGCGGATGGTGGTCATCAACTTGGCGCAAAACGCCTTGCACGCCATGCCGGATGGGGGTGTATTGCGCATCGACGCGCGTCGCGACGGCACGGACGTGGTCGTCGAAGTCACCGACGGTGGCGTCGGCATACGTCCGGACGATCTCGAAAACATCTTCCTGCCCTTCTGGAGCCGCCGGGCCGACGGTGTCCGCGGGACCGGGCTCGGGCTCGCGATCTGTCGCAACATGATCCGCCGTGCGGGCGGCACCCTGACGGTGGCGAGCGAGCTCGGGAAGGGAACACGGTTCACCGCGAGGCTACCGGATGCAGACCAGCAACGCAGCGATTGACCCGGCGCGCGCCGATGCGCCGCCCGATCGACGCAAGACCGTTCTCGTCGTCGAGGACGACGTCACGCTCAACCGCCTTCTGGTCCGTCAGCTCACGCAGGCGGGCTACGAGGTGCAGGGGGCGTTGCGTTGGCGCGACGCGCAGAAGCTCCTGGCCGAGGAAGAGCCGGCGATCGCCCTGCTCGACATGCGCCTGCCCGATGCCGACGGTCTCGATGCGGTCCCGCATCTCAAGGAAGTGTGCCCGGTGGTGGTCCTCACCGCCTATGGCGCGATCGAACATGCGGTGAAGGCGCTGCGCGCCGGCGCCACCGACTATCTGGTCAAGCCGGTTCGCCCCGAGGAGTTGGAACTGGCGATCACGCGCGCGCTCGAGCGCGCCTCGCTCGCGCGCGACGGCCAGTTCTGGAAGGATCGCCTCCAGTCGATCGTCGGCGGCAAGATGATCGGCTCCAGCGCGCCGTTCCGCCTCGCCACCGACATGGTCGACATGGTCGCGCCGACCGATCAGACCGTCCTGGTCCTGGGCGAGAGCGGCGTCGGCAAGGAGCTGTTCGCCCGCGCGATTCACGACGCCTCGCCGCGCTGCGACAAGAGCTACGTCGCCATCGACTGCTCGACCCTGCAGGAAAATCTCTTCGAGTCGGAACTGTTCGGCCACGAGCGGGGCTCCTTCACCGGCGCCGATCGCCGCAAGGAGGGTCTCGTCGAAGTGGCCGACGGCGGCACCGTGTTTCTCGACGAGATCGGCGAGGTCAGCGCCACCATCCAGGCCAAGCTGCTGCGCATCCTCGAGACCGGCACCTTCCGCCGCCTCGGCGGCACCAAGGACCTGCGCGCCGACGTCCGCTTCGTCGCCGCCACCAACCGTGATCTCCAGGAGATGGTGCGCGCCGGCACCTTCCGCGCCGATCTCTACTACCGCCTGTCGCGTTTCGTGATCGAGGTGCCGCCGCTGCGCGATCGCGGCGACGACATCATCGCCATCGCCGAACGCTTCGTCGCCGACCGCGTGTTTCGCCGCAACGTGCCCAAGCGGCTCGGCCCCGAGGCGCGCAAGGCGCTGCTCGGCTATCGCTGGCCCGGCAACATCCGCGAGTTGAAGAACGTGGTCGAACGCGCCGTTCTGCTGTCCGGCGAGACCGAGGTCATCGGCGTGACGGAACTGGGTCTGGCGGCGCCCCAACGCGGCGCCGAGGCCAAGACCTTCCGCCTCGAGTTCGAGGCGCCGCCGACGCTCGAGGAGATCGAACGGGTCTATCTGACGCGTCTGGCGACGCGGTCGGACGTGAGCCGCGCCGAAATGGCCTCGATCCTCGGCATCAGCGAGCGCAACACCTACCGCCTGCTGGCCAAACACAAGCTGCGGTGATTTCGCCGGAGCCGTCCGGCAGCTCGAGACCCGCGCCGCGCACCCGTCACGCGAAGACGGGGTAGTCTCCGTAGATCGCGATGGCGTAGCACAGGCCGAGAGTCGGTTGATCGTTGGCGTGGGTGCCACCACCGCCGCAAAGGCCGACCATGTCGGGGGCCAGCGTCACGTTCGGGGTGGCGGTGGAGAAGCCGTTGGTCTTCGGATCGATCATCACCGTGAAGCCGCTCTCGCCCGGCCACGAGGTTCCCTCGGTGGAGTCCCTCAGAGCGAACGGATGGGCGTGGACCGGCAAATGAGCCGGGGACAGCGTGCTGGTCATCGAGCCGAAGGCCTGTCCGATCGTTCGCGGGCTCAGACCCGCCCCCTCGCCCTGCGAGATTACGACCGACCCGGTCGGATCGCCGTCGAGAGCGGGCAGCGCGAACGTCCCGATCCCGTCGCCGCCGTAGGTCGTACCGATCAGACCGTAGAGCGCCCCGTTCCCGTCGATCGGCAGGAGCCGTCCGTCGCACGGCAGCCAGTCGGCGTCGGAGAGGAAGCCGTCGGCGCCGAACCAGAAGGCGACGATCCGGATCTCGCCGAGATATCCGTCGATGGTTTCTCCGGTCGGATCGCCGTCCGGAGGATAGGCACCCTGATCGGCGATGCAGTAGTTCATCACCACCGAGGGCATCATGTTGTCGTGCGCCGCACCGGATCCGATCGTCCCCGTCGGCGCCATCTGGCTGCCTTTGCCGGCCGTGTCCGCCGGGGCATAGAGCACCTGAGTGGAGGGAATGACGAACCCCGGAAGCCGATCGGGACCCGGCGTCGCCGAAATCGCCTCTCCGGCGGACACGACCGGGACGTGCCCGTGTTCGGGACATTCCAGAACTGTGAGGGTGTGGGTCTCGCTGCCGCCGTGGCTGCCCATGGGGTAGGATTTCACGGGGGACAGGGACCCGTGGCCGATGGGAACCCGGCCGGAGAGATCCGGGAGGGCGAACCAGGTCCTGTTGTCCGTGGCGCAGACGCCCGTCAGCACCTGAAAGAGGGCGCGATGCTCGGCGATCGGCAGTTTCCGCCCGTCGCAGGGGAACCAACCCTTCGGGGCCTGGGCGAACGAGAACAGGCGAATTTCGCCGACATAGGGTGCCATGACGTCCTCCTGTACGGCCCGTGACGATCGCCCGGAGCGGGTGCCGCCCGGCGCGCCTCATCGGCGGCCCGGATACTTGCCCTCGGCGACGATCACGTACTGGACGGTGAGATAGGGTTGCATGTTGTCGTGCGGCTGGCCGCCGCCCACCCGGCCGATGTTGCTCATCGACCCCGTCGACAGCGACACCGTCGCATCCGAGGCCTGGGCGTAGATCTGCATGGAGGGGACGGTGGTGGTCGCGAAGATCGCGCCGGCCGGCGAGACGACGCCGCGGCCGGATCCGTTCGCGGTCGTCGCGGTGATCGTGTGGGCGTGGCGCGGGATCTGATCCTCCTCGAGCGACACCGTCTCCGAACCGGCACTTCGGCCGATGCCGTCGCCGATCGCCCCGACGATGGCGCGTCCGCGCAGGTCCGGAACCCGAAAGTTGGCGACCCCGTCGCCGCCGAAGCGGGTGCCGATCAGCGAATAGAGAGCGTCGTACTGGCCGATCGAATAGACGGAGCCGTCACAGGCCAGACACCCCTCCGGCATGACGTCGATGCCGCCCTTGAAATTGGGCGAAAAGGCCAAGGTGAGGATCTCGCCGATCATCCGGTCCCGGGACATGTCTCACCTCCGAACCGAGAGGGTTTCCCAAACCGTGTCGTCGCGACGTCCGCCGTGCGGTGGCCACTGGGGTCTGCGTGTCGACGACCATCCGCCGATTCGGTAGCGCGGAACGGCGCTCGGGCGTTACTCGAGGCGAGGCTGAAACCATTCCGTGCGGCACTATCTTCATACGTTGTCTCCCGCAGTCCCGCCGGACCGCGCGAAGCGTAGGATGTCCGGAGTTCTCTCGCGCGGAGGTCGTCGGCACGACCATGTCCACCGATCTCCTGGTGATCGACGACTCTCTCACCGACCTGCGTCTGCTGATGGACATGGCGGAGGCCGCCGGTCTGTGCGTCAGCGTCGCCTTCGACGGCGAGAAGGGCTATCGTCAGGCCGTGCTTCAGAAACCGGCGCTGATCCTGCTCGACGTCCGCATGCCGGTGATGGACGGTTTCGCCACCTGCCGCCGTCTCAAGGCCAATCCGGAGACGCGCGCCATTCCCGTCATCTTCCTGACGGTGGCCAATGATCTCGAGGAACGCCTGCAGGGCTTCGCGCTCGGCGCGGTCGACTACGTCACGAAACCCTTCCACGAGGCGGAGGTGCTGGCCCGCATCGGCGTGCATCTGCGTCGACATCCGCGCGAGAAGGTCGAGACGGTGCCCGAGCCGGACGGCGACGACTTCGACGCCGCGCCCGATGCGGTTCTGGTCCGCGCCGCGCGCGACGTGTTGGTCGAGCGCATCGCCGATCCGCCGTCGCTGGAGACGCTGGCGCTGCTCGTCGGCTCCAACCGCCGCCGCCTCAACGAGGCGTTCCAGGCCCATTTCGGTCAGCCGGTGTTCGGTTGGCTGCGCGAGGAACGCCTGAGGCGCGCCCATCATCTCGTCTGCCACACCGATACGCCGATCTCGGCGATCGGCGAACATCTGGGGTATTCCACGCCAGCGAACTTCACCCGCGCCTTCCGCGATCGTTTCGGCTTCGCGCCGCGCGATCTGCGGCGGGATCTGTGGGTGATGCGGCGGCTCGACGCGCCGGTGGGGTGAGGACGATGCGCGCGCGAGCCGCCCCCCCCGTCGCCGCGGCCTTCGTCCGTGCGATCGCCGGGATCGGCCTCGCGCTCCTCGTCGTCCTCGGCGCGCTTGCGGCGAGCGGGCCGGTCGGCGCCGTCGACACGATCGTCGCGGAGACGGACCATCGGCTCGATCTCTCCGATCGGCTGGAGGGGTGCGTGACCTCGCCGGAGCGGACCGTCGCCGAGATTCTCTCCGGGGCCTGCGACTTCCGCCCGATGACGGCGCGCGACCTCGCGGTCGGCTATTCGTCCGAGGCGCACTGGGTGCGCACCACGCTGATCGGCGGCGCGACCCCGCAGGACCGTTGGCTGGTGGTCGGGCATCGGCGCCTTCAGAGCGTGACCTATGCGGTCGTCTCGGGGGAGGGGGGTGTCCGCATCGTCGAGACCGGCCTCTCGGTGCCGCCCGCGGCGCGACCGACCGACACCTCGGACCCGGTGCTGCCGGTGCATCTCGCGCCCGGAGACCGCGTCACGGTGGTGGCGCGCGTCCTCTCGCAGACCTCGATCAACCTGACCACGACGCTGTGGTCGCCGCGCCTCCACGGCGCGGTGGAGGGGCGGTTGGAGTTCTGGGAGGCGGCGGCCTTCGGGGGCCTGCTCGCGGCGGCGCTGTTCTCGTTGACGATCGCCCTGATCGGCCGGGTGTCGCCGTGGAGCCGGCTGGCCAATCTGTGGTTCGGCCTGCTGCTGCTGACCAAGGCCGTCTTCAACATCGCCAACGCCGCATTGCTCGCCCAGAGGCTGATGCCGCGCGACTGGTCCTACGACATCCGCGTGCAGGCGCTCGCCATGGGCGCCTCGATCGTCCTGCAACTCGTCTTCCTGAGGCAGTTCCTGCGAACCGGCCGCAACGACCCGAAGGTCGAAATCGCCCTCGGGGCGATGATCGTCGCCGTGTCGGGGCTGACGGCCTGGGCGATCGGCGTCGCCTATATGCCGGCCACCCGATGGCTGGCCTCGGCGAGTGTGGTGGCGCTCGGCGTCTCGGTCGCGCTCTTCGCCCGCAGCTGGAGGGCCGGCGTTCCCGCCGCGGGCTATCTGCTCGCGGCCTATGTGATCAATCTCCTCCAGATGGCCTTTCGCGTCGTGCACTCCATGGGCGGAGGCCACTTCGACGATCGGTTGCTGCTCTTCTATTCCTGGTCCTATCTCGTCACCGTTCCGCTCATTCCCCTCGGCATCGCCCTACGCGAGGAGGCGGCGCGACTGGAGGCGGAGAAGGCGAAGGCGGAGGTCGCGGCACGGATCGAATTCCTGGCCCGGGTCAGCCATGAACTGCGCTCGCCGCTCGATGCGATCCTGGGCAATGCCCAGCTGCTGGCGCGGCCCTCCGGCGGACCTCTGCTGCAGGAGGGGTTGGGCATCATCGGCGACAGCGCCCGCCATCTGCTGCGCATGATCGACGACCTGCTCGATCATGCCCGCGGAATGGCCGGTAGGTTGACCCTGGCGCCGCGCCCCGTCGACTGGCCGGCCTTCCTCGCCGCGGTCGAGCATGCCGGACGCGAGATGGCGGCGCGAGGCGGCAACGTCTTCGCGCTGGAGATCACCGGCGCCGCGCCGCCGGTCCTCGGGCTCGACGACGATCGCCTGCGGCAGGTGCTCGACAACCTGCTCACCAATGCGTCACGCCACACCCGTGACGGCCGGATCGCCGTCGCCTGTGAGGTCGGGCGGCCGGACGCCGAGGGTCGTGTCGTCGTCGCCTTCGCCGTGAGCGACACCGGCGAAGGCATCGCCCCCGCCGACCGTGAGCGAATCTTTCAGCCGTTCGAGCGCGGCGGCGCCGCGAGCCGGTCGGGCGGCAAGGGCTTCGGCATGGGGCTGACCGTCGCCCGGCAACTGGTGGAGATCATGGGCGGTCGGCTGACGGTCGAGAGCCGACCGAACGAGGGCGCCACGTTCCGCTTCACCGTGGTGAGCGAGCCGCTCGGAACCCGTGTGCCGGAGCCGGACGAGACGGCCTTCGCCGCGCCGGACCTCGGTCGCGGCCGCTCGATCCTGATCGTCGACGACGGGGCGGTGAGCCGCCGCATCCTCGATCGGTTGTTCCGCGAGCACGGTTTCGACGTCCACGAAGCCACCAGTGGCCGAGCGGCGATCGACCTCTGTACCGAACGGGCGATCGATCTGGTGATCACCGATCTCTTCATGGCGGACGGCGACGGCTGGTCCGTGTCGCGGCGACTCGCGGATCTGCGTCCGGAGACGCCGGTCGTGGTGATCTCGGCGGCGCCGATCGAGCGCCCCGCCGAGGTCGCCGCGACGGTGCGATTCGCGGCCGAGTTCCTGCGTCCCCTCGACCATGGGCGGCTGCTGCGGACGGTCGCCGACCTGCTCGGCTTGCGGATCGAGGCGGCCCCGGCCCCCCCGAAGGCGACCCCGGCCGAAACCGTCGTCAAGCCGGCGGCGGCCGAGTGCGCCGTCCTGCGCGATCTCGCCACCGACGGCCGCCTCGGCGAGGTCATCCGCCGGGTCGAGGCGATGCGCCGCCGCGATCCGCATCTCACGGCCTTCGCCGAGGCGGTCCGCAGGGCCGCGATGCGGGTGGACATGGCCGAGCTGGAGCAGCGGCTCGCCGACGGCGGCGATGCTCACCCGTCGAACGGAAGCGCCCCGACACGGCTCGAGTGACCGGCCGGCCTCACTTCCGCACGGCTTCCGACCGGCTAGGGCCGTCCCGCGCCCACGCTCCCGAGGCCACCCGAGCCGTTGCAACTTTGCATCACCTCAGCCCCGCGAGACATCTCGGAGAAAAGAGTTTCGCGATGAATGGTTCGCGGGCCGCGGCGAGAAACGGCTGATCGACAAAGCGCCTAATCGAGGATCGAGGCCACGAGGCTCGCGAACGGGACGTCGGTTCTTTCGCTCCGGTGAGGGGACCCGCACGGACGGGGGCTTCGACGTCGTCGCCTCGACGGTCATCGAATGGTTCGCGTCGCGTCACCGATCGCCCCCTTCGGACCGCCGCTCCCGAGACGGCTCCGCCGGAGCCGCCTTCTCGGTCTCGGCGCGTCTCGGGCTCGATCCTCGGGCATCACCGAACCCCCTGCCGCACGGTTGAACCGGCGTGGCGTCGAGCGGCCGTCGAGCGACGACGATCGGCGACGGCGGATCGTCCGCCGTGCGCCGAGAGTGAGTTGCACGGGGGGACGCATGCAGGATCTCGGATCGACGCGGACGCGTGAGCGCGACACGGCTCCTTCGAGCCCGGATAAGGTCGGGCGCATGCACCGCAACGGCGCCACGCCGCCCCATGCCCCGACCTCGGTCCGGCGATCGGCGATGGGTGCGTGGCTCGGGGCGTTTCTCGCCCTGGTCTTCATGCTGTTCGATGTGGCCGTCGCGCGCGCCGACTGTGCCGGGACCGACATCACCACCGGGTCGACGACCGGCGTGGCCATCTCGATTCCATCGGTCGGCGGCTCGACGACCATCTGCGCCACCGACAATGCGGTGAACTATGGTCTCTTCGATACCGCCGGAACCGACGCCTACCTCAACTTTCCCATGGGGGCGAGCACCGATCAGCTCACGTCTGCGACATACACCACGTCCAAGGCGCGTTACACGATCACACCCGCCTACACCAGCAGTTGGGCCGTCGGCCGATACACCATCACTCTGAATTCTCAATCGGGAACCGGCACGGACACGATCGTCCTGTTCTATGCGGATCAGTGCACCAGCTATACCTCTGATACCAATCCCTATCCTTCCTGCGGCGCCTCGTCCACGGCGGACCACCCATTCACGATCACCGTCACTCTGCCGCCGACCGCCTCGACGACCACTGTCTCCGCCATCCCGACCTCGTCGACCTACGGAAGCTACGTCGTCTTCACGGCGACCGTGACCGGGGCATCGTCGGCGACGGGGACCATGACCTTCTTGAGCGACGGCGCCGCCCTGGGATCGCCGGTCCCGGTCGCGGGGGGACAGTCGTCCTTGCCGACGTCGGCGCTGACGGTCGGCACGCACGTGATCACGGCGATCTACAGCGGCGACACCAACTATGCCGCCTCGACGTCGGCGCCGTTGAACTACACCGTGGGGCAGGGGACCCAGGCGACCCTGACCGCTTCGGCCTCGCCGACCTCGGTCGCGGTCGGCGCCACCTCGGCGCTGACGACCAGCGGCGGCACGGGCAACGGTGCGGTCACCTGGGCGGTGACGGCGGGCGCGAGCTCCTGCTCGGTCTCGGGCTCCACGTTGACCGCCCTGGCGGTCGGCACCTGTACCCTGACCGCGACCAAGGCTTCGGACGGCAACTATACGGCGGCGACCGCGACGGTCGACGTCACCGTCACCAAGGCCGATCAGGCGACCTTGACCGCGATCGCCACACCGGCGTCGGTCGCGGTCGGCGCCACCTCGGCGCTGACGACCAGCGGCGGTACCGGAACCGGCACGGTGAGCTACGCGGTGACGGCGGGGGCGAGTTACTGCTCGATTTCGGGCTCGACCCTGACCGCGCTCGCCGGCGGCACCTGCACGGTGACCGCCACCAAGGCGGCGGATACGAACTACAAGGTGGCGACCGCGACGGTCGACGTCACCGTCGCCCAGGCCGATCAGGCCACATTGACCGCGATCGCCACACCGGCATCGATCAGCGTCAACGGTACCTCCGAGCTGACGACCAGCGGCGGTACCGGAACCGGCACGGTGAGCTACGCGGTGACGGCGGGGGCGAGTTACTGCTCGATTTCGGGCTCGACCCTGACAGGCCTCGCCGGCGGCACCTGCACGGTGACCGCCACCAAGGCGGCGGATGCGAACTACAAGGCGGCGACCTCGACGGTCGACGTCACCGTCGCCAAGTTGGCCCAGATGCCGGCACTGGTCGCCGAGGCGACCCCGTCCACGATCCAGTACGGTCACAGCGCCGTGCTGACGTATTCGGGCGGTTCGGGCAGCGGTGCGGTTACCTGGGCGGTCGCAGCGGGCACCGACCATTGCACGGTGTCCGGCGCGACCGTGACCGGCACCGCCCCCGGCACTTGTTGGGTGACGGTGACCAAGGCCGGCGATTCGATCTATGCCAGTGCTTCGGATACGGTCACGATCACCATCACAAAGGCCGATCAGGCTGCGTTGACGGCCGTCGCCACCCCGTCGTCGATCGGCGTGGGTGGGACCTCGGCGCTCTCGGCCACGGGCGGCACGGGAACCGGAGAGGTGACCTGGACGGTGACGTCCGGCACGAGCGTCTGCTCGGTCTCCGGCTCGACGGCGACCGGCCTCGCCGCCGGCACCTGCACTCTGACCGCGACCAAGGCGGGGATCGCGGGTTACTTCAACGATGTCACGGCCACGGTCGACGTCACGGTCACCAAGCTGCATCAGACGCCCCTGGTCGTGACGGCGACCCCGTCGACGATCGCCTATGGGCAGACCGCGACGCTCTCCACCACGGGCGGTTCCGGCACCGGCGCCCTGACCTGGTCGGTGGTCGGCGGCACGGGCTCCTGCTCGATCTCGGGCACGACTCTGACCGGCAACGGGGTCGGCACCTGTATGGTGGCGGCGACCAAGGCGGGTGACGCCACCTACGTTGCGATGATGTCCATCATCGTGGTGGACGTCACCCAGGCGCCTCAGGCCGCCCTGACCGCCGTCGCCACTCCGGCCGCGATCCCCTATGGTGGGACGACGGCGCTCTCGACCACGGGCGGTTCGGGGACCGGCGCGGTCACCTGGACGGTGACGGCGGGGGCCTCGGTCTGCGCGCTGTCGGGCACCACGGTCACCGCCACGGCGGCCGGCACCTGCACCCTGACCGCGACCAAGGCGGCGGATGCTTCCTATCTGGAGAGCACGGCGACGGTCGACGTGACGGTGTTGAAGGCGCCCCAGGCGCCCCTGACGGCGTCCGCGTCTCCCGCGACGATTCCCGTGAGCGGCACCTCGTCTCTCGCGACCGGCGGCGGCTCGGGAACGGGCGCGGTCACCTTCGCGGTGACGTCGGGCGCGAGTTCTTGCTCGGTCTCGGGCTCGACCCTGACCGGCCTCGGCGTCGGCACCTGTACGGTGACGGCGACCAGGGCGGCGGATGCGAATTACGTCGCGGCGACGGCGACGGTGGACGTGTCGATCGTCAAGGCGGTCCAGTCGTCCCTGACCGCCACCGCGACCCCGTCGGCGATCACCCTCGGTGAAACCTCGACGCTCGGCTCCAGCGGCGGTTCGGGAACGGGCGCGGTCACCTTCGCGGTGACGGCGGGCGCGAGCTACTGCTCGGTTTCGGGCACGACCCTGACCGGCCTCGGCGTCGGCACCTGCACGGTGACGGCGACCAGGGCGGCCGATTCCGTCTATGAGGCGGCCACGGCGACGGTCGACGTCACGGTCTCCAAGGCGGCTCAGACGACGCTCGTCGCCGTCGCTTCGCCGACGGTGGTCATGGTCGATTACGCCTCGTTACTCTCGACCACGGGTGGCTCGGGCACCGGCGCGGTGACCTTCGCCGTGACGGCGGGGACGGACAAGTGCTGGATCACGGGGACGACGCTGGTCGGCCTCGCCACCGGCGTCTGTACGGTGACCGCGACCAAGGCGGCGGACACCACCTACGCCGTAGCGACCGCCACGGTCACGCTGGAGGTGGTTCAGCGGCCCCAGCTCGCCTTGACCGCCACCGCCACGCCCGCCGTGGTCCCCTATGGCGGAACCTCCGAACTCTCGACGACGGGCGGGTCCGGCACCGGCGCGGTCACCTGGTCGGTGACGGCGGGAGCCTCGGTCTGCTCCGTGTCGGGAACCACGGTCACGGCCACGGCGGTCGGCGGCTGCACGCTGACCGCGACCAAGGCGGGGGACGCGACCTATGTGCCGATCTCCTCGACCGTCGACATCACGGTGACGAAGGCCGCCCAGGCGGCGTTGACCGCCACGGCGACACCGGCGGCGATCACCGCCGGCGGGACCTCGACGCTCGCCACCACGGGCGGCTCGGGGACCGGCGCGGTGACCTGGTCGGTGACGGCCGGGGCGAGCGTGTGCTCGCTCTCCGGGACGACTCTGACCGGCCTCGTCGGCGGCAGCTGCACCCTGACCGCGACCAGAGCGGCGGACGCGAATTACGACGCGGCGACGGCGACGGTCGACGTCACGGTCGCCAAGGCCGCTCAGACGGCGCTGACCGCGACGGCGACCCCGTCGGCGATCGTCGTCGGCAACACCTCGACCCTCGCGGTCTCGGGAGGTTCGGGGACCGGCGCGGTGACTTGGTCGGTGACGGCGGGAGCGAGCGTGTGCTCGATCTCCGGGTCGACGCTGACCGGCCTCACCGGCGGCGGCTGCACCCTGACCGTGACCAAGGCGTCGGACGCGAGCTACGAAGCGGCGACGGCGACGGTCGACGTCACGGTCGCCAAGGCTGTTCAGACGGGGCTGACCGCCTCGGCGACACCGGCTTCGATCGTCGTCGGCAACACCTCGACGCTGGCCACCACGGGCGGCTCGGGCACCGGCGCGGTGACCTGGTCGGTGACGGCGGGAGCGAGCGTGTGCTCGCTCTCCGGGACGACGCTGACCGGCCTGACCGGCGGCAGCTGCACCCTGACCGCGACCAAGGCGGCGGACGCGAGCTATGAAGCGGCGACCGCGACGGTCGACGTTTCGGTCGCCAAGGCGGCTCAGGCCACCTTGACCGCCATCTCCACACCTTCGTCGATCATCGTCGGCGGGACCTCGACGCTCTCGATTTCGGGCGGCTCGGGAACCGGCGCGGTGACATGGGCGGTGACGACGGGGACGGGCGTGTGCTCGCTCTCCGGCACGACGCTGACCGGCCTCGCGGGCGGCAGCTGTACCCTGACCGCGACCAAGGCGGCGGACGCGAGCTACACCGTGGCGACGGCGACGGTCGACGTCACGGTCGCCAAGATGGCCCCGACCGTGACCCTGGCCGCTTCGTCGGCGACGGTGGTCTACGGCAGCCCGGTGACCCTCGTCGCGACGCTGTCGGGCGGCACGAACCCGAGCGGCACCGTCACCTTCTGGGACGGCACCACCTCGCTCGGAACGGGGTCGGTCACGGCCGGTTCCGTGTCGCTGGTCGTCTCGTCCCTGGCGGTCGGCGGCCACACCATCACGGCGGCCTATGGCGGCGATACCGCCAACGGCGCGGCGACATCCGTGGCGACCACCGTGACGGTGACCAAGGCGGTGCCGAGCCTCGCGCTGACCTCGTCGTCGTCCTCGGCGCTGCAGGGCGGCGTCGTGACCTTCACCGCGACCTTGACCGGCGGCGTCTCGCCGACCGGCTCGGTCATCTTCAGGGACGGCGGCACGACTCTGGCGACGGTGGCCCTGACGGGCGGCTCGGCGACGTTCTCGACGACGTCCCTCGGGGCGGGCAGTCACACGATCACCGCGGTCTACGGGGGTGACGGCTTCAATGCCTCGGTCACCTCGTCGGCGGTGGCCGTGACCGTCCGCCGCTCCGATCCGACCGCGGATCCGACGGTTCGGGCGATGATCACCTCCCAGGTCGAAACGTCGAAGCGCTTCGCGCAGACGCAGATCGACAACACGGTTCGTCGTCTCGAGGAGATCCACGACGAAATCGACGGGTCCGACGGCGACGCGTCCGACCGTTCCGGCCGCGGTGCGGGGGCGAGATCGGCCTCGGCGGGCCGGTCGGCTCGGAGCAACTCCGGAGCCGGTGGCGACACCCCGACGACGGCGTCGAACGGGCAGGCGTCCACCGAGCGGCGGGACTACGTCGGTCCGGACTACATGCGCAACGCGCTCGCCTTCGAGGAGGAGACGCCGTCCGATCGGGCTTCGCAATCGGATGCGGGACGGGCGATCCAGAAGATCACCCAGGCCTTCGCGATGATGGAGAAGAAGTCGGATCGGTCCTACCGCGTGTGGACCGCCGGATCGCTCGACTTCGGCAAGCTGCGGGTGGACGGGTCCTACGACAACCGCTTCTTCACCTCGGGCCTGACCTTCGGCATCGACAAGCGCCTCGGCGACGATCTGACGGCGGGCGTGGCGCTCGGCTACGGGCTCGACCACGCCACCTTCGGTTCCGACGGTTCGAAGCAGGACGGCACCGCCTATCTGGTCACGCTCTACGGCAGTTGGCGGCTGGCGCCGAAGAGCTTCCTCGACGTGACCGGCGGCTACGGCGCCCTGCATTTCGACGAGAAGCGGTGGTCGACGGACGGAAACGTCATGCTGACCGGGTCTCGCGGGGGTCACGAGCTGTTCGGCTCGGTGGGGCTGACGCATCTCGAGAAATGGGGCGCCTGGAAGGTCTCCGGCTATGGTCGGGTGGACGTCGTCGACGTGACGCTCGACGCCTATCGTGAGACCGGCTCGAACCTGTGGGCGCTCGCCTACGACAAGCTCGAGACGACGACGGTGTCGGCGGTGGCCGGCCTCAAGGCCGACTACCGGATCCCGATGGACTGGGGATCGCTGACGCCCGGCGCGCGTCTCGAGTATCGTCACGCCTTCGAGGGCGGGTTCGTCCAGAACCTCGGCTATGCCGACCTCGGCAACATGCCCTACGCTCTGAGCGGCACCCCCACGATGCGCGACGCCATCACCGCCGGACTGTCGCTGCGCGGCACGGCGCTGGAGGACCTGCTGATGTGGGATCTCGAGTATCTGCTGACCTCCGACACCCACACGGTCCAGAACCAGCAGGTGAAGGCCTCCGTCCGCGTGAGGTTCTGAGCTCGAGCTCGGCCGCCGTCGAGGATCCTCGACGGCGGCCGAGCCGTTTCCCGCCGACGTCGATCAGTCCACGCGCCGTGCGGGCGCCTCGCGTCCGTGACCGGACGTCGCCGCCGCATCCGACCGATCTCTCCACGGTGAATATGGACGCCGCCGCCGAGATGCGGCTCGGGCTCCGACCGTTTCGATCGAAAACGCTCGGGCGATCACGGCGCCGTCTCGCTTCGAGCGTCGAACGTCCGCCTCCCGAGATCTGTCGTCCATGCCCGCAGGGTTGCGACGGACGTCGCCGCGACGATCGCTCGGGTCGTGTCCGACGATCCGAATCGACGACGCTCCTCGCCGCCACGTCACGGGTCGACGAAGGCGAAGTTCGATCAGGAAGAGTAATGGGTGAGTGTGGCGCGCCCTACGGAAACGACAAGACCCAACGATTTCATGTCGCTATGGCCTGCTAACCCGGGGGTGGCGAGCCATTGGCGGAAAAGGCTTTTTTGCCCCTGTCTGCTAACCGTTTGGCGCGCCTTCGAGCCCTGTTCAACGGTATGAAAAGCGAACGCCCCGAGGCTGGAACCAAGGGGGCGTCGAGTGAGCGGTGCGCGGGTAATCATCATGTCGACACTCACATTTCACAAGCCGAAGGCAGTGGTGACGGCACCGGCCGTGGTTCCCCAGCCGGTCGCTTCCGACCGCGCCTCTCAGTTCCTCGCGCTGGTGAAGGAGATCGTCGCGACCGCGCCTCACGAGGCCGAAGGCGCTCTTTGGGCGGCACGGCCGCAAGAGTGGTGGGCCGACAAGCTCGGGTGCTCGACGAGGCAGGTCCGGCGCATCGTCACCGACCTTGTGGAAGCGAAGCAGGTCAAGACGGTCCTCAAACAGGTCGACGGAGTAAACACGCTCCTCTATCGCTTGGGCTCCCCCGACGAGAAATCGCCCGAGGACTACGCCCGGATGATGCGCGCCTACCTCGACGCGAAGTTCAAGCCGAAGGCGGCGGCGGGCGAGCTGACGAAGGAACAGGTGAACGACCTCGTCAAGCGCAGTAAGCGCAACTTCGGGTGTCTCGTGCAGCTCGCCAAGTGGTGGGGCGAAGACGCTCTCCCGATCCTGAAATCCGTCTGCGAAGGCTGGACCGACTTTCAATCGACCGTGCATGACGAGATCGACCTTGCGATCGACGACGCGAAGGCGAAGGGCGAGACGTGCGACCGCAAACACGTGAAGAAGGCGTACCCCTCGATCCCGCAGTTCCGGTGGTTCGCCGAGTGGCGACCGAACGTCGTGCTCGAATTCCACCTCGTGGCGTTGCAGGCGAAGCCGGGCAGCGACCCGAACGCGCTGCTCGGGAAGCCGCTGTTCAAGGCGATCATGTCCGCCCCGCCATAAAAACAAGTGGACATGGGATCGCGGGCGGCGTGTCCGCCTCTTTTTCTCTCTGTAGTACAATACGGGAGAATAGACACATTCCAATTCTCTCATTCTTGAACGGAGAGAAAAAAGAGGTGGACATGAGAGTATCGGAAGGGCGTGCCAGCGCCACGGCGCTGGTACGCGGCTCAGGTCCTCTCCTTTCATTCGGGAAGAGAAGAACCCGAAGAGGAAACGAAACTTTCCCCGCGCGCGCGAAAAACATCCGGCCACGCGCCCGAGACTTGATCGATCCGCGAAGGTCGGGTAATCTCTGTTTCGCTTCATCCCCCGCCGAATTCGCCGCCAGAGAGCGGGCGTCATGGGCCTAGAGCGGCGATAGAGCGGGAGGACTCCCGCAAGCACGTTTTGATGCTTGCAGGTGGCCCGTGTTCCGAACCCTCTTTTCTCGCCAGACCAAGACCGAGACCCCGGCTCCCCAGCCGGTGGAAGCACGCGCCCTCACGCTCGAAGACATCTTCGGCGTGTCCGAAGCGGCGGCGGGTGTCACGGTCTCGCCCACCACGGCGATGCGCGCCCCGGCCGTCCGTGCCGCCGTCACCGCCATTTCCGAGGCTTGCGGGCAACTTCCCCTCGTCGTCGTCGAGACCGGCCCCAACGGCCTCCGCAAGCCCGCCGAAGGCCACCCGCTCCACCCGATCCTGAACCAGGCCTCGAACGGCTGGACCTCTTCGAACCAGCTCCGTGAACAGCTCGTGCGCGATGCCTTGCTTCATGGCAACGGTTACTTGTGGATCGCCCGCGACGGCACCGGCGCCGTTCGTGAGCTGATCCGCCTTCGGCCCGGCGACACGACGGTTGCCGAGGACGTGGCCAACCCGCTTTCGGCCCCGGTCTATCGGATCGACGGCACCGTGGTTTCCGGTCGCGACCTCATCCACCTCCGTTGCCCGCTCGGACCCGATGGCGCGAATGGCGTCGGCCCGGTTCAGGACGCCCGCGAGGCGATCGGCCTTGCCCTCGCGCTCGAACAGACGGAAGCCTCGATCGTCAAGAACGCCGCCAAGCCGGGCGGGATCGTGTCGTTCGCCGACCGCCTGACGCCGGAACAGATTGCGCAGCGTGGCAAGTTGTGGAAGGCGACATTCGGTCGGATCGGGCAAGGCGGGACGGCGGTTCTCGACGCGGGCGGCAAGTTCGATCCGCTCGTCTTCAACCTCGTCGACGCGCAGTTCGCCGAGTTGCGCGCGTTTCAGCTCGCCGAGATCGCCCGCGCCTTCCGGGTGCCGCCCGTCCTTCTCCAAGACTACGGCCGCGCGACGTGGGCGAACAGCGCCGAGATGGGCCGTCAGTTCGTGAACTTCACCCTCGCGCCTTGGTTCGCCAGGATCGAGGGCGAGTTCGCGTTGAAGCTCTTCACCGAGGAAGAGCGCGGGCACCTCTGCCTCGAGCATGACGTCGACCAGCTCGTGAACAGCGATCCGCGAGAGCGCGCGGAGACGGCGCAGGCGTGGCGCGCGGCCGGGATCAAGACCAGCAACGAGTGTCGGGTGTCCGAGAACCTGCCGCCCCGGCCGGACGGCGACACGCTCGACAACCCCAACACGACCAGCACCACGACAGCCGGAGGCCCCGCCAATGGCTGACACGACCACCCGCCTCTTCGTCGGTGACGCCGACCACGACCTCG
>ERZ1645187.1667-NODE-1667-length-20241-cov-90.993659_pt1 | contig 20241 bp, 15 predicted proteins | sample MGYA00575352_ERZ1645187 | MGnify/ENA primary metagenome ERZ1645187 (study PRJEB40837, sample SAMN11349314) | freshwater sediment metagenome | isolation source: river sediment | host: Sediment | place: India: Wazaribad , New Delhi | collected 2017-02-21 ... | reverse complement strand
GAGTGAATCAGCGATCGGCACGCGCCGCAATGCCGGAGTTTTTCAACAGAATCGGCGCGTTCCGGCCACGCCAAATCCGCGACACGGCCGGCCCATCACACAATCCGCCCCCGATCCCACAATCTTCGCCTCTGTCAGTATAGAGTCCGGACATGACCCGCGTCGCAGGATTGCAGACCCTTCGAAGGGGATTTTGACCCCACCCGGTTCATCACCCTTATAGCCAGAACCCAGTCTATGAGTTTGGTATTTATTCCGGTTCTCGCTTTACCCCTTGCGGAACATCCCGAGAACTCATAGATTGAGTTCGCGATTTGTACTTGCGCCGAGTCGGCCGCCTCACCCCTGATGGACCGTGGTCGGATCTCGCGGCGCGAAGGAGATCGGTGCGCGGCCGCCGTCGCGCTTCCCAGAGGCCTGCCGACGGCGCGCAATCCGTGCCGCGGATGATGAGGTGTCGAGCCGATGCTGACGCGTAAGCAGTATGAACTGCTGATGTTCATTCACGAACGCCTCAAGGAGACGGGCGTCCCCCCCTCCTTCGACGAGATGAAGGATGCGCTCGATCTGCGTTCGAAATCCGGCATCCACCGCTTGATCACCGCGCTCGAGGAACGCGGCTTCATTCGTCGGTTGCCCAACCGGGCTCGAGCGCTCGAGGTGGTGCGCCTGCCCGATTCGGTCGCGCCCGGTCTCGCCGCCGCCGGACGACCGGGCAAGGGCTTCGCGCCCTCGGTGATCGAGGGCAGCCTCGGCAAGCCGCGCACCGTTCAGACCGGCGAGGACGAGCGCGCCGAGGTGATGTCGGTGCCGGTGATGGGTCGCATCGCCGCCGGCACACCGATCTCGGCGATCCAGAACTACACGCACGCCATCCCCGTTCCGATGGACCTCATCGGCGGTGGCGAGCACTTTGCCCTCGAGGTCCGCGGTGACTCGATGATCGAGGCGGGCATCCTCGACGGCGACACCGTGGTCATCAAACGCGCCGAGAACGCCGATTCGGGCGACATCGTCGTCGCCCTCGTCGACGAGGAGGAGGCGACCTTGAAACGCCTGAGGAAGCGCGGCGCTTCCGTTGCCCTCGAGGCGGCCAATCCCGCCTATGAGACGCGGATCTTCGGCCCCGACCGGGTCAAGGTGCAGGGTCGACTCGTCGGCCTCATCCGGCGCTACTGATCGCCGGATCGCCGCATGCGCCCTCGGCCTACGGCGGAGCGTTGTCGTCGCCCGGCTCGGGCGGCGATGTGTCGGGCACCGAGACGCGATTCGGAAGCGCGATGCCGCTCGCCGCGCCCTCCGATCGCCGGTGAGCGACTGCAGCCGTCTCGGCCCGCCGTGCGTCCAGCTCGAGACGATCGGCCTGCGGATCGATCGGTGTCCACGGGCGCGGGTGGACCGGCAGAGCCGTGACCCGCCGGGTGTCGCGCGTCTGTGTCGGTGGATCGGTGCGAAGAGCGCCCTCGGGCGGAACGGAGATGTCCGCCGCGTCGGGCGGGCGCCCCCGGACGACCTCGGGTGGCGCCGTCGGGCCCGTCGCCGGACCACGCGTCGCCGCCGTGGCCGCCTCGGAGCGATCCCCCATCCGGTCTTCCGCCGGGAGGCGCGCCGCAGGCCCGAACGACCCGAGCCCGGCGCCGTCCGGTTCCCGTACGGCGGCCGGAGCGGGTGTCGGCTCGAGGGTCGGATCGTGGGTCGGATCGATCGTCCAACGGCCCGCGGACCCGTCGCTCGGTTCCCCGCGAGGGTCTCCGCGAGCGCCCATCGGCCGCGGCGGCCCATGGAAGGTGAGCGTCGTCGCGCCGCCCCGCGCCAGATCGAGGCGGTCGATCACGGTGGAGACGTCGCGGCAACCGGGTGGCGCCACCAGCGTCGTCACGATCACCGCCGCCCGACCACACTCCTCTTCGAATCCGCGAGGATGACGCACGATCGCCACCTCGATCGCCACGGCCTCCCCATCCTGCGGCGATCGCGCCGGCGACGGATGGTCGTCCGTCGACGTCCGCACGGGCTCCTCACCCGCATCCGCCGGGTCTCGCGCCGCCTCCGATTCCGGTTCGATCACCCGGCCCGGCTCGGTCGCTGCCGGCCGCGCCTCGCGGAAGACGCATCCGATCGGGTCGCACCTCCAGCCCTCGCCGAGCCCCGGATCGGTCACCGCCCGTCCGTCACCATCGGCAGCGAGCCAGATCGCCACATCGAAACGCTCCTGCCGCGAGGCCAGAACGTGCAGCCGCCCATCGCCGCCCCGGACCGCGACCGCCTCGCCGTGCCGCCCGACGATCAGGTCCGGGCGCGACCCGGCGAAGACCAGGGCGATCGCCGCCACCGCCGGCAGAAGGCCGAAGAGCCGGATTCCCCCGCGCCACGCCGAGAGCCACAGCACCGCGAGAATGCCGAGCGGCATCGTCGCCGCGTGGGGGGCTCCGACGAGGCCGCCACCCGCCGGCAGCGCCGCCGCCCATTTGCCGACAACGATCATCCAATCGATGCCGATCCCCATGACGACGAGCGGCCACTGGTCGAGCCCGAACGGCATGGCGACCGCCGCCACCACGGCCGCCGGCATGATGACGAGACCGGTCACCGGCAGCACCGCCATGTTGGCGAGGATCGAATAGGTGGCGGCGCGATGGAACACGCCGAGGATCACCGGCGCGGTGGCCAGCCCGGCGACGAGCGAGGAGAAGGCGAATCCCTCGATCTGGCGAAATCCCGCCCCTATCAGATGAACGGCGAGCGGCGCTTCCCTCGCCGGCGGCGGCCGCCGCGCCTGGAAGGCCCGGTAGAGATCGTAGGAGGCGACCAGCGCGATCACCGCCAGATAGCTCATCTGGAAGCTCGGCTCCATCACCGACCACGGCTCGACCGCGAGGATCAACGCCGCCGAGACGGCGATGGTGTGCATGGTGATCGCCGGCCGATCGACCATCACCGCGAAGAGCGCCACCGACAGCATCAGATGCGAGCGCAACGCCGCCACCTGATCGCCGGCGAGCAGCAGATACCCCGTCGCCGCCGCGAAGGCCGCCACCGCCGCCCACTTCTTGATGGCGAAGCCGAGCGCCAGCGCCGGGAAGAGCGCCAGCAGCCCGCGCACCATGACGAGCACGCCGCCGGCGACCAGCGCCATGTGGAGGCCCGAGATCGACACGATGTGGGTGAGACCCGACGCCCGCAGCGGTTCGGCCACACTCTCGGGGATCGCCCGCTGCTCGCCCACCATCAGCGCCGCCGCGATCGCCCCCGTCGCCCCCGGCAGGCTCGCCCTGACCCGCTCGGCGATGACGTGGCGCAGCCCGCCGATCGGCGCGGCGAGCCGCGCGGAGAGCATCGGCGGCCCGAGGTCGATGGCCGTCCACCGCCCGAGCACGTAGCCGCCCGCCCCTCGCCCCTCGAACCACGCCCGCCGGGCGAAGTCGTAGCCGCCGGGCAGCACCGGCCCTTCCGGCGGCTTCAGCCGGGCCAGAAAGCGAATGCCGGCTCCCACCTCGGGTCGCCCGACCCGCGCCGAGAGCGTCGCCGTGATCCGCCGCGGCGTCGTCTCCGCCGTCAGCCCCCGCCCCTCCATGCGGACGACGTCGACGGTCATGCGCACCCCGCCGCGCTCCGTCCCGTCGAGTTCGACCACCCGTCCCTCGACCGTCACCGTCCGCTCGTGATCGAGCCGCGGCGCCGCCACCCGCCAGGTTGCGAGGCTTCCCGCCGCGACGCCGACCGCCAGCGCCGCGACGATCGCCCCGAGACGCGCCGCATGTCCGTTCCGCCTGCGCCACGCCACCGCCCCGCTCGCCACCAGCGCCAGGGCGAAGACCGCCGGCGGCCAAGGCTCGCGCGGCAGCAGGAAGTAGAAGACGATCCCGAGCGCGAAGACGACCACCAGCCCGGGCAGCGCCAGCCCGGCGTCGAGTTCGTGGCGGACCGTATCGGCGAGCCGCGCGCCGGCATCCTCGAGCCGCAGCCGCAGTGTCCCCCGCCCGGCGGGCAGCACCGGCGCGGCGAGCCCGTCGGCGAGCGGTCGGGCGCGTGCGAGGAGCCCGGCGGGGAGCGCCCCGGCCGCCGCGGCTCGCCGATCCTTTCCGCCCGTCTCCACCGCCACGCCCCTTGGGTTCGGCCCGCCTGCCGTGCTACAGGAACGCCCCTGTTCCGGATCGCCGCCGACCGTCATCGACGGTTGCAGCCTCCCACGCCGCTCAACTCCCGTCGAGATCCCACATCCATGGCCGACACCGTCGTCACCCGTTTCGCCCCCTCCCCCACCGGCTATCTCCACATCGGCGGGGCGCGCACGGCGCTGTTCAATTGGCTCTATGCCCGCCACACCGGCGGCCGGATGCTGCTCCGGATCGAGGACACCGACCGCGAACGCTCGACCGACGCGGCGATCGACGCAATCCTCGACGGCCTGCGTTGGCTCGGCCTCGAGGGCGAGGGCGAGCCGCTCTTCCAGTTCGCGCGGATGGGCCGCCACGCCGAGATCGCCCACGAGCTGCTGGCCCGCGGCAAGGCCTATCGCTGCTGGGCGAGCCAGGCCGAGCTCGAGGAGATGCGCGAGACCGCGATGAAGGAGGGCCGGCCGCCCCGCTACGACGGCCGTTGGCGTGACCGCGATCCCGCCGAGGCGCCGGCCGGCGTCAAGCCGGTGATCCGCCTCAAGATGCCGACCGAAGGCGAGACCGTGGTCGAGGACTGCGTCCAGGGTCGCGTCGTCTTCCGCAACGACGTGCTCGACGACTTCATCCTGCTGCGCTCCGACGGCACGCCCACCTACATGCTGGCCGTCGTCGTCGACGACCACGACATGGGCGTCACCCACGTCATCCGTGGCGACGACCACCTCACCAACGCCGCCCGCCAGACCCAGATCTATCGCGCCATGGACTGGAGCGTGCCGGTGTGGTCGCACATCCCGTTGATCCACGGGGCGGACGGCGCCAAGCTCTCCAAGCGCCACGGCGCCCTCGGCGTCGACGCCTACCGCGCCATGGGCTACCTGCCCGAGGCGCTCCTCAACTATCTCGCCCGCCTCGGCTGGAGCCACGGTGACGACGAGATCTTCTCGCTCGCCCAGGCGATCGAGTGGTTCGACATCCACGACGTCAACAAGGGGGCCGCCCGCTTCGATTTCGCCAAGCTGGAGAACCTCAACGGCCATTACATGCGCGCGACCCCGGACGATGCGCTGTGGACCGCCTTCCTCGCCTTCCTGCCCCACACTGAGGACGGCCGCGCCCTCCTCGCGAGGATGGATGCCCCGCTCGAGGCGAAGCTGCGCATGGCGCTGCCGGGACTCAAGGAGCGCGCCAAGACGCTGGTGGAGCTCCTCGACGGCGCCCGCTTCGTCTTCGCCGCTCGGCCGCTGCCGATGGAGGAGAAGGCGCTGGCGCTGCTCGACGACGCCGGCCTCGCCGTCCTCGCCGCGCTCGCCCCGCGCCTCGCCACGGTCTCCGAAGCCGATTGGTCCGCCGCCGCGACCGAGGCCGTGGTCCGCGCCCATGCCGAGGAGACCGGCCTCAAGCTCGGCAAGGCGGCCCAGCCGCTGCGCGCCGCGCTGACCGGGCGGACGACCTCGCCGGGCATCTTCGACGTGCTCGCCGTCCTCGGCCGCGACGAGACGCTCGCCCGCCTCGCCGATCGTCTGCCCGCCTGAGCCGCGGCGGCCCGCCGCAGGCGAACTGGAAGGCCGCTGTCCGGAACTCGTCGCCACGGTTACCGGTTCATGAACGCGCGCTGCATCGCGGCGCGCGCCTTCGCACCTACGGCAAGCGGTTGCGTTGCCTGATCTTTGGCCAAGTTCGGCAGTGCCTGATACCTAGGAAGTGCTTGTCGACCGATCGGGAATGGGCTAGGCCTCGCACTCGGCAGCCCGGCCCGGGGACCTCGGTCCCCCCTTCTGTCCGTTCCTTGAAACGGTTAGATCTGCAGCGCCGGCCAGTCGTTCGATCTTCCGCGCCCGGGGGGTATCTGCATGAGCGAAAAGTCCGCCTCTCTCACCATCGGCGACAAGTCGATGACCTTGCCGGTTCGGTCCGGCTCCATCGGTCCCGACGTCATCGACATCACCAAGCTCTACGGGGCGACCCACTGCTTCACCTACGATCCGGGGTTCACCTCGACCGCCTCGTGCGAGTCGAAGATCACCTACATCGACGGTGACGAAGGCGTCCTGCTGCATCGTGGCTATCCGATCGAGCAACTCGCCGAACAGGGCACGTTCCTCGAGACCTGCTACGTGCTGCTCTACGGCGACCTGCCGACCCGCGGTCAGTTCGACGACTTCAAGGCTCGCGTCTATCGCCACACGATGGTGCACGAGCAGATGATGAAGTTCTTCACCGGCTACCGCCGCGACGCACACCCGATGGCCGTCATGGTCGGCACCGTCGGCGCGCTCGCCGCGTTCTATCACGACAGCCTGGACATCACCGATCCGCACCAGCGCATGGTCGCGTCGATCCGCATGATCTCCAAGATGCCGACCATCGCGGCGATGGCCTACAAGTACTCGATCGGCCAGCCGTTCGTGTACCCGGACAACAGCCTCGACTACACTTCGAACTTCCTGAAGATGTGCTTCTCGATCCCGTGCGAGGAGTACAAGGTCAACCCGGTGCTGACGCGCGCCCTCGACCGCATCTTCATCCTGCACGCCGACCACGAGCAGAACGCGTCGACCTCGACCGTTCGTCTCGCCGGCTCGTCGGGCGCCAACCCGTTCGCCTGCATCGCGGCCGGCATCGCCTGCCTGTGGGGCCCGGCGCACGGCGGCGCCAACGAAGCGGCGCTGCAGATGCTGCAGGAGATCGGCTCGGTCGATCGCATCCCGCACTACGTCGCCCGCGCCAAGGACAAGAACGATCCGTTCCGTCTGATGGGCTTCGGCCACCGGGTCTACAAGAACTACGACCCGCGCGCCAAGATCATGCAGAAGACCTGCCACGAGGTTCTCTCCAACCTCGGCATCAAGGACGATCCGCTGCTCGACGTCGCGATGGAGCTGGAGCGCATCGCGCTGCACGACGAGTACTTCATCGAGAAGAAGCTCTATCCGAACATCGACTTCTACTCGGGCATCACCCTCAAGGCGATGGGCTTCCCGACCTCGATGTTCACCGTGCTGTTCGCGCTCGCGCGCACCGTCGGCTGGATCGCCCAGTGGAAGGAAATGATCGAGGACCCGCATCAGAAGATCGGCCGTCCGCGTCAGCTCTACACCGGCGCCCCGAAGCGCGACTACGTGCCGCTGTCGGTGCGCGGCTGATCGCGACCCGATCATCGAATGACGGAAAGGGCGCCCCTCGGGGCGCCCTCTTCGATTCCGGGGGACATGGGGAGGCCACCTCGGCTCGCGGTCGTGGGGTACGGAGAGCGTAGGGTGCATTGAACGAAGTGAAGTGCACCGGCGGCGCCGGAAGGGGCGTCCGTGCCGATCACGAGGACACCGCCGGTGCCCCTCGCTCGGGCTCGATGCACCCTGCCGGACACGCCCTACGACCCGGCGACGTCGCTTCGACCGTGGTCGAGCACGTCGAGCACCGCCGCGGCGGCCGCCACGCCCGGCGCCGTGCCGAGCCCGGCGCCCATCAGCCCGTCGAGCCGGGCGAAAGCCTCGGTCTGCCGCACCCGTTCCGGCCCCTCGCGGCAGAGCGCCGCCAGGGCCGAGGCCAGCGTCTCGGGGGTGCAGTCCTCGTCGATGAACTCCGGCACCGCCTTGTCGCCGACGATCAGGTTGGGCAACAGCACCGACCGCACCCTGACGATCGGCCTGACCGGCTCGGGCACGTCGATGAAGCGCTTGATCAGCCGCCCCAGTCGGTCGAGCCGATAGGCGGCGACGGTCGGCAGTCCGGCCAGCGCCAACTCCAGCGTCACGGTGCCCGAGGCGGCGAGCGCCACGTCGGCGTCGCGGAAGGCCTCGAACTTGGCCGCCTCGCCGGCGACCAGCCGCGGCTTCACCGGCCAATCGGCGAGCCGCGCCTCGATCTCGCCGCGCACGTGCTCGACCGCCGGCAGCACCACCTCGATCGGCCCGACGCGCGCCGCGAGGAGCCCCAACGCCAGGCCGAAGTCGCCCATCAGCCGCGAGATCTCGGAGCGTCGGCTGCCCGGCAGCACCACCACCCTGAGCGGCCGTTCGCCCGGCGCCGGCAGGCGTCGCCCGCCGGCCGGCCGCACCAGGGCCGTCTTCTCGGTGAAGGGATGCCCGACATAGGTGGTAGGCGGCCCGCCGAGCACCGCATGCGCCGCCGGCTCGAAAGGCAGCAGCGCCAGGAGACGATCGGTGAAGGCGGCGATCTTCCGCGCCCGCCCCGGCCGCCACGCCCACACCGTCGGCGAGACGTAGAGAACGATCTTCTGCTCCGGTCGCGCCGCCTTCACCCGCCGGGCGACGCGGTGACAGAAGTCCGGGCTGTCGATCAACACCAGCACGTCCGGCGCCGCCGCGATCGCCGCTTCGGCGGTCTCGCGGATGCGGCGCAGAATCAGCGGCAGCCGTTCGAGCACCGGCCACAGCCCCATCACCGCGATGTCGGTCATCGGGAAGAGGCTGACGAGCCCGGCCGCCGTCATCGCCGGCCCGCCGACGCCGGAGAAGCGCACGCGCTCACCGAGCCGCGCCGAGAGCCCGGCCATCAGGCGCGCCCCCAGGAGGTCCCCCGAAGGCTCACCGGCGACCAGAAAGACCCGGCGCTCGGCCGCGCTCATGCGCCCCCCCTGCCCGGCTCCGCCGGATCGAACCCCCAGACGAAGATCCCGGCCGCATCCGCCGCCCGCGCCACCGCGTCGGCGTCGGCGACCAGCGTCCCCTCCGCCTCGACGGCGATCCCCGCCAACCCGGCGGCGGCGGCGGCGGCCACGGTTGCCGAGCCGATCGCCGGCATGTCGAGCCGCCGATCCTGCGTCGGCTTCGGACACTTGACCAGCACCCCGCGCGGCAGGGAACCGGGCGCCCGCGACGCGGCGTGAGCCGCCAGCATCGCATCGGTGCCCGACGGCCCCTCGCGCGCCACCACCACCCCGTCGACGACGATCACCCCCTGCCCGAGGTCCCGCGCCCCGTGGGCCCGCGCCTCGGCGACCCCGACCGCGATGTCGGCGAGCGCCGACGAACCCGGTCGATACGCCCCCAGCGCCCCGTGCCGCACCACCAGATGCGGCGCCACCTCGGCCGCGCCGACGATCCTCAGCCCTCGGCTCTCGAAGATCCGCGCGATCTTGCGCAGCAGTCCGTCGTCGCCGTGGCGCAGGATGCGGAGATGGCGGAGGATGACCCAGATCGCCCCGAGATCGATTTCGGAGAGCCGCGGCAGTCGTCGCTCGCGCATGCCGCCGACGATGACGAGTTCGCGCGCCCCGGCGGCGCGGAAGAAGCGCAGTACCGTGCCGAGCTGGCCGCGGCCGACGACGCGATGGGGGAAGGCCTCGTAGCCCGGATCGACCTCGCCACGGATCGCGGCGATCGCCACCGGCCGACCGGCGGCACGCGCCGCCTCGGCGACGATGCGCGGAAAGGCCCCGCCGCCGGCAAGGATGGCGAGCGGCGCGGCGGTCGTCTCTCCCGCTCCGGCCGATCCGCTCATCCCGTCCTCACGCCTCCCGGCCGCTGCGCGGCATACAGATGCGCCGATCCCCGCCGATGCGGATGAACTCGACCACCTCCATCACCAGCGGCTCGTCGGCGAACATCGCCGCCACGTCCTCGACCCGCTCCATCAGCGTGCCCTCTTCCGAGAACAGCATGCGATAGGCCGCCCGCAGCTTGTGGATGCGTTCCCGATCGAAGCCCCGGCGCTTCAGCCCGACGATGTTGAGCCCACCGAGCCGCGCCCGATCGCCGATCGCCGAACCGTAGGGGATGAGGTCGTTCTCGAGGCCCGAGAGACCACCGACGAAGGCGTGCGGCCCGATTCGGACCCACTGATGCACCGCCGAGAGGCCGCCGAGGATGGCGTGATCGCCGACATGGACATGTCCGGCGAGCGTCGCGTTGTTGACCAGGATGACGCTGTTGCCGACCCGGCAGTCGTGCGCCACATGCGCCCCGACCATCAGCAGGCAGTCGTCGCCGACCGTCGTCAGCATGCCGCCGCCCTCGGTCCCCGGGCTGATCGTCACCTGCTCACGGATCGTCGTGTTCCGGCCGACGACCACCCGGCTCTTCTCGCCGTGGTACTTCAGGTCCTGCGGCGGATGGCCGATCGAGGCGAAAGGATAGACCTTGGTCCGCTCGCCGATCTCGGTGAGGCCGGCGAGGCTGACGTGGCTGACCAGTTCCACCCCGTCGCCGAGCACGACCTGCGGGCCGACCACGCAGAACGGGCCGACGACCGTCTCGGCGCCGAGGACTGCACCATCCTCGACGATCGCGGTGGGGTGGATCTTCGCCATGAGTGATGCCTTCCGGATGAGTCGTTGGGCGTGATCTCTAGCCGACCCGACGGCGCGGCCCGAAATCACTTCGTGTGTCGGATTGTGACGATCCCCGTCGGCGGAAGAGCCGCGCGTCGGACCCGTCCGCCCGATCAGTCGCGCACCAACATGGCGCTGACCTCGCCCTCACAGACGATCTTGCCACCGACCTTCGCTTCGCCGCGATACCACCACATGTTGGCGCGCTGACGCAGCTTCTTCAGATGGAACTCGACCGTGTCGCCCGGCACCACAGGCTTGCGGAACTTCACGTTGTCGATGGTCATGAAGTAGACGAGCGACGGCTTTTCCTTGCCGCTGTCCTTCTTCTGCTTCAGGACGCACATCGCCCCGGCGGTCTGAGCCATCGCCTCGATCAGCATCACGCCGGGAAACACCGGCCGATCGGGAAAATGCCCCTGGAACTGCGGCTCGTTGAAGGTGACGTTCTTGATGCCGATGCCCGAATCGTCGCCGTCGATGTCGACGATCTTGTCGACCAGCAACATCGGATAGCGGTGCGGCAACAGCTCGAGCAGGCCGTGGATGTCGACGCTCTCCAGCGCGGTGTTCGGCGTTTCGGACATCGTCCCTCGTTCCTCTGGTCCGATCAATCGTCGCCGCGATCGGGAGTGCCGTCCCGACGGGCGAGTTTCTTCAGCGTGGCGATCTCGCGGGCGAATTCACGCACCGGCTTGGCCGGCGACCCGACGATCCGCGCACCCGGGGCGACGTCGTCCATCACCCCCGCCTGCGCCCCGACCTGCGCCCCGGAACCGATCTTCAGGTGACCGGCGACGCCCGCCTGACCGGCCAGCACCACGAAGTCGCCGAGCACGGTCGAGCCCGAGATGCCGGCATGCGAGACGATCACGCAGTTGCGCCCGACCACGACGTTGTGGGCGATCTGCACCAGATTGTCGATCTTGGTGCCCTCGCCGATCACCGTGTCGCGGTTGGCGCCGCGGTCGATCGTGGTGTTGGCGCCGATCTCGACGTCGTCCTGGATCACCACCCGGCCGATCTGCGGCACCTTGAGGTGCCCCTTGATCCCCATGGCGAAGCCGAACCCGTCCTGCCCGACGCGCGTTCCCGAATGGATGATGACCCGATTGCCGAGCAGGCAGTGGATCAGCGTCACATTGGCCGCCACGTGGCAGTCGCGGCCGATCCGCACGTCGTGTCCGACGACCGCATTGGCGCCGATCACGGTCCCGGTGCCGATCTCCGCCCGCGCTCCGATCACCGCCCCCGGTTCGACCGTCACCCCCGGCTCGAGCCGCGCACTCGGATGGACGTGGGCGCCCTGGGCAACGCCACCCACCTCGCCATAGGCCCCCTCGAGCCGCAAGGCCGTCGGGTAGAAGCGGCCGACGACCGTTGCAAAGGCCCGGTAGGGATCGGACGTGACGATCGCCACCACGCCCTCCGGCACCTTCTCGGCGAAGCGCGCGTGGACGAGGCAGGCGCTCGCGCGTGTCGAAGCGAGCTGGTCGACGTACTTCTTGTTGTCGAGGAAGGTCAGATCCCCCGGTCCGGCCGCATCGAGCGGCCCGACCCCCTGCAACACCACATAGGCCGAACGTTCGTCCGGCGCATCGGCGCCGATCCAGCTGCACACCTCGGCCACCGTGGCCGACTTGGGGGCGGGAAAGAAGGTCGGATCGCTCATGCCGTCACTCGGATTCTGGCGCCGAGGCCAAAGAAAAGGCCGCCGCAACGGGGCGGCGGCCGATCTGTCGTGTCCGTCGGCACTGCCGATCAGAACTGCGCGCCGCCGGAGAAGCGGAAGATCTGCGTCTGGTCGTACTTGTCCTTGGCGACCGGAATGCCGAAGTCGGCGCGCAGCGGCCCGAACGGCGACTTCCACATGATGCCCGCACCGACCGACGCCCGCAGCTTGACGGTATCGACGTAGTTGAACCCGAGAGCCGAGCCCGGAATGGCCGTCCCGACGGCCGGGACCGACTTCTTGTCGACGCCCCAGAGAAGGCCCGCGTCGGCGAAGGACGACAGGTAGAGACCGAACTCGTCCGGCGTGCCTGGGAACGGGATCGACGCCTCGAGCGTACCGGCGATGTAGTTCCTGCCGCCGAGCGCGCTGTTCGGGCGATAGGTCCCGACCACGGTGATGTCGCGCGGGCCGATGCCGAGCGGAGCGAAGCCGCGGATCGTCTCGCCACCGAGGAAGAAGTTGTCGAAGAGCTCGACCTTCTGACCCAGACCGGTGATGTTGCCGGCCTTGATCTTGGCCATGCCGATCAGGCTCCAGTCGGCATTGAGCTCGCGATAGTAACGCGCATCGAGCGTCGTGCGCACGAAGCGCGCGTCGCCGCCGGCCCCCGCGAACTCCTGCGTGAACTTCACGAAGGCGCCGTCGCGCGGCATCTGCATGTTGTCCAGCGTGTTGTAGACGAAGCTGAAGCTCGGGATCGACGTCAGACGATCGCGCTTATAGGTCGCACAGGTCGGGGCCGGATAGGTCGGGCAGGCGTAGCGCAGATAGGCCAGCGATGCCTCACCGTTGGTGTAGACACCATCGCCCTGCGTCACGTCGATCCCGATCTCCTGCTTGTTGATCGTGTAACCGACGCCGAAGGTCAGGTTCTCGGTGATCGGCAGACCGAAGCGGAGCGTGCCACCGGTGTTCTTCTCGTTGTAGTTGCGGTAGCTCGATTCGAGATACTGCCGCTGATAGATGTCGAAGCCGGCCGAGACGCGATAGCCGAGGAAGTACGGCTCGGTGAACGACAGCTGATAGCCGCGCTGATACTGGCCGTACTGGGCGCTGGCGCGAACGAACTGGCCGCGTCCGAGGAAGTTCTTCTCCTGGAACGAGACGTCGCCGAGGACACCGTCCGAGGTCGAGTAGCCGGCACCGAAGCCGATCTCGCCGGTCGCCTGTTCCTCGACATCGACGTTGACGATCACCCGATCCGGCGCCGAGCCGGGCTCGCTGGTGACCTTCGCCGACTTGAAGAAGCCGAGCCGATCGAGACGACGCTCGGCCTTGTTGGCGAGCACCTTCGAATAGGCGTCGCCCTCGGCCATGTCGAACTCGCGGCGAATGACGTAGTCACGCGTCCGGTCGTTGCCGCGCACGTTGATGCGCTCGACGTAGACCCGCGCGCCCTCTTCGACGTAATAGGTGATGGCGATGCGGCGGTTGGCGTAGTCGCGCTGGGCGCGCGGCCGAACCTGCGCGAAGGCATAGCCCTGCCGGCCCGCCTCGAGCGTGATCGCCTCCATCGTCTTCTCGACGTCCTCGGCCGAGTAGACGCTGCCCTCGCGAGTCCCCACCGCAGACTTCAGTCCGTTGAGGTCGAGATTGCCGAGCGACGACTGAACGTCGATCTCACCGAACGTGTACTGCTCGCCCTCGTCCACCGTGAAGGAGACGAAGAAGACGTTGCGCTCACGATCGAGATCCGCGCTCGCCGAGACGATGCGCATGTCGGCGTAGCCGTTGCGCATGTAGAAGCGGCGCAGCAGCTCCTGATCGGACTGGAGGCGATCCGGATCGTAGGTGTCGGTGGTCCGCAGCCAGCCGAGCAGGCCGGTCTCACGGGTCTTCACCACGTCGCGCAGCCGGCCGGACGAATAGGCCTTGTTGCCGACGAAGCCGATGCGGGTGACGGCGGTCTTGTCGCCTTCGTCGATCTCGTAGACGAGATTGACGCGATTGTCGGGCAGGCTGATGACCTTGGCCTCGACCTGGGCGCGGAAGCGGCCGTTGCGGCGATAGGCTTCGAGCAGGCGCTGGACGTCGCCCTGCACGCGGTTCTTCGACATGAAGCCGCGCGACTGCGACTGGACCACGCCCTTGAGCTGCTCGTCGGTGATGCGCTTGTTGCCCTCGAAGGCGATCTTGTTGATCAGCGGCGCCTCGACGACCGTCACCACCAGCGCCCCTCCCTCACGGGAGATCTTCACGTCGGCGAACAGATCGGTCGAGTAGAGCGCCTTCAGCGAGGCATCGATGTCCTGCGCGGAAAACGACTTTCCCGGCTTCACCGCGACGTATGAACGCACGGTTTCCGGCTCGACCCGCGTATTGCCGCGCACCACGACCTGAGAAACACTGTCGGCACGCGCCGAACCGGCGCCGAATACGTCGCCCCCGACACCCATCACCGGAACGACCGTCAACATGGTCGCGGCGAGAGCCGTCTTCCTAATCAATCCGGCGAAAGAACGCATCGTGTCCGGGCCCCGTCTCGTCTCGACCGCCTCCCCCCCGACCGAAGTCCCCACATCGGAGACCCCGATCGCCGAGGCGACCGCCTGAATCTTTTCGTCCGTTCCATGCCTTGTACAGGCTTTTGCCGTCGGTGCAAGCCGACCCGAGGAGGCCGGGGCATGGATTGAGGTCGACCGTTGCTCGTTGGCCACTGCCATTTCGGAACGCATGTCGTCTTCCGTCACCTTCCCGGGGAGATACGCAAAACCAGGGCCTCCCCCGCCCCGATCGACCAACCGCCGCCCTAGAGCGAGGCGAAATGCGCGATGTCGTTCCAGGTGGAGACGATCATCAACGCCAGCACGATGGCGAGCCCGATCCGGAACCCGATGTCCTGTGCCCGCTCGGACAACGGCCGTCCGCGCACCGCTTCCGCGGCGTAGAAGACCAGATGGCCGCCGTCGAGCATGGGAATCGGCATGAGGTTCAGGAGACCGATCGAAACCGACAGCAACGCCGCCAGATTGACCAGCGCCAGGAAGCCGACCTCGGCGACCTCGCCCGAGATCTGCGCCACCCTGAGCGGTCCACCGAGCTGGCTCGCCGATTCCCGTCCGGTGAACAGACCGGCGACGTAGGAGCCGGTGCGCTCGACGATGAACCAGGTCTCGGCCACGCCGGCCCCGAAGGCACCGATCGGCGAGAACTGCCGCATCACCCGATCGCGCGGATCACGGCTGGCCTGGATGCCGAGCAGCCCCCTCCGCTGCACACCGAAGCGGCTCTTCTCCTCGAAGGCGCGCGGCGTCACGCTGAGTTCGACCTTCTTGCCGTCGCGATCGACCACCACCACCGTCGGCATGTCGGCACGCACCGACACGACCCGCATGATGTCCATGAAACTCTCGATCGGCCGTCCCTCGATCGACACGATCAGGTCGTCCTGGCGGATCCCGGCGGCTTCCGCCGCACTCCCGGCCGAAACCGCGCCGACTCGCGGCACGATGTCCATGCGACCGGCCGCGGCGAAGACGACGGTGAAGATGGCGATGGCGAGCAGGAAGTTGGCGATCGGGCCGGCGGCGACGATCGCCGCCCGTGCCGCGACCGGCTGGGCAGGGAAGGAGATCGCCCGCTCCGCCGCCGACATCTGCGCGACCGCCTCGCGATCCGGCGTCGAGGCGGCGTTCTCGTCGCCGACGAACTTGACGTAGCCGCCGAGCGGAATCAGCGCCACCCGCCAGCGGGTGCCCTTGCGGTCGTTCCAGCCGAAGAGTTCCGGCCCGAAGCCGATCGAGAAGGTCTTGACCCCGACGCCGCACCAGCGCGCCACGAGGAAATGCCCGAGCTCGTGAAAGAACACCACGATGGTCAGGACGAACAGGAACGGCGGACCGTATCCCGTCACCGTCGAGACGACGCTCTGCACGATGTCCATACTCACCCTCTGTCCGCGCCCGCGGCGCGCTGTCCCGCCGGCCACTCTGGCACGGCAATCGTGAACAAAAACTCCATGTGGGGACGGCGGAGCCGGTTCACCAGAAGAGCAGTCCGCCCTTCGCCGCGGCGATGCCGCCATGGAGCGCGGCGATCATCATGGCCAGGACCGCGGCCGAAACGAGGCCGTCGACCCGATCGAGGATGCCGCCGTGACCGGGGATCAGCCGGCCGCTGTCCTTGACCCCGAACTTGCGCTTCAGCGCGCTCTCGAACAGGTCGCCCGCCTGCGAAGCGATCGACAGCGCGATCGACACGAGCAGCACCGGGAAGAGCCGCGGCGCCCCGGCGAGATGGGCGACGAGCACCCCGGCCGCCGCCGCGCCGGCGAGCCCACCGAGCGCCCCCGACCACGTCTTCTTCGGCGACACCCGCTCCCACAGCTTCGGTCCGCCGATCGCCCGGCCGGCGAAGAAGGCGGCGATGTCGGTCGTCCAGACGACGGCGAAGAGATAGAGGATCAGCCACAGCCCGATCGGCGCGTCCCGGAGTGCCACCAGCGCGATCGACGGCAACCCGGCATAGAGCGCCCCCCAAGGCGCCCAGCGCCGTGCCTCGTCGCCGAGCGCGCGCTCGCGCGCCTCGCGCATCGACAACGCCGCGGCGATACCGAGCCCGGCGACGACCGCCGTGACCGCGAACGCCGGCCCCACCCCGAATCGCCAGACGAAGGCCGAACCCGCCACCGCGACCGCCACCAGCGCGAGCTGGCCGACCCGGATCGGCGTCGTCGACGGCCCCATGACGATGGTCGTCCACTCGTGCATCATCAGCGCCGATGCGACGACGACCAGCACGGCGAAGGGAACCCCGCCCCACCAGGTGAGCGCCAGCGCCGCCGGCCCGATCACCAGAGCGGAGGCGATCCGCAGCTTCAGCTCGCGCGACTTGTCGACCGCCGGCCCCATCGCGTCGCTCATCTCACCCCCTGACGCGCCCCGACGCCGCCGAAACGGCGCTCTCGCGCGTTGTAGTCGAGGAGCGCCGCGTCGAAGGCCGCCTCGTCGAAGTCGGGCCACAGCACGGGCGAGAACACCAGTTCGGAATAGGCGGCCTGCCACAACAGGAAGTTCGACAGCCGCTGCTCGCCGGAGGTGCGAATCACCAGATCCGGCTCCGGCATGTCGGCGGTCAGCAGCGCCGCATCGATCGTCTCGGCCTCGATCGCCGCCGGCGCCAGCTCGCCACGCTCCACCCTTTCGGCGATGGCGCGGACCGCCGCGACGATCTCCTGACGGCTGCCGTAGTTGAAGGCGATGGCGAGCGTCAGACCGGAGTTCGCCCGCGTCAGGCTCTCCGCCTCGTCGAGCAATCCGGCGATGTCGGGCGAGAGGCCTTCGCGCTCGCCGATCACCCGGACGCGAACATTCTCCGCATGGAGCTCGGCGAGGTCGCGGCGGATGAAGAACTTCAGGAGCCCCATCAGGAACCCCACCTCCTCGGCCGGCCGTCGCCAGTTCTCCGAAGAGAAGGAATAGAGGGTGAGCTGACCGACCCCACGGCGCGAGGCGTGCCGGATGATCCGCCGCACCGCTTCCATGCCCTTGCGATGCCCCTCGGTGCGCGGCAGACCGCGCGCCTGGGCCCAGCGGCCGTTGCCGTCCATGATCACGGCGACGTGCCGCGGCACGTCGCCGATCTCGCCGGCGGCTCGTCCTTCGGGCACTTCCGAAGCCATCGTCATCGCGAGGGATCCCCCGTCGTCGGTCGGTCGACCTCAGACCTTGGTGATGTCCTGTTCCTTGGCGGCGAGAAGCTTGTCGATCTCGTTCACCGTCTCGTCGGTGAGCTTCTGCACCCGGTCCTGCAGGCGCGTTTCCTCGTCCTCGCTCATGCCGTCCTTGAGCGCCTTCTTCAGGCTGTCGATGCCGTCACGGCGGACGTGGCGCACCGCGACTCGGGCGGCCTCGGCGTATTTGTGGGCGACCTTGACCAGCTCCTTGCGGCGCTCGGCGTTGAGCTCGGGGATCGGCACGCGCATGGTGGCGCCTTCGACGATCGGGTTGAGGCCGAGATTGGCCTCGCGGATCGCCTTCTCCACCGCATGGGCCATGCCGCGATCCCACACCGAGACCAGCAGCATGCGCGACTCGGGCACCGAGACGGTCGCCACCTGGTTGAGCGGCATGCGGGCACCGTAGGCCTCGACCACCACCGGCTCCAGCAGATGGGTGGAGGCGCGCCCGGTCCGGAGACCGGCGAGCTCTTCCTTGTAGACGTGCACCGCCGAATTCATGCGACGCTTGAGATCTTCGAGATCGAACTTGTGTGCCATGGGACGTCCTCGGGAGGGATTTCCTCGGGGGTGTGGCCGCCCGACGGACGCGGGCCGCGTCGGCTTCGAGCGGAATTAGGAATGCAATGCGCCGGATTCGGGGCGAGCGATACCCCGATCCGGCGGTCGGGCCGGTCGAGGCGGTCGACGCCTCCCTCTCCGTCAGTCGCGGCCGGCGACCACCGTCGCCTTGCCCGTGCCCTTCAGGACGTCGATCAACGCACCCGGCTCCTGAGCCGAGAACACGATTATCGGAATCCCGTTGTCGCGGGCAAGAGCGAATGCCGCCGTGTCGAGGACCTTGAGATCTCTACGGATCGCCTCGTCGAAGCTGAGCCGGTCGAAACGGGTCGCCGTCGGGTCCTTCTTCGGGTCGGCGGTATAGATGCCGTCGACGTTGGTCGCCTTGAGGAGCGCGTCGCAGCGCATCTCCGAGGCCCGCATCGCCGCGGTCGTGTCGGTGGTCAGGAACGGCGTCCCGAGGCCGCCGGCGAACAGCACCACACCGTCGCGATCGAAGGCTCGCATCGCGTCGCGCTGGGTGAAGCCGTCGGCGACCGTCGGCATCGGCAGACCGGTGAACACCCTGGCCGCGATCCCGCGGGCGCGCAGCGCCTCGCGCATGGCGAGCGCGTTCATCACCGTCGCCATCATCCCCATGTGGTCGCCGGTCACCCGGTCGGTGCCCTGCTTCTCCAGCCAGGCGCCGCGGAAGAGATTGCCGCCGCCGATGACGACGCCGATCTCGGCCCCCGCCGCCCGCGCCCCGGCGATCTCGTCGGCGATCCGCCCGACGATGGTGGTGTCGATGCCGAGCGGTTGATCCCCGGCGAGCGCCTCGCCCGAGAGCTTGAGCAGCACACGCTTCCAGGCCAGTTTCTCGCTCATCGTCCGCTCCCGCCGTTCGGCCGCACGCCCCCCTCCCCTCGCCGGGGCGGACTCGTGCCTTCGTGTCGCGTGCCCGGATACACGAAGGGCGCCGGTTCGTCACCAGCGCCCCACGAAATCGCCCGGAGATGGTTTCGAGAGCCCGAAGGCTCGCGACGTCTCGATCAGAGGCCGGCCTGAGCCGCGACTTCCGCCGCGAAGTCGGCGACTTCCTTCTCGATGCCCTCGCCGATCACCATGCGCACGAAGGCCTTGATGGTGATGGGGGCGCCGAGGTCCTTGGCCGCCTGGGCGACCAGCGCCTCGACGGTGAGTTCCGGGTTCATCACGAAGTTCTGCTTGAGGAGGGTGACCTCCTCGTAGAACTTGCGGATGCGGCCCTCGACCATCTTCTCGACGACGGCGGCCGGCTTGCCGGACTCGAGCGCCTGCTCGGAGAAGATCTTGCGCTCGTGCTCGACGATCGCCGGATCGATCTCCTCGGTGCGCACGGCGGCCGGGGTGGGATCGTGGGCGGCGACGTGCATGGCGATCTGCTTGCCGAGCTTGGCGAGCTCGGCCTTGTCGGCGGCCGACTCGAGCGCGACCAGCACGCCGATCTTGCCGAGGCCGTCGGAGACCTGGTTGTGCACGTAGGAGGCGACGACGCCGTCGGCGACCGACAGCACCGCCGAACGGCGCAGCTGCATGTTCTCGCCGATGGTGGCGACCGCGTCGGTGATCGAGTCGACGACCGACTTGCCCGTCGACGGCAGGGTCGCGGCGCCGAGCGCGGCGACGTCACCGGAGGTGGAGAGCGCCACCGCGGCGACGCCCTTGACCAGGGCCTGGAAGCCGTCGTTGCGGGCGACGAAGTCGGTCTCGGAGTTGACCTCGACGACGGCGCCGCGGGTGCCGTCGGTGGCGACGCCGACGAGGCCCTCGGCCGCGGTACGGCCGGACTTCTTGGCGGCCTTGGAGAGGCCCTTCTTGCGCAGCCAGTCGACGG
>ERZ1645187.1666-NODE-1666-length-20247-cov-6.573594_pt1 | contig 20247 bp, 21 predicted proteins | sample MGYA00575352_ERZ1645187 | MGnify/ENA primary metagenome ERZ1645187 (study PRJEB40837, sample SAMN11349314) | freshwater sediment metagenome | isolation source: river sediment | host: Sediment | place: India: Wazaribad , New Delhi | collected 2017-02-21 ... | reverse complement strand
CCAGCGACACGCGGATTTTCAATCCGCTGCTCTACCAACTGAGCTATCTGGGCACTCTGTCAAGGTTTCCCTTGGTTGGTGGCGGCGTGATACGTCAGTGAGCACGCGCTGTCCAGAGGGTTTTGCCGGAAATTCGCGTCTTTTCCGATTATTGCAGGCGGGGCAGGGTGTTGGGCAGTTCGGCGGGGTTTTCGTCGTCTACCGCCTCAGCCGGAATCGCGTAATCGCCGCGCATCCAGCGGGCCAGATCGACGTCGGCGCAGCGGCGCGAGCAGAAGGGGCGGTATTTCGGATCGGACGGTTTGGCGCAGATCGGGCAGCTCATGCCAACAGCTCCGCCAAGGTCAGCCGGTCGCGGCGGCGGGTCAGTTCGTAAAGGCCCAGTGTCGTCCAGCCGGCGAGGGTGACGTCGGTGCCGTCGCCCTTGAAGGCGGCGCGGATCACCTGCTCCAGGATCGCGCGGTCCTTTTTCGGCTGCGGGGCGAAATCCACCACCACCTGACCGCCAAGTCCGCGCAGGCGCAACTGGCGCGGCAGGTCGCGGGCGGCGGCGATATTGGCCTTGAGCGCGGCGGCGGGCGAGGTGTCAGACCCGGTGTTCACATCAACCGCCACCAGCGCGCGGGTGGGTTCGATCATCATATGGCCGCCGCCGCCAAGGGAGACGCGCGCGGCCAGAAGGCCCTCGATCGCGTCGAGAACGCCGAAGGCCTCGAAGCTGCCCTTGCGGTCTTCGACCATGTCGGGGGCAGGGTGGCCCCAGTCGCGCCAGGCGATCTCATGCGCCGAGGGGCCGTCCAGCAGCAGCTCTGGCCCGCCGTCCAGATCGCCCAGCATCGCGGTCGCCAGATCGCGCATGGCGGCGATGTCGTCGGCCACTTCGTCCTCATCGGCCTCGGCCGAGGTGGAGCGCAGGATCAGGCCAAGGCGCGGATCGGCCCCGGCCATGGCGGCCTCGGCCAGTTGCCCAAGGTCGGCGCGGGCGTCCTCATCGCGGATGGCGCGGCTGATGTTCAGGCCGGGTGCATCGGGGGTGATGATGGCGTGGCGGGATTTGAACAGAAGCCGCGCGGTTACCGGCGTGGCCTTGCCCGGCTCGGTCGGTCCGGTCACCTGAACCAGCAGGCGCTGGCCGGGGCTGATGCCGGAAATCTGCCGCAAGAAGCCCGAGGCGCCACCCGGAAGTTTCACGAAGATGCCGCCCTGACCCTTCATCGGCCGGTCGGCGATGGCGCGATAGATCGCACCGGGCAGAATCGCGTCGCCCTCCGGGTCGATCGCCAGGTCTTCCAGCACGCCATCCACCATCAGCGCGGCGGCCTGGCGGCCCTTGATCTCGTCCAGAAGGACAACGCGGCCCTTGGTCATGGCTGTCTCCAGACCGGATATCCGGCGGCTTGCAGAAGGGCGGCGGTCTCGGCCAGGGGCAGGCCGACGATGCCGGTGAAAGACCCCGAAATCCAGGGAATGAAGGCCCCGGCCGCGCCCTGAATGGCATAGCCGCCCGCCTTGCCCTGCCATTCGCCCCCCATGAGATAGGCGTTCAGCTCGGCGTCCGAGAGACGCTTCATCTTGACCGCCGAGACGCTTTCGCGCGTCCAGAGCCGGTCACCTCGGCGCACGGCAACGGCGGTGATCACCTCATGCCGGCGCCCGCCCAGCAGGGTCAGGAAATGGGCTGCCTCGCCTGCATCGCGCGGCTTGCCCAGAATGCGGCGGCCAAGGGCCACGGTGGTATCGGCGCACAGAACGATGTCCTCCGGCCCCGCCTGCACCGCCGCCGCCTTTTCACGGGCCAGACGCGCGCAATAGGGCCGGGGAAGCTCGGCCTTTTTCGGATCTTCGTCGATGTCGGGGGGAAGGATGGCGTCGGGCACAATGCCGATCTGCGCCAGAAGTTCCTTCCGGCGCGGGCTGCCTGATCCAAGAATAAATCGCAAAGGAAACCGCTTACTTGAAGCGATAGTTGATGCGGCCTTTCGACAGGTCGTAAGGCGTCATTTCCACCTGCACCTTGTCGCCAGCCAGAACGCGGATGCGGTTCTTGCGCATCTTGCCTGCCATCACCGCGATCAATTCATGGCCGTTGTCAAGCTCGACCCGGAACGTCGCATTGGGCAGGAGTTCCTTCACAACGCCGGGAAATTCGAGAATGTCTTCCTTGGCCATGGTCACTCCAATGGGGTTTGGCCCGCGCCGAAGGTCCGGCGGCAGGCATGGGCGGCATATGCGCCTGTTGCGCCCGGTTTTCAAGGGAAAAACGCAGATCAGGCCCCGGCAAGCCGGTCATGCTGTTCGGGCCAATGGGCGTGGTTCAAGACGCCGCCATCGCGCCGCACCTCGCGGATGGCCTCGAGGCTGATCTCGGCGATGGTCCATCCGGGGGTGTTCAGCGCGCCTTCGGCCAGGATGCCGGTCGGAGGAAAGCCCCGGTCGGGCGGGCCATAGATCGCGGCCGCGCCGACGTTTTCATCCACCGCCGGGCAGAAATCGCACAGGCCCACCGTGGGGGAATGTGCCACAATGCATTGATTTTCCAAGGCTCTTGCCATGGAGCCGACCCGAACCCGGGTGAAGCCGGCCAGACTGTCGGTGCAAGAGGGCGCCAGCAGAATCTCGGCCCCCTGTTCCACCAGGGCCCGCGCCAGCAGGGGAAACTCGCTGTCATAGCAGATCACCACGCCGATGCGGCCCAGATCGGTGTCAAAGGCCGTCAACCCGCGGCCTGCCACCACGTTCCAGGTTTCGCGTTCGAAACGGGTCATGATCTGCTTGTCCTGATGGCCCAGAATGCCGCCGGGCGCATAGAGTGTTGATCGATTCACCGGGCGGGGGCCGTCAAACACCGGACCCGAAGCGCCAAGGATATGCACCCCATGGCGCGCGGCCAGTTCCAGATGCAGCGCATCGACCGCGGGCTTGTGCCGGGCCACCTCGTGCAGCGCCGCCTCAAGGTTTTCTGACACCGCGCGCCCGCCAAGGCTGGCCAGTTCCATCGCGCCATATTCCGGAAAGACCAGAAGATCGGCCCCTTTTGCCGCGGCCTCGGCCACCCAATGGCCCAGATGGGCGGCGAAATCGTCGAAATGGTGGAAGGCGGTCAGCGGATAGGCGGCGGCGGCAAGGTGCATGGCGAGGTCTTTCGCAAAAGGGCAGGGCGCGGGTCTTCCCCGCGCCCGGTCTGTTTCGTGCTTGCGGTCAGCTTACAGGAGAAAATCCCCTTGGACGAGCGCGGTCACACCGATCACCCGCAGCTGGAAATCAGCGAGGCCATCGCCGGTGTTGTCGGCATAGACCGTCGCGTTGCCGTTTGCGACCTTGTACCAGACCGCATTGGCCGCCGCCGTCTTGCCGCCCCAGCCGAAACTCTGGTTGCCGGTCGCGGAGGTATTGGCATCAAGGGCCGCAAGCGAGATGTCGTCGCTGCCGCTGCGGAAGTCATGGATCTCGTCCGTGCCGGAAACCAAGTTCGAATCCAGCGTGGAGGTGAACACGAAAACATCGCGCGCGGTATCGGCCCCGGCATACATCCGGTCCGCCCCGGTGCCCGATTCGAACCGGTCCGCGCCCGCGTCGCCATAAAGCCTGTCGTCGTCAGTCCCGCCAATCAGCGTGTCCTTGCCAGCGCCACCGCGCAGGTGATCCAGACCAAAGCCGCCGTTCAGCGTGTCGTTTCCGGCATTGCCGATCAGCCGATCATCGCCCCATTCGCCGGAAATCCAGTTGGACTGGGCATCCCCGATGATCCAGTCATTCCCGCCACCCGCATTGACCCCTTCGAAATTGCGGATCACATCCAGGCCTTCGCCGGTGCTTTGGGCGGTTGTCACGTTCATGTCAAAGCGGTTGTCCTCGCTCCCGGATTCGCTGGAACCGAAATAAAGGATGTCCACGCCGCTGCCGCCGTCCAGCGTGTCATTGCCAAGTTCGCCCCAGATGTGGTCCTTGCCGGCGCCGCCGTTCACAAGGTCATCCCCATGACCGCCCGAGATCGAATCATTCCCGGCCTGACCAAGGATGTAATCGGCCGAAGCACTGCCATAGATGTCATCCACAACGGCGGTGTTGTTTGATCCGAAATAGATTTCTCCGACGTCCGCCAATTCGTGTGTCAGGTTGCCAGAGGTCACGTCCCCCTCGGCCACGTTGAAAACCGCGGTCGGCGACCATGCGACGCCGCCGATGGTCTGGCTGTCGATCATGGTGGACCATTCGTCGGTAAGCGGCCCTGTGACGCGCATCAATTCTGCGCCGCCCGCGATCCGCATCACGGCCGCGTCAAGGGCCAGACCGCTGATCGCCGAAAGGTCCATCGGATCGCCGGCCACGTCCTGCAGGAACATGTCATAGGCGACACGGGCCATCAGGCCAAAGTCATCGGGCAGGGTGCCGGTGATCTGCAGCTCCAGATGCCCCATCTGCACCGTCAGGGCGGTTGGGGTCAGCCTGATCGCGGCAAAGGTCTCGCCATCGCTGCCGATCGAAATTCCGGTGATGCCAAAATCGGACAGGGCGTTGAAATAGGCCGTCCGCTCGGTATTTGTCATCAGCGACAGGTTTTCCATGTCCAGGTTGGACAAGAGGTCTGACAGGGTAAACAGATCCTCGAACGAGGCCGGCAGGCTGCCGGTGATCTCGACCCGATCCGGCCCGCTGGTCAGCGTATAACCCGTGGTCGAGGTGGTCAGCGTCATGATCGGCTTGGGCGTCCCGCCGGTTGCCGTCCGGTCGATCTGCAGGCTGGTCACCGCGCCGGTTGCAAGCCCGCTGTCCAGCGCCGCCTGCAGCGCGCCAAGCGTCGAGATCGGACCGATGCCGTTACCGCTGAGCGTCAGGGTATAGTTTGCCCCGGTCCCGGCAAATCCCAACGACACCACCGAGGTGGTCAGCCTAAGGACCGTCGGCGAGGTGTTCGAGAACAGGAAATCGAATTCGTCCAGCCTGGCTGCATGAACCTGAGCCAGATCATAGTCTCCCGAAGCCATGCGCGATTGCAGCAATTGCACCTGTGCGCCAAAGTCGGTGGAGAAACTTACAGCGACCATTTACTTTGCTCCTTCCAAATAAGATCAAGAGATTGGCCCGGTGGTCTGGGCCATCATTGCCGGATTTGACGAAACCACTTGCCCCCATGAAGTTCAAGAACCAATGTCCCCGCCTTGCGGTCTGGCTCTGGCTTTCTGCCGGGCTGGGCCTTGTCGGCTGTGGCCCGGATTGTGGCGATGCCTGCCGGCTGGATCTGACGCTTGGGCAGGATGTGAATTCGCATCAGAACCTGGCCTTGCAGCAAACCGCGCAGGCTTTTGTCGAGGGGCGCAGCTGGGGCAGCGGCACCGGGGCGCGCCGCCCTGCGGCCTTGCCCGGCCTGCAGCTTGATCCCGATGCGCTGGGGCCTGACAGCACGACCGAGGTCCGCCTTGGTGCGAACCGCAGCCTTGGTCTGCGCCAAGAGCGCGCCTGGGCGCTCGGGGGGCGTATGCAGGCCTATGCCGCCTTGGGCGCGGGCCTTGGCCGCAGCCGCTATGCCCTGCCCATGGGCATGGGGCCCTTGGCCGATCCGACCGAAATCCGCCTGCGCCATGTCTGGCTGCAGCCTGAAATCGGCATCCGCCACAGCGCCGTGGTGCCGGGCGGGGTGATCGGCACGGGGGCAGGGCTGGGGCTGCAGATCAGCCGGACAGAGACGTCGGTTCAATCCGCCCTTCTCGATGTGAACTACCGCGCAAGCCAGACGATGCCCTATGGCGCGCTGCACCTGTCGGTGCAGCCCGACAGCCTGCCCCTGACCGCCGATCTGGAGGCCCGCATCGCCCGTGATGGCATGTCCCAGATCCGCGCCGGGCTGCGCCTGCCTTTGCGCTGATCCGGCGGCCTAAAGCGCGCGCATCCAGAATTGCAGCGGTTTCACTGTCTCACCCGCATCGCCGAGGTCTTTCCACGAAAACTCGGCCAGAACCCCCGGCAGTTTCGCATAGCCCCGCCCGGTCCAAAAGGCATCGTTGGTGCGATAGGTCTTGGGCCGCATCGGGTGGTTGTCTGGCCGCACGACCGAACAAAAGGCGACATGGGTGCGTCCATGGGCACGGGCATGGGCCTCGCGCAGATCGAAGAACCGATGCCCCAGACCCCGCCCGCGATAGGCCGGCAGCAGCACCGATTCCGCGCCGTAAAGGATGCTGCCTGCCGGCAGGCCGATCTGGCGCAGCGGGGCGGCAAAGCCCTCGGCGTGATCCTCCATGAAGGTCGAGGTCGAAGCCCCCACCAGCATGCCGGCATCGAAAGCCCCCACCAAGAGCGCGCCCGCATTGTCGCGGTAGGTCTGCAGATAGGCGCGCTCATACTCCAGCGTGCCGTCGTAAAGATAGGGCCAGTCGCGGAACACCGCGATCCGCAGTCGCGCGACATCGTCCAGATGGGCCTCCAGCTCGGCCCCGGTCAGGGCGCGAACCTCAACCATGCGACACCTGGGCGATCCAGTCGTTCAGGTTGTAATAGGTGGTCACGCGGGTGATCTTGCCATCTTTCAGCGTGAAGAACCCCCCCGCCGGCAGGACATAACGCTGGCCATGCGCCTCGGGCAGGCCGGGATCGGTTTTCAGATACTGGCCATGGACCACGAATTCCGCCGCCCCGCGCGTGCCCTCGGCATTGGCCATGATGACCATGTCGCGCAGCTCTTCCTTGTAGGTTTCGGACATATGGGCGCAGAACTCGGCAAAGGCCGCCTTGCCCAGCCGGGCCTTGCCCTCGTTCACGTTGTGCACAAAGTCGTCATGCAGCGTGTCCACCATCCCGGCGGTGTTGCCGGCGTTGAAGGCGGCGTAATAGGCGGCGATGGTGGCTTCGGCGGTTGTGCGGCTCATGTGGTCCTCCTCGATCTTGGCGGCATGATTGCCACGGGCCGGGGCAGGGGCCAAGCCGGAAAGGCCTTCTTGAGGCGCAAAACCGACAGGCTCAGGCGTCGGGCGGGCCAAAGCGCGCGATCAGCCGGTCCCTGATCTGGTCGCGCACCTGCCGATAGGCCGCCATCCGGGCCTCGCGCGTGTCGCCGCCAAGCAGGGTGGGATCAAGGATCGGCCAGTATTCCACGGTCAGGTGGTAATGCCGCGTCAGATCCAGCGCCATCTTCTTTGAGGCCGGCGACAGGGCGATGATCAGGTCATATTGCCCCAGATCATCGCCCCAGTCCTGCATTTCCTCGAAAGACCGCGACCGGTGGCGCGACAGCTCGATCCCCATCTCGGCGCAGACCGCCACCGAAAACCCGTCGATCTCCATGTCGTTCTTGACGCCGGCCGACTGCACATAGGCGCGCTGGCCGTAAAACTTTTTCATCAACCCTTCGGCCATGGGCGAGCGGATGGCGTTGTGGTCGCAACAAAACAGCACGGCTTGCGGGAAGTCGGCCACTCTCACCCCCAGTGCAGGACGCAAATCAGGGTGAAAAGGCGCCGGGCGGTGTTGCTGTCGACCTCGGCCTTGCCTTCCAGCCGCTCTTGCAAGACCGAGGCGCCTTCGTTGTGGATGCCGCGTCGGGCCATGTCGATCGCCTCGATCTGGCTGGGCGGCAGGCGTTTCACCGCGTCGAAATAGCTTTCGCAGATCTGGAAGTAGTCCTTCACCACCTGCCGGAATGGCCCGAGGCTGAGATGGAATTCGCCCACCGGCGCTTCATTCTCGGTGGCGATGGAAAACACCAGCCGCCCCTCGCGGATCGCCAGACCCAGCCGGTAAGGCCCGGGAGGAATCTCGCGCCCCTCGCGGGCGGGCAGGCCAAAGGAGTTCTCCTCCAGAAGGTCAAAGATCGCAACCTTGCGTTCCTGCTCGATCTCGGGCGTTGGCCGGGCAAGGCCGCGCTCGTCGATCTCGATATGGCAGATGCGGTTGGTCATGGCTGCCCCCCGTTCAATGCGCGCAGGCGTGCGGTCACGCTTAGCCCATGGGCCTCAAGGCTTTCGCTGCGCGCCAGCCGTTCCGCCGCCGGACCGATGGCGGCCAGCGCCTCGGGCGTCATCTTGGATAGCGTGGTGCGTTTGACGAAATCCATGACACTCAGACCAGACGAGAACCGGGCCGACCGCGCCGTTGGCAGAACGTGGTTCGGACCGCCAACGTAATCGCCAATCGCCTCTGGTGTCCATGCCCCAAGAAAGATCGCGCCGGCATGGGTGATCTCAAGGCTCAGGGCATCAGGGTCGGCCACGCAAAGTTCAAGGTGTTCGGGCGCCACGCGGTTTGACAGGGCGGCGGCCTCGGCCAGATCGCGGGTCACGATCACCGCGCCGAAATCGCGCCAGCTGGCCCCGGCAATCGCCCGGCGCTCCAGCGTTTCCAGCCGCTTTTCCACCGCCGCCGCAACGCGCGCCGCAAAGGCCGCGTCCGGGGTGACAAGGATCGACTGCGCGCTTTCGTCATGTTCGGCCTGGCTCAGCAAATCCAGCGCGATCCAGTCCGGGTCATTGTCGCCATCGGCGATGACCAGAATCTCGGAAGGGCCCGCGATCATGTCGATGCCCACCTTGCCGAAAACCCGCCGCTTGGCCGCCGCGACAAAGGCATTGCCCGGCCCGGTGATCTTGTCGACGGGTGCGATCGTTTCGGTGCCATAGGCCAGCGCCGCCACCGCCTGCGCCCCGCCGATGCGATAGACGGTGTCCACCCCCGACAGCCGCGCCGCCAAGAGGACCAGCGGATTGACCACCCCGCCCGGCGTGGGGCAGGTGACGACCAGCCGCTTGACGCCGGCGACCTTGGCCGGAATGGCGTTCATCAGCACCGAGGAGGGATAGGAGGCCAGGCCCCCCGGCACATAAAGCCCGGCCGCCGAGACCGGCGTCCAGCGCCAGCCAAGGGTCGCGCCGTTCGGCTCTTGCCAAAGGGCGTCCTCGGGCATCTGGCGGGCGTGATAGGCGCGGATGCGGTCGGCCGCGAGCTCCAGCGCCGCGCGATCTTCGGGCGAGACTTTGGCGATTTCGGCGTCGATCTCGGCTGCGGAAAACGCCAGTGTCTTGGCCGCCAGATCGAGCTTGTCAAAGCGGGCCGTCAGTTCCAGCACCGCCATGTCGCCGCGCGCCCGGACATCGGCAATGATCGCCGCCACAGCCGCATCGACATCGGGGCTGTCCTCGCGCTTTTGTCCCAGAAGGGCGGTGAAGCGCGTCTCGAAATCGGCATCTTGGGTGTTCAGGAACGTCGGCATGGCAGCCCTCCGGCATCTTTGCGTCCTGCCTTAGGACAATGGGGCAGCCGTCGCAAGAAGAAGGGGGGCCGTCTGCCCCCCTCTGGCCTGCGGCCATTCACCCCCCGAGGATATTTGAGCACAGAGGATGGAACAGGGGCGTTCCGGGCTGGCTGCGGGCGGTAGCCGCGTTACCCGCCGAAATGGGAGAAGCGATAGGGGCTGACGCCGTATTTCTTGCGGAAGGATTTCGAGAAATGCGAGGTCGAGGCATAGCCGCAAGCCACCGCGACATCGGTCACCTTCATGTCGGTTTCCGCCAGAAGCGCGCGGCCCCGTGCCAGTCGCAGGTCGTTCATGTAGCGCACTGGCGTGATGCCGAGATAGCGGTTGAACAGCCGTTCGATCTGGCGGCGCGACAGCCCGAGATGTTCGGCGCAGCCGTCAAGATCCAGCTCTTCCTCGATGCGGGCCTCAAGGAAGGCGGCGGCCTGCAGCAGCTTGTCGTGGCGGGTGCCAAGCCGCGTGGCAAGGCTTGCGGTCTGGCTGTCGGCCTCGTCCCGGCGCCGGGTCAGGAGGCACATGTTCATGACCTCTTGCCCCAGTTCGGCGCCGAACCGGTCCGAGATCAGCTTGAGCATCATGTCAGCCGCCGCCACGCCGCCCGCGCAGGTCATCACCCGGTCGTCCATGGAAAACACCTGGCGCGAGGGTTCCAGATCGGGGAAGTTTTCGGCAAAGGCCGTGGTGTTGTCCCAATGCATGGTAAAGCGCCGGCCCTTGAGGATGCCGGCCTGCGCCAGGGCATAGGCCCCGGTGCACAAGCCCCCCACCGTGCGCCCGCGCCGCCACAGACCCCGCAGCCAGTCGCCCAAGGCAACGCTGGCCTTGCCCTCGGGTTCCACCCCCGAGACCACCAGCACGATGCCCTCCGGTTTCGCCTGCGACCAGGGGCCGTCGACCACCACCGGCACGCCGTTCGAACAGGCCACCGGCTTGCCGTCATCCGACCAGACTGTCCAGCGGAACAGCACCTGCTGGGTCAGCTGGTTGGCCATCCGCATCGGTTCCAGCGCGGCCGAGAAGGCAAGCATGGTGAATTTGGGCAACAGGACAAAGGCCACGTCCAGCGGCTCGGGCTTGGTGGCCAGTTTCACATGGGCCGTGCCCTTGGCAACGTAACGTTGGTGATCGGTCATCTGCGCCTCGTTGCCCGGCAGCATAGCAGAAGGCGGTACGTGACGCATCAGCTTCTGATCCCGGCAAAGCGCGCCTGCCATTCGCTGCGCTCTTCATCGGTGATCTTGCGGAACAGGTTTTCCGGCACGGTGAAGCCATGGCCCGCAGGCAGGGCGCGGATCGCGGCATGGACATCCGTGGGCCAGGTCCAGTCGTCCGAGCCCATGGCCGCCATCATGGTTTGCGACGCATCCGGGATGAAGGGCGAGGAGAGGATGGCGTAGATCCGGATCAGGTTCAGTGCGAGGCGAATCTGCGCCTGGGCGTGGTCAGGATCGGTCTTCACCACCGACCACGGCGCGGCCGCCTGCAGGTATTCGTTGCCGATCACCCAGATCGCACGCAGCTCGGCGGCGGCCTTGCGCACCTCCATCGCCTCCATCGCGCGGGTGTAATCGGCGATCCGCGTGCCCAGATCGGCGATCAGCGCGGTTTCCATCGGACCGAAGCTGCCCGCGTCGGGCACCGTCTCGCCCAGTTTGGACTTGGCGAATTTGGTCACGCGGCTGACGAAATTGCCCAGCACGTCGGCCAGATCCTTGTTCACCGAGGCCTGGAAATTCTCCCAGGTGAATTCGGCATCCGAGGATTCGGGGGCATGGGACAGAAGCCACCAGCGCCAGTAATCCGAAGGCAGGATCGACAGCGCCTGATCCATGAACACCCCCCGCCCGCGCGAGGTGGAGAACTGGCCGCCGTCGTAGTTCAGGTAGTTGAAGGATTTCAGATAATCCACCAGCTTCCACGGTTCGCCCGAGCCAAGGATGGTGGCCGGGAAAGACAGCGTGTGGAAGGGCACGTTGTCCTTGCCCATGAACTGGTAATAGGTCACGTCATCCGCGCCCTTGTCGGTGCGCCACCAGCGTTCCCAGGCCTCATCGCCCAGCCCCTTGGCATCGGCCCATTCGGCGGTGCAGGCGATGTATTCGATGGGGGCATCGAACCAGACGTAAAAGACCTTGCCTTCCATTCCTGGCCAGGGCTGATCGCCCTTCATCACCGGAATGCCCCAATGCAGATCGCGGGTGATGCCGCGGTCCTGCAGCCCGTCGCCATCGTTCAGCCATTTCTTGGCGATCGAGGTGGTCAGGATCGGCCAGTCGGTCTTTGAATCGATCCAGGCTTCCAGCTTGTCCTTCAGGGCGCGCTGCATCAGGTAAAGATGCTTGGTTTCGCGCTCTTCCAGATTGGTGGAGCCGGAAATGGTTGACCGCGGGTTGATGAGGTCGGTCGGATCCAACTGCTTGGTGCAGTTGTCGCACTGGTCGCCGCGGGCGCTGTCAAAACCGCAGTTCGGGCAGGTGCCCTCGATATAGCGGTCGGGCAGGAAGCGGCCGTCGTCGATGGAATAGATCATCTTTTCAGACACTTCGCGGATCAGGCCGTTTTCGGCCAGCTTGCCGGCGAAATGCTGGGTCAGCTTGTGATTGCGCTGGCTGGAAGACCGGCCGAAATGGTCAAACGACAGGCGGAAGCCGCGGGCGATCTCGGCCTGGACATCATGCATCTCGGCGCAATAGTCGGCCACGGGCTTGCCGGCCTTGGCGGCGGCCAGTTCGGCAGGCGTGCCATGTTCATCGGTGGCGCAGATGAACATCACCTCGTGCCCCATCGCCCGGTTGAACCGCGCGAACAGGTCGGCGGGCAGCTGGCTGCCCACAAGGTTGCCCAGATGCTTGATGCCATTGATGTATGGAATGGCCGAGGTGATCAGAATCCGTGCCATGTCGCGCCCCTTGCAAGTGACGGGCGTTCTTTAGCGAAGGGCGCGGCCAAGGGCCAGAGGCTTGCGCGCCCCCGGCCGGCGATTTCGACAGCGCCGCGCTTAGCGCCGGTCCAGCCGCAGGTGCGCCCGCGCCCAGGCCACCGCCAGATGCAAGGCCAGCCCGACGGCGATGATCACGCTGTCCAGCGCAAAGCCCGAGGGCCAGGCCGTCATGATGACCTGCGCGGCATAGGCCAGCACGATTCCCAGCGCAAAAACCGGCAGCGACTGCCGCCCCATCAACACGAAGGGCCGGGCAAAGCCGGAATGGGCCAGGCGCTTCAGCGCGGGCAGGGTGCTGAGGAAATAGGCCAGCGCCAGAATGTGGACCAGGCGCGGCCCGCTGACATAGGTCTTGTCAAAGGCGGTGAAGATGCGCGGCATCCCGGCATCCTGCAGCCGCCAGAGCATCGTGCCCATCGCCGCCTGCGCGGTTGGGTTCAGCGTGCAGACCGCCGCCACCAGCAGGAACAGGCCAGTGGCCCAGCGGGCCCAAAGCCGGTCCGGCACCAGCCGCTGACCGCGCCGCAGCGCCGCGCCGGTGGCAAGGCCGATGGCGAACAGAAGCTGCCAGCTGAGCGGGTTGAAGAACCAGCCCCCCGCATTGGGAAAGTTCGGAAAGTCGATGTAGAAGTGACCGGACAGGAACCACAGCACCGCCGCCCCGGCAATCAGGGCCCGCGGCCAGTTCAGCGCCGCCACAAGCGCAAAGGGCGTGACCATCAGCAGCACTGCATAAAGCGGCAGGATGTTGGCATAGCCGATCTGGTGGCTCAGCAACGGGATCCCCAGCTGAACCCCGAAAGGTCTGGTGAAGATCGGCCCCAGATTGTGCTCTTTCAGCAGGGCCGCGGTATCCAGCCACAAGACCCCCGCCGCCACCACGGCGATGGCCAGAACCGTGGTCAAGAGATGGATCAGATAGAGCGTCCAGGCCCGATGCCAGATCCGCCCGACCGAGGGCCAGGTGATCCCCCGGGCGATGGCCGGCGAATAGGCCAGCCCGGCCGCGATGCCCGAAATCAGCACAAACCCCTCGGCCGCGTCGGAAAAGCCGAAATTGCGCGAGGTGAAGTTCTCATAGACCGTGCCGGGGACATGGTTGATGAAGATCATCACCAGCGCCACACCCCGCAGGAAATCAAGCCGCGCATCGCGCGGCATCACCGCCAGCAGCGGCGGACGGGTCTGGGGATCGGTCATCTAGGTCCTGCTCTGGCTGGCCACCGGGGCCGAAGGGGGCGCGGCGGTCTCGTCCTGCCAGCGCGCGAGGATGGCGTCATGGGTGGCCAGCACCGGGGGAATGGTCTGTTCGGCCGGCGTGGTGAACAAGGCCGAGCGGCTGTCCTGCGAGGTCCACCACAGGATCAGCGGCGCAAGGATCATCGGCAAGGCCACCGGCAAGAGCCAGACCAGCAGGGCAGGGGCCAGCTGTGCCGTCAGCACCAGCCCCCCAAGGCCATAGGCGCTGATCCAGCGGCTGGCGACCCAGCTTTCGCCAAGACTGAGGCGGCCATCGCCGCGGTTGTTGGTCGGCCAGCCGCCATCGCGCCGCCGCAGAACCTGCAACACCGCGCGCGTCTGATACATCAGGAACACCGGCGCCATGATCGAGGTCAGCACCAGTTCGGCCAGGGTCGAGACGGTGACCCGCAGCGCACCGCCAAACCCCCGGGCCCGGCCGCTGGCGGCGGCATCGAGGGCGATCAGCAGCTTGGGCATCAACAGCAGGCCAAACACCCCGACCGCCAGCCCCACCGCCTTTGACGTGGCATCCGGCGGAAACACCGGGAAGGGCCAGTAGGGCTCGGGGAAATAGTCGGGCAGGCTGGCGAAATAGGTGGCGTAGATCGAGGCAAAGATGAAGGCCAGCCAGAACAGCGGCGCGATATAGGCAAAGACGTTCTGGAAGAACACAAAGCGGCTCCAGGGCAGCAGGCCCGGTGCGCCGATCAGCCGGCCATGCTGCAGGTTGCCCTGACACCAGCGCCGGTCGCGCTTGGCATGGTCGACGATGTTCTCGGGGCCTTCCTCGAACGAGCCTTCCAGATCGTCATCCAGCCGCACCACCCAGCCCGCCCGTGCCAGAAGTGCCGCCTCGACATAATCATGGCTCAGGATATGGCCGCCGAAGGGCGGGGCCCCCGACAGTTCCGGCATGCCGGCGCTATCGGCAAAGGCCCGCACTCGCACCAGCGCATTATGGCCCCAGAATGGCCCGGTCCTGCCCTGCATCATCGCCAGCCCCCGGGCGAAGATCGGCGAGTGCAGCGATGCCGAGAACTGCATGGCCCGTCCAAAGCGCGAGCGCGCCCGCGTCACCCGGGGCAGGGATTGCACGAGTCCCAGGTCCGGCTGGGCCTCCATCCGGCGCACCATTTCCACGATGGTGGCGCCTTCCATCAGGCTGTCGGCGTCGAGAATCAGCGCATAGTCATAGGCCGCGCCGGAGGCCGAGATGAACTCTTCGATGTTGCCGGCCTTCTTGCCGGTGTTCTGCACCCGCCGGCGATAGAAAAGCCGCCCTTCGGCCGCGCAATCCTGCATCAGGCGGGCAAACCAGCGCTTTTCCTGCTGCGCGATCAGGTCATTGCGGGTGTCGGACAGGATGGCGAAGTGAAATACGGCGCCCTCGGCCACAGCCGGTTCGGCACGCAGCGAGGCATCCATCGCCGCCACGCGCGCAAAGGTCACCCGCGGGTCCTCGTTGTAGACCGGCACCAGCACCACTGTCCGGCCGCGGATCGGGCCTGCCTGCCGCAGGGCCGGCGGAGCGGCGCGCGTGGTCAGGCCCAAAAGCCCCAGCGAGGCCCCCCAGGCCAGCCACCAGGTGGAAATCAGGATAAGACCCGCGCGCACCGCATCGACGTATTGAAACCCGTCGGCCGTGCCATAGGAATAGAACACCAGACAGGCGATGGCCGCCGCCAGCCCGCTGGCCAAAAGGGCCAGGGCCCGGGTCAGCCGGGTGTAGGCAGGGCGCTCCTGCGGGGCGGGCACGGATCAGACTTCGCGGCCACGGGCCGCGGTCAGTCCCAGAAGGCGGGTCAAGGCAAACAGCCAGCCGCCTGCAACGCGCTGCTCAAGCACCTGCTTGGGCATCGCCAGCGGTGCGTGCGGCGGCTTTGCGGCCAGCACCATCGCATCGAAATCCGCCTCAACCATGGAGGAGACAGCAGTCGTCATGACACGATCCATTGATACAGCCAGTTTTCCGTCAGCTTGCGCCCGTATCCCTTGACATGGGCACCCAGTTCCACCGTCTCGCCCTCGGGGGCGGCGACATCCAGAACGAGCCGCCAGATAGTCGTTCCTGCGATCTTCGACAAGGTGGAAGTGACGATTTCTCCTGTAGAAATCGTCGTCACAGCCTCGACCTTGGCATCCTCGGGCAGCGTCGCCAGCAGCCCGCCCGCGAAGTCGATCACGAACTTGCGGCTGCCGTCCTTGTTTTCCACCCCCGACACCCCGCCCGCGCCAGAGCGCGTTTCCAGCACGTAGGCCAGGGGGTCATCCTCGGACGGGCTCAACGCGCCCCAGCGCAGGCGATAGGCGAATTCGCGCATCTCGCCCGGAACCATCGGCGATTCGGGAACCCAGAAGGCCACGATGTTGTCGTTCACTTCCAGATCGGTCGGAATCTCCACCAGACGCACCGCGCCCTTGCCCCAGTCGCCCATCGGCTCGACGTTCAGCGAGGGGCGGCGTTCGTAATGGGCGCTGGCATCCTGATAGCTGGCGAAGTCGCGATCGCGCTGGAACAGGCCAAAGGACCGCGGGCTTTCCTCGGCAAAGAAGCTGCCGGTCAGGCGCGGCGGGTTGTTCAGCGGCCGCCACAGCACATCCCCATCACGGCGCACGATGCGCAGCCCGTCGCTGTCATGCACATTGGGCCGGTAGTCATCAAAGTTCGCCCGATTCTTTTCCGAGAACAGGAACATCGAGGTCAGCGCCCCGATTCCCACCTGATCCACCGGGTTGCGGAAAAAGAGCCGCGCCGTCACGTCCATCTCGGTCTCGGCGCCCGGGCGGATCACAAAGCGGTAGGCCCCGGTGCAGCTTGCACTTTCCAGCGCGGCACAAAGCACCACTTCCTGCGCCAGCGCCGCCGGCCGCTCCAGATAGAACCGCGAAAAGCGCGGAAATTCCTCGGCCACGGCCATGCCGGTGTTGATGGCAAGACCACGCGCCGACAGCCCATAGGCATTGCCCCGACCCAGTGCGCGGAAATAGCTGGCGCCAAGGAAGGCTGCGACCTCATCGAACAGATCGGGCCGGTTCAGCGGCGCATTCAGGCGAAAGCCCGCCACGCCCGGCAGCTCGGCATGGGCCGGCACGCGCGTGTGCAGATCGCCCAGATATTCGAAATCGTCCGTGGTAAAGGTCATCGGCCGGGCCATGCCCGCCTCGACCTCATAAACCAGCACCGGCTCTTCGAAGAGCCAGCCCATATGGAAGGCATGCAGCCGGAAATGGCTGTCCTCGTCTTGCCAGCGCGCCTTTTGCGGCAGGAACTGGATCAGTTTGTAGTCGTCATAGGTCAGCTCATCCAGAAAGCTCTCGGCCCGTTCGGCCGGAACATGCGGCCGGGTGGCCAGCTGGCGCATCTCTTCGGTCAGCCCGTCAAAGCTGAACGGCACCGCCGGCGTGGGCGTTGCCACGGCTTCTGGCGGCTGGGCGGCCGGCTTGGCCGGGGTCTGCTCGGCCGTCTGGGCCAGGACCTGGCGCGGCAGGCTCACGCCGCACAGCAGCATGCCCGCACCAGTGAGCGAGGCCAGCAGCGTGCGGCGGGACATCGAAACTGACGCGATCAGCGGGCGCGGCATGGTAAGGTTCAGACTCCGTATGAGAATTCAGGCACAGATGACAGTTTGCGCATCGCTCTGCCAGAGTGGGGCCCATGCGCCGCGCGCATATCGGCAATGCTGCATGGGCAAGTCAATAGGCCTTTTCGGTCGATTGCCCTGCATCACCGCAGAATTGCGACTTGCGCAGCGCGGCGGTTTTGTATCGGAATTCCATATGATTGCGCGGGGTTTCTGCGCAAGGTGGCGTCCCTTTCGTTCGCCTGCCGGCGCTGATCGGCAGCCCATGCCCTTCACGGCCTTTTGTCGTCGCCTGCGCCAGTTCCCTGACCCCGGACAGGGCCTTGGCGGGGGCAAGCGGCCCATGGCCCCGGGGCCGCAGTCTGGCACCGCCGTGCCCGCCGCCAACAACCAGCACTGCCCGTCCACCTCCGGGCCTTGCGATGGCTTGCACATTCGCCCCCCGCCCGGCATGTTCGGCCACCAATCCCATCCCCGAGGAATGCCCACGCCATGCAGAAGATCCCCCTTGGTTCCACCGGCCTCATGGTCTCGTCGCTGTGCCTTGGCACCATGACCTGGGGCAACCAGAACAGCGAGGCCGAGGGCCATGCCCAGATGGACATGGCGCTGGACCACGGGGTGAACTTCTGGGACACGGCCGAGATGTATCCGGTCAACCCGGTCAAGGCCGAGACCGTGGGCCGCACCGAAGAGATCGTCGGAACATGGTTTGCCGCGCGCGGGGGGCGTGACCGGGTGGTTCTGGCCACCAAGGTCACCGGGGCGGGTCATGCCGAGGTGCGCGGCGGGGCAGATCTGACGCCTTCGGTGATGCGGGCGGCTTGCGAGGCCTCGCTGCGGCGGCTCAGGACCGACCATATCGACCTGTACCAACTGCACTGGCCCAACCGCGAGGTCTATCACTTTCGCAACATCTGGGGCTTTGATCCCCGCAGCGGCGATGCGGGGCGGGACATCCGCGACGACAAGGCAAAGACCGAAGCGCATATGGTCGAAATCCTTGAAGAGGCTGCGAAATTGCAGGCCGAGGGCAAGATCGGCCATCTCGCCCTGTCCAATGAAACGGTCTGGGGCACGGCGAAATGGCTGGCGCTGGCCGAACGCCATGGCCTGCCGCGCGTCGCCAGCATCCAGAACGAATACTCGCTCCTCTGCCGCCAGTTCGACAGCGACTGGGCCGAGCTTTCGCACATGGAAAACCTGCCGCTCCTGGCCTTTTCGCCCCTGGCGACGGGGCTTCTGACCGGCAAGTATCAGGGCGATGTGACGCCGCCGGGCAGCCGCCGCAGCCGGAATGACACGCTGGGCGGGCGCCTGACGCCGCAGGTGTTCCCCGCCGTGGAGGCCTATCTTGGCATCGCGGCCAGCCATGGGCTTGATCCGGCGCAGATGGCGCTGGCCTTCTGCCTGACGCGGCCCTTCCCCTGCATCCCGATTTTCGGGGCCACCAGCCTGGCTCAGCTGAAAACCGCGCTGGGTGCGGCCGACATCACCCTTTCGCCCGAGGTGATGGCCGCCATTGCCGCCGCCCATCGCGCCCATCCCATGCCGTTCTGAACCTTGCCCGGGTATCCCGCTTTGGGCCAACTGCCGCAACCCTGACCGCCGAGCGACATCATGCGTCCCAGCCTTTTCCTTGCCGCGGCCCTGTTGCTGTCGGCCTGTGTCTTGCCGCAGGGCAAGCCCGCTCCGGCGGCCCAGGGGAACCCGATCACCGGCGCGGCGATATCGGTGCAATCCCTTGATGCGCCCAAGGCTGCGCTGCCCAAGGCGGGGGCGTCCAAGGCTGCGGCCGCCCTGCCAGAGCCGGTGGCGGGTCAGGTGGATGCCTCGCTGGATGCCATCACGGCCGCGGGCCGGACAGGGCCCGCCGATGAGGAGGCCAAGGCAAAGCCGCAGGCCCCCGAAGAGGCCCCCGAAGAGGCGGCTGATAAAGAGGCCGCCCAGACCGATGACGGGCCGCCCCCCGCCGCCGATCCGCAATCGCCCGAAGAGATCAGATGCCTGAAGTCCGGCGGTCTTTGGGCCACCGCAGGTGACACCGGGGCCAAGGCCTGCGTCCGGCGCACCCGCGATGGGGGCAAGGCCTGCAGCAAGCAAACCCAGTGCGAGGGCCTCTGCCTTGCCCGCTCGCGCAGTTGCGCCCCCATCACGCCGATGTTCGGCTGCAACGAGATTCTGCAGGCCGATGGCCGCGAGGTGACGCTATGTCTCGACTGATCGCGCTGGTTGTGGTGGCAAGCCTTGCCGCCTGTGTCGGGGGCAGGGGGGATCTGCCAAAGGGGGCGTTTCGAGACAGCTCGCGTCAGCTCTATTCCTCGGCAGTTCTTGACCACGCGAAACTGCCGGGCCGCTGGACGCAGGTGGCCGCCTTTGGCCCCGCGACCGGCTGCAAGGCCGGCGGGGTGGAGATTGCACCAGATGGCCACGCTGCCTTTCGCCTGTGCCTGAACGGGCGAGAGGTCAAAGGCACGGGGGCTCTGCAGCCCATCGGTCCGGGGCGGTTTGCGGTTGCGCGACAGGAATGGTGGGTGCTTTGGGCGGACGGCGATTACCGCACGCTGGTCATCGGCACCCCCTCGGGCGCCTTTGGCTTTGTGCTGAACCGGGGTGGGGCGATTTCGCCCGACCGCCTGACAGCCGCGCGCGAGATCCTGGACTGGAACGGCTATGACCTGCGGCAGTTTCACCCGCTGTGACAGCCCGGCGCTGCCAGCCGATCAGGATAAGGAACAGCCACCACAGGTGCCGAGGCCCCGCAACCGGCCAAACGCCTAAGCCTGTCTAGGGACGTGGTCTGCCGAGTCTGATGCTGGAGAAGTGGCAGCCCGTAGGGTTGTATCTTTCCCAAGTGAAAACAAGGGCATAGGTTGTCCAACAGATGTAGATCAGCCCATTGATTTTCAACGGGTATCTGCGCCTTTGTCCAATGCCTCTCGCGGTGTCACCTTCTCGCAGAGCATGAAGCCAGATCATAAGCGCATGTCTCGGATGCTGGGCTACAGCTTGACGCGCGGCACTCCTGAAGCCTGGGCAGATTTCAGCTTTGTGGCGAAAGCCCGCTTGTCTGTCTTCGAGCGCGCGGCGATTGCCGTGGCGTGCTTGCGGTCAATGCCAGAGCTGTTTGCCATGGATACGGCGGCGGCAGCTTTGGGCTGCGCTGGTGATCCCGCCCCTGCCTTTATGGGAGGTATGGAAGATGCCCGCGATTGGGCTTCTTTCGCTTCTCCTCTTGA
>ERZ1645187.1665-NODE-1665-length-20251-cov-240.374381_pt1 | contig 20251 bp, 16 predicted proteins | sample MGYA00575352_ERZ1645187 | MGnify/ENA primary metagenome ERZ1645187 (study PRJEB40837, sample SAMN11349314) | freshwater sediment metagenome | isolation source: river sediment | host: Sediment | place: India: Wazaribad , New Delhi | collected 2017-02-21 ... | reverse complement strand
CGGTGGGGGCGTGGCAGACGCGGGCGCAGCCGTCGATGTTGTTGGTGCCGATGACCACGCGGAAGAACTTCTGCATCAGATAGTTCTCCTCGTTCGTGCAGCGCGCCGAGGAGATGCCGGCCAGGGCGTCCGGGCCATGGCGGTCGCGAATCTCGCGGAAACGGCGGGCGGCATAGTCCAGGGCCTCGTCCCAGGTGGCCGGCTCCAGGGGACCGTGGCGGTCCTGTCGGCGGATGAGGGGCGTGGTCAGCCGGTCGGGATGGCGATGGAACTCAAAGGCAAAGCGGCCCTTGACGCAGGTGTGGCCGCGGTTTACGGCGGCGTCCTCGGCGCCTTCGATGCCCTGAATGGCGCCATCCCGGACCCTGACCTCCAGATTGCAGCCGACGCCGCAGTAGGTGCAGACGGTGCGCACCCGCCGATCATAGGGTGCGGTCTTGGTGCCATAGCGGTCGCTAAGGGCGTTGGTCGGGCAGGTCTGGACACAGGCGCCGCAGGCAACGCAGGGCGAGTCGGCGAAGGTCTGGTCGGCCCCGGCGATGACCCGTGCCGCCAGGCCGCGCCCGGCCACCGCCAGCACCTGACCGGCCTGAAGCTCGTCGCAGGCGCGCACGCAGCGGAAGCAGCCGATGCACTCGGCCATGTCGGCCTTGATGTAGGGATGGCCAAGATCCGGGAGCGGCGCCGGGTGGCGGGCGCCGGGGGGATAGCGTACCGCTGGCGAGCCGAGGGCGGCGAGGACGCGCTGGAACTCGGTCGGCAGCCGGCCGGGGGCGGGGGCGACGCGGTCGGCGGGGTAATCCGACAGCACCAGCTCCAGGAGATTGCGGCGCAGGCGCTGGATGCGTTCGCTGGCCGGCCAGATGTGCTGCCCCGCGGCCACGGGCGTGTGACAGGAGGCCAGCACTCGCCGGGGTCCTTCCGCCTGGCTGGCGACCTCCACCGAGCACAGCCGGCAGGAGCCGTAGTTCTCCAGGTTGTCCGCCTGGCACAGGGTCGGGATCAGGTCGCGACCCCGGTGGCGGCGCACGAAGTCGAGGATGGTCTCCCCGGGGTTGAAGGCATAGGGCCGGTCGTCGATATAGGCGATATGTTCCATGTCTCCAACCCCTAGTTGGGTAGTTTCAGGCCCGGTCATGTCCGGCGGGCGGATTACGACCGGGGAATCAGCCAGTGATGGCTGGCAGTCAGGAAATGTAAGAGATCGCCAGCGGGCTTGCCAGCATTGCCTTTGCGTAGTGCCTTCGCTTAGTGCCTTCGCGTTGACATTCCCTCGCCCACGAAGTGTGGGTAACCATCCTAAGCACATAACCCTGCAATTCCGCATTCCCGGGTCGGCTGCAACCTCGGGTACTGATCCGCCCAGCCAGCAGCCGCCTGCCCCAAGAGGGGCGGTCGGCGCTACACTGTAGGCACACCGACCGAGACAATGGAGGCGCCACAATGATCAAGCAACGCATCGAATACAGCTCCCCGCTCGACGCGCTGGTGGCCATCTCCAAGCGGCTCAGCCGGTTCGAGGCCGCACAGGGGCTGTCATCGGAAGAGTTCTTCCATCGCTACACCCAGGGCCAGATGGGCGACGACGCCAGCGCCGTCGAGTGGGCCAACGACTACCGCCACTATCTGGCCCTGCGCGCCGACCTGGAACAGAGCCTGCGGCATGCCGCATGACCGCCTCAGTGCCTACCTTGAGCGGGTCGAGAAGGCCGTTTCCGGCTGCCGCGATGCCTATGTGGAGCGCTATGAGGAGGAGATCGTCACTCCCGAGCGGGCCAACCTGCGGGTGCGCATCCGCTTCCGGAACGGATGCCTGCTCGAAATCAACGAGGCGGTCATCGTAAAGGCGGAAACCTTGGCTCACCTGGACTACCGCTACCACTGCCAGGACGCCGCCGGCAACCTCCTCTTTCGTTACGACAGTACGCCGCACTTTCCGGGATTGCCAAACTTTCCCCAGCACAAGCACCAGGGCGAAGGCGTCGTGGGCGCCTCACGTCCGGACATTTCCCGGGTGTTGAACGAGGCCCAATCGGAATAGCCGGTGTTGCGGAGGAGAAGGAGCGGTGGTTGGCGCCGAATTTGGGGTATTGAGCGCCAACGCCCCTGGGAGCGCCGAGCTGTGCTCGGCTTCTCCTAATCATTCGGCTTACCGCCCGCCACCGCAATGGGCAAACAGGCCCGAACAGGTCTACTATCGCACTATCCAAAGCACGATTGAGCGCGCCATCATGAACGCCATCACCGCCAACGAGATCAAGACCCGCGGCGTCGTGGTCTTCGAGGAGCATCTAGCCGAGGCCCCGGAAGCGGTCATCTCCGTGCGGGGCAAGGAGCGCTACGTGGTCATGTCGGTGGAGGACTACCGCGAGATGCGCGAGATGGAGCTTGAAGCCGCCTGGATGAGGGTCAAGGCCGACCTGGAGGCCGGGCACTACCGCAAGGAGTCGGTGGAAGAGCACCTCGCCCGGATCAGCGCCGAATGAGCTTTGCGCTCGTCTTCACCGAGGACTACACCCGTCGTGCGGCACGGTTCATCAAGAAGCACCCCGAGATCAAGGCGCAGTACGGCAAGACCCTGGAGTTGCTGGAAAGCAATCCCTACCACCCCTCGCTACGCCTCCATGCGCTGCGGGGGCCGGCTCCAGGGACTTCACTTCTTTTCGATCAACCTCAGCTATCGGATCACGATGCAACTAATGATCCTGGAGACGGAGATCGTGCTGGTCGATGTAGGGAGCCATGACAGGGCGAAACCGTTCTCTCCCTAACCAATCCAGTAGCAGAGGGACTTACCCTCGATCCTGGACAGAGCCGTGATGACATGTATTGACCCGGGGGCTGCCGACCTCCATGACCCTGAGGGAGATGCGCGCCGCCCGCGAATGTAAAAGATCCCCCTTGGGCTTGCCAGCATTCCCGCCCTTTCTGCCTCCCTCTGTTTGCCTCTTCTTAAAGCCACCAAGTCAATCGTGTCTGGCACGGAGGCCGCTTCGCCCTACTCCCTCCCCCCTTGTGGGGGAGGGCCGGGGAGAGGGGAATGAACCACTGATGCGGTCATCAATCTCCAGGTATTGGCACTGAAGCTGCGGGTGCCGGAAAATGGCCCCCGTCAGGACAGGATTTTTTTATAGGAGGGAAGACATGGCGGAAGTATCAGGCAGGATGGGGGGCAAATGAATCCGACTTCGTTGAGTGAGGCCGATACCTGTCGGCTGTTCGTCACCCCTGCCCTCCATGCCGCCGGCTGGGGCCGGGGGCCCACCTTGATTGGTGAGCAACGCACCTTCACCGCTGGCCGAATCATCGTGACCGGCGGCATCGTTCGTCGCGGCAAACAAAAGCGGGCCGATTACATCCTCTTTCTCCGGCGCGATTACCCCATCGCTGTCGTCGAGGCTAAGGAGGTGGGGCGTCCAGCCGAAGACGGGGTTCAGCAGGCGCGGGAGTACGCCGAAATCCTGGGGCTCAAGTTCGCCTACGCCACCAACGGTAACCGCATCATCGAGGTCGATTACCTCACCGGCACCGAAACCGAGGTTAGCGCTTATCCGACCGCCGACGAGCTGTGGCAACGTTTGTCCGGCGCCCAGGGCATCGGCGCGGCGGAGACCAGGCATCTCCTGGAGCCGTTCAACCTTGTATCCGGCAAGGTGCCGCGCTACTACCAGCAGATCGCCATCCATCGTGTCATCGAGGCCATTCTGCGCGGACAGACGCGGGTTCTCGTCACTATGGCCACTGGTACTGGCAAGACCACCGTGGCCTTTCAGCTTTGCTGGACCCAGTGGAATAGCCGCTGGAACCGGACGGGGGAGCACCGGCGGCCGAAGATCCTCTTCCTGGCCGACCGCAATATCCTGGTAGATGACCCCATGGCCAAGATGTTCGCGCCCTTCGGCGAGGCCCGGCACAAGATTTCCGCCGGCGATGCCATCCAGAGCCGCGACATCTATTTTGGCCTTTATCAATCCCTGTCCCTTGCCGGCAACGAGGTCTTCCGCCAATACCGGCCCGACTTCTTCGATCTGATCATTGTCGACGAATGCCACCGGGGCTCCAGTCGCGCCGACAGCGCCTGGCGGGAGATCCTGGAGTACTTCGCCCCTGCGGTGCAGCTTGGCTTGACCGCCACCCCCATCCGCGAGGACGAGCGGGACACCTACGACTATTTCGGCAACCCCATCTACAGCTACTCCCTGCGGCAGGGCATCGAGGACGGTTTTCTCGCCCCTTACCGGGTGCACCGCATCATCACCACCGTCGACGCGGCCGGCTGGCGGCCGTCAAAGGACGAGTTGGACCGTTACGGCCGCCCCATCCCGGACGAGGAGTACCAGACCAAGGACTTCGAACGGGTGATCGCCCTGCGCGCCCGCACCCAGACCATAGCCCGGCACCTCACCCAGTTCTTGAAAGGCACCGATCGCTTCGCCAAGACCCTGGTCTTTTGCGTCGATCAGGAGCATGCCGCCGAAATGCGCCAAGAGCTGGTGAACCTCAACAGCGACCTGGTGGCCCAGTACCCGGACTACGTCTGCCGCGTGACGGCGGACGAGGGCGGCATCGGTCTCGGGCATCTGGCCCATTTCCAGGACGTGGACAGGCCAATGCCGGTGATCCTGACCACGTCCCAGCTCCTCACCACCGGCGTGGATGCGGAGATGGTCAAGAACGTGGTGCTCGCCCGCGTCATCGGTTCGCGCCCGGAGTTCAAGCAGATCATCGGGCGTGGCACCCGACTGAAGGTGGAATATGGCAAGGAATACTTCAACATCCTCGACTTCACCGGCACCGCCACCCGTCATTTCGCCGATCCGGATTTCGACGGCGATCCCGCCCGCATCGAGGAGGTCGTCATCGACGAGGCCGGTGAAACGCTGAGCGTCACGGAAATCCTGCCCGATACGCCGCCACTAGAATATGAACTGCCCGACGAGCGGTTCGACCCGGCCACCACCCTGGTAGAGGAATCCCCCGGTGAGCCGCGCAAGTTCTACATCGACGGCGGTGAGGTCGAAGTCATCGGTCATCTGGTGTATGACCTCGACGCCGAGGGCAAGAAGCTCCAGGTCGTCAAGTACACCGAGTATTCCGGCCGGGCGCTGCGCTCCCTGTACCCCAACCGTTCCGAGTTCCAAAGCGCCTGGGCCAACCCGGATACCCGCGCCGAGGTCGTGCGGGAACTGACTGAGCGTGGTATCAGTTTCGATGAACTTGCCGCCACCAGCGGCGAGGCCGACGCCGATCCCTTCGACTTGCTGTGCCATCTCGCCTGGAACGCCCCTCTGCTCAGTCGCCGTCAGCGGGCTGACCAGGCCAGGCGCGCCACGGACGATCTGTTCCTGCGCTACGGCGGAACCGCCCGGGAAATCCTCGACATCCTGCTCGACAAGTACATCGAGCGCGGCATCTTGCAGTTCAACCAGATTTCCGAGCTGCTCAAGGTGCAACCGCTCGACCGCTACGGCAAGCCCTCGGAAATCGCCAACCGCCATTTCGGCGGCATCCAGCCCCTGCGCCAAGCCATCAACCGCCTGCAAACCGCGCTCTACCAGTAAAGGACCCGCATGGCCCGCACCCGCACGCCCAAGCAACCCCTCACCACCGCCCAGCAACTCTCGGCGCTGATCAAATCCGCTCGGGACATCCTGCGCAAGGACAAGGGCCTGAACGGCGACATCGACCGTCTGCCGCTGCTCACCTGGGTCATGTTCCTCAAATTCCTCGACGACCTCGAAATCCTGCACGCGGAAGAGGCGGCCCTGGACGGTCGGGCCTACCACCCCATCATCGAATCGCCCTACCGCTGGCGCGATTGGGCGGCCCGGGAAGATGGCATCAGCGGCGATGAACTGCTGGCCTTCATCGCCCAGGACACCGCGATCCGGCCCGATGGAGTCGCCGGCCTGGGGCTGTTCCGTTATCTGCGCGGGCTGGCCGGCACTGGCGCGAAGGGCAGCCAGCGCGAAGTCATCGCCAACGTCTTCGGCGGCGTGCAGAACCGCATGGTCAGCGGTTATCTGCTGCGCGACATCATCAACAAGATCAATGGCATCCACTTCAGCGCCAGCGAGGAGATCCACACCCTCTCCCACCTCTATGAATCCATGCTCCGGGAGATGCGCGACGCGGCGGGGGACTCCGGCGAGTTCTACACCCCACGTCCCGTGGTGCGGTTCATGGTCGCGGTGACGGCCCCCAAGCTGGGCGAGACCCTGCTGGACCCCGCCTGTGGTACTGGCGGCTTCCTGGTGGAGGCTTACGATCACATTGTCGGTCAGGTCAGGACCCCGGAGGACCGACGCCTCCTGCAACGCCAGACTCTGCACGGCCAGGAGGCCAAGCCGCTACCCTACATGCTGGCGCAGATGAACCTGCTACTGCATGGCCTGGAGGCGCCCATGATCGCCTACGGCAATACCCTGGCCGGCAAGCTCACCGACATCGGCGAGCGCGAACGGGTGGACGTCATCCTCACCAACCCGCCCTTCGGCGGCGAGGAGGAGGCCGGCATCAAGGCCAACTTCCCGGCCGACAAGCAGACGGCGGAAACCGCCCTGCTCTTCCTCCAATACATCATGCGCAAGCTGCGCCGCCAGCCCAAGCCAGGCCGTGCCGCCGTGGTCGTGCCCAACGGCACCCTGTTCGGCGATGGTGTTTCGGCCCGCATCAAGGAAGAACTGCTGGGCGAGTTCAACCTGCATACCGTCGTCCGGCTGCCCCAGGGCGTCTTCGCTCCCTACACCGACATTCCGGCCAACCTGATTTTCTTCGACCGCACCGGCCCCACGGGCGACATCTGGTACTACGAGCTGCCGTTGCCGGAGGGGCGCAAGAAATACAGCAAGACCGCGCCCCTGCAATACGAGGAATTCGAACCCTGCCTCGCCTGGTGGCATCAGCGGGAGGAGAACGCCCAGGCGTGGAAGACGACCGCGACCGCCGTGGCGGCCACTGGCTATAACCTAGACCTCAAGAATCCCCACGCCAAGGTCGGCCTGGAACACGCCGACCCCAAGGACCTGGTGACGGCCATGCGTTCCCAGGAGCGGGAGGTGATGCGGCTGCTGGCGGAAATCGAGGCCCTGGTGAGCGCGGTTTAGTCATGGCGAAACCCATGCCCCCCGCAACCTACGGCGATGTCCATGCCGGCATCGTCAACCTGCTGGAGTCCGCCCGGCGTGCCGCCGCCCGCAGCGTCAACGCCCTGATGACCGCCAGCTATTGGGAGATCGGCCGACGCATCGTCGAGTTCGAGCAGGGTGGTAAGGGTCGGGCCGAATATGGGCAGCAATTGCTCAAACGTCTCTCCGCCGACCTGACAGCGCGATTTGGCCGAGGCTTTGGGGTGATCAATCTCCAGCAGATGCGCAATTTCTACCTGTTCTGGCCGCAGGAGCAGATTTATCAGACACCGTCTGATAAATCCTTACCTACCGAGATTCCGCAGACACCGTCTGCAAAATCATCCCCTCACCCAATTCGCCAGACACCGTCTGGACAATTGGCCAACCTCGCCACCCTGGCGACCCGCTTCCCGCTGCCCTGGTCGGCCTACGTGCGACTGCTGTCGGTGAAGAGCGAGGCCGCCCGCGCCTTCTACGAAACCGAGGCCCTGCGCTGCGGCTGGTCGGTACGCCAGCTCGACCGGCAGATCGGCAGCCAGTTCTACGAGCGCGTCGCCCTCTCAAAAAACAAGGCAGCCATGCTGAAGAAGGCCGAAAAGGCCGAGTCCCATGACCTGATGACGCCCGAGGAAGCCATCAAGGACCCCTTCGTGCTGGAGTTCCTGGCCCTCAAGGACGAGTACTCCGAGAACGACCTGGAAGAAGCCCTCATCCAGCGCCTTGCCGATTTCCTCCTGGAACTGGGCGACGACTTTGCCTTCCTCGGCCGCCAACGGCGCCTGCGCATCGACGACAACTGGTTCCGCGTCGATCTCGTCTTCTTCCACCGCCGTCTGCGCTGCCTGGTGATCATCGACCTCAAGGCCGGCCGCTTCAGCTACGCCGACGCCGGCCAGATGCACCTCTATCTCAACTACGCCCGCGAACACTGGATGAAGCCCGGCGAGAATCCGCCCGTCGGGCTCATCCTCTGCGCCGACAAGGGCGCCGCCGAGGCACACTACGCCCTCGACAACCTGCCCAACAAGGTGCTGGCCGCCGAATACCAGACCGTGCTGCCCGACGAGAAACTGATTGCCGAGGAGTTGGAGCGGTCGCGGCGGGAGTTGGATGCACGGCGGTTGGCAAAGCTCAATATGGAGGACAAGGTATGAGTTCCTGGCCTCGCGTACCGCTCCGTCAATTACTCCGGCACCGCAAAGATTTCATGCAGATCGACGACACAGAGCGCTACAAGCGGTGTCGTGTCCAACTGCATGCCCAGGGTATTGTTCAGCGTGATCTTGTGCTGGGTAGCGATATCAAGACAAAACGGCAGCAAGTGTGTCGTAGTGGTGAGTTTCTCGTGGCCGAGATCGATGCCAAGGTTGGTGGCTTCGGACTCGTGCCGGAAGAACTCGATGGCGCGATCGTCAGCAGCCACTATTTCTTGTTCGAAATCGACGAGTCGCAGATTTCTAGAGACTTCCTGGATTATTACTGCCGAACCAGAGATTTTCGGGTTCAGATCGAGGCACAAGGAACCACCAACTACGCAGCCATCCGCCCTGCTGACGTGCTTGGTTATGCCGTCCCTCTTCCCAGTCTTGCTGAACAGCAAGCCATCGTTGCCCACCTCAACACACTCGAAGACAAGAAACGGCAGGTGACGGAGCACCTTAACGCCATCGAGGCCGACGCTGCTCTTCTGTTGACGGTGCGCTTTCGCGAGGCCATCGCCAATGCGCCCTATCGCCCGATGGCCGAGGTCGCCCCTGTTGTAAAGCGGCCTGTGGATATTGATCTGGAAAAAACTTACCACGAGGTCGGCGCACGCTCGTTCGGTAAGGGCTTGTTCGCCAAACCAGCCTTCGATGGGGCTGAAGCCACTTGGCAGAAACCTGTTTGGATTGAGCTCGGTGACTTGGTATTCAGCAATATCAAGGCGTGGGAAGGAGCCATTGCTGTTGTCGAGCCTGCCTACGCGAACTGTATCGCGTCCCATCGCTACATCACCTGCGTGCCAGATCGTCGTCTCGCCAGCGCCGATTTTCTGCGCTACTACTTCTTGACCGACGAGGGTATGGAGAGAATCGGACACGCCTCACCTGGTACCGCTGACCGCAATCGCACCTTGAGCATGTCGAATCTCATGGCCATCCAGGTGCCCGTCCCCTCATTGGAAATCCAGCAGGCCTTCGACGCCTTGCAAGCAAAGATCGCGGAACTGAAGAACAAACATGCCGCCATCCGCGCGGCCAATGCCGCCCTTGTGCCGGCAATGCTGGAACGGCTTTTCTCGTCGGCCATTTGAGTATGCGGTTCAAATCCATTGCCTTAATCCTGCCATCGAATTCCGAAACAGCGTTACGGAATGTTCTGATTCCTGCTTCCTGATTCTGCTTACCAGTCCCCTGTCCCTATGCTGCTCCGCGACCCCATTCACGGCGATATCGAGCTGAGTTCGCTCGAAACGGCGCTGATCGACCTGCCCGTCATGCAGCGCTTGCGCGGTATCAAGCAACTGGGCACGGCCTACCTGGTCTATCCCGGCGCGCTGCATACGCGCTTTGATCACGCCATCGGCGTCTGCGCCCTGACCCACCGCATTGTCGCCAGTCTGCGCCGCGTCGGCTTTCCGGTGACCGCCGAACAGGAGGCCACCATCGGCGCGGCGGCCCTGCTGCACGACGTGACCCACGTGCCCTTCGGTCATACGCTGGAAGACGAGCGCCGCCTCTTTGCCCGTCACGACAAGGGGGCGCGGCTGGCCCGCCTGCTGGACGGCGAACTGGGCGCCGCCCTGGAGCGGCTAGGTATGCGGCGGGAGGTGGGGGCTCTGCTTGGCCAGGCCGGCCCGGCGGCAACACCCACCTGGGCACGGGAAATCGTCTCCGGCACCATCGACGCCGACCTGCTGGACTATCTGCGCCGCGATAGCTTTTTCGCCGGCCTCGCCCACGACTACGACGACCGCATCCTGCGCGCCTTCGCCCTCCATGACGACCGCTTGGTGCTGCGCCTGGTCAAGCGGGGCATGGACCGGCCCGACACCCGCTCCGAGATCGTCGGCGTCCTGCGGCTGCGATATTTTCTGACCGAGCGGGTTTACTACCACCACACCAAGGTGGTCGCCGGGGCCATGATCTCCAAGGCGGTGGAACTGGCCCACGACCAGGGCCTGCTGAGCGAGGACGACCTGCTGGACCTCAACGACTGGACCCTGCTCGACCGCCTGGCCCATTGTGGCCAACCGGAGGCGGCCGCCTTGGCGATGCAAGTGCTGAACCGCGACCTGCTCAAGCGCGGCTATGTCGTCTCTGGACGCGGCGTCCCCCTGCCGCTGCGGGAGACCTGGGTGGCACGCTATCACGCGGCCCGCGACGAGCGGGCACGGGTGGAGCGGGAACTCGCCGCCGCCCTCGGCCTGCCTTTTTCCCAGGTCATCCTTTACTGCCCGGCCCTGACGATGATGAAGGAGGCGGATGTGGCGGTAGAAACCTCTCGGGGCCTGGCGCGGCTGAACGATCCCGGGCAGGATGCCTTTACCGAGATCGGCGCCCTGCAGGAGCGCTACGCGGGTTTGTGGCGCTTTTATGTCTTCGTGCCGGCCCAGGCCGCCCGCCGAGCCGCGGCGGTGGCGGGAGAGCTGTTTGGCCTCCCGAGCGAATTCAGCGGTGCCTGAATTGGGTCTGGCTTGGAACCGTGGGGACTCTTTCGCAAACTGACGCCGCTGGCCATGGAGAGCGAGCGAGCAATTGGCCGCCGGTGAGCGGTTGATCGGCTTTGCTCCGTGCCCCCCGCCCAGGCAGGTTTATGTGCCTAAGCGGGGCGGGGCTTAAAGGTCAGTTCCAGGCCCAAGCCGCGCGCTACCTTAAGGATCGTGGCGAAACTTGGCTGGCTGCGGCCGGATAATGCTTTGTGCAACCCTTCGCGACTCATGCCGATCTGCACAGCCAAGCGGGACAGATTGCGCGTCCGGGCAATGGTACCCAAGGCATGGGCGATAAGGCGGCCATCGCCTTCGTCCTCAGCCAGACAGGCCTCCAGGTACAGGCGGATATCCTCGTCGTCGTGTAAATAGTCGACGCTGTCGAAGGTGGTGAAGGTGTCGGTCTGGTCAGGCATTGCCTCAATCCTCAGTCTTTTGGCGCCAGGCGCGCACCAGTTGGCGCGCGTTGCGGATGTCTTGCGTCTGACTGCCCTTGTCGCCACCCGTGAGCAGAACAATCAGGGTGTTGCCTTCGCGCAGGTAATACAGACGATAACCCGGCCCACAAAAGATGCGGGCCTCATGCAACCCCTCCCCCAACGACTTGTTATCGCCTAGGTTTCCCAGTCGCATGCGGTCGATCCGGGCCAGGATCGCTGCTCTGGCGCGCTGATCTGACAGCGCATTAAGCCAGGTATCAAAGGTACTGGTCTTGATCACGCGAAACATTGGTGAACTCTAGTTCACGCTTTAGCCAGTGGCAATCCCCCTACCCCATACCGATTTAGCGGGGGGCTCTGGGGCGCAACCGGGAAAGTGTCGGTGTATTCCGTGTGAATACTCCAGCGCGTGACGTTAACATTGTTTTCGTGGCGTCCAGTCGTATCTCTGTAATCCCGACAGGGTGAGGACACGCACTCATCCGCGGTTTCAGGAGGGCCAACATGAGCGGTTGCTGTTGTAATCAGACCTGCGCGGTGACGGGTGCCGTCAGTCCGCGTTTTCGCCAGGCCCTGTGGGTGGCCTTGGTGATCAATGCCATCATGTTCGTGGTGGAGATCGTCGCGGGCATGCGGGCGGGGTCCATGTCACTGTTCGCCGACGCGCTGGATTTCGCCAGCGACGCCGCCAACTACGGCATCTCCCTGGCGGCCCTGTCCATGGGGCTGGCGTGGCGTGCCCGCGCGGCCTGGGTGAAGGGTGCCTCGATGTTCGCCTTCGGCCTGTTCGTGATCGTCAGGACGGCCTGGGCGGCCTATCAGGGCCAGCCCCCTGAACCCTTCACCATGGGGGCCGTCGCCTTCCTGGCCCTGCTGGCCAATGGCGGCGTGGCTGTAATGCTCTATGCCTTTCGCGATGGCGATGCCAACATGCGTTCGGTCTGGTTGTGCAGCCGCAACGACGCCATCGGCAACCTGGCGGTCATGCTGGCCGCCGCGGGCGTGTTCGGCACCGGCCAGGGGTGGCCCGATCTCGCCGTGGCCGCGGTCCTGGCCGGGCTGGCCCTGTCCGCCGGCTGGTCGGTGATGAGACAGGCCGCGCGGGAATTGGCCAGTACCCCTCGCTTTGCGGCACCCGAACGGGTCACCCTTGCGATCGATAGTGAAATCAGGCGTCGGCCGGGATAGATCCAGATAAAACTGGACAGACTGGAGTAACCCTTTAGACCCCCTCTCCCCAACCCTCCCCCGCGAGGAGGGCAAGAGAATCAGCAATTTGCGCCACCGAAGCCCTCCTAGGGCGCGAGGGGTCTGAACTAATATTGCGCCAAACTAGAAGGCCGTGGCATCCACGCGCGGCAGGAGGTGAACTGGACGCCGCCTAAGCCTTCGCCCAGGGGGGGCGCTACCGCCCGCGCCACCTGGCTACGCCAGGCCCCCTTCCCGGCGGTGTGGCGTCAGCGAGGACGCCTCGTCAGCCTGGCCAGCATCGACCACGATGCGGTTACGCCCGCCTCCCTTGGCGCGATACATGGCGGTGTCGGCGCACCGCAGGGCATCCTCCTCGTCCCCCGCGCCGTCGAACAGGGCCACGCCGATGCTTGCCGTGCAGCGGTGTTCGACTGTGCCGGCGCCGTCCGGGCGGGCGAGCCGGTAGGGTTCGGACAGACCTTCGAGGATCTTGCCCGCGATGCGTTCGGCTTGCTCGCGGGCCAGGGCCTCATCCCCGTCCAGGTCGCCCAGCAGCACGACGAATTCGTCGCCGCCGAAGCGCGCCACCGTGTCGGTGGCGCGCAGGCTCCCCTGGAGCCGCTGGGCGGCGTCGACCAGTAGCAGGTCGCCGACCGCGTGGCCGTGGGTATCGTTGAGCGGCTTGAAATTGTCGAGATCGAGGAACATCAGCGCGCCATGGCGGCCATTGCGTCGGGCCGCGACGATGATGCGCCCGATGCGGTCGTGCAGCAGGCGCCGGTTGGGCAGGCGGGTGAGGGGATCGAAGAAGGCCAACTGGTGGATCTGCTCCTCCAGCCGGCGGCGCTCGGTGATGTCGTTGGCGAGGGAGACGACTTCCCGTGGCTCGCCGAGCCGCTCCGGCAGCCAGGCATTGAACCACTCGCAGGTCAGCACCCGGCCATCCCGGGTCAGGTTGTCATTGATGCGATGGGCCGGGAGTTGGGCCTGGTCCTGGTCCAGGTCCGACAGCTCCGGCGTCAGGCGGGCCCGCTCCGACGCCGGCAGCAGGAAATCGACGAAGCGCTTGCAGAGTACCTCCTCGCGGGTCCAGCCGAAGAGGCTCTCGGCTTGGCGGTTCCAATCGGTGACGATGAAGCCCGCGCGCCAGACCAGGCCCGCCGAGGGCGAGGTCTGAAAAATGATGCGGTGGCGCTCCTCGCTGCGGGATTTCTCGGCGAGGGCCAGGGCGAGGCGGCGGTTGACCCGATAGATATAGAGGGCGATGGCGCTGACGGCCGTCAGCAGGGCCAGGGCGATAAAGAGTTTGGTCAGGTCGGGAGGGGTGTCCGGCTCGTAAAGAAAACCGTCCAGCGAGAAGTCAGCGGGCAGAAGGCCCAGATCGGCATAGGTCTTGGCGATATGGCGCCAGCGGCCCTGGTTCATATAGCCGACTTCGACCAGGTCGGCGCGGAGCAGGGGCGCCATGCGCTGGGCCTCGAACCGATAGAAGTCCCGCGGATGCTGCCGGGAATACTTGGCGACGATCAGGTCGGTGATTTCCTCGGGGTGTTCCATCGCATAGCGCCAGCCGCGCAGGCTGGCATCCCGGAAGGTGCGCACTCGTTGGGGATGGGCCTCCAGTTCCTGCTCGGTGGTGAAGAGATTGTCACCGTAAAAGTCGATGCCGCCCATGCGGGGGCTATAGGTCTGATAAGCGCTACCGGCGCGGTCGAGATAGTAGGGCTCGTAGGTGTCGTAGGCGCTGATGGCGTCCACGTCGCCTTGAATCAATTCCTCGTAGTGCTCCGCATGGCCGAGGGGTACCTGGACAAGCTGGTCAAGGGTGATGCCTTCCTGCTTGAGATAGGCGATCAATTCGTCGGACTGGGGTTCGAGCATGACGCGCTTACCCGCGAGGTCGCGGATGCCCGGGATACCCTGGGTGGCGTCGCCCCGTCGGACCAGCAGCACCAGCGGCGAGTGCTGGAAGACCACCGCCAGCACCACGACCGGCTGACCGGCCTTGCGGGCCAGCAGCAGGCTGCTGGTGCCGACACCGTACTGGGCATTGCCGGCCAATACGGATGCCACGGGGTCAATGTAGGGGCCGCCTTCCCGTAGCAGCACATTCAGGCCGGCTTCGCGGTAGTAGCCCTTTTCCAGGGCCGCGTAATAGCCGGCAAACTGAAAGGCGTGGGTCCACTTGAGCTGGAGGGTGACGGTCTCCAGCGCCCAGGCCGGTGACAGGGCTAACAGTGACAGGGCGCAGATCCAAAGACCGGCAAGCATTACCCACCGCCGGAGGGCGCGACGGAGGATGGCAAGGAGGGCGAGAGGGGGCATGGCGGCGCTAGCATAATCGGCATGGATCGCAATGGATACTTTTCAAGCGCGGCAAATCATTCAAAGGGCCAAAGGCCAAAGGCCAAAGGCCAAAGGCCAAAGGCCAAAGGCCAAAGGACCATAACTTCGCAACGAGGTCCGCGGCGGACCAGTCTTCAGGAGGGGCGGCTATCTTGAGCGCTGGGAGCGAACAAGGGCGCCAGTTCGTCGCCGAAATAGGTCAGGGCATTGCGCACCGGCAGGGGCAGGCCGCCGCCGAGGGCGCAGAGGGAGCCGTCTTCCAGGGTGGCGAGGAGGTCCGCGAACAGGGCGCGATCGATCTTGCGTCCCTGGTGGAGGGCACCTTCCAGCAGCTCCTGGCCCCGGCGGGTACCGATGCGGCAGGGGAAGCACTTGCCGCAGGATTCCCGCGCCGCGAAGGCGAACAGGTGGATGAGGAGTTCCGCCAAGGGAAAGTGCGCGGGGATGGCGACGATGCCGGCGTGGCCCAGCAGGAAGCCGTGATGGGCGAAGGACTCGAAGTCCAGGGTCAGGTCGGCCACCTTGCTGGCGGGAACCAGACCGCCCAGGGGGCCGCCAATCTGGTAGGCCTTCACCGGGTAGCGGGTGCCGCCGCCCAGGTCATCCAGGATCTCGCGCAGGGGCGTGCCCATCTCGATCTCGTAGACGCCGGGCCGCCGAAAACCACCGTCGAGGGAGACCAGCTTGGTGCCGGTGCAGGCGGGGATGCCCCGGGCGGCGAAAGTCCGGCCGCCGGCGGTCAGGATGGCGGGCAGGTTGGCCAGGGTCTCGACGTTGCTGAGCAGGGTGGGCTGGCCAAACAGGCCGTAATGGGTGGGGTAGGGCGGGCGGGTGCGGACCTCCGGGCGCAGGCCCTCGATGGAGTTGAGGAGGGCGGTCTCCTCCCCGCAGACATAGGCCCCGGCCCCCGTGACGACGTGGAAGCGAAAAGGCGGCACGGCGTGGTGTTCGTTGCCGCCGCTCCGGGTCAGCGCCTCGAAGCGGGCGATGGCGGCCTGCATGGCCTGGATGGCCTCAGGATATTCGGCCCGGATGTAGAGGACGCCCTCCGCGGCGCCGATGATCCGGGCCGCCGCCAGCATGCCGCCCAGGACGGCATGGGGCCGTTCCTCCAGGAGCCACTTGTCGGAAAAGGCCCCGGGGTCACCCTCGTCCGCATTGCAGACCACATACTTAGGCTCGCCGGGGGCCTCCCGCGCCGCCTTGAGCTTGAGGTGAAGGGGAAAGCCGGCACCCCCCCGGCCACGCAGCCCCGAGTGGGTGATCTCGATGAGGGCCTGCTCCGGGTCCCGGAGGTGAGCCAGCAGGGTGGCGTAGTAGTCCTCCGGTGGCGGGAGGGGGGCGAGGAGGATGGGGGACGCCATTGAGGTCCTGGTCGGGACGGTCGTGGCGTCAGCCAGAAAACCGGTGGCTCCCTCATGGAGGAAGGCATCGTTGCGGTGGCACTGACCCAGGCAGGTCGCCTGCCCAATCGCCTCCGGGCCGAAGTGCTCGGCCAGCCGCGCCGCCACCGCGGTCGTCCGCCCGGAGACCAGGCAGGCGGTACCGTCACAGGCGAATACCCGTTTCCCCTCCCGATGCTGACGGGGAAAGTGGTAACAGGAACTGGCGCCGATCAGGCTGGCCTCGCCCGTATGGCTGGATTCGGCCAGGGCGGCGAAGGGCCGCTCCAGGCCGGAGGTGGCGGCGGTCTGGGTCAGGCCATGAAGTCCGGGGTCGAGGGCCAGGCGCGCGGCGAGGCCGCGGAGATTTTTGGACATCGGAACGGGAGACCGGTGGGGGAGGAAAAATCAGGCTTGATGCAGGGCTTGACGCGTGAAGCGCGGGAGGATGGGTCTAACCGTGATGAGGTGGCGGGCCACGCCCCTGAAAAGGAAAGTCCTCGCCGTGAATTTCACGTCAACGCCATCCGTATCCAGCCTTTCAGCCCTGGTCCCGCCGGGGGCGGCGCAGTTCCAGCAGCTTGGCGCAGCCGGCGCTCAGATTTTCCCAGTCCTTGGGCATTTCCAGGCGGGCGACCGTGGCCGTGGGTAACAGCTTGCCATCCGCGGGGGTCTCCACCTCATCACCGAGCAGAAAACGCAGCAGGTCTTCCATGCCAGGATTGTGGCCGACGAGGAGCACTGCGGCGCTCTTTGCCGGGCAACGGCCAAGGACTTCAAGGAGGGAGGTCATCCCGGACTCGTAGACATCCTCATCCCAAATGATCTTCTTTTCCTTGAAATGCATGGCTTTGCAAACCAGGAGCGTGGTCTCCCTGGCGCGCGCGGCGGGTGAGCTGACCACCAGGTCGGGTACCCGGCCCTCGTGCAACAGCCATTCGCCCACCAAGGGCGCGTCCTGACGCCCCCGCTTGGCCAGGGGACGGTCGAAGTCGTTCTGAAAGCCGCTGTCCCAGTCGGATTTGGCGTGGCGCAGCAGGAGCAATTCACGGGTCATGTGCAAGGAACCTCGGGAGGGATGGAAAGGGGCAAGGTGGCGAATTGAGGACGATTTTATAGGAGAGCGGTTGATTTCACGTATTTGTTCAGTCATCACGCGCCCCAGGAGGGCTTCGGTGGCGCAAGTTGCTGATTATCTTAATCCCCTCCCTCCTGGCGGGGGAGGTTTGGGGAGAGGGGGGGGCTGAACGGTAACGTTTTCGTGGCCTCTCAGCCCAGGACCGCCAGCAACCGGTCGATCATGCTCTGGGCCTGCCCCAGGTAGCCGGCGCCGAAGAGATTGAGGTGATTGAGGACGTGGTAGAGATTGTAGAGATCGCGCCGAACCGGGTAGCCAGGGTCCAGGGGCCAGGACTCGCGGTAAGCGGCGTAAAAGTCGGCGTTGAAGCCGCCGAACAGCTCGGTCATGGCCAGGTCGGCCTCCCGGTCGCCGTAGTAAGTGGCCGGGTCGAAGATGACGGCCTGGCCAGCCTGGTCATAGGCCAGGTTGCCGCCCCAGAGGTCACCGTGGAGCAGGGCCGGCGGCGGGGTGTGGTTGAGCAGGGCGGGACAGGCCGCCAGCAGTCGCTGGCCACGCTCCTGCAGGCGCCCCCCATAGCCGCGCGCCAGGGCCAGGTCGAGTTGGGGGCGCAGTCGCCGTTCCTGCCAGAAGCGCGCCCAGTCCGGGTCCTCGTTGTTGGCCTGGGGCGTGGCGCCGATGAAGTTGTCGCGCCACCAGCCAAACCGGTCCTGGGTCTGGCGGTGCAGCGCGGCGAGCTGGCGACCGGCGGTGGCGGGGCTGCGGGGGCTGGATCGGCCAAAGGCGATGAATTCCAGGACCAGAAAGGCCTCATCCCCGGCCGTACCCACGCAGAGGGGGTGAGGGACGCGGATCGCCTCCGCTGCCGCTAGGGCCTCCAGGCCCGCCGCTTCCGCCGCGAACATCTCCAGCCGCCGCGCGTTATTGAGCTTTACGAACCAGGCGCGGCTCCCGTCCCGCAGGACGAAGGCGCGATTGATGCAACCGCCGCCAAGTTCCTGGCGGGATTGGGGCCGGCAGGGCTGGCCGGTGGCGGCGGTGATGGCGGCGGCGATCTGAGGCCAATCAGTCATGGGGCCTGATCCTCGGGGGCAGAGGCGGGGTGGAAGGAAGACATGAAAAAGTCAGGTATTTGTGCACAGCAGGTGCGGAGGGGGTTCCCGGTGGGAGTAGACCTGATCCTGGCCGGGGTGGCGGGGCAAAGGGCGCGGCTACCTTGGCTTATCCTGTTGTTTATCAATGAGGTCATCCGATTGTAAAGTTTCTGGCCAATCTAACGCGAGCCCAGCAATAACGCCACTTCTGGCCTCATGCCCAACCCTTGCCCACAGACTTATCCACAGAAGGCGTGGATAAGCGCCTTTAGTGAACCAGGCTCAGTCACTTGCAGTGCTGGCATGCGACTGGGTCGAGAAAACGCCACCAACCTAGATCTGGCCTCCAGAGGAACGCGGCGCTGGTGAGGTGGCGATCTGGCGATGCCAGGGTTGAACGGGAGGCGCCGGGTATAGAATCTCCCTTCCCGCGGTTCCGCCCCTAGCCCAGTGCCTCTGGCGGGACCCTGCCTCATCAACCCTGCCTCCTCCTCTGGGAGAAGCCAGCCATTCAGATCCTTTGGGAGAAGCCAGCCATTATCCTGCGGATTGCGGTCTCGGTGCCGCTGCCGGGCCTCTTCGATTATTTGCCGCCGGTGGAGGGGGGGGCATCCTCGGCGCCAGTCCTGGCGCCGGGGATGCGGGTCCAGGTGCCCTTCGGCACCCGCGTCCGGGTGGGGATGATCGTCGCCCTGGGGGAAGACAGCGACCAGACGCCGGAGCGGCTCAAGCCCATCCTGGCGCTCATCGATGATCGCCCCTTGCTGGGGAACAGGGACCTGGAGCTCATCCTCTGGGCCGCCGATTATTATCGCCAACCGCCAGGGGAAGCCTTATTTGCCGCCCTGCCGGCACGTCTGCGGCGGCCCGAGCCTGCCCTAGATGCCCTGCATGGCCAGGTTACACCTGGCGGAGGGGATGGTGGCCAAGTGAGCGGGGAGGGTACGAGCCAAGCCCTGGCCCCGGGGCCGGAGCTCAACCCGCGTCAGGAGGAGGCGGTGAGGGCGGTGCTGGGTGCCCTCGGGCGCTTTCAGCCTTTTCTCCTAGAGGGCGTCACCGGTAGCGGCAAGACCGAGGTCTACATCCGGCTCCTGCTTGCCGTCCTGGCGGCGGGCGGTCAGGCGCTGCTGCTGGTGCCGGAGATCGGGCTCACCCCTCAACTCCGCCGCCGCCTGGCGGGGCGGTTGCCGGGCAGGCTGGTGATCCTCCACTCCGGCCTGACCGCCAAGGAGCGCGAACTGGCCTGGCAGGCGGCGGCGAGCGGGGCGGCTAACCTGGTCCTGGGGACCCGCTCCGCGGTCTTCACCCCCTTGCCGCGCCTGCAACTCATCCTGGTGGACGAGGAGCATGACCTGTCCTTCAAGCAGCAGGACGGCTTCCGCTACTCGGCCCGGGACCTGGCGGTGCGTCGCGCCCAACAGGCGGGCTGCCCCCTGGTACTGGGCTCGGCGACGCCCTCCCTGGAGAGTCTGCGCAACGTGGCCCTGGGCCGCTACGCTCGCCTGGAGCTGCCGGAGCGGGCCGGCGGCGCCGCCCACCCCGCCATCGGCCTGCTCGACATCCGCGGCCAGCCCCTGCGCGGCGGCCTCTCCCAGGTCCTGATTCGGCTGATGCGCGAGCAGTTCGCCGCCGGCAATCAGGTGCTGCTCTTCCTCAACCGCCGCGGCTTCGCCCCGGTCCTCACCTGCCACGACTGCGGCTGGGTGGGTGGCTGTCCCCACTGTGACGCCCGCCTCACCCTGCACCTGGCGGAACAGCGTCTCTGGTGCCACCACTGTGGTCTGGTCCGACCCCTGCCAACCGCCTGCCCCCAGTGCGGTGGGCTTGACATCCGCCCCCTGGGCCAGGGGACCGAGCGCCTGGAGGGGGAACTCCAGGCGCTGTTTCCCGACATCCGCG
>ERZ1645187.1664-NODE-1664-length-20254-cov-7.223377_pt1 | contig 20254 bp, 16 predicted proteins | sample MGYA00575352_ERZ1645187 | MGnify/ENA primary metagenome ERZ1645187 (study PRJEB40837, sample SAMN11349314) | freshwater sediment metagenome | isolation source: river sediment | host: Sediment | place: India: Wazaribad , New Delhi | collected 2017-02-21 ... | reverse complement strand
ATCGCCCGCGAAACCATCGCCGCGATGCGCAAGGACGTGACCGCCAAGTGCTATGGCGGCGACATCACCCGCAAGAAGAAGCTGCTGGAAAAGCAGAAGAAGGGCAAGGCCCGGATGCGCGAATACGGCAACGTCCAGATCCCGCAGGAAGCCTTCATCGCCGCGCTGCGGATGGGCGAGGAATAGAGTCAGCGATGGCGCCGGGCCTGCGCTGGCGCCCCATGCTGCCCCGCGACCTGGCGGGCGTGACGGCCATCGCCGACCAGGTCCACCGCGCTTACCCGGAAGACGTGGCCGTGTTCCGCGCGGCCCGGCGCCTGTACCCGTCCGGCTGCAAGGTGGCCGAGCGCGGCGATGGCACGGTGCTGGGCTATCTCGTGTCGCACCCCGGCCGACTGGATCGGGCACCGGTGATCGATCAGCCGATGACCCGGCTGGCTGAGCCGTTCGACTGTTATTTCCTGCACGACCTGGCGCTGTTGCCCGAAGCGCGGGGCCAGGGGCTGGCCGCCCAGGCCGTGGACCTGGTGCTGGCCGAGGCACAGCACTGCGGCATCGCCACGATCGCACTGGTCGCGGTGGGGGATGCGCACGGCTTCTGGGAAGGCCAGGGCTTTCGATGCGTCGGTGACGGCCTGCTGCCGCCCGACAAGAACTATGGCCCCGAAGCGCGCCTGATGGTTCGCGGTAGCACGGTGCCCGACCACACCTGACGTTTCAGGACGGAGCCGCATATCCGGCGGCAGAAGCCGGGTTGTGTGCTGGAGAGGCGTGGCGGAGAGGGTGGGATTCGAACCCACGGTACGGTTACCCGTACACCGCATTTCGAGTGCGGCGCATTCGACCTCTCTGCCACCTCTCCGCGAGATTGCCGTGTGAGCGGGACGGGCCCGTTCGGTCGAAGAAGCGCGCGGTTAGCGGATGTTGGCGGGCTTGCCAAGCCCTCTTTCTGGCAAATTCGGGGGAGGGCCGCTGGCGCGGCGTTGTTTCGCAGTCGCACAATCCCTATACAGGGGTCATGGACAAGGCTTCGTTCTTTTCACCGCAGGCTGGCCGCCGGATCGAAGTGCCCCGCCTTACCAGGGCGCGCTTCGGGATCGGCGATGTCGTGCGGCACCGATTCTTCGATTTTCGCGGGGTCGTGTTCGATATCGACCCGGTCTTCGCCAACAGCGAAGAATGGTACGAATCAATCCCCAAGGAAGTGCGCCCCAACCGTGAACAGCCGTTCTATCACCTGTTCGCGGAGAACGGGGAGAGCAGCTACATCGCCTATGTCAGTCAGCAGAACCTAGCGGAAGATGGCGATAGCGGGCCGATCGATCATCCCTCGGTGACCGAGATGTTCGACGATTTCGCCGACGGGCGTTATCGGATGCGGCGCAGCATGACGCATTGATGGGTGCCGTCAGGCCGTTGTGCCTGACAGCCATTCACAACAACGGCTTGCATCCCCCTTGCGCAGTGCGGCGCGGCGGGCCAATTTCCGGGCATTGCCGGCGTGCCGGTCCAGAATGCCAGGGAACACTGCCCACATGATTGCCAGACTTTCGCTCGCCGCCGTGCTGCTCGCGGGCAGCTCGCTTGCTTCCGCCCAGGAAACCGCCTCTACCGCTGCCGCGACCCCGCCGAAATGGGATGTCGAGGCGCCCGCCGGGCTCAAGACCCGCAAAGTCGCGCTCGATACGGACGAGGGGACGTGGATGAACGTCGACGTTTCGCCCGACGGCACGCGAATCGCATTCGACATGCTGGGCGATATCTACACGATGCCGATCGGCGGCGGCACGCCGACCCGCATCGCGGCAGGACTGGCCTATGAGCAGCAGCCGCGCTGGTCACCGGATGGCAAGCGAATCGCGTTCGTGTCCGACCGGGGCGGCGGCGACAACATCTGGTTGATGGATCCCGATGGCAGCAACCGCAAGCAGCTGACCAAGGAAGACTTCCGCCTGATGAACCAGCCGAGCTGGAGTCCGGATGGGCGTTACATCGTGGCGAAAAAGCACTTCACCACCGGGCGCTCGCTCGGCACGGGCGAAGTCTGGCTGTTCCATGTCGAGGGCGGCGGCGGGGTTCCGCTGGTCAAGCGCGTGAACGAACGCCACCAGAAGGAACTGGGCGAGCCGACGTTCGCTGCCGATGGCAAGAGCGTCTATTTCTCGCGCAATGTCACGCCGGGTCCGATCTTTGAATATGCGCAGGATTCCAACGGCGCGCTGTTCGCGATCGAGCGGTATGATCTGGAAAGTGGCGAAACGCTGCGCGTTGCGGGCGGCAATGGCGGCGCCGTAAGGCCAACCCCGTCGCCCGATGGCAAGCAGCTGGCCTTCGTGCGGCGTGAGCGGGCGAAGTCGAAGCTCTATGTGCGCGATCTGGCCAGCGGGAATGAGCGCAAGCTTTATGACCTGCCCGATCAGGACATGCAGGAAACCTGGGCCGTCACCGGCGTCTATCCCAACATGGACTGGACGGCGGACAGCCGCGAGGTCGTGCTATGGACCGGCGGCAAGCTGGCCCGGATCGGGCTGGACGGCACCGTGCGCAATATTCCTTTCCGCGTGAAGGATGACCGCGTGGTCGCGGAATCGGTTCACCCGGTGGTCGATGTCGCGCCCGATACGGTGCAGACCAAGATGGTCCGCTGGGCGCAAGTATCGCCCGACGGCAAGCAGGTGGTGTTCGAATCGCTCGGCAAGCTGTGGCTGAAGCCCGCTGCCGGGGGCGAGGCCCGCCGCCTGACGCGCGGGAACGAGGACAGCTTTGAAGCCTGGCCGAGCTGGTCGCGCGATGGCAAGCAGCTGGTCTTCGTTGCCTGGAACGACAAGGCCTTGGGCCGGGTGCAAGTGGTGGCCGCTGCCGGCGGCGCGCCGCGCGTGGTGACGAGCGAGCCGGGGCATTATTCCACCCCGCGCTTTTCGCCCGATGGCAAGACCGTGGTATTCGAGGCTGGTTCCGGCGGGTATCTGACGTCGGACCAGTGGAGCCGTGATGGCGGTGTCTATGCGGTTCCGGCCAACGGCGGCGTGCCAAAGCTGGTGGTGCGCGGCGGTTCCAATCCGCAGTTCGGCGCCAGCAGCGACCGGCTGTTCACCGTGGCCCAGTCCGACAGCAAACTGCAACTGGTCAGCACCGACATGGGCGGGCAGCAGCGCCGGGTCCATGCCTCCGGCGACATGACCAGCGAATTCGTCGTCTCGCCCGATGGCCGCGCGCTGGCGTTCCGGCAGAACTATGAAGCGTGGCTGATGCCGCTGATGCCCGGCGCGCAGGACGTGGGCGCGGGCGCGAAGGAAACCGCGCTGCCCAACGTCCGGCTCAGCCAGGGCGGCGGGGATTTCATCCACTTCTCCGCTGGCGGCGAAAAGGTGCACTGGAGCATCGGCCCGGTGCTGTTCGGGGCTGATACGGGCAAGGCGCTGATTGAAGGCTACAAGCCGCCGCAGTCCGGCCTGTCACTGGCGCGGACGGTTCCCGCCGCCAAGCCGACTGGCACCGTGGCGCTGACCGGCGCGCGGGTGGTGACGATGGCGGGAACGGACGGCGGCGTGATCGAGGACGCGACGATCCTGATCAGGGGCGACCGCATCGCCGCCATCGGCCCGCGCGGGAGCGTGGCGGTTCCGGCTGGAACGACCTCGGTCGATCTGGCGGGCAAGACCGTCGTTCCCGGCTTCATCGATGCCCACGCCCACGGGCCGCAGGGCGTGGACGGGCTGGTGCCGCAGCAGAACTGGTCGGCGCAGGCCAACCTCGCGCTCGGTACGACCACGATCCACGATCCCTCAAGCCGGGCGAGCGAGATCTTCGCCGCCGCTGAAATGCAGCGTGCGGGCCTGATTCTGGCCCCGCGCATCTTCTCGACCGGCGAGATTATCTATGGCGCGAAGGCCGCCGGGGTGTTTGCGGACATCGGCAAGTACGAGGACGCGCTGGCCCATGTCCGCCGCTTGAAGGCACAGGGCGCGCAGAGCGTGAAGAACTACAACCAACCACGCCGTGAACAGCGCCAGATGGTGGTGGCTGCGGCGCAGGCGGAAAACATGCTGGTCGTGCCGGAGGGCGGGTCGCTGTTCAACATGGACATGACCCTGATCCAGGATGGCAACGCCACGGTGGAACACAACGTTCCGGGCAGCACGTTCTACAGCGATGTGCTGCAACTGTGGTCGCAGACGCGCACCAACTATACCCCCACGCTGGTGGTGACGTATGGCGGGCCGGGCGGCGATCCCTATTGGCGTTCGCGCACCAACGTGTGGGAACAGCCGCTGCTCAAGGCGCATATCCCGCCGGGTACGCTGGCAGCTGCCAACGCGCGGCGCGAACTGGCGCCAGAGGAGGACTATGCCGATACCTGGTCCGCGCGTGAGGCTCGCAAGCTGGCCGACCGGGGCATTCAGGTGAACATCGGTGCCCACGGTCAGCAGGACGGGATCGGCGCGCACTGGGAAATGTGGAGCTTCGTCAAGGGCGGGTGGAGCCCGTTGCAAGCGCTGCAAGCGGCAACTGTCTCCCCGGCGAAAACGCTGGGGATGGACCGCGACATCGGTTCGCTGGAAGTGGGCAAGCTGGCTGATCTGGTCGTGCTGGACGCCAACCCGCTTGATAACATCCGCAACACCGAAAAGGTGAACGCAGTGATGCTCGGCGGGCGGCTGTACGATGCGGCGACGCTGAACGAGAAGGCCACCGGCACCAGCGTGCGTCCGTCGTACTGGTGGGAAGGCAGCGGCAATTCCGCCGCCGGGCAGGCCCGCGCCAACACGGACGGCCACGGCCACTAAGGATCGGGAAGCGCTCCTCTCCCAGTCGGGGGAGGGGCGTTTTAGCCTATCCGGCGTTGCGCTTCAGCCAGACGTCGACGGACGTTTCACCGTCGTCCTTGTCGCTGCCGGGGATCAGGCGTGACCATTTGCCGTCGGGGCGCACCAGATAGACCGGGTTGTAGGAGCCGAACTTTGGCGCGCCGCGGTACTTGTGCTTTTGCACCAGCAGGTATCCGGCATATTTCCCGCGCGGCACCACGCCCAGCTTTTCGCCATCGGTGACGAAGCGGTGCGCGCCGCTGGGCAGGTCCACCCGGTGGATCGCGCTGGAGGTGGTCCAGGCGTCCGCCCCAACGTACAGCCCCTTGCCGTCGAGTGCGAATTCCGGCTGCCACATCGCCGCCAGGTTACGACGCAAGTCTTCAGCGGGGGCGGAGGCCACCAGTTCCCGCGCCGCACCGGTCTGCACGTCGATCAGCCACAGGGCGGAGCGAGCTTCCCCCGTTTGCGGTTCGCCCGCGCGTTCGACCTTGATCGCGGCAACGGTCTTGCCATCGTGGGACAGCGCCGGATCGACGAAGCCTTGCGCCTCGGTCAGCGCGCAATCACGGCCGCCGCGTTCCTGCAGGACCACCGCGCCGCCTTGTTCGATTACGCTGTCAGCCGGGCGGGCCGCGGCAGTGGGTGTGGCGGCGGCGAGGCAGGCGGCGAGGCCAAGGGGCAGACTCATCAGGCGTCCTCTGCGGCGCTGGTCAGGCCCAGCTGGGGGATGGTCACGGTGCGCCGCCCGCTGAAATCGGTGCGCATGACAATCAGGCCCTGCCGCTCAAAATTGTCAAGCAAGCGGCGGATGCGGCCCGATGAATGGGTGCCGTAGATTCGCGCCAGCGTCTCGTCATCGGGGCAGGGCGCGCCGTCCAGCGCCGCGCGGGCGAGGTAGAGGAACGGCGCCAGCAGGTCTTCCGGCACGGCGTGGGCGACTTGCAGCACATCGGCCCAGCGCTCATCGCCCGGATCGGCCATCCCCGCCAGCGCCATCGCGAAGCGGCGGCGGAACCGGGTGATGTCCAGCCCCGGCACCATGATCCGCCGCATCCGGCAGCGTACGGTGAAATCCTGGAACAAGTCGGCGGGTGACTGGAACGGCGCGTTCGGCTCCTCGGCCATCTGCGCCAGCACTTCGGCAATGATCGGTTCGGGGTCTTCGCGCGGGGCGTCATGCTCGCCCACCGGGGCGGATTCGGCGGTGAGGGTGATCTGGTCGAGCAGGACGTCCGCAGCAACCGGCTTGGGCATGGGCAGGGCGGGCGCGCTGGCCGATACCGGCTCGGCCTCCAGCCCGTCATGCAGCAGTGCGAACAGATCGTCAGCGGGGGTGACGGGCGGCGGGGCGAAGGCGTGGCTGATCGCGCGGGTGCCGGTCTGGACCGATCCGATCCGCACCGCGACCGGGCGGCGGCTGATTGCCGGGCCAAGGCCGAGGAAGTGGCCGCGTTCCAGATCGCGGATCTGTTCGGCCTGACGGCGCTCCATCCCCAAGAGGTCCGCCGCGCGCGCCATGTCGATGTCGAGGAAGGTGCGCCCCATCAGGAAGTTGGACGCTTCGGCGGCGACGTTCTTGGCCAGCTTGGCCAGCCGCTGGGTGGCGATCACGCCCGCCAGCCCGCGTTTGCGGCCCCGGCACATCAGGTTGGTCATGGCCGACAGTGACAGGCGGCGCACTTCATCGCTGACGTCGCCAGCGGCGGCGGGGGCGAACATCTGCGCTTCGTCCACCACCACCAGCGCGGGATACCATTGTTCGCGCGGGGCATCGAACAGCGCGTTCAGGAACAGCGCGGCGCAGCGCATCTGCGCTTCAATCTCCAGCCCGTCGAGCGCGAGGATGACGGAGGCGCGGTGCTCGCGAATCCGCGCCGCCAGCCGCCCGATCTCGGCGCTGGAATAGGCGGCGGCATCGATCACGATGTGGCCGAACGGTTCGGCCAGCGTCACGAAATCGCCTTCGGGATCAATCACCACCTGCTGGACGATCGCGGCGCTTTCTTCCAGCACGCGGCGCAGCAGGTGCGATTTACCGGAGCCGCTGTTGCCTTGAACCAGCAGGCGCGTGGCCAGCAGTTCTTCCATGTCGATGGTGACAGGTGTGCCGGTCGGCCCGGCACCAATGACAATCGGAGCGCTCACACTCGCTCCTTAGAAACGGGCGCCGCCCGCACCAAGGGCAGGCGGCGATTTATCCAGAAGATTGCGCGTTATCCGCCGTAGGCAGCGGGCGGATCGCCCAGCGCGACGGTCACGGCGTGGCCCGCTTCGTCCACTTGCTCGATCCGGCAGAACGGGCGGCGGCTGCGCGTTTCCGCGATCCACCAGCGGCCGCCCTCGCGGACATAGCGGTCCTCGTATTCCACCCCCATGTGCGTTACACTGCGGGTGGCGAGGATGATGCTGTGGAAGTTGAGCGACCACTTGCCCACCGCTTCGTCCGGACCGGTGAAGCTGATTTCGGAGTTGGTCGCGTGGTGGATGTCGTAAACGCCCGGCTGGCAGCCCATCGCCGCGAAAATCTCCACGAAGGGTTCGCGGTCATCGAAGGGCGGGAATCCTTCGTAGGCGATCACCGCGCCCTTCGGCAGCAGGGTATCGCGCACAACGTCGACCTGTTTCAGATCGCAGCCGCGCAAGTAGCGCGCCTTCAGCTGGCGGATCGCTTCGAGATCTTCCAGCTGGGCGACGCGGGCGGCGAGGGCTTCCAGTGTCAGCGTCATGCAGCGGCCGCCTGCGATCCGCGCACCAGCCTGCCCGGACGCGCGCCGGTTGCGCGGTCGTCGCGGCGGATCACTTCGCCGGAAACGATCGTTGCGGCAAACCCGGTCGCCCCCTGATCCAACCGCCGCCCGCCGCCGGGCAGGTCGCGCTTGACCACCGGGCGGTGCAGGGCGAGCCGCTGGGCATCGATCACGTTGAGGTCGGCCTTGTAGCCGGGAGCCAGCCGCCCGCGATCGTGCAGGCCGACCGCTTCGGCTGGAGTGGCGGACAGGGCGCGGATAGCCTTGGCCCAGTCGAGTCGCGGCCCGGCACGGTCACGCGTCCAGTAAGTCAGCAGGAACGTGGGGTAGCTGGCATCGCAAATTGCCCCGTAATGCGCGCCGCCATCGCCCAGCCCCAGCACCACGTCATCGCGCTGCATCAGGTCATAAAGTGCGTCGAGCTTGCCATTATTGAAGTTGCCCAGCGCGTTGTAGAGCATGCCTTGGCCGTCGCCGCCGTTCATCAGCAGGTCCATCGCCACCTCTTCGGGCGAACGGCCTTGCGCGCGGGCCTGTGCGCCCACGCTGGTTTCGGGGGCGGGTTCGTAATTCGGCGGATCGGACAGCGGGAACAGCCAGTCCCAGTTGCGCGACAGTTGCGCCAGTGGGTGGCCTTCCTCCGGCGCCTCGGCGATCAGCCGGGCGCGGAATGCGGGATCGCGCAGGTGTTCCAGCTGTTGTTCCAACGGCAGGTTCGCAATGGGCAGATAGCTGGGGCAGAGGCAGAACGGGTGGGTAGAGAGGTCAAACCCGGCGACGATCCCGATCGGGCGGGGCAGGATTTGCGGGCTGATCTTTGCGCCGCTGGCGTTGGCGGCGTTGACCAGCGCCAGATCGACGTCGGGCGTGACCGGGCCGGTGTTGCCCACGGCATATGTAAACGTCGCCGGGCGGCCGCTGCTTTCCACCACCTTGATCAGGTGCGATAGTTCCGCATCCCAGCCGGCGTAGAGGTTCAGCACCATCTGGACCACGCCCTTGCCGGTATCCTTCAGCGCCTGCGCGATGGCGACGAGTTCGGCGTTGTCGGCCTCGAACGACGGGATGTGCTGGCCGTCCATGGTCTTGTGGATCATCAGGCGGGAGGTGGCAAAACCGAGTGCGCCAGCCTCCATCGCTTCACGCGCGAGTTCCTGCATCCGGGCGAGGTCGTCTGCCGTGGCCGGTTCGCGCTCTGCGCCGCGTGCGCCCATGGCGTAAACGCGCAGTGGGCTGTGCGGCAGGTATGCGGCAACGTCGATGTCGCGGCGGCGCGCGTCGAGCGCGTCGAGATATTCGGGGAACGTCTCCCAGTCCCACGGCAGCCCTTCGGCCATGACGACGCCGGGGATGTCCTCCACCCCTTCCATCACCTTGATCAGCGTGGCGTGGTCTTCCTTGCGGCAGGGGGCAAAGCCGACGCCGCAATTACCCATCACCACGGTGGTTACCCCGTGTGAGGACGATGGCGACATTTCTTCCGACCAGATCGCCTGCCCGTCGTAATGGGTGTGCACATCGACAAAGCCGGGGGTCACGAACTTACCGCTGGCGTCGACTGTTTCAGCCGCCGTGCCAGGGCAGTTGCCCACCGCGACGATCCGGTCGCCCCGGATGGCAATATCGCCCGCGAACGGCGCGCCGCCGCTGCCATCGACGATGGTGCCGCCGCGCACGACCAGGTCATAATCCGCCATGCCGTTCATTCCTCTCAAAGTTCGCCGCGTTCGGCCCAGAAGGCGCCTTCGCGGTCTGTATCCACATCCACTGCGCCGCGTACGCCCAGCGCCGCGCGCGCTTCCTCCAGCGGCAGGTGGAACGCATCCTCCAGCTTCATCAGGAACAGCGCGTCGCTCTCCTGTCCCACCTTCATCCCCCGTTGGATGCACCGGACGGCGGTGTCCCACACTTCCGGATAATGCAGCGCGGTGCGGATGGTGTAGCGGAGCGAGCCGAAAATCTGGATCAGGTTGACCTCGGTGGCAAGGTGTTGATCGACGAAGAAACGCGGCACATTGGTGAGGCGGTACCAGTAGGGGACGAGTTCCCCCATGAAATTGAATCCGCCGCCGGTCAGGATATGTTCGAAATCGTGGGTCTGGCCGGAACGCAGGTTGAAGAATTCCAGCTGGGTCTTGGGTTCTGACCACGGCACAATCTGGATTTCATAGTTCCCGCCGGTCATCTGCGCGTAAAAGATGCCGCCCAGCGTGCCGGGGCCGTACTGCGCGAAATCATCGATCTTGTAATTGGAAACGTGCCCTTCGCTGAACCACGCGTCGAGCCGGGGGTTGACCTTGCGCTCGGCGGTGAAGCGCTCCTCGATCTCGGCATAGTCGCGCAGCTCGTCGAGGATGCTCAGGAATTCGTGCATTTCGGCCTGTGGCGGCATGTCCGGCCCGTTCTTGCGCAGCAGGATCATCGCCAGCCATTCGCGCAGGCGCGGGTTGTTCAGGTATTTCGACGACGACACCAGCACGCTGCTGTCGGTGCCGACCGGCATGACGCCGCGCAGAAGATAGGGGATGTTCATCAATGCCTCTCCGGTCGCGCCGCGGTTCACCGCGTGCATCGTGCGCAGTTCGCCATGCCGCGCCGCGCGGGGCAACCGGAAAGGTACGGAGAGTGCGGATTATGGCGCTGCCGGTTCTTTCCGGCCTGACCGGGTCAAAGCGGCGTCAGCCGCCCCAGCGCGCCGTTGGCCCAGCCCAGGATTTCCTGACCGCCCGTGGTGCGCAAGTCATAAACCTCGCCAACCAGCAGATCGTGCGTGCCGAACGATAGCGTTTCGCGCACGTCGCAAAAGATGTTGGCCGGTGCGCCTTCGATGTACCAGACATCGCCGTTCTGCTTCCAGTCGGACTGGGTGAAGCGCTGATCGCGCGCGTCAAAGCTGGCGAACGGGGTCATGTGTGCATGCGATGCGGGGTCAAGCAGGTTGATGCAATAGCGCCCCGCCGCCAGCATGCTGGCATGGCTGGACCCGGAGCGGTTGACCGCGATCACCATCGAGCAGGGATCAAGCGCGACCGGCATCAGCGCCGACATCGCCAGCCCGACCGGCTCGCGGGTTTCCGGATCGAAGCTGGTGACGATCCCAACCGGTGCGGGCAGATAGCGCAGAACCTGCTTCAATTGGTCGGCAAACGTGGCTGGTGCTGCGGCCTGGGTCATGCCGGGCTGGGTCCTCTGACTGGATTGCTGTTCTTCGTTCCATACGCGGGGCGCGGAAAACCGCAATTCCCCCCGGTCCATTTGATGTCCGAATAAGGGGCATAATGTGAGAACGGGGCGGCTGTTTGCACAGCCGCCCCGCCAGCGTCAGGCGGTCCCCCCGAACCGCCGTGGCTGCAAGGTTCTAGAATTCCACGTCGAGCGTGGCCCCGAAGGTGCGCGGATCGCCGTAGATGACCGTGGCGAAGCCGAGCGCGCCAAAATCAACCGAGCGCACGACGTACTTCTTGTCGGTCAGGTTCTTGCCCCAGATGGTCAGCCCCATGCCGCCATTCGGACCAAAGCCGGAGAACCGGATCTGTCCGTCCAGCAGCCCGCGGGCATCGCCCCGGCCTTCCTTCGAGAACGGCGCCGTCAGGGTGTTGGGGAACATCTCGAATTCCGAGGTGTAATTGTAACCCAGCCGCGCGTTCAGCTTGGCATCGCCCACCGGCACCGTGAAGTTGCCGGCGATGGAGGCGGTGTACTTCGGCGCATAGCCCGACCCGGCGATCAGCGGCGCGATGTTGCGCGTCACGCCGTTGATGTCGGCGCCGGGGAAGTCCTTGATGTTGATGTCGATGTAACCGAAATTCCCATCGATCGAGAAGTTGTCGCTGATCTGGAACGCGCCTTCCACTTCAACGCCGGTGTAGGTGGTCTTGCCGGCGTTGACGACCTGCGTGCCAAAGCTGCCGCCGCCCTGGATCGGGATCGGAATGGCGGCGAGCTGATCGCTATAGACGTTGTGGAACGCCGACAGGTTCAGGCGGATGCGGTCCATGAACTCCATCTTGGCGCCCAGTTCATACGACCAGATCTTCTCCTCGTTGAAGGGAAGCAGGCCGATGTTGCTGGCGACGCTGGTCGACTGGCGCAAGTTGAAGCCGCCGGAGCGATAGCCACGCGCCACGCGGGCATAGAGGTTGATGTCCTCGGTGGCGCGGTAATCCAGCGTCAGGTGCCCGGATGGCGCGCTGAAGCTGGCTTTGCGCTTGTTCAGTGCCAGCTCGGCCGCGCTGAACGGCACCGCGCCGTTCTGCGTGCGGTTCACTTCCTTGCTGTCCCAGGTGTAGCGCAGGCCCAGCGTCACGCCGAACGGGCTATCCTGCCCGCCGGGCCGATAGCTGGCCTGACCATACAGGGCCATGGAATCCCCGCTGGCGGTATAATCCAGCGTCGCACCGCCCGGCACCAGCCGGAACCGGGCCGGATTGGCCGCCTGGAACGCCGCCGCCATGCCCGGCGCCAGCGCCTGGGCGGTGGCCAGCGGATAGCCGAACCCGGTCAGGATCGATTGCATGGTCGACGGAATATAGACCGCCTGGTTGGTATCCAGCGCAAAGCCGAAGTTCTGGACGTTGTTCTCATAGCCACTTTCATGGAAATAGAACGCCCCGGCGACCCACTGGAAATCGCCATCCGTGGAGGAGACGAATTCCAGTTCCTGGCTGAACTGGTTTTGCCCGCGCCGGGTTTCGGCGGCGAACAGCGGGGCCGTCGTGGTCGGCACGGTCCCGGCGGTCAGGAACGCGGCCGTTCCAGACGGGATACCAACATTGGTGAGGACCGAAGTCGGGAAGCCAGTGAACGTCGCATAGGGCGCGCTGGGGCTGCCGATGTTGAACAGCGGGCCGCGCAGCGTGCCCAGGCCGTCCAGATCACCGCCCTGAATGTCGTTCCACCACTTGCGATACGACGTGGTGGAGCGAACGGTGATGGTCGGCAGGTTCAGTTCCATCCGGAACATGTTGCCCCAGATAGTATCCTGCGACTGGTTGCCGGAATTGAGGCAAACCGTATCGCGATAGGCGCGGCTGACGGTCTTGTTGCAGCCCGGTTCAACCACCGTGGAGGCGTTGAGGTAACCCGCGACATTGGCCGGCTGGACCTGGCTGAAGGTGTTGCCGCCCAGCGTGACGTTGGGCCGGAACGTGCCGTCACCCACGGCCGCCAGCTGCATCACCATCGGCGCGCCCTTGATGCGGGTATAGTCGAACACGTTGTACACGTTGAACGTGTCGGACATGTCCCAATCGACCGCGCCGCGGAACGAATCGACCTTGGTCGCGCCGGGATCGCGGCCCTTCTTCGGCTCCAGCAGGTCATCGACCACGCCGTTGCGCTGGCGATGCAGGTAGCCGAGCGAGAGGCGCAGCCCGTTCATGTCGCCCGAATTGGCGAGGATTCGGCCAGTCCACATGCCATAATTGCCTGCGCCGGCGCGCAGCTTCAGGCTGGCTTCGCTGGACGGCTTCTTGGTGATGAAGTTGATCGCGCCGCCCGTGGTGTTGCGGCCAAACAGCGTGCCCTGCGGCCCGCGCAGCACTTCGACGCGCTCAATGTCAGCCACTTCGAAAGTCGAGGCGGAGGAGCGGGCGAGGTAGACGCCGTCGAGATACATCCCGATCGGGGAATCGAAGCCCTGGGTTTCGTCCGCCGGGGTGGGAATGCCGCGAATGGTCACCACCGCCGCGGTGGCGTTGGTGGTGGCGCCCACGATCGAGACGTTCGGCGCGATCGCGGAAAGGTCCTTCGCCTCGGTCAGCCCGCGCAGTTCCAGAGCCTCGGCCGGGACGGCGGAAATCGCGATGGGGGTCTTCTGCAGGTTTTCCGACCGCTTGTTGGCAGTCACTACGATTTCGCTCAGCCCCCCGCTGGGTGCGTCGGCATTTTCGGCGTTTTGTGCGTAAGCTGGCGTGGCCAGCGCGGCGGCTGCCGCAGTCGTCAACAAGGCGTGACGAACTGCAAATCGCTTAACGATCATTTTCTGCCCTCTCCTTCACCGGACAGACTTGACGCTGTCCTTAGAAGGGGAGGCTGTCAAAGTTCGTAGAACTCGTCAAATTGTTCTACGCAAACAAAAGTGGACGATCCGATAATGAGGCCGAAAATGTTCCTTATAACGCTTGCCTGCTCCAAAATCGCGAAATGAGGCGATGGCACGATCGGTTCATGCCACCGCCGCTGATTACGCAGCCGAATCCCACGGCGCCTGCTGCGTGCCGCGCGTCACATAGCGGCCGTTGACGCGGTTCTGGAATTCCCCGGCCCGCGCGCGCGGGTTGTAGAACTGCTTGTACCAGACGCGGACCTTGTCGAATGGCCCGTCGCCACGCACCATCAGCGGATTGATGCACGGACGCTTGTTGGACCAGATTTCAAAGTCCTGCGCGAACGCGGCAACCCCGGCCTGTTCATAGCCGCGCGCCAGTTCGCGGTCGGCGTCGGTCGGTTCGGCGTTCTTGACCTTCACGAACAACCCGTACCAGACCTTGATCACGCCATCGTCGACCGGGGTATGCGCGATCAGCATGTGCGACGGGTATTCGCCGATCATGGTCGATTGCAGGATGCCGGGGCCGGTGTACCAGGTGTCATTGGTCATTGGCTCCGCGCCGGAACCGGCCAGCGTCTTGTGCCCGGCGGTCAGGATCTGGCGCACGACGGTGCCGTCGAACTCGTTCTCGAACTGGATCATGTCGATCGAGCCGTGGACCGGTTCGAGGTGGCCCTTGTCAGCCATGTTGTCGACCACTTCCTGCGGATGGCAGGCCAGTTCGCCCAGGCATTCGACATTCCAGTTGACCCAGCTGGGCTGGTTCCACTGCTCGAACGCGGGCAACTCGTAATCGGGCAGGCCGTTCTCCGGATCGTACCAGGTCCACAGGCAGCCCGCGCGCTCGACCACTTTCCAGCTTTTGACGCACGCGGCCTTGGGCGGCTTGACCGGAGAGTAGGGGATGTCGTCACACTGGCCGTCCGGCCCGAAGCGCCAGGCGTGATAAGGGCAGCGAATGCCGTCGCCTTCAACGTGCTTCTTGTCGACCACAACATAGGACGAGGTGTTCTTGGCCAGGTGCGTACCCATGTGCGGGCAATAAGCCTCGATCAGGAAGACCTTCCCGCTTTCGCCGCGATACATCACCATGTCCTCGCCGAAATAGCGGACCGCGGCGGGGGTGGTGGTCGCATCGGCCGACGTGCCGATCATGAACCAGCCGCGCGGATAGGTGTATTCGCCCAGGGCGTAGTCAGCAGTCTTTGCCATGTGAAAGTCTTTCTCCCGAAGCCGCCTGAGCGGCCTTCATTCGTAATGGATCAAACATAACCTAGCGGATAGCTTCGGGCAACACGCAAACGGGCGTCACTTTGCGCATTGCGTGGCAGATTGTGTTACGCATATGAGTGGTGAAAGCGTGCCGCGGAGCCTTTGCTGCGCAGTTCGTGTCCGCTCAAACCAGCGCGTGGGCCAGGTTTGTCCCCGCCCGGTCAATCCACGGCTGGGCGTCCGGCACGGCCTGGAACATCGAAAAGAAGCCATGGATCATGCCGGGTGCGACGGCTGCGTCCACCGCAACACCGGCCTGTTCCAGCCGCGCGGCGTAAGCCACGCCTTCATCGCGCAACGGATCGTATTCGGCCGTGATGACCGTGGCGGAAGGCAGGCCGGACAGGTCTGGCGTGCGGCCAACGCGCGCGAGCGGGGCATCGGTGGTAGCGCCCAGATACAGGTTCCAGAACCAGCGCATCATTGCCGAACCCAGGAAATATGCGCCACCGCCGTTCTCGGCGTAGGACGGCAGGGAAAAATCGTCGTCGGTGACGGGGTAGATCAGCAGCTGATGGCAAAGCGCAGGGCCGTTCCGGTCGCGCGCCATGATCGCAACGGCGGCGGCCAGGTTCCCGCCCGCGCTGTCGCCCGCCACGGCCAGCCGCGCGGGATCGCAGCCAAGCGCACCGGCGTTGGCGGCGGCCCAGACCAGTGCATCATAGCAATCGTCAACCGGGGCGGGGTAAGGATGCTCCGGCGCGAGCCGGTAGCCGACCGACAGCACCGCCGCGCCGCTGGCCCGCGCCAGCGCGCGGCAGGTGGCGTCGTGGGTTTCCAGGGTGCCGATCACCCAGCCGCCGCCATGATAAAATACCACCAGCGGCACCGGGTCGGCAGCGCCTTCGGGAACATAGAGCCGGGCGGGCAGCGTCCGGCCGGGCAAGGCGATGGCGATGTCTTCAACCCGTGCAACTGCGGGCGGTTCACCAAACGCCATCGGGTTGTCGTTCACCGCGCGCAGTTCCGGCGCGGTCAGAGTGGCATAGTCCCACGCGGGCATGGCCGCGAACATGGTGAGCAGGGCTTCGACCTGGGGGTTGAGCGGCATAGGTGGAACTCTCCCGATCCTGTTGTTGATTTGCGTTACAGGCACCGCGATGTGATTCGCGTTACCCGAACGGGTTATGCTTCAGGGCCATGATTGCGTATTGCTGGGCGCCGCGCCAGCCATGATCTGGTGACGAATCGAATGGGAGAGAGCCTGATGAACAGACTGGACGGCAAAGTGGCCATCGTGACCGGCGGCGCGCGCGGGATTGGCGAGGGGATCGTGCGGCGCTTCGTGGCCGAAGGGGCGCGGGTGATGATCACCGACATCCTCGACGAACCGGGTCAGGCGCTGGCCGATGAACTGGGCGTAAACGCCGCGTTCCATCACCACGACGTGACCAGCCGCACCGAATGGAGCACGGTCATCGCCGCGACCGAGGCGCGGTTCGGCAAGCTTGACACGCTGGTCAACAACGCGGGCGTGCTGTTCTTTCGGGGGTTCGAGGATTATTCGGAAAACGAGATCGCGACCCTGATCAACGTCAACCTCAACGGCGTAATCATCGGTTGCCAGCTAGCGATTCCTGCAATCGAGCGCGCCGGGGGCGGGGCGATCGTCAACATGAGCTCGGCCGACGGGATTTCCGGGGCCAACGCGGTATCGGTCTATTGCGCCACGAAGTTCGCGGTGCGTGGGCTGACCAAGGCGCTGGCGCTGGAACTGGGGCCGCGCGGGATCCGGGTGAACTCGATCCATCCGGGCGGGATCTATACCCCGCTGGCCAACCCGATGCAGGTTGACAAGGAAACCTACGACAAAGGGTACTGGATCTATCCTGCCCAATATGCGGGCGAGCCGAAGGACATCGGCGCGGCGGCGGCTTATCTGGCGTCGGAAGACGCGCGCTATTGCATGGGCACGGAGCTGTCGGTCGATGGCGGGCTGAACGCCGGACATTATTACATGGGGCTGCCCGGATCGCCCAAACCGTCAGCTTAGGCGCCCATCGTCAAGCGTCTGACAGGGCCGCGCGATCCCGTTCCAGCGTGCGCGCGGCCAGCAGACAGCACAGCGCTCCGACAAAGCCCAGCGGGATCGCGGCGGACAAGCCCATCCGCAGCGACCAGGCGTCGCCGCCCAGCGCCTGGCTGACCGCCCCGGTCAGCCACGGCCCGACGAAATAGCCCAGCAGGGTCGTGACCATGATAAAGCTGGCCGTCGCGGTCGCGCGGAAGCGTTCGGGCAGAATGTATTGCAGGCTGGACAGCACACCCACGGCCCAGCCGCCACCCAGCAGCCCCGACGGGATTGCCAGTGCCGTCGCCAGTCCAAAAGTGTCAGACCAGGTGACCAGCAGGATGCAGGCCGTGGCTGATGCCATCGCAGCGGCGGTCAGACGGATCGGCCATTCGCGGCCGCGCACCGTCAGCTTGTCGGACACGGTGCCGAACAGCAGCATGCCCACCAGTCCCGCGCCGCCGAAGTTCACGGCAAAGGCGGTTTTTGCGACAGTCGGGTCGATCCCGTAACTGCGGGTGAACAGTTCCGGACCCCAATAGCCGAACGCCACACCCGACAGCGAACCCAGCCCCATGCCGATCATCATCAACACATAGGACGGTGCGCGGCGCAAATGGCCCAGCATCTGCCTGAAGGGAATGGCCGGGACCGCCTTCACTGGTATGGTCCGCGCCGGTTCGCGAATGGTCAGCACAGCCAGCGCACCCAGCACCACGCCGGGAATGCCCATGGCAAAGAATGCGGTCCGCCAGTCATAGAGCGCGGCGATGGCGGGGCCTCCGGCCTGTCCGGCAATCTGCCCGAAATAGGTGGCCAGGCCAAGGATCGCGAAGGCGCGGCCCCGCTTTTCGACCGGAAAGTAATCCGCCAGCAGCGAATAGGCCGGGGCGGCAAATGCTGCTTCACCAATACCCACCGCAACCCGCGCCAGCGCGAGCGAGACCGGGCCGGTGGCAAGACCGGTGGCGACCGTGGCGGCGCTCCACACCACGCAGCCCGCCGCAATGATCGCGATCCGCGACTTGCGGTCTGCCAGCCGCGCAATCGGCACCCCCGCGAAGACATAGAGCGCGACAAACGCCGGCCCCATCAGCAGGCCCATGAAATCGTCACCCAGCCCGAACTCGGCCTTGATCGGTCCGACCAGGCCGGTGATCAGGTAGCGGTCGGCAAAGTTGAAGATATAGATCGCCAGCAGCAATGCCAGCACCAGCCAGGCATTGGTCGGCGCACGGGTGTCAGTGGCCCGATCAGTCACGCATCTGCGCTCCGCCATTGACGTGCCAGACCTGCCCGTTGACCCACGCGCCATCGTCCGAGGCGAGGAAGGTGACGGCGGCGGCAATGTCTTCCGGCTGGCCCAGGCGGGTGTGCGGGATCGCCTTCAGGCCCTTTTCGACATATTCGTCGGTCAGGTGGATCTTGACCGCTTCGGTCAGTACCAGGCCGGGGCAGATCACGTTCGCGCGCACGCCCTGCTTGCCATAGCGCGCGGCGACATGGCGGGCGAGCGGGTGGATCGCGTTCTTGGTCATCGGATAGGCGACCTGCCAGGCGGCGCCGCCGGTGGCCGCGCCGCTTGAGGTATAGATCATCGCCCCGCCGCCGCGCTCGATGATCGAGGGCAGGGCGGCCTGGGTCGCCAAGAAATGGCTCTTGGTGTTGATCGCAAAGCTGTTGTCGAGCACTTCGACCGGGCAATCGAGCGCGTCGATGTCGCCGCCGGTGCCGCCCGCCAGATTGGAATGATAGAAGTCCAGCCCGCCAAACGCTGCCTTGGCGGCGGCGACGATCGCGGCCTGTGAATCTGCGTTGGTGCCATCCAGCGCGACTGCGAGCGCAGAGCCACCGGCGGCGCGGATCGCCTCGGCGGTTTCCTCTGCCTGTTCGACCAGAAGATCGCCGATCACGACATGCGCGCCTTCCTGCGCCAGCCGCCGTGCGGTTGCCGCGCCAATCCCGCGCGCACCGCCCGCGACGATGCCCACCTTGCCTGCCAGACCGCGCATGCTCATTCTCCCGATGAAATCCCGTATTCGTTGATCGCAGGGCATTTCAGACGGCCATCAGGGCGTCAATCCCGCCGGGGATCGACGCCCTGCAGTATGTCCGATGCTGTTCCGGCCTATTCGGCGGCCTGCATCAGCGGCATGCCATAGTTGGCATCGCCTTCATCGCAGAGCCGGTTGGTGTCGGCCCAAAGGTCTGCCGCAGGCACGGGGTTGATCCCCAGTTCCTCGCGGATGTCGGCGATCTGCCAGTCGACCATGCCGCGCCAGTCGGCCAGCATCAGTGGGTACTTCCAGTTGCGGCCCTGCACTGCACCCTGATACTCTGCCTCAAGGTTCAGTGCGGCGGCCTCTGCGTAATAGAGGCCGTCCTTCATGATCGTCTTGGCCTTGAGATAGCTCTGCACCCGGCTGAAGAAGGCGGCCAGTTCCGGATGGAAGTAACGCGCCTTGCTGTGCATGTTCGCGTTGAGCAGCGCGATTTCCCCGCCGTGGTTCGGGCCGAACCCGGACACGATATGCTCGATATCGTGGGTCAGCGCGGTCTGGCGCAGGTAATAGGTCAGGTCGTTAACCACCTGGATTTCGCGGTAGAAGATGTCGAGTTCATAGCCGCTGTTGACCATGAAATCGTGGAGCGCGGCCCCCAGCGTGCCGGGGGCGCAGTCCTTGACATCGTCCTTCTTGAAATCGGCCAGCGACTGCTTGGCCAGCCATTCGGCAAAGCGGGGCAGGCGGGCCTTTTCCTCCTCGAACAGGGCCATGATCCGGCCCCAGTCTTCCAGCGTCATCAGGATCTGGGCGACTTCGGGGATGAAGGCGGTATTGGGCAGGTCTGATCCGTTGCGGCGCAGCATTTCCTGCGCGATCAGGTGGCGCAGTTCCGCATTGTTGAGATAGGCGGAATTGCTGACCAGCACCGAACTTTCCGTTTCGATCTTGCGGATCGCCCCGTTGAAGTATTCGCGCTCTCCGGCGCCAACCTTGACTTCCATTGCCGTTACTCCGCTGCGACGGCCAGGGCCGTATCGTCGTTGCCGGGGGACAGGAACTGACCGGGCATTGCGCCGGTGGGTTTGCCGTCCTCGAAGGTCGGCACGCCGTTCACCATGGTCAGGCGGGTGGGCATGGCTGCGCGGGTGAAGCGCCAGGTCGTGCCGCCCCGACCATCGGGCACATCATGGGCTTTCACCATTTCGCGGCGCTGGATTTCATCCATGTTGAACACCGCGATGTCGGCGCGCTTGCCCGGCGCGATCACGCCCCGGTCGTTCAGATTGAAGTGGCGCGCCAGCTTGCCGGTCATCACGTGGACGGCTTCTTCCAGCGTCAGCTTCTTCTCGTCGCGG
>ERZ1645187.1663-NODE-1663-length-20256-cov-10.035988_pt1 | contig 20256 bp, 16 predicted proteins | sample MGYA00575352_ERZ1645187 | MGnify/ENA primary metagenome ERZ1645187 (study PRJEB40837, sample SAMN11349314) | freshwater sediment metagenome | isolation source: river sediment | host: Sediment | place: India: Wazaribad , New Delhi | collected 2017-02-21 ... | reverse complement strand
ATCCTTCTCGGCGCGGGCGCGGGACTCGCGCTCCACGTCCTCCGCCGGAAGAAGGAGGCCGCGCCATGACGTTGCATCTCCTGCTCTTCTGGGTCTTTTTCAAGATCAGCCTCTTCAGCATCGGCGGCGGCTACAACATGATCCCCCTGATGCAGCACGAAGTCGCGGGCCACGGCTGGCTGACCTCCGAACGCTTCCTCGACATCCTCGCGGTCTCGGAAATCACGCCCGGCCCCGTCGCGGTCAATCTGGCGACGTTCGCCGGCTACCACGTCGCGGGCTTGACCGGATCGATCGCCGCCACCGTCGGCGTCTGCCTGCCCGGTTCGATTCTCCTGCTGGCGCTGGGCGCGATCGCCATCCGCCTGCGCGACCGCCCCGCCTTCGCCGCCGCGATGCGCGGCTTGATGCCGGCGCTCGTCGGCCTGTTGGCCGCCACGTCCCTGCGCCTTGGACTCGCCCTCGTACCCGCCGGCGCGGCGCTGCCCGCGCCGCAAACCATCCTGATTTTCGCCGCCACTTTCGGCCTCGTCCTCTGGAAAAATCCCCATCCCGCCCTGCTCATGCTGGGCGCGGCCGCCGCGGGCGTCGCCTTCTCGCTTTTCTGAACAAAACCGGCACGAGGTCGTGCCGGCTCCAACCAGCCCGTTTTGGAGCCCCCGACGACCCCGTCGGGGGAAAATCAACGGTTGCAGCAACGACAGAAATGCTCTCGCCGCCGTCCCCGGCGGAAAATCGAAACGGTTGACCCGGCGGCGCTCATTTCGTTCGCCCCGGCTTAATCAAATCGATACATTCCCCCTTACCACATGAGGCCTTTTATGATGACTTTCCCTGTCCGATTTGCGGATCCGCGCCGTCGCCGGATCGCCTGTTTTGCCTTCGCAGCGATGCTGCTTCTCGCCGCCGCCGCCAGCGGAGCGGATCTCCTCGCCGAGGATTTCGCCACGCTGACGGACACCACGCTGCCCGCCGGCTGGACCAGCAGCAAAACCTCCGACATGGACTATACGTCCGAACCTTATGTCGGCGTCGCGGCGCCGGCGTTCAAGTTTTCGGCAACCGGAAACACCCTTACCAGCCCCACGTTTGCCACGGGCGCGGCGAATCTCCAATTCTGGGCCTATGGCAACCTTGGCGCCGGCAGCACGATCGCCGTCGAAGGCCTCGTCGGCGGTTCCTGGAGCACGCTCGACACCGTGAGCATCGCCCAGAACGACGGCACCTACAACGTGACGGTGCCGGCCGCCGCCACCCAACTCCGCTTCACCTTCACGAAAAACACGTACAACTGCGCGTTCGACGACGTCGTGGTCCAAGGTGCCGGCGAAGATCCCAATCTGTCCGCGCCCGCCACGCTGTCGTTCGGCACCATCGCCCCCGGCGCCGCCGCCACGCAAACGCTCGCGCTCGCCAATTCCGGCGCCTCGAATACCCTCCACCTGACCTCGCTTTCGCCCGCCAGCGGCGATACCACCAAATTCTCCGTCGGCTCCATTCCCGCCTCGCTCGGGCCCGGCGCCACCGCCGCCGTTTCCGTCGTGTACAGCCCCGGCGCCGTGTCCGGCGTCCTGCACTCCGCCACGTTCAATTTGATCACCGACGACCCCTCGACGCCGACCCAGCCGATCGTCTTCTCCGGCGCGACGGTCGGCGCGGCGCTGACCGTGTCGAACGTGCAATACAGCGTCTCCGGCACTTCGCCCTATTCCGGCAGCCACGTGGCCGTCGCGGGCGTCGCCACCTACGCCGATCCGTCCGGCTACGCCATTTCCGATCCCGCCGGCGGTCCCTGGAGCGGCATCTACGTCTCCGACGTCTACCACCGTCCCAACCTCGGCGACCAGGTCCGGCTCGAGGCCCTCGTGCAGGAATCCGGCACGCTGACCATCCTGTCCTCCGTCTCGAATCTCGTCGTGACGGCCTCCAACCAGCCCGTGCCCGTCACGGCCATCCGCGGCAACCAGCTCTACCAGGAAGCCTACGAAGGCGTGCTGGTGCGCATCACGAACATCACGGTGCGCAACACCAACTGGAACAACGGCCGCACGTTCTGGCAGGCCGGCGACGGCTCGAGCAACTTCCTCGTCGGCACGCGCGCGCCCTACCGCTACGTCTGGTCCAGCAACGCGACGCTGACCGCCATGCAAGGCATCGTCTTCACCAATTTCCTCCAGCCCCGCTTCGACGCCGATTTCGCCGGACGGCCCATGTTCGAATACGCCCTTCGCGGCCTCGTCATGACGCCCGACGGCCCCCGCACCAACTGGTACGTGCAGGTGGAAGACGACGTCATCGTGGCCGTCACCAACGTCCAGCCCGGCGGGGTCACCGTCGTGGACACCGGCGGCATCATCTATCCGGGCCTGTTCGACGTCCACAACCACCCCGCCTACAACTCCTTCCCCACCCTCATGTTCAACAACTTCCCCTACGGCCACCGCGACGAATGGGGCGAATCCGACACGGAATACGACGACTGGAAAGCCGTGCGCACGACGCTGCGCACCGCCGTCGGCGACACCACGCAGGATCTGATCACCAAGTACGGCGAATGCCTCGAACTGATGGCCGGCTGCATCGCCATCCAGGGCCAAAGCAATTCGGACGCGGAACACACCCATCCCGACGTAGTGCTCTTCAACGTCGAGCAGTTTCCCTCGCGTACCTGGCAGGACATCTTCCCGTGGACCAGCACCGTCTCCGAACGCACCAACCTGCTGGCCAAGATCGAGGGCGGCTCCGTCAACGCCACCATGATCCATCTCTGCGAGGGCACCGACATTGTCGCCCGCGCGCAATTCGCCACCTGGCGCGACTGGGGCATGTTGAACGAAACCGTCGCCATCATTCACGGCGCGGCCCTCCAGTCCGCCGATTTCGCCCAGATGGCCGCCGCCGGCGCCAAGCTGATCTGGTCGCCCATGTCGAACATGAAACTCTACGCCGGCACCGCCAACGTCAAGGCGGCCAAGGACGCCGGCGTCACCGTCGCGCTCTCGCCCGACTGGACGCCCAGCGGCTGCTTCAATCTCCTCGAGGAACTCGGCTACGCCTGGGAACTCAACACGACGATCTTCTCCAACGCCTTCACCGCCCGCGAAATGACCGACATGGTCACGATCAACGGCGCCAAGGCCGCCGGCCTCGACGGCCACTACGGCCAGATCGCCGTCGGCTACAACGCCGGCCTCTGCGTCATCGAAGGCGACGCCGCCGATCCCTATCTGGCCCTCATCCACGCCCGCCCGCCCCAAGTCCTCCTGACCATCGTCGACGGCACCCCCCGCTACGGCGAACCGGCCCTCATGACGTCGCTCGGCGTGACCGGCGAGACCGTCGACGTCCGCGGCCGCACCAAGCGGATGAACGTCGCCGTCGTGCATCCGTTCCTCGAATACAGCCGCCAGACCTTCGCCCAGATCCGCGCCGCCCTCCAAACCGGCCACGCCGGCCTGACCACCACCGGCGAACTCGACCGCGACGAACTCCAGTTCCTCGATCTGCCGCTCCTCCAGAGCGGCCCCGTCGACGACGTCGCCCCCTTCCGCGCCGACAGCCCGCTTTCCTCCGCCCCCTCCACCTCCGTGACGTACGACCAGGGCAGCAACCTCTCCCTGGCCTTCCGCTACCAGGACTTCTGGGACAACGACACGTTCATCACGAACCTGACCCACACCATTTCCATCGCCCCGGCGCGCTACTCGAACCTGCTCGTCCAGACCATCGCCACCAACCGCGCCAACACCATCGCCAACCAGACCGTCCCCTTCACCGTCGGCTTCCAGGACATGCACACCAACTACGTCTTCGTCTTCGCAACCCGCGACGCCCAGGGCAACGTCCGCACCACCGTCTCGACCAATTCCTTCAAGCTGGCCTACCATACCGGCGGCGACACCGACGGCGACGGCATGCCCAACGAGTGGGAAATCGCCTACTTCGGCGGCTTCTCCAACGCCAACCCCACCGCCAACGCCGACGGCGACTGGCTGAACAACCTGCAGGAATACATCGCCAACACGCTGCCGAACAGCGCCGCGTCCTTCCTGTCCGCAGACGTCCCGGCGCCGACGCCCCTCGGCGCCGGCGTCTATGAGATCCAATCGCCCGTCCCGACCGCCACCGGCCGCGTCTACGACGTGTGGCGCACCACCAACCTGCTGGGCACCGTCATGTGGCAGCCTCTGCACCTCGACGTCCCCGGCAACGCCGCCGGCACCGCCGTCGTCCTCCGCGTCACCAACGCCCTCCCCGTCGCCCACTACCGCACCGGCGTCAAACTGCCCTAGCCCCAAAGATTCCGTCGCGACGGCATCCCGTGCCCAGACTCGGGGAATCGCCTGTCCGCCGACTTGTCCTCCGCAGCTTTCGCGAAGGAGGAAGCCTTGGCGAAGGCGGACGGTTTGCGCCCCCTTGCGGAGGCGTTTCCGCCGATCCCGCTTGCCATGGATTCCGCAATATCCGATAATGTTTATCGGAGATTGAACCATGAACAAACTGGAATTGGTTTTCACGGTCTGCGCGCTGATCGGGGGCACGCTGTTTCTCATCCGCCTCGTCATGCAATTGCTCGGCTACGGAGCCGACGATGCGCCCGTCGACCATCCGGGCGACCTCGACGCCTCCCACACGGACGCCAGCTTCAAGATGCTGAGCCTGCTCGGCATCACGGCCTTCCTGATGATGTTCGGCCTCGGCGGCCGGGCCATGTTGGAAAGCCGTCCCGGCCAACCGTTGCCGGCGCTGGTCGTCGCGCTGCTCGCCGGCGGAATCAGCATGTGGCTCATGGCCTGGCTGTTCAAGGCCATGAAAAAAATGCAATCCGACGGCACCACCCATCTCGACAAGGCCGTGGGCTTGGAAGGTTCGGTCTACCTGACCGTTCCGGCCGGCGACGTCGGCAAAGTCCAGATCGCCGTCAATGGGCGCCTCAGCGTGCTCGACGCGCGTTCGGCCAACGGCCAAACCCTGCCGACGGGCACCCGCGTCAAGGTGGTCCGGGTCGCGAACGGAAACGTGTTGGAAGTGGAATCGGTCAAGTAGAGAAAGAGGAAATCCCATGACGGTCGGTTGGATCATTTTCGTCGTCGCGTTCGTCGCCCTGTTCCTGTCCACGCTCCTGTTCTTCGCCTCGCGCTACAAGCGCTGCCCGTCGGACGCCATCTTGGTCATCTACGGCAAGGTCGGCGACATGACCGCCAAGTGCATCCACGGCGGCGGCGCCCTCGTCTGGCCGCTGATCCAGGACTGCTCCTTCCTGAGCCTGACGCCCATGACCATCAGCATCCCGCTGCAGGGCGCGCTGTCGCTCCAGAACATCCGCGTCCACGTGCCCAGCACCTTCACCGTGGGCATCAGCACCGATCCCGCCGTCATGACCAACGCCGCCGAACGCCTGCTGGGACTCGCGCCCCCCGAAATCGAGCAGATGGCCCGCGAAATCATTTTCGGACAGCTGCGCCTGACCGTGGCCTCCCTGACCATCGAGCAGATCAACCAGGACCGCGAAAGCTTCCTGGCTTCGGTCCGGCGCAACGTGGAGCCGGAACTCAACAAGATCGGCCTCTATCTCATCAACGTCAACATCACCGACATCACCGACGTGTCCGGCTACATCGACGCGCTGGGCAAGAAGGCCGCGGCCGAGGCCGTCAACCAGGCCATGATCGACGTGGCCGAGCAGGAAAAGCTGGGCGCGATCGGCGAGACGCAGGCCCAGAAGGAACGCAACATCCGCGTGGCGGAAAACGAGGCGGAAGGCCAGAAAGGCATGAAGCACGCCGAAGCCGACCGCCGCGTCTACGTGCAGCAGCAGGAATCCCAGGCCATCGGCGGCGAAAACAAGTCCAAGGCGGAAATCGCCGACTACAACGCCTCCCTGATCGTCAAGCAGGCCGAAGCCCAGCAGCGCAGCGAAGTGGCCAAGCGCATGGCCGAAGTGGAAATCCAGAAAGCCCAGTACAAGGCCGAAACCGAACGCCTGAACGCCGCCGAAGTGGCCCAGCAGGAAATCCAGAAACGCAAAGTGGAAATCGCGGCGGAAGCCGAGGCCGAGCGCATCCGGCGCGTCGCCAAGGGCGAAGCCGACGGCGTCCTGCTCAAGTACCAGGCCGAGGCCGAAGGCATGCGGAAGCTGCTCGAAGGCAAGGCCACCGGCTATTCCAAGCTCGTGGAAAGCTGCGGCGGCAACGCCCAGGCCGCGGCCACCTTCCTTATGGTCGAAAAGATCGAGGACATCGTGGCGCGCCAGGTCGAAGCCATCAAGAACCTCAAGATCGACAAGATCACCGTCTGGGATTCCGGCGCGGCCAACGGCACGTCCAGCACGGCGAATTTCGCCCAGAACCTGATCAAGAGCGTCCCGCCCCTGCACGAAGTGGCCCGCATGGCCGGCGTGCAGCTGCCCGATTACCTCGGCAAGATCGACGCCCCGGCCGCGGACCAGCCGGCCGAAAAAGCCTGATTCCCGCGGTCGCCTTCCGGCCGCCGGCGAGTTTTCCATAGCGTGGAAATCATTTTTCCACGCCGTGGAAAAAACGGCCATAGTTTTTACGTAGCGTGGAAAAGCCGGGCGGCCGAACGGACGGCGTTCAGGCGCCCAGCGCTTCGGCCACGAGCTGCCCGGCGGTCCGGAGCGGCCCCTCGCCTTCCAGCGCCTTCGCCACGGCCGCCAGGCCGTCGAGCTGCGCCTGCCGCGCGGGCGTGTCGGCGATCAGCGGTTCCAGCGCGTCCGCCATCGCGGCAGGCGTCGCATCGTCCTGGATGAATTCCGGGCAGAGCGTCCGGTCCGCGATCAAGTTCACCATCCCCAGCCACTTCACGCGGATGATCCGCCGCCCGAACCAATAGGTCAGCCCGGCGGCGCGGTACGCGACGATCATCGGGCACTTCATCAGGGCCGTTTCCACCGTCGCCGTGCCCGAACAGACCATCGCCGCGCGCGCCTGCCGCGCTACCTCGCGCATCTGGCCCGTCACCACGGCGATGGCCGCCCGTTCTTCGGCCGGCCGCGCCGCGAGCTGCGCTTCGATCAGGCCGCGGATTTCCGCGCTGGCCGCGGGAATGAGAAACGTCGTTTCCGGATCGCGCCGGCGCAGTTCCCGCGCCGCGTCGAGCAGCGGCGGCAACACGCGCTGGATCTCCTGCCGGCGGCTGCCGGGCAGAATCCCCACCCGCTTGCTCCCCGCCGGCCACGGCAGCTCCGGCGTCGGCGTCGCCCAGGTCCGCTTCGTCGATTCCACCAGCGGATGCCCAACGAAGACGGTCTTCAGCCCCGTCCCCTTGAACACGTCCACCTCGAACGGGAAAATCACCATCAGCAGGTCGATGATTTTCGCCATCTTCGGAATGCGGCTCCGGTGCCACGCCCAGACCTGCGGGCTCACGTAGTAGTAGACCGGAATCCCCAGTTCGTGGGCCTTTTCCGCCAGGCGCAGATTGAAGCCCGGATAGTCCACCAGCAGCAGCGCGTCGGGCTTTTCCGCAGAAAGAAGCTCGACCATCTGCCGGAAGACGCGGCGGAAAAACGAATATCGCGCCAGCACCTCCCAAAAGCCCACCACGGCCATGTCGCGCGCGTCCACGACCGTGCGCACGCCTTCGCGCCGCAGGGCGTCGCCGCCGATACCGAAGAATTCCACGTCGTTCCGCGCCGCGCGCAGATCGCGCACGAGCCGCGCCGCGTGCTGGTCGCCGGACACCTCTCCGGCCACGATCATGACCTTTTTCGGCATCAGGTCTGTCCCCGGCGGATGCTCTGGCAAATGGCTACGGCCAGCTTCAGGGCTTCGGCGGCGTGCTCGCCGCTCACCACCGGCTCGGACCGGTTCCGCACGCAATCCACGAACGCCCGCAGTTCCAACGCCAGCGGTTCGCCCTTGTGGATCGGCACGTCGGTCTTTTCGATCCCCAGCAGTTTCTTGCGCAGGACCTTGCCGGTCTGCTCCTGGTAGTCCAGGGAAACGTAGGCGTCCGGCAGGAACATGCGGATCTTGCGCTGCTTCTCCATGCTGATGCGGCTGGCCGTCACGTTCGCGATGCAGCCGTTCTCGAAGCGCAGGCGCACGTTCGCGATGTCCTCGCTCTTGCTCAGGATCGGCACGCCCACCGCCCGGATGTCCACCACCTTCGATTGCACCAGATGCAGGATGATCTCCAGATCGTGGATCATCAGGTCCAGGATCACGCTGACTTCCGTCCCGCGCGGCAGCAGGCCGAACCGCGGCGGCGGATACGGCGCGATGCGCAACGCCTCCACGTAGAGGGGCTTGTGCTGCGCCTTGTTGACCACGTCCAGCACCGGGTTGAACCGCTCGACGTGCCCCACCTGCAGAATCGCGCCGTGCTTCTGGGCCAGTTCGACGAGTTCCTCGGCCTCCTGCGTGCTGGCCGCGATGGGTTTCTCCACCAGCACGTGTTTGCCCTTTTCGATCACCATGCCCGCCACCGCGCGGTGCTTGTCCGTCGGCACCACGACGTTCAGCGCCTCGGCGGCGTCGGCCAGCTCTTCCATCGTCTTGAAGGCCGCCGTATGGTAGCGCTCCGCGATTTCCTGCGCGCGCTTTTTGTCCGCGTCGTAAACGCCGACGAGTTCCACGTCGGGCATTTCCGAATAGATGCGCGCATGCCACTGCCCCAGGCTGCCCACGCCCACCACGCCCGTCCGGATCTTCTTTGGTTCGCCCATCGGCTGCTCCCGTTGCGAGTTCCGCGCCTTCAGATCGGTTCCGTCTTCGCGGCGTCGAACGCCGCGAACGCGATGCCCAGCCGGTCGGCCTCCGCCGTCAGCTTGTCCCGTTCCAGCAAGATCGTCCGCTTCGCCTCCACGGCCAGGCAGGAGATCTTCGCCTTCTTCAGCATCTTGAACGTCCGCATCCCGATGATCGGGATGTCGAAACGCATGTCGTGGCCGAGCTTGGCCACCTTGACCACCACGGCGCCCGCGCCGCCCAAGCGCCCGGCGCGCAAAATCGTCTCGTCCGTGCCCTCGAACCCCTCCACGGCCAGGATGGTGCCGTCCTTCACGACCACCGTCTGGCCGATCTCCAGCCCGCTGGTGAGTTTCGCGGCCTTCGCACCGAGCCGGATGTCGGCCTGTTCGCGTTCGTCCGGCGCGCGGCGGCCCAGCGTTCCCGCCGCCGGCATTTCCGTCTCCATGAAGCGGTAGGCCGGCATCAGTTCCGCCCCAACCGCCCGCAGTTCGTCGCCGATGGCCCCGAAGATCGTGTGCGCGTTCTTGGTTTTGAGCGTCCGCAGGATCGCCAGCGCCTTCGCGTCCAACCGCAGGCTGAACAGCCGCGTCGGCTTGATCTGCCCCGCCATCACGATCTTGGCGACGCCTTTCGCCCGTACCGCGTCGAGCAGCGCCTGCAGGCTCCCCAAGTGCAGCCAAACCACCTCGTCGGCGTACTTCGCGATGACCCGCTCCGTCTCGCCCTTGAAGGCGAACGCCACGACGCGCTTCACGCCCTGCGCGTGCGCCGAACGCGCCAATTGCCAGGGATAGCTGCCGAGACCGGCGATCACGCCCAAGGTTTCCGGCATCTCGATGGAGTCCATCTCGCTCATGTTCCGCATCTTAGCGCGGACTTGCGCCGCTTGGCAATCCCGCACCCCGCCGCGAAGGCCAGCCCCGCGCCTGCTTCGATTCCCAACGTCCGCAGATTGTTCCAACTGCCCAGATCCGCCAGCGCCGTCTTCTCCCATGCCGGCAAAAACGCCACGGGCGCCTGCACGGGCCGGCTCGAAAACGGCGCGCCGAGCGGGATCCCATATGGCGCGAGGCGGTCTTCGGTGACGAGATCGATCGCCAGATGGCTGCCGATCGCGATCAGCAGGAATCCCGCCGTCTTCCGGCCGAACCAAGCCGGGCGCCAAGCCCGGCCCAGCAGCCAGATTCCCGCCGAAACCAGCAGCACCCAGGCCATGCTGTGCGTCGCCTGCTGGTGCGTGGTGTTCAGATAGCCCCGCCACAGTCCCGGCAGATAATCCACGTCGGGCAGGCAGGCCAGCGCCGCGCCGGCGACCAGCCACGGAGCCGCTTTCTTCAAGGACGCGAAAAGCGGGAGACGTGCGTCTCCCGCCAGCGCATAGGCCAGTCCGGCCCCGGCCAATCCATGGAACACCGGAGAGGCCATGCGGACGACCCGCGGTGCTATTTGCCCAGCGCGCGGCGAACCGCGAAAGCCAGATCCTGTCCGCGCAAATCGCGCGCGATCACCTGGCCGTCGGCGTTCAGCAGATAGCTTGTTGTTTCGCCGAAGATGCCCAGCGGCCGGGTCAGCGCCGGCGCGCCCGCCACGACCGGCCACGGCAAGCGGCTCGCTTCCAGTCCCGTCGCGTTCGGTTCCAGGCAGATGCTGACCACTTCGAAGCCGGACCCGTGGTAGCGGTTCCAGAGATCCACGACCTGCGGGAGATTCTCTTCCCAGACCTTCCAGCCGCGCGCGAAGAAATCCACCAGCACCACCTTGCCGCGCAGGCTGGAAAGCGTGAAGCTCCGGCCCGAGATGTCCGTCAGCGTCGCATCCGGAAACGCCACGCCCGGCGCGCTCTGGGCGCGGACCAGCGCCTTTTCCATGATCGTCAGCGGCAGCGAATCCCCGCCCGTCGCGCCCGGCCGCGCCACCAGCAGCGGATCGCCGGGCCGCGTTCCGCCCGACCACGCATACGGCTTGGGATCGTAGTACTTGCTCGCCTTGTATTCCTTGATCAGATCCGCCACCGCGGCCGCGTTGCCCGCTTCCGCCTGCACTTCGGCCTGCTTCACGAACAGATGGGACGCGTCCACGCCCGCCATCTTCGCCACCTTCTTGCGGGCGGCTACCAGGACGTCGTTGGCTTCGGCGTGCCGCCGGCGCATGTCGCTCAGGACCATCGCCTGGATCACGGCCGCCTTCACGTAGGCCGCGCCGTCGTTCCGGCGGGCAGCGTCGTCCACCAGATCCTGCACGGAGCGGTCGATGTCGGCCCATTCCTTCTCGGAATAATAGCCGTGGCCCATGCTTTGCAACTTGCTCAGCACCGCGTTGTAGCGGGCGTCGAACGCGGACGGCTCTTGCCCGAACGCTCCGGCAACCGAAGCCAGCAGCGCGACCATCGTCAAACCCATCAGAATTTTGCGCATGTTCATTCCTCCAAATCTGAACCGTCATTGTGCCCTCTCCCCCGCAAAACACAATCCCTTTTCGGCGCCAACCCATTCCCCGACCCGGAAGCCGCAGGCGGGCTCCTCCGGCCATTGTTCCCCGGCCAAACCGCCCCTGAAGGCAAACCTTAATCCCCTTGCCAATCCGAGCAGCTCCCCCTACCCTGATATCCGGAAAATCGGCCTTTCCCCTGGCATGGGCAACGGCGGTCCATAGGGCATCCGGCAGAGGAGATAATGAAAATATTCACCGCCATCGCAACGGCTCTGATCGGGGCGCTAGCCGCCCTCGCCGCCCTGTCTTCGCCCGATTCCACGTATGGAAAATGGCCGGTAATGTTGCTGGCCACAACCGCGGCCAGCTTGCTGGCGCTGATCTATTTCTCCGTCTACGGCTGGCTCCGGAAAGATCGGTATATCCTGGGGGCAATCCTGTTCCTTCTGTTGGACGCGGGAATCAAACTGGCGCTGCTGCCAAGCGAAGCACACGCCTTCGGCCTTTTCTGGGGCGTCGTAATCACGGTCAGCGGATCCGGATTGCCCCTTCTGCTCTTCGGCGCGACGCGAATCGCCTATGTCGCCGTCTCCACGCGCTCCAATCCCTTCGCTCTTCCGGAGAAAACGATATGAAATTTGGGCCACACAATGCGTCAGAGGCTATCGGCGCCCAAGCGCGTCCCAGCCTGAACCGTGACACTGGAGCTTAAAATAATGACACACGCAATCCGGATGATCCTGGCGCTGCTCGTGGGGCTGCTGATCGGCGGGTCGCGATATCTCTACGAGTCGTCCATGCCTGCGCTGGTTCCGTACGACGCACAAGGCGGCATATGGGTCGTGTTCTCTCTCGTTGCAAGCGGAGCGACCGCCATCGTCGCTTCCCTTCTTTGCTTTCTGGCCCTGCGCTATTTCGGCAAGCACATGCGGATGCGGGGTTCCCTGGCGCTTTTGGGGCTTATCCTGATCGGCGGATGCACCGCGAATTCGATGGTCCAACTGAAAGACGTTCGACTCGCCCTGGTCGACGCCGCCGATCCGGCCACGGACCCGGAGCGACTGCGCGCACTGGTCGGTTATGAAACGGGATTCGGGTACGAGATCGACAATCGCATCGCCTCCAACCCCAACACCCCCGTGGACGTACTGCGTTCGCTGCACGGAAAGCCGCACCAAGTCGGGACCGAGATGTGCTTGGCTGACAACCCCAACACCCCCGACGACATTTTACTCGAACTGGCCGAACGAAACGACGATTGGGCGGAATATATCCAGAAATCCCTGGCCCGAAATCCAAGCTATATCAAAATATCGGCCCAACCCGCGGGCGACGGGAACCTTCCGCAAGGCGCCGGATCCTCGACCCCGTGACGCTCCGTTGAATTGAAAATGCGCAACTTTAAACATCCGGCCGATGCCGCCCTATGGATGGTACTCCTATCAGGTCTCATTGTTTGCACCTGCATTTTCGCAGCAACGGCAGCAAATCAATTGGCGTTTCTTGCTTCAGTATCCGACGGCATGCACCTAAGTCCGATAGCCAAGAAGTCGCCCACCGTTAAGATTATCACGCTCCAATCCTTGCCCTTTCTTTTGATGGGCACAGCCATATTGCTGACCGAGCGGCATCTGACCCGCGGGAGGATACCGACCAGAACCTATATATGTCTTCTGGGCACTGCGATCCTTGCCTTCGGCTGGGCCTTCATGTGGTTCCAGCACCCGATGCATGACATCGCTCTACACTTTGGAAGCCATGGCCGTTGGGGCTGCGGCTGCATTCGAGACGATGGCTCTCACTGTTACCTGGTTAGAGATGCAACGGTGCCCTGGATGCTCTTTGCCCCCATGATTCTCGCTTTTATATCCCACTGGGTGTGGTCACGAAAACACGAAGGCGCAAGACAACCAGGTCCAGGGCACTCGCCAAAAGGTGCCGGGTTCCCTGACCCCTGACGTTCGATAAAACACGATGAACTATCGCCTGATCGAAGAAAAAGACATCGACGCGCTGATCGACGTGCGGGCGGCCACGCGGGAAAACTCGATCTCGCGCGAAGAATTGCGCCGAATCGACGTGTCGGCGGAATCGATTTCCGCGCTGCTGCGAACCACGCATCGCGGCTGGCTCTGCGAAGATGTCGGGCGTATCGCGGGATTCGCAATCGGCGACGGCAAGACCGGGGAAATGTGGGTGATTGCCATTTTGCCCGATTACGAGGGCAAAGGGATCGGTGCACGGCTTCTCACCGCCGTTGAGGAGTGGCTTTGGTCGAAGGGCTGGGATGAAATCTGGCTTTGGACTTCGTCCGACCCGCAGAAGCGCGCGTACGGCTTCTACATCCGTCAGGGCTGGTTCGTCGCCGAGACGAAAGAAGATGTCATCTACCTGCGAAAGCGAAAGCCGAACCACGAAGCGGGCTAAGCCCGCCCCATCAGCCGGCGGAAGCGTTTGAAGGCGGGGACGGCGTCGTGGGGGCCGGGGGCGGCTTCGGGGTGGTACTGCAGGGAAAACGCGGGATATTTCTTCGCCTCCAGGCCTTCGACGGTCCCGTCGTTGAGGCTGACGTGGGTGATCTCCGCCACGGCCGGATCGAGGCTGTCCGCCGCGACCATGTAGTTGTGGTTCTGGGAGGTGATCTCGACGGTGCTCGCGCGCAGGTCTTTCACCGGATGGTTGCAGCCGTGGTGGCCGAACTTGAGCCGGCAGGTCCGGCCGCCCAACGCCAAGCCCAGCAGTTGATGTCCAAGGCAGATGCCCATGATGGGCACCTTCCCCAGCAAGCCGCGGATCATCTCGGCTGCGTACGGCAAGGCCGCGGGATCGGCGGGACCGTTGGAAAGCATGACGCCCGCCGGCTTCAGCGCCAACACATCGACGGCTTTGGCATGGGCATTGAGCACGCGCACGCGGAAACCTTCGCGCTCCAGCAGGCGCAGGGTGTTGAACTTGATGCCGTAGTCGATCACCGCGACGAGCGGCGCATCCGCGAGCAAGTCGCCCGTCCAGTCGTAGGCCTTCGGCGCGGAGACCTTGGAGGCGTAATCCTGTCCGTCGAGCCCTTCCCACGCGCGGGCCTTGGCCACGGCTTCTTCCGGCGACAGGGCGCCCGTGGCGCACAGGTAGGCCTTTTGCGTGCCGCCTTCGCGCAGCTTGAGCGTCAAGGACCGCGTATCCACCCCCGCCAGCGCGGGCACGTTCCAGCGGACCAGCGCCGCTTCCAGCGTTTCTTCCGACCGCCAGTTCGACGGCGGATTCATTTCGCGCACGATCAGGCCCGAGGCGTGGATGGCGGCGGACTCGTGGTCTTCGCGATTGAACCCCGTGTTGCCGATTTCGGGCATGGTCAGCGCGACGAGCTGCCCGGCGTAGGACGGATCGGTCAGGATCTCTTCGTAGCCGGTCATGCCGGTGTTGAACACGACTTCGCCGAGGCGGTCGGCGGCCGCGCCGCACGACCAGCCCCGGATCACGGTGCCGTCCGCCAGCGCCAGAAAGGCTTTCTTCTCCCGCCGCGCCGCCCAGTTGCCGGAAGCTCCGCTCATGATTTCCGCCCCCCCTTCCGAGCCGTGGCCCGGTTGTATTCCTGCAAGGAAAGCACTTCGAATTCCGCGTTCCGGCGCAGGGTCTTGAGCCCGTCGAGCGCGGCGCGCAGGCCGCGGATGGTCGTCGTCATCGGAATGCCGCGGCGCACGGCTTCGGTGCGCATCTTGACTTCGTCGAGCTGCGGCTGGCAGCCGGAAGGCACGTTGACGATCCAACCGACGGCGCCGTCGAGCACCAGATCCAGCACGTGCGGCCGGCCTTCGGAAATCGCGAACGCGGCGCGCGCAGGCACGCCCGACTCGCGCAGCAAGGTGGCGGTGCCGCAGGTGGCCCAGATGCCATAGCCCATTTCCACGAGTTCCTTGGCGAATTTCACCATTTCCACGCGGTCGGAAGGCCGTTCGCCGGAGACGCTGATGAAGACGCCGCCTTCGCCCGGCAGCGGATTGCCGGCGGCCTGCTGGCTCTTCACGAAGGCCATGCCGGGATCGGGATCCATGCCCATGACTTCGCCGGTGGATTTCATTTCGGGCGTCAGGCGCACGTCGCAGCCGGGGAACCGCGCGAACGGCAGGACGGCTTCCTTGACGGCCACGTGGCGCAGGACGACTTCCTGCGTGAAACCGATCTTTTTCAGGGATTCGCCGGCCATGACGCGCGCGGCGTAGCCCGCCAGCGGCACGCCGGTGGCCTTGCTGACGAACGGCACGGTCCGGGAAGCGCGCGGATTGACTTCGAGGATGTAGACCTCGCCGTCCTGCACGGCGTACTGCACGTTCATGAGGCCGCGCACGTTCAGGCCGCGAGCCAAGGCCTGGGTATGCTCGCGGATGCGGTCGACGAGGGCCGGATCGAGGCCCTGCGGCGGAATCGCGCAGGCGCTGTCGCCGCTGTGGATGCCCGCTTTCTCGATGTGCTCCATCACCGCGCCGATGACCTCGATTTCGCCGTCGGCGATGCAATCCACGTCCACTTCAACGGCGTCTTCGAGGAACTTGTCGATGAGCACCGGGCGGCCTTCCGAAGCCGCGAAGGCCTCGGCGCAGAATTTTTCGAAGAACGGCTCCGTATAGACGATGGCCATGGCCCGGCCGCCGAGCACGAACGACGGCCGCACCAGCACCGGAAAGCCCACGCGCCGGGCCACGGCCAGCGCGCCGGCCAAGTCCGTGGCCGTGCCGTTCGCGGGCTGCTTTACGCCGACCTGGTCGGCCAGCTGCTTGAAGAATTCGCGGTCTTCGGCCTTTTCGATGTTTTCGGGACTCGTGCCGATGACGTTCACGCCGGCCGCTTTCAGCTCCAGCGCCAAGTTCAGCGGCGTCTGCCCGCCGAACTGCACGATGGCGCCGTCGCACCGTTCGCGGCGGTAGACTTCCAGCACGTCTTCCAGCGTCACGGGCTCGAAGTAGAGCCGGTCGCTGGTGTCGTAGTCGGTCGAAACCGTCTCGGGATTGCTGTTCACCATGACGGTTTCGTAGCCGGCTTTCCGCAGGGCCTGGCAGGCGTGCACGCAGCAGTAATCGAACTCGATGCCCTGCCCGATCCGGTTGGGACCGCCGCCGAGGATCATGATCTTCTTTTTCTCCGCGGGCGGCAGCGGCGCTTCCGGTTCGTCGCCGTAGGCCGAATAGAAATACGGGGTCGCGGCGGCGAATTCCGCCGCGCAGGTGTCCACGACGCCGAAGGTCGGCCGCAGGCCGATGCGTTCGCGCGCCGCGCGCACCTCGCCTTCCGCCACGCCAAGCCGCACGGCGAGCTGCTTGTCCGAAAATCCGAATTCCTTGGTCTGCGCGAAGAGCGCGCGATCGGCCTCCAGGCCGGCGAGCGTTTTCGCGGCGGCGATTTCCTCCTCGAACGCGACGATCTCGGCGATCTGCCGCAAAAACCAGGGATCCACGCCCGACAGCCGGGCGACGCGGTCGATTTCCCAGCCGCGGGCCAAGGCTTCACGCAGATGGAAGAGCCGCAACGGGCTCGGTCGCGCCACGGCCTTCTCCAGCTCCGCATCCGCCAGCTGGCCCTCGGCGTCCGCGCGCCGCACGAGCCCCGCGCGCCCGATTTCGAGCGACCGCAGCGCCTTCTGCAGCGCCTGCTTGAAGTTGCGGCCGATGGCCATCGTCTCGCCCACCGACTTCATTTGCGTCGTCAGCGTGTCGTCCGAGCCCTGGAACTTCTCGAAGGCGAAGCGCGGGGCCTTCACCACGATATAGTCCAGCGACGGCTCGAAGCAGGCCGGCGTCGAGCGCGTGATGTCGTTGGGCAGCTCGTCGAGGGTGTAGCCGATGGCGAGCTTGGCCGCGATCTTCGCGATCGGAAAACCGGTGGCCTTCGACGCCAGTGCGGAGCTGCGGCTGACGCGCGGGTTCATTTCGATGACGACGAGACGGCCGTCGGACGGGTTCACGGCGAACTGCACGTTGGCGCCGCCGGTCTCCACGCCGATGACGCGCATGACGGCCAGACTGGCGTCGCGCAGCGCCTGGTATTCGCGGTCCGTCAGCGTCTGCGCCGGCGCCACCGTGATGCTGTCGCCCGTGTGCACGCCCATGGGATCGAGGTTTTCGATGGAACAGACGATGCACGCGTTGTCCTTGCGGTCGCGCATGACCTCCATCTCGAATTCCTTCCAGCCCAGCACCGACTCCTCGATCAGCACTTCGCCGACGGGGCTCAGGGCGAGACCGTTCGCGCAGATGGCCTCGAATTCCGCCGCGTTGCGCGCGATGCCGCCGCCGGCGCCGCCCAGCGTGAAGCCGGGGCGCAGGATGACCGGCCACGCGCCGATCTCGGCTTGGACCTGCCGCGCTTCCTCCAGGGAGTGGGCCGAACCCGAGCGCGGAACCGCCAGGCCGATTTCCGCCATGGCTTTCTTGAAGAGGCCGCGATCTTCCGCGCGCCGGATCACGTCGGCCGTCGCGCCGATCAGTTCCACCTGGTAGCGCTTCAGAACGCCGCTTTCCTCGAGCCGCACGGCCAGATTCAGCGCGGTCTGGCCGCCCATGGTGGGCAACAGGGCATCGGGGCGTTCGCGGCGGATGATGGCGGTCAGGGCTTCTTCGGTGAGCGGTTCGACGTAGGTGCGGTCGGCGAACCCGGGATCGGTCATGATGGTGGCCGGGTTGCTGTTGACCAGCACGACTTCGTAGCCCTCTTCCCGGAGGGCCTTGCAGGCTTGGGCGCCGGAATAGTCGAACTCGCAGGCCTGTCCGATGACGATGGGGCCCGCGCCAATCAGCAAAATCTTCGAAATGTCGTCGCGCCGCGGCATGAGGCATCCTTGCTAAAGCGTTTTACCCACTTAACCATGTCGCCGCGGACTTGACCAGCAAAAAGTCGAAATCCCCCCAACTCCCTCCGTCAGAACTCGTTCACTGCATCGACGATGAAATCGACGGTTTCGAGCAGCAAGTTCCGATCCACCAAGTCGATCGTGTCCCGGGGCGTATGCGTCACGGCCATCACCGTATCGCGCAGATTCGACGAGGTCACCGCCAGGCAGGGCACGCCTTGGAAAACGAAGATCGAGTGGTCGCTTTCGACCCATTCCGGACCGCGTTTCACCTGCGGATGCTTCGCGATTTCCCCGTCCAGCCACGTTTGGCGGTCTTCGTCCAGATTGTAGGCCGACACCGCCGTCTGCGACCCCTTGGCGCCCGGCGCAAAGATGTTGATGGCCAGTTGGATGTCGCTCAATTCCCGGCCGTAACGCGCCAGATAGGTCGTCTCCCCCTTCACCATCGGCGAATCCTCGCCGTTGAACGGGATGAATTCCAGATCGTAGGGCCCCGCGTAGTTCTTCAGGCGGGCCATCGCCGCCAGCAGCACGGCCACGCCGGCCGAGTTGTCCAACGCGCCTTGCGTCCCATAGGCCGTGTCCATGTGCGCGAAGACCACGATCTTGCCTTGCGACGCGCCGGCCGCCTTCTTCCGGGCCACCACCTGTTCGCCCGTTTCGGGAAAGGACTTCGAATCGAGCATCAGGCGCATCTTCCCCCGCCCCTCCAGGAGCCGATCCATCGCGGCTGCGTCCAGATAGCCCGTCGGAATTTTGAAACTCGCGTCGTCGAACAGCGGATACGGCTCCAGCCCGCACGCCGGATGCTTGCCGGTCACCGCCACGATCGCCGCCGGTTTCCGTTCGTCCAGCAGCGCGTAGATTTCCTTGTGCCGCTCCGGAAAATAGAACGGATAATCCAAAGGCATGAGCGGCTCCTTCGCGATTGGACCGCGCAGGAACACGATTTTCCCTTCGCATTTCGTCCGCTTCAACTGCTGCGTCGAAGTCACCAGCACCGCGTCGCACCACTTGTCGTACGCCGGCGAGAACGGTCCGGGAAACACTTCCACCCGGGCGCCTTCCCGGTCCAGAAACGACGGCCCCTTGACCCAGCGGGCGCATTTGAACGGCAGCCGCGTCACCTCGTAGCCCATCCGTTCCGCTTCCGTCGCCAGATATTCCGCCGCGTTGCGGTTGGCCTCGGTTCCCAGCGGACGCTCCCCGAATTCGAAGATCCCGCCGCGCGCCGCGGAGCTCCAGACAAACCACGCGGCGAGAAACAACGCCGCTTTCGAATGAATCGAACCTGACATCGAATGCCGTTTCGGTTGCCTAAACAAAAGGCCGGAACCAAGGTTCCGGCCTTCAAAAATGGTAGCGGGGCTTGGATTTGAACCAAGGACCTTCAGGTTATGAGCCTGACGAGCTGCCGGGCTGCTCCACCCCGCAATCTGTTCAAGAATGCGTGCGAACCGTACCCCCCCCCGCGCCAAAGCGCAAGCCTAAAATCGGAAAAAACTTTCCGTTCCGCCAGCCCATCGGCTACGCTCGGGCGCATGAAACTCCGACTGCCCGTCCTGCTTTTCGCGATCTATCTCGTCGAATTCGCCGTCTTGGCCATCCGCCCGGTCTCGCGCCCCACGTGGATTTCCGAAAACGTCACGGTGCTGTGCATCGTCGTGCCGCTGGTCGGGCTGTATCTCAAGGGCATCCGGTTCTCGAACGCGGCCTATGTGCTCATGTCCGTGCTGATCTATCTGCACACCGTCGGCGGCCACTACACCTTCGCGCAGGTGCCCTTCGGCTGGGTCACGGACCTGCTCGGCGCGCAGCGCAACCACTTCGACCGCCTGGCGCATTTCAGCGTCGGCTTCTACGCCTGGGCCCTCATGGAATTCGCCGAAAGCCGCCGCCTCAGCACCCGCCGCGCCTTCAGCTTCGTCTTCGCCGTCGCCGCGATCTTCGCCGTGGCGTCCCTCTTCGAAATCGTCGAATGGCTCTACGCCGTCTCCGCCGACCCGGTCGCCGGCGCGGAATTCCTCGGCTCGCAGGGCGACGTCTGGGACGCGCAGAAAGACATGCTGGCCGACGGCCTCGGCGCCCTGCTCGCCGCGACCGCCTACGCCCTCGCCCACCGCGGGCGCTTTCCCGAGCCCCTCCCGCCGCGATAAATCGCTCACAGCCTTGGCGCAGGCGGACGGCTCGCCGGTTTTACGTAGCGTGGAAAAAAGTTTTCCACTACCGTCCCATAGGAATCGGGTGGGGATAAAGAAAAGGCTGGTTTGA
>ERZ1645187.1662-NODE-1662-length-20299-cov-12.150563_pt1 | contig 20299 bp, 13 predicted proteins | sample MGYA00575352_ERZ1645187 | MGnify/ENA primary metagenome ERZ1645187 (study PRJEB40837, sample SAMN11349314) | freshwater sediment metagenome | isolation source: river sediment | host: Sediment | place: India: Wazaribad , New Delhi | collected 2017-02-21 ... | reverse complement strand
GACGGCTTTATTACTGTTTCAACGCGCAAGCTGGGGCAGTTTGCCGTGATGTCCGATTCAGTCAAACCAACGTTACAGCCTGTAAACTTCAAAAATCAACAAAAGGTTGATAGCCTCAAATCATTAAAAATCACGGTGAAAGATGATTTCTCGGGTATAGCAGACATCCAGCCAACCCTAAACGGAAACTGGCTTTTGATGGATTATGACCCCAAAAACAATCTACTTGAATATGAGATTGATGAACGTCTGATTTCAGGAAAAAACACTTTCAAACTCGTGGTGAAGGACAACTGTGGAAACAAAACAACCTACGAAGCAGTGATTCATAGATAGCACCTGCCTGAAGGCGCAGTCACCGGATCGCCAGTGATATCAGCGGAAGAATTGTTTTGATAAGCCAGCAACAGACATTCCGATACGAGGAACATATTAGTTATTGATTACAAGCTGTTTCAGGGTTTTTCAGCTGATTAATTCAGGCCGCTGTGGTATTGAAACAAGCCCGACTCATATTGTGTTGTTTGCCGGAATTGGGTGAGTGCCGGATTCAACCGCCCTGAGTTTTCCCAAACCATCAAATCCTCAGCTTTGTAAACAAGCACAAAGCCTGCCACATGACTGTCTTTCGTGAAATGTCTCATTTCGAATGTGTTGATGTAATCATCATTCAGCAAAATTAGGTCAATACCTTCGCTGCGCGCCGTTTTTAAAAATTTGGTTGCTTTCAGATCCGGTATCAGTTTCAGCCGCTCATTGTATGACATCAGGCTCGTGATTTTTTCGAAATTATCAATCTCGTCGAAAATAAATTCCATAGGTGCCAACACATGCATTTCGCTACTTTTTTCGCCCGCAAAAGTTGTGCGGATATGCTCATTCAACACAGGGTCATACTTGTCTTGTATGGTTATTGTATTGTAAATCAATGAAACAACAATATAAACCGACGCTACCATACCGATTCGTCTGAGAGCCCTTAGGTCGTAAAGGCTGAGTAGCTTGTCAATGTAAACAGTAACGATCATGAGAAAATAAGGCAGCAAAAGAATGAGGTATTTGCTCGTTTTGTTTAATGCAAAGGCTGACATGGTGAGCATCAGCAGAAAAGTATAAACAAGAAGAACCGAGCGCTCCTCTTTGAGTTTTGTCCAGCCAAAAAACGCTGTGACGAGCAACAGCAAACTCAAACTGATTTCAACAGGGCTGTGAAAATACCTGAAATGCTCACCTAAACTATTGTAGAATAACCGGATAATCAGGTGAATATCGCCGTCAGCTGATGGAATAAAGGTTAATTGCCGGTACCAAAGACTGAAATCACTGATGGATCGAAAATCATAAAAATAGCCAAGCGAGGTTATTGTGGCTCCAATACCGAATAACACTGCCGGAATGAACTTGCGTTTAAGGGCGAGCAACAGAAATCCTGATGCAATGAAAATGATACCATTCAGGTGGGTCACCAATGCCAGACCTGCAAAAAGTCCGGAAATAAAACTGTTGAGTTTGGGTCGCTCCTCGGCTTTAGTGGCAAGCCAAACAAAAAAGAAACTCAACAACCCGAGAAACATCAGCATGATTTCGGGCCGAAAAACATAACTGAATTCAAACACAAGGGGATTAAGCAGCAATAGCAAAAAGAAAAGTGGTAAACTCAACGGATGATTGAAAAGCTTCATGCGTTTCACTATCTGCTTCAGCACCAATATGCTGAGCACAAGATAAAGCAACGACACGGCTTTCAGCCAGGGTAGCCTGAACCCAAAAACAGATATCACAGCACTGCCTTGCAGTGTAAAAAGTTTGTGATGGAGCAAAAGTCTGTCTTCGCTGCCTGCTATCCCTGACATTAATTTTGATTTTACCACTCCATCGTGCCAGAGCCAATAGCTGTGCTCGCCAAGCCAGGCGTCGTCAACATGTGGTTTTCGGTTCGGAATGCTCATCAAATACATGAGCAAGAGCAGACCAAAGGTTAATATATACAGAAACTTTCCGTTGATCTTCAATTATTTAGTTTTAATAATGCAAGTGTTGACGCTGTATAGCAATGTGTTTCAGCAACAATAGATGAATCATCAACCTGAAAAGGTTGCACGTGGCAACAGCTTTAAGGATATTTATTCTCAAAGCCAGCTTTCTTGTACCTTTGCCAAAAAAAGAAGATTGAAAACAGATCAGGAAATATTTCGCTACATTGCCAAAACTTCTGCAGGGCTGGAGGCTGTGCTTGAGCAGGAACTTTTGCAGATAGGTGCGCAGCGTACCGAGATTATGAAGCGCGCGGTTGCTTTCGATGGCAACAAAGAGTTGTTGTACAAAGCCAACTATCAGCTGCGGACAGCCCTCAGGATATTGAAGCCCTTTGCCTCCTTTCGGGCAAACAACGAGCAAAAACTGTATGACAACATCTATAAGTTACCCTGGTATGAGGTGCTCGATGTGCATCAAACTTTTGCCATTGATGGTGTAGTCAGTGGCGGACTCTTCACTCATTCACAGTTTGTGGCCTACAAAACCAAGGATGCCATTGCCGATTTGTATCGCGATCGTATTGGCGACAGACCCTCGGTTGATACCAACGACCCTGACTTGAGGATCAATATCCATATATTTGAAGATCAGGTAAATGTGTTGCTCGATAGCTCTGGCGAGTCGCTCCATAAGCGTGGTTACAGGCATATGGTGGACAAAGCGCCCATGAACGAGGTGTTGGCCGCCGGTCTCATTTTACTCAGTGGTTGGAATGCCGACTGCCATTTCATGGATGCCATGTGCGGATCGGCAACTTTGCCTATCGAAGCTGCAATGTTTGCAATGAAAATACCGGCTGCTTATTTCCGCGACAGCTTCGGATTTATGAAATGGAAAGATTTTGACCAGAAGCTATGGCATAAAGTGAAGTCTGAGGCGGATGACCTGATTACCGATTTCGATTTTGAAATCATCGGATCTGACAGGTCGGCCAAGGCCATTGACATTGCAACACAAAACCTTCGCACGGCACACCTTCACAAAGATGTGAAGCTGTTCAGAAAACAACTCGACGATGTCTTGCCTCCGGAGGGTCAGGGCTTGATGATACTCAACCCGCCCTATGGTGAACGACTCGAAGAGGAAGATCTGATCGCACTTTATGCAAATATTGGCGATAACCTCAAGCATCATTTCAAGGGCTGGAAGGCCTGGGTGATAAGCAGCGATTTTCAGGCACTTAAACACGTAGGCTTGAAACCCTCGAAAAAACTTGTTGTTTACAATGGCCCCCTCGAGTGTCGTTTTGCGTGTTTTGAAGTGTTCGAAGGCAGTCATAAAGACATGAAAAAAGCCACCAAAGAGCAGCCAAATCCATAAGCATATCAGCTTTCAGTCACTGGATTTGCATTCTGTTTTTTTTATTGATTTTTTCGTCGCCGTTTTCTTTAGCTGGCGGTTTGTTTAAAGGTTAACAGCGGATTGACTTTTACGTATATATTACTATCTTTACATAAAATTGCCGGCAATGAAAAACAGAAGCGTTTTGTTGGTTGGATGGTTTATTTTATGCCTTTCAACCAACTTGAATTCTCAGAACAGTGAAATGGATTTGCTGCTCGATCTGGGTATCGAGGAACTGCTGAACACGAAAATCGTTTCGGCTTCAAAAACCGCCCAAAATTTTTCAACGATAGCTGCCTCAGTCAAAGTAATAACTGCTACCGAAATACATCAACGTGGATATCAGTCGCTTCAGGATATTTTGTCTGATCTGCCCGGGTTTCAATTTCGCGATATTCAAGGGTTTAACAGCTATGTTTTTCAGCACGGAATCCCAAATCAAAACAACCTTACATTGCTGATGATTGATGGTGTTCAGGTAAACGAACTCAACTCGGGTGGCTTTTATGGCGGCATGCACTTTAACCTGGAAAATATCGAGCAGGTCGAAATAATCTATGGGCCGGCTTCAGCCCTTTACGGAACAAATGCCCTCACAGGTATCATCAATCTGATCACAAAAAAAGCTGTTGACAACCAGGGTCTTGATGTGCACGCTTCGGCCGGAAGTTTTAATACATATAAGATTGGCGGGGGATATGGCTACTACAACCCTGAAAAAGATGCAGGAATGCGGGTGTCGGCCAGGTACCTTAGCACTGATAAGACGCCCCTTGACAACGAAAATGGCGACAACAACTGGACAAGTGAGATTGATAACTTTGAAAAAGATATAGCCGCCGACCTCAGCGCAAACTGGAAGAATCTTTCGTTCGGTTTCAACATACAGAACAAACAATCCTCGCGCGCAACACTTTATAATTCACAAACATCCGCTTATTCTGATCATGGCACTTCGTGGAACATACTCTTTGCAAACGCGCAAATAAAATACAAATTCGAAAAAAAGAAGTATAGCCTGATTCCTCAAATCTATTACAGAAACAGTACAGTGCTGCCTTCATCCATTGCCGAAATAAATGACAATGAACAATATGCATATTACCGGCCGGGCAGTCTTGCCGGTATTGATTTGCTGAATAAATTCCAGATCATAGATAAATTGCTTGTGACCGGTGGTCTGATTTTGGAAAACGAAGAGCTTTCTGAACGTTTTGGCATTGCGCACAATGACATCTCTGAACCGGAAAAACCTGTGCCACCGCGTCCCTCTATGACAACAAACCACCTCTTCAGCGTTTACGGACAAGCGGAATATACCTTTTTGAAACACTTAACATCTACTGCAGGTTTTCGTTATGATTACAGCGATTACTATGGTGAAAAACTCACGCCAAGGTTCTCACTTTCGTTCAGAAAAGGTGTTTTCAGCACGAGTTTGCTCTATAACGAAGCTTACCGTGCGCCAAAACCTTGGGACTATACCACAGGTTATGGCAATCCTGATTTAAAACCTGAACTTATCCAAACAACTGAGTGGGTAAGTAATGTAAAAATAGGCTCACATATGTTGTTCTCGGCAGCTATTTACCGAAGCTATATGTACAACATCTTTGTGCAGAACTATGACTACTATCCGGGCTTCAGATGGGTGAACCAAGGCAAAATTTATATTCATGGTCTCGAAGCTGAGTGGAGTTACAGACACAAAAAACTTGATGCTTATATCAATTTCAGTTACACAAAGCCTGTTGATGAACTTAAAACGCTTCTTCCCGAAATCAGTGAAACAACAGCCAATGCAGGTATTTATTACCGCTGGAATGCAAAACTCTCAACCGGTATGCGCCTGAACTATTCCGGCGAACGAAAAAATGCCAGCACAGGCAGACATATCATCAATCAACAGATTGTAGTGAAGTATTATACGATTGATCCTTATATCATTGCACATCTCGACCTGAGCTATGCAATCACCAAAGCCTTTCAGGCATCACTGTTTGTCAACAACCTGACGGATCAGAAGTACTACCATAGTTCAAACCGCCAACCTGACAGGTACCCACAAGCAAGAAGGTCGGTGAGACTGCAACTTAGCTACTTATTGAAATAACGCAGCTGTTATGAACAAAAGAAAAGCTTTACTATACGTCCTCATGGCAATTGCCGGACTTTTGTCTTTGCCTTTGAAAAGTATCGCCCAGGTGAAGGCAAGTCCTGAAAACGTTATGGCCTCCTTTATTTACAATTTTACGGCATACCTCAACTGGCCTGAAGAAAGCCAAAACAACGATTTCAAAATCATTGTTCTTGGTAATGATGAGATAATGAGTCCATTACAATATATTGGAAGCAAACGCACGATACAAGGCCGACCGATTGTAGTTAAAAAAGCAGTTACGTTCGACGAGATAGAGGATTGCGAAATGTTGTTCATTGGAGCAGATGCTGTTTCATCAATCGAAAAACTGAAGGGGCGCAACAAGACTGAAAGCACCGTGATTATTACCGATTGCAAAGACTGTCTTCGCAATGGCATCGGCATAAATTTCGTAAATGAAGAAGATAAAATCAGGTTCGAAATCAATAAGTCGGCACTTGAAAGTAAAAATATCAGAATTAGCTCCCAGTTACTCAAATTGGCTGTTAAGGTGATTTAAAACCAAGGTTATGTTGTCAATCCTCCGTACCTCGCTCAAAAGGAAGTTGATAGCCATACAGCTTGTCACTTCATCCATATTGCTTTTGCTTTTTGCTGTGACCTATATCACCCTCGAGATTCAGGATTACCGCACAACACTCAGGGAAGAGCTGAATGCCGCTGCCAATGTGATCGTTTACAATGTGGTCCCAGCGCTCGCTTTTCAGGATGCCGGGGAAGCAACAAAAGCCCTCGGGGCAATGTCGGGCTACGAGAACCTGCTCAATGCATGGATTGTTGATGCTGATTCAAATGTGTTTGCCAGTTATTCAAGAAGCGACCAGACCGGTTATCAATTCAAAACCATAGGCCTGTCAGCATTTAGCTTTTCGGGGGCTGAGATTTTTTTTGCAAAAGAGATCAGACAGGACGATGTCAGCTTCGGGATGCTCTATTTTCGTATTGATAAACAAGAGTATTACAACAAAGTTGGTCGGGCAGTGGTCATCACAGCACTTGTTTTGCTGATCGGTTTCTTTGTAAGCATTCTCATGGCAAACTATTCACAACGTGCCATTTCAGCTCCAATCATCAGTCTTAAAACAACTTTTGATCAGCTCAAAGCTGAGAAAGACTTCAAACTAAGGGTGAAGAAAAGAAGCAATGATGAGATAGGGCAGTTGTATGATGGTTTTAATGCCCTGGCCGACGAAATACAGTTTTACAGCGACAACCTCGAAACACTCGTGAAAGACCGCACGCGCGAACTGGAACTTGCCTATGAGCAATTGCAGGCTACCTCCGGTGCTTTTGAACAGATGAACTACGCTTTGAAAGATGAAATAAACCAACGCATCAGCATCGCCATGGAACTGAAGGCATCGGAAGAAAAAATGCGTATCATCCTTCAAACAATGGAAGAGGGAGTGGCTGTTTATACTGTTGAGAAAATTATGTTTGTCAATGCGGCTTTTTGTCGTTTGCTTGGTTATACCGAAACAGATTTCATAGGAAGATCAACCGATGAAACGACGGTTCGAATCATCCACCCTGAGGATATTGAAATTGTTAAAAGCTCGGCTGCTTCTGCACTAAATCAGAAGGAAATCATGCGACTTGAATACAGATACCTGCATCGTGACGGATCTGTGGTGTGGGTTTCGGGCATCCCGGGCATCATCCCCTGGGGAAATGAGGAAGCGATTATTGCTACTGTTGTTGATATAACACAGCATAAAAAAGATAAATGTGAGTTGCTTGCTGCAAAAGTGGCTGCTGAAGCTGCCAACAAAGCAAAAAGTGCATTTCTTGCAAATATGTCGCATGAAATACGCACCCCAATGAATGCGGTGTTGGGATATTCCCAAATATTGCAGCGCGATGCTGAGCTCGGGGCAAAACAGATGAAGTTTGTTGATGCCATAAACAGAAGCGGCGAACACCTGCTCGCACTTATCAATGACATTCTTGATATGTCAAAAATCGAGGCAGGCAGAATACAACTCCTTCCCAATGTATTTGCAACTGCCGACCTTTCGCGGGATGTTTCTGATATCTTTACACTCAGAGCAGATGAAAAGAACCTGAAACTCGAAGTTTCATTCGCTGAACAAATTCCAGAAGCCATACTGGCCGACCAGGGCCGTGTTCGTCAGATAATTATCAATTTGGTGGGCAACGCTGTCAAGTTCAGTAAGAAGGGAACAATACATTGCAGATTTTTCCTTGCCAGAGAAAACAAAATGATGGTCGAGGTCATTGATCAGGGCGATGGCATCCCCGAAGAAATGCAGGAAACGATTTTTGAACCCTTCGAGCAGATCAATCGTGATGGTAACAATGTTGGCGGTACCGGTTTGGGATTGTCAATCAGCCGGAAGCTGGCCAGGTTGATGGGTGGCGATATCACCCTGAAAAGCAAACAGGGCCGGGGTTCGGTATTTTGTTTCAGCTTCGAATTCCGCGATGCAGACATCGGGGGCATTCAGAAACCTGCTACCCACCAAAGGGTTGAAAAACTCGCGCCGGAATCAGCGCATACGAAAGTTCTGATTATTGACGACAAACCACTCAACAGAGATGTGGTGCGGCATATGCTACAACCACTTGGTTTCGAGCTTCTTGAAGCTGAAGACGGCGCAGAGGGGCTTAGATACTTTGAGGAATGGAAGCCAGATATTGTGATCATGGACATTGTGATGCCGGTGATGGATGGCCGCGAAGCTACAAGACGCATCAGGAAATCTGAAAATGGAAAAAATGCTGTAATCATTGCTGTCACCGCCAGTGCTCTTGATGAGGAAAAAGCCGAAATTCTTGCTTTGGGAGTTGATGATTTTGTGAGAAAACCGTTCAGGGAGTCTGAACTGCTCGAATCAATAAAAACGCATGGTAATGTGCAGTTTACCTATGCTGAAGAGCATGCCAAACCAGCGCCAAATGATGCGAAAACCACTGAGGACATTCACCATCTGATTGGTAAACTCGACAAAGAGCTGAAGCAAAGCATTGGTAATGCATTGATTCTGGGCGATATGAATGAACTGCAAAGTGCGATTGACAAAATGAAGGATGGTTATCTGCCTTTGGCACAACATCTTGAAAATTTGCTCAATGATTTTAAAATGGAAGAAATCAACAGCTTATTCAACGGATAATTCTGGCAAAAATGGAATCAACAGGTGTTATATTAATTGCCGACGACAACGAGAACAACCTCAGGGTGTTGAGTACCATGCTACGCAATGAAAATTATACGGTAAGGATAGCCAAGAACGGGTTGCAGGTGCTCAGAAGTGTTGGCATGTCAAAACCGGAGCTTATCTTGCTCGACATTCACATGCCCGAGCTGGATGGTTACTCAACCTGTGTTGAGTTGAAAGCGAATCCGCAAACAAGTGAAATACCTGTCATATTTATCAGTGCGCTTACCGAAACCTTCAACAAGGTCAAAGCATTCGAAACAGGTGCCGTAGATTATATTACCAAGCCATTTCAGGTGGAAGAAGTTAAAATGCGTGTCAGGACGCATTTGCTACTTCGAAGAAGAAGCCTCGAATTAGAAAATGCTATTGCAGAAATTAAAAGCGTTCAAACAAAATTGGTTCAGGCCGAAAAAATGGCCTCGCTCGGCGTGCTTTCTGCCGGTATTGCACACGAAATAAACAATCCAATCAATTTTGTTTATGCCGGTGTCAACGGACTGATTAAAAATTTCGCAGAGCTTGAAAAAGCCGTCAGCTCGCTGCTTGAGTATGCCGCTGCCATGCCTGAATTAAATAAATAAGTTGAATTAATCTGCCACAAGCACAGATTGGCTGAGCGAATGAATACCATCCCCTCGCTTGCCAACGATATAAAAACCGGTGCCCAGCGAACCACAGAAATTGTGAAAGGTCTGCGCTTGTTCACCCGAACGGATCAGGAAGAGAAAGTACTGGCAAGTGTTGTTGACTCGGCTGAAGCTGCTTTGCTTCTGCTGCGAAACCAATACAAACTGAAGGCCGAAATCATCCGCGAATACAGAAACGACCTTCCGGCAATCAAATGCTATCCCGGCCAACTCACACAGGCCCTTGTGAATATTCTTCACAATGCTATTGACGCGATAAAGGAAAAAGGGAGGATAACCATAAAGATCGGATGCGATGCGCAATGGATGAGAATTTGTATTCGGGATACCGGAAGTGGTATGCCCGAGCATCTAATTTCGAAAATTTTTGATCCTTTCTTTACAACAAAGGCTGTTGGTGGCGGAATGGGGCTCGGCCTTTCAATAACCCACGGAATCATAGAAAAACACCAGGGAAACATCAGGGTCGAAAGCCGGTTGAACGAAGGAACGACTTTCTTTATCGAATTGCCTGTTCAACAATAAGTATTTTTCTTTGACTTTCGTATGAAAATAATTTAATTTTACGTCCAAATAACAATCAGTCAGTTATTGCATAAACATAAACGAAAATGAGCACAACCGAAGCATTAAAATATAGTATTCTCTACGTTGATGATGAAGAAATCAATCTGCGTGTTTTCAAAGCAACTTTTGAAGATGAGTTTCAGGTTTTTACCGCGATCAATGGTGAAGTCGGGATTCAAATATTTAAGGAAAACAAGATTGACCTCATCATAACCGACCAACGGATGCCTGAGATGTCGGGGGTTGAGTTTCTGAAAAAAATCATTGACCTAAATCCCGAACCCAACAGGATTTTGTTGACGGGTTTCAGCGATTTCGAAGCACTCAGCTCAGCAGTTAATGAAGGTAAAATCTACCAGTATATCAATAAACCCTGGGACGAATCAGAGCTTAAACCTGTTATTTATCAAGCACTTGAAGCGTATTATATCAAGAAGGAGAACCAGATGCTTACCAAAGCACTGCGCGAAAAGAACGATCTGCTTGAACGTGAGATAAATCAGAAAAATGAAGTGATGACGCAATTGCGCCACTCTGAACAGGAACTTCGGACTGCCAAGGAAAAAGCGGAAGAAAGCGACAGGCTGAAAACTTCTTTTCTCAATAATATGTCGCATGAGATACGCACACCGCTCAATGGCATCTTTGGCTTTGCCGAACTGTTGTGTGATGATGACCTGGAAGTGAACGAACGCCGCAGCTTTTACTCCTATATCGAACGAAACAGCCGCGACCTTACCGAAATCATTTCAAAGGTGGTGCTGTTATCGCAGCTCGAGTCGGGAATGGAAAAACTTATGTTGGAGATTGCTGATGGCAGAAAGATTATGGCAGAGGTTTTCAATGAGTTTGCCCAACTCTATGCATCTCCTCAACTGCGTTTTCAGTTTCAATTCCTCTTGTCTGACGACGAAACAAAACTTGTGGTTGATAAATGCAAAATCAGGGAAATTGCCTTCCAACTCATGGAAAACGCATGCAAGTTTACCGAGCGTGGTATGATTACGCTGAAGTTGGCAAGAGCTGATGATAAACTCCGCATAACTGTCACTGATACAGGCATCGGCATTCCTGATGAGCACAAGAATGTTATTTTTGAAAGGTTTAGAAAACTCGAGGGTGAGTCATCAAAACTCTACCGTGGCAACGGCCTGGGCTTGTCAATCGTTAAGGCTTATGTAAGGCTCTGGGGTGGACAGATTGCAGTAAACTCAAAACCTGGAGCAGGCTCTGAGTTTGTTGTTGAATTGCCTTATATACAGGCCGATTTGGGTAACTTTTATGAACAAGGAAGCGTGCTGGCACCTGAAAAAATCCATAATATTCTAATTGTTGAAGACGAAGAAGACAACCTCGACTACCTGAAACTCGTTTTCAGAAATACCAAAGCCCGCCTGTTTTTTGCTAGAAACGGTGAGGAAGCTGTGGAGGTTTGTATGAAAAACCCCCAGATCCATCTGGTGCTCATGGATCTAAAAATGCCGGTTATGGATGGCTTTGAAGCAACACGCATCATCAAAAAGATGTCGCCACCATCGGTTGTAATCGCGCAGAGTGCCTATGCTTTTGATGAAGACCGGAAAAAAGCCATGGATGCAGGTTGCACCGATTTTATTGTTAAACCGTTGACAAAGAATAAGATAGAGCAGATAATTTCAGCTGTCAATTAGACTTAATACAGCAAAGTGAATGTGCTGTTCAGTTGATGCAAACGGTCGGTTTGATCTTTGTAAAACAACAGATAAACATACACGCCTCTTTCATACAGCATCCCGTTTTGATCACGGCCGGTCCAGCCCACTGAGGGGTTGGTGCTTTCCCACAACAATCCACCCCAACGGTCATAAATCATAAAACGATAGCCATCACTGTTGTAAAAATCAGAAATGGGTTTAAAGACCGTATTTTCCTCCACTTCACTCTGTGGATTGAAGGCATTGGGGAGCAATGGTGTGTAGTCTAATTGAATGCGCAGGATGTTGGATTGTGACTGATAGCTTGTGCCAACGGCTATAAGCTTGTAATTTATGGAAGCTTCCATGCTTTGCAGCATTGAAAGATCATCTTGCCAGTTTACGCTTTGCGCTGTTGGCGAAGCTATCTTTTCCCAGCTTGCACTTCCTTGCTGTCGCCACAGTTCAAAATGATCTGTCGCCCAACCTTCATAGTTGTTCCAATTCAGGTTCAAATGGTTGGCATTGTCCCGACTTCCTTCCAGCAGAATACTGCGATGCTTTATGTTTGATGTGATTGCCTGTTGGCATTGATCAAGCAATGATACTGCGTAATAATAGCTGTGAGCCGAAGGTGCTGCCTGTACATCAAGCAATGGCATTGCTTGAGAAACAGGGAGTTGAAATTGGTAATGCTCGCTGCTGAGGTTCTCGTCCAAAGCCCTTTCTACAAGAATGACCTCACTGTGTTCCGGATTGATTGATGCGTAAATCTCGACCGCATTCGCTTCATTCACGGTAATGTATTCAACCATCGGTGCAGCCGGCTGAGGTATGGCATCCAGATAGTTCTCACGAATGTTTGAAAAAGCAGGCCATTTGTCCGCATTTTCGTGCAGTGCTTCTATCCAAAACCGGTAGTTCACAGCAGGATTCAAGCCGGACAAAGCATATTTATAAACCGGAGCTTTATAACTCGTGTTGCCGATAGCAGTACTTAGTTCGACGGTTTCCAGTGTGGATGTTACCACTTCAACAAAGTTATCTTGTCCGCCTGAAGCAGAATAATACACTTTGTACTTTGTCACAGGATTTTCAATTCCATATTCCGACCAGTAAAGGCTTAGTTGCCTTTCACAAAGGTTAATCTCGTCAGTTTCTTTTTGAAAAATGGTGGGGCTTTCATTAGAGGGTGTGCTTTTTTCACTATCAATGAAGCTGATTATTTGATACATTGACCTTTGAGTGTTTGCAACAGCAGCGTTATCGGTCCAGACAACCGTATCATTTGATATTTCCACATCACTTGTAGTCACATTGACCACCTGATAAACATTTTCCCAACGGTTTATTTCGTAATGCGTCACATTGTTGGCATCTGGTTGAAACCATGTCAGTTTCACATGGCCATCAGCATTTATTACAGAAACAGAAAGCAGGGTAGGGGTTGCCGGTGGTGCTGCATTTAACAAAAAAGATGAAAACGTTGTTGAAAGATACAACAATATTAAAATCAATTTGTTTGGTGTATTCATCTTAAATAATTATTCAACTTCTTTATCACCAACCACAACAGTTAGCATCTCGTCCGGATTGAGGTAGCGTTCTGCCAAATCCTTCAATTCGGTTGCTCCAATCGCATTGATTGCATCGAGGCTGCGGGCGTAATAATCCATCCGTCCATCAAGGTCAAGCGTAATCCTGAATTTGTCGGCCTGGCTGTAAACCCCATCGAGCGAGCGAAGATATGTTCCGTTGAGGTAGTTTTTTACAAGCCAAAGCTCCTCATCTTTAACAGGATTTTCAATCAATCGCAGCAATTCAAGCCTGATTTCAGCGAGTGCGGCCTTTGTAACATCAGTTCCAACTTCGGTGGCAATGGTGAAACCACTAGCTTTGCGCATCGGCGAAACCATTGAATGAATGCCATAAGTATAACCTTTGTCTTCGCGGATGTTTGTCATCAGCCTCGAACCAAAATAGCCGCCAAGGATAGTGTTCAGCACCAAAAAACCAAAGTAATCTTTGTGAGTTCGCAGCATAACAGGTTTTCCCATCATAATGGCTGATTGCAAAGCGCCTGGCTTTTTCTTAAATAATAACTTTGGTTGAAATAGTGTATCTTGCACAAAATCAGTTGGTGACAAGGTATTCTCTATATCTCCAAACGAAGAAATAATATGATGTATCGTTTTTTGGGTAACAGGTCCGCTCAAGATGATTTTTGTACGCGCGGGCTGAAAATGTTTGCCGTAAAATGTTTTAAGATCGGAAGTGGTCAAAGCAGCGAAGTCGGCTTCATCGGCTATTTGTCCATAAACGCTTTCAGCTCCGTAAAGATTGGCAGTATAAAGCCTGTTGGCCAGATGTTTAGCTTTTTGACTGCTCAGTTGAAATTCCTGTTTTTGACGTCTGTTATAAATGTTAAAATTGCGTTCCTTGAAGACGGCCTGTGTGAGCATGTCTTGAACCAATGGCAGCAATGCAGGAAGGCTTTTTCCCAAACAATAAAGAGTCAGGTAGCCATGGTCTTTTGTGCTTTGCAGGTCGAGGTAGGCGCCGTGATAGTCAATACGCATGTTAAGCGTTCCGGCTGTAAACTTCGTGGTTCCTTCACGAAGCATTCCGATGGTTGTTGAAGCTGCCAGTTTTTTGTCCTGAAAGGCGCTCCCTGCATCGAATACCATATCCATGCGCATGGCTTCGCGACTGTTATCGGGAAATAAAAAAAGTTGAGTGCCGTTTTTTAAGACGATCTTCTCCGGCTCAATCAGCGCTATTTTATGCTGATTGTCAACATCGGGTGCTATGAGCCTGTTTGGTGTTTTGTTGCTAATCATTGTCTTTGAGGTAAATGAGTGTGTTTGAGTTGCTTTCGTTGATCACAGAATCGGCAACCTGCTTAATTTGCCCGGCACTTACGCTTCTGTATCGGTTTGTTTGCTCGTTTATCAATGCTGTATCGCCTAAATAGGTGTAATAGGCCAGTTTCATTGCCTTCGAAAGCACAGAAATGTCACCAAATACCTGTCCGGTGATTACCCTGTTTTTAACTTTTCGCAGCGACTGCTCACTGACTGGTCGTTCCTTGAATTGGTTCAGGGTTTTCGTGAGGGCATCGAGTGCTTGTGCGTGATGAATGCCGTCCGTTACTTTCCCAGTAACAACAAGCAATCCCGGGTCAATATCGCCGGTTACAAAAGCACTTAGCTCTGCAAAAAGTGCTTTTTTAAGAACCAGTTCTTTGAACAAAACTGAGGACTGTCCTGAGCCAAGCAGGTCCGAAACCAGATCAACTGCTTCATAGTCAGGATGAGTACGACCGCAGCTGTGCCAGGCGAGATAAATGCTGTCGGCAGAAACTTTTCTTTTTACCTCCAGCTTTCGGGCTTCAGTTTGTTCTGGTTCACTGGGGATGGTGCGTAAGATATCAGGGCCACTTTTGATTGATCCGAACCATTTTTCCGCCAGTTTTTTTATATCGCCCGTTTGCACGTCGCCTGCTATGGCAACAATGGCATTGTTTGGATTGTAATACTTTGAATAAAAGTCTTTTACATCTTCGAGCGTTGCATTCTCGATGTGGGCAGTTTCTTTTCCGATCGTGTTCCATTGGTAGGGATGTTGCTTGTATGCGAGTGGTTTGAGTAGCAGCCAGGCATCTCCGTAGGGTTGATTCAAATAGTTTTGTCTGAACTCTTCAATCACGACATTGCGCTGTGTTTCAAGACTTTTTGGCGAAAAGGCAAGATCAAGCATCCTGTCCGATTCGAGCCAGAAAGCAGTTTCGAGGTTTTGCTTCGGAACGGTGAGGTAATAATTGGTGTAGTCGCTATTCGTAAAGGCATTGTTTTCGCCCCCGGCTTGTTGCAATGGTTCGTCATAGCGCGGAATATTCACTGAACCACCAAACATCAGATGCTCAAATAAGTGTGCAAAACCTGTTTTGTCAGGATGCTCATCTTTGGCTCCAACCTGATACAAAATATTCATGGCAACAATGGGTGTGGAGCGATCGTGATGCACCAAAAACCGCAATCCGTTGTCGAGTGTAAAACTGTCGTATTGAATCATAAAGGTATTTAAAGAGCAAAAATAGCGATTTCCCCGCGATTCGTAACACTGCTTTTGGTCAAAGCACTAAATGGACTTCTGTGCCGTAAAAATTTGTATAACTTTGCAGCAGAAAATAAATCATTGACCACGAAAAATCCTTTATTAAATGGAAAGAGATGAAAAGATTTTTGCTTTGATTCAGCAGGAACGCGAACGTCAAATGCATGGAATTGAGCTTATTGCTTCAGAAAACTTTGTTAGCGATCAGGTGCTGGAAGCAATGGGTTCGGTGTTGACAAACAAATATGCCGAAGGCTATCCCGGAAAGCGGTATTATGGTGGCTGCGAAGTTGTTGATCAAACTGAGCAAATTGCTATTGACAGAGCATGCGAACTGTTTGATGCTGAGTATGCCAACGTTCAACCTCACTCCGGTGCTCAGGCAAATATGGCTGTTTTTCTGGCTTGTTTGCAGCCCGGCGATACTTTTATGGGTCTCGATCTTTCTCATGGCGGGCATCTTTCGCACGGCTCGCCTGTAAATAGTTCCGGTATTCTCTATCGCCCTGTGGCTTATGGTCTTAACGAATCAACCGGACTTGTTGATTATGATATGATGGAAGAATTGGCCATGAAAGAAAAGCCAAAACTGATCATTGCCGGTGCTTCGGCTTATTCACGCGATTGGGATTATGAAAGAATGCGCGACATTGCCGATGCCGTTGACGCCATCCTGATGGCAGACATCTCTCATCCTTCGGGTTTGATTGCCAAAGGTTTGCTGAACGATCCGATCGAGTTTTGTCATATTGTTACAACAACAACACACAAAACACTGCGCGGACCTCGCGGCGGGCTCATCCTGATGGGCGAAGATTTTGAAAATCCATGGGGTTTGGCAACACCAAAAGGCGAAATTAAAATGATGTCAGCGTTGCTCAATTCTGCCGTATTCCCCGGCGTTCAGGGCGGCCCTCTGGAGCATGTTATCGCCTCAAAAGCTGTTGCTTTTGGCGAAGCTTTGACAGATGGTTATTTCCAATATATGCTTCAGGTGAAACGTAATGCCGAAGTGATGGCCAAAGCTTTTATCAACCGTGGTTACCATGTGGTTTCGGGCGGCACTGACAACCATCTCATGCTTATTGATTTGCGTAGTAAATTCCCTAACCTCACTGGTAAAGTTGCCGAAAACACCCTCGTGAAAGCCGACATCACCATCAACAAAAATATGGTGCCTTTCGACAGCCGTTCTCCTTTCCAAACCTCCGGACTACGTGTTGGCACTCCTGCCGTCACAACCAGGGGGCTGAAAGAACAACACATGGAACCTATCGTTGACCTTATTGATGAGGTAATCAGCAATGTTGAAAGCGAGGCAGTGATTGCCGATGTTAAGAAGAAAGTAAATGCGCTAATGTCTGGTTTCCCGCTTTTTGCCTGGTAAACGAGCCAAAAATATCGTTTTGACTAAAAGGTTTCCACTTAGGAAGCCTTTTTTGTTTAACGGATTTTCATTGAACCTAAGTTGCGTTTCAATGAAAAATCTGTTTAATTTAGCGTTGAATTTTCACCCTGATGTTGCATTATATATTATGCAAGTAATTAACAATCAAAAATTAAATTATGTCCATGGAAAACTTAGAACAACAAATCGAAGAACAAAACGAAATGACTTTCAACCAACAAATGAAATCTTATTTGTTAACCACAGCCAAATGGGGCAAGTTTCTGGCTATTGTCGGGTTCATTATTATTGCTTTGATAGCAGTGGCTTCAGTGGGATTAATTATCGGATTTGAGTTTCTTCGTGAGTTTGGTGCAGCAGCAGTCCCATTGTCTTTGTTGGGTGTAGTCTATTTATTTGTGGCAGCAATCTATTTTATTCCAACCTATTACCTATTTCAGTTTTCAGAACAAATACGCTTAGGATTGCAAAACGGAGATGCTGAGGTTACCCAGTCGGCTTTTAAAAACCTCAAGTCATTGTTTAAGTTCACAGGCATTCTAACTTTGATTTTCGTCATCTTTTATGCATTGCTGATGATTGTTTTTTTGCCCTTGTCAATGCTGATGGGGCAATAGTGTAGCAGGCAAATTGGGTATAATTAGTGAATGTCTTTAATTCCGATGGCTTTATTATGTCCATCAAACACCCTCATGTCAGTCAATTGCTTTAGTAAACTCCTGATAATCAATCCGAACATGCCTCGTCAACAAGTTTAAAGCTCAAGGACCAGACATTACAGACAGAATCCAATTAATCAATAACTGCCCTTATTTCATCACGTAGGTTGTAACGTGACGACATCACTTCGCCATAAGCGCCTGCTGATCTGATCACAACAATGTCGTCCCTGCTTGTTTCAGGAAGAAAAACGGCTTTTCCAAAGCAATCTGACGATTCGCAAACAGGGCCAACCACATCATAAGGCAAGAGCGTTTTGCTTTTGCTGCTTATGTTTTCGATTTTGTGAACGGATTGATACAATGCCGGTCTTATTAATTCAGTCATGCCTGCATCGAGAATGGCAAAATTCGTTTTAACACCTTTTTTTATGTACAATACCTTTGAGACGAGGTGTCCCGACTGACCAATAATTGACCTTCCAAGTTCAAAATGAAGCTGTTGTCCGTGTTTGAGCGTAAGAAACCTGTGAAATAGATCGAAATACGCCTCGAAATCAGGTATCGCTGCCTCGTCAGGATGCAGGTAATTTATCCCGAGACCACCTCCAACGTTAATATGTTGAATAATAATGTGTTTCGCCTCGAACCAGTTGTTTATCTCGTTCACACGCAGACAAAGGCTTTTATAGGGGTCGAGGCGCGTTATTTGTGATCCGATATGAAAGTGCAATCCAGTGAGTTTGATGTTGGGAAGTTGCTTGAGTAATTCGATCACTTGCTCCAATTCCCATGGATTGATTCCAAATTTATTTTCCTCAAGTCCGGTGGTGATGTATTGATGTGTTTGTGCATCAACACCAGGGTTGATGCGCAATGCAATGTTTGCGACTGTGTTCATCTTTGCCGCACGCTGCTGAATAACCTCCAACTCTTGTATTGATTCGCAATTGAAACAAAAGATGTTATGTTTCAGTGCCAAATCAATTTCTGCATCGCTTTTACCAACACCTGCAAAAACGATGTTTTTAGCCGAAAACCCTGAGTCAATTGCTCTTTGAACTTCATTTCCGCTCACACAATCAGCGCCTTCCAAATGAGTCTGGATGATCTGCAGCAACTCAGGCCGGCTATTGGCTTTCAATGCATAATGTACATAAAAGCCATACTTTTTGTAGGCTGCGACGGCTTGTTTCAAAGTGTTGATAAGCAGCGAAGTATCGTAAAAATAGAAGGGTGTCTGCACTTCACTTTCGATCAGGGAATTTATTTTTTGTTGTAAATCTGCTTTCATTTTTCCGAGGATAGAAATAGGTTGTTGTTGAGGGCAAGCATTGCTGTGTTTTTAAAGCGATTTGGAATTAAAACACTGATATTGTGGGCACTGCCTCCATATGAAATCATCCTGAGCGGAATATCTTTCAATGCATCAAGCACTTTAAATGCCTGATCCTGCTTATTGAGCGAAAAGTCACCAACCACACAAATTATTGTTTGATTTTTTTCAGCTTCAACAGTTCCATACTGTTGAAGTTCCTGAAGAATCTCAGCAAGTGCCGAATCGTTGTCAATCGTAAGGGAAACAGCCACTTCGGAGGTGGTGATCATGTCAATCGGTGTTCGGTAACGCTCAAATACTTCAAAAACACTGCGCAAGAAGCCATAGGCCTGCAACATTCTTCCCGATCTGATGTTAATTGCCGTGATTCCATCTTTGGCGGCAATGGCAGTAACAGGCCTGTTACCGGTGTATTGATGGATGATGGTTCCTGCTGCCTCGGGTTTCATGGTATTGAGTAAACGTATTGGAATATTTGCTTTCTGCGCAGGCAGCACACAGGTAGGATGAAGGATTCTGGCACCAAAATATGCCAGCTCGGCAGCTTCATCATATGATAATTCGGTGATAGGGAAGGTGTTATTCACTATCCGCGGGTCGTTGTTATGCATACCGTCAATATCAGTCCATATCTGAATTTCGGGCGAATCTAAAACCGAACCAAGAATGGTGGCTGTGAAATCGCTTCCTCCACGTTTCAGATTATCAATTTCACCAAAAGCATCCCTGCAAATATATCCCTGGGTAATAAAAAGCTGATCCTCCGGATAAAGATGGAGCTTGTCGTGTAGCAATTTGCTGATTGATTCATAATCCGGTTCACCCTCATCGGTGATACGCATGAAATCAAGTGCCGGCAGCAAAACCGATTTAATTTCTTTTTCTTCCAGATAAAGCTGAAACAGTGAGGTGGATAAAAGTTCGCCCTGGGCCAGAACTGCTTTTTCTTCAAGAGATGTGAAAAGGTCGAGTGTAAAGCTTCTCAGGTAATTGAAATGTTGGCCGATTAACAGTTTGCCTTTTTCACGAAATTCCTTTGTTCTAAAAAGTGACTGAACAACCTCCTGATAGTGTGTTTCGAGCTTCATGATTTGTGCCTCAGCAACATTGGGTTCGTCTTTATACAATGAAGTGCTTATTTCAACAAGGGCGTTTGTTGTACC